>Ga0187778_10001543_pt1 | contig 15880 bp, 15 predicted proteins | sample 1015_Q2_SP5_20_M_FD_132418 | JGI IMG/M metagenome (GOLD analysis project Ga0187778, IMG submission 132418) | Tropical peat soil microbial communities from peatlands in Department of Meta, Colombia - 1015_Q2_SP5_20_MG | ecosystem: Environmental > Terrestrial > Soil > Wetlands > Peat | place...
AACGTCCCGGACCACTTCCGCACCAGCCGAATCTGCTCGAAAGTGACATTGCCGGAAGGATAAGGCGCAATGCCGCTCAATTGCTGAATGGCCTCTTGGTTCCCGGTTCGCCGCGCTTGCTCCAACGTATCTCGGTATCTCGATACAACACGTCTTCGTTTTTCCAGGCACTCGTAGCCTGGCCGACTCCGACATAGGCATAGAGCAAGTCTGGGTGGTAATGCGCGAGCTGAAGTCCCAGAACACTGCCCCAGGAATGCCCCAACACGAAGATCTTGTCTCTCTGAAAGCGCCTGCGAAGATAGTTGACCACTTCCAGCGTATCTTCCTGCATCCGTTCCATGTTCATCGTCGCTCGCTGAACTTCCTTGCTGTTCTGGCTGTATGTTTTCCCGGCTCCCCGCTGATCCCATTGCACTACCGTGAAATACTTCTCCCACGGCCCCTGGAAACCTCGCGCAATCGGGATAGAAGCGCTACCGGGTCCGCCATGAATGAACAACAGGATCGGATTCTTGACCGATTCGCCGCGAATCTCAATCCACTGCTGAATTCCTCCGATCGTCACCGGCTCGAGGACTTCAATTCCATCCGGCGCATGGATGGCGCGACTTTCAGCAATCTTCTTTCGCGCAAGATACCGGTACAGCGCCAGTGAAGACGCTCCCACCACCAAAATCACCAGCACGGAGATTCCAAGATATTTTGCAATCTTTTTGACTATCTTTTTGAAGGACACCACCCCACCTCCGGGCCAATCCTAAAACCTAAGTCATGTGGAAACAATCGTTCGGACCCAGTGACTTGAATCACGTTTCAACTAACCACTTTAGATGATTGACGTCCCTCGTCTCACGGTCTTTGCTCTCTGCCAGATAAATCCGGTAGGATGCTTGTCAACCGAAAGGAGTTTCCAATGAATCGTTCTGCAAAGGTCTTTTCCCTGTTCTCAATCCTGCTGTTAGCTCTTGTTTTTCGCCTTTCCCCCGCCCTGCAAGCTGGCAATCCGCCCGCTCCGGACACCGTGCTCAAGGCCTCGGACATCTCGGCAAAGATTTTCCCGGACCACGTCTTCTTCCGCGGGCAAGCCGCTACCGTGCAGCTTCGCAACACGGGCGGCGTGCACTTCGCCGACGATTTTTACGTTTTGGCGGGCCTGGTCGACAGCTCCGGCTACTCGTCGGGCATCAAGGAGAAATATCAGGGGTACCTGATTAACGAAGTGACGCTGGAAATTGGCGGGCAAACTCTGAAGCCCGGCGCATACGGGTTTGGTTTTCTTACTGGCGGCAAATTTATTGCGATGGACCTCGGCGCCAACGACGTTTTACAAGGGAGTTCGCAGCACGACGCGGATATGAAGCGCCCCGTGCCGCTGCAAGTGGTGGCGTCATCGACGGAAGGAACTTATCGCCTGTATGCGGGACGCGACTACGTCGAATTTCGCCGCGGGCACTAACCCAAAATCCTCACAACAAGAAAGCCCGGGCCGGTTCTTTACCGGCCCGGACTCGCATTCTGAAAAACCCTCAAAAACAATAGCGCGCCATCGCGCTTCCGTTCGTTATTCCTTGTCGTACTTCAAGCAAATCTCAAGCTGCTCGATTGCCCTGTCGGTGGCAGCAATAGCCTCAACGCGGTGCCCGCCGAAGTCGTGCGCGGCATGTTCCATGTGCTCTTTCGCGCGGCGGAGTGCGCCAAGCGCTTCCCTAATCTGCGGATGCTGTTCGGCGGCCGGTGACGCTGTCGCGGCTGGCAGCGCGTTCGCTGTGGGAGCTGCGGGCGCGTTGGCCTTGTTTGGCGCCGCATGGGTCGACGCAAGGAAAGCAAACGCGAGAATTAACGATGCCACCGCCAGAAGACTCACGATTCTTACTTTCATAAACCACTCCTCCTCGTCCGAATTGCGGCTCGGACCGCCGAGATTGGCTCCATTCCCCATCTGCATGCCCGCAACCTTTTTAGGACGTGACCTGCATACACCGAATGGAAATCACGCATTCCGGGATCTGGGAATCGCCGGCGCTCTTCCCCTTTTAGGCCAACTTCCCTCTAGTCAGTTGAAAATTTTTGGTTACAGGTTCGCAAGAGTGACTAACGGGATTTGCTCTTCCGTATCGCGCGGAATCGCTCAACTCGCTTCTTCCCTGCCTCGGCGCTCGAATTTCTTTTCCTTTGCTCCAAACCGCCTCGCGTCATAGGATACCGGCCAACCGTCTTCCTCAATTACAAGGATCAGGAGATCGTTCATGCAATTTCATCATTTGAACTTGCTCGCCATTCTGGCTTCGGCTGTGGCCACCATGATTCTCGGCTTCCTGTGGTACTCGCCGTTGCTGTTTGCCAAGCCCTGGATGAAGGAAATGGGCTACAACCTCAACGACAAAGCGAAAATGGACGAGATGCGCAAGAGCGCCGGGCCCGCCTACGCGGGTTCGTTTGTGGCCAGCCTGATTTCCGCGTTCACGCTGGCGTTGTTCTTTCACTGGCTCCGCATCGAGACACTGCACTTTGGTTTCATGACCAGTTTTCACATCTGGCTCGGCTTCGTGGCCACCGTGCAGTTCACCGGCGCGCTGTTTGCGAAGCAAAGCATGAAGCTCTTTGCGATCAATACCGGCTATCAGCTCGTTTGCTATCTGGCGATGGGCGCAATCCTTGCGGCCTGGCGCTAGGGCTTTAGCCCGCGTACGAAGTTCCGTTGTAGGGAGGGAGCATTGCTGCACCCTTCTTGCTCTTCGTGGAGTGGGTGTGTAGCGCCGCCCTTTAGGGCGGCATCTTCTCCTGTCAATGCACCGAACGGCGGTTCAACACCTCCAAAAAAGACTGCCCGGACGCGTTCAATTTTTCTTCCAAGCGCGCGGTGCAGTCGCATTCGCCGCAGGCCCAAGGCTCCGAACCGTTGTGGTCGTGGCATTTGCGGCGATCGTGTGCATCCTGGACCTTCACCAGCTCGAAATACTGTTCCCAATAGGGCCGCTCTTCAAGCAGCGGCGTGGGGCAGTAGCAAACTTCCACCCAGCGGACCGTTTCGTCGGGAAAGAGGCGAGCGTCGTACATGTTGCGAAGATGTTCGCCCTCGGCGACGGAGCCTTCGCCGAGCGTGCCATCGGCAATGGCTTGGCGCAGGCCGTGGTGGCAGCCGGGCTTTACGCGTGCTCGAACGAGGTAGCGCATGGCTCACCTACTTTACCGCACAAGAAGGACTTGAACATAGATCTGGTCTCCCCCTGGGCTGGGCACTTCAGATTATCGTTTTCGGTTGCAGTACAATCGGCGGCTAGGAAAGTTCAGCGATGATACAAGTACAGTCCGGCGAGCGGGGCGCCAAAGTGCGCTTTCCGCCTCCCTTCGTTTACCTGGCCTTCATCCTCTTAGGAATTATCCTTCGCTATGTGGTGGCTCCGCTTGCTTTTCCGGTGAATCCCTACGTCGGCCTCGCAATAGGAGTAGCCTTGTTTTTGGCGGGATTGTGGTTGAATTTCGGAGCGTGGACCTTTTTCAAACGCACCGGCCAGGACCCGAAACCGTGGACGCCTTCGCCGGAACTTGTGCTGAGCGGACCTTACCGGTTCACGCGGAATCCCATGTATGTGGGAATGACATGCATGCAATTGGGTCTGGGATTGGCGCTAAACAATCTCTGGATTTGTTTGCTGGCGCCGTTTTCGCTTTTAGTGGTGCATTTCCTCGCCGTGTTGCCGGAAGAAAAGTATCTGAGTGAGAAATTTGGCGACAGCTACCGGGCGTACTTAATCAAAGTTCGACGCTACATTTAAGGGCGTCGCCGACGCGGCCCACGACCAGGATGGCGGAGAAGATGGACAAAGAATACGCAAGTCCGCTACGGAGCGCTGTGGCCGGAGCAATGGAGAACGCCGAGGTAGGCGCTCCACGGACCCACGGCGTCGCGGTATTGGTGGGCCATCAGCCGGGAGAGCTGGTGAAGATGCGTCAGGTCGTGGACGACCCAAGCCGCCAGAAGCTGCGACAAAGTGACGACGCCGAGGGCAGGATGGCGTCCGCGGCGCGCGAGGTCCTCGCCCCGCAAATTCAGAGCGCGCAGTCCGGCAAGATTCTCCGAGCGCAATCCAGCAAATTCATCCAATAGCTGCGCGAGCGATTTGCCTTGGCTTTCGCGAAACTGCGCCAAGCGATCGAAAGGCTCGAAGGGACGAGTGTCGCCAAATTGCAGGATCATTTTGGCGCGCGTCATCCAGTCGGTGCGTTCGCCATGAATCAGGTGGCCGACGACGTCGAAGGCGCTCCAGGTGCCTTCGCCCTCGTTGTGATGGGTCCAGGATTCGGGGAGGTCGCGGAGAAGAGCGTTAAGAGCAGCGGGAGTGCGGGAGAGAAGAGCGATGGTGTGAGAGAGGTTTTGTTCCATGGGAGCCTCGAGCGCAGAAGCGGATTGTGCAGAGGCAATGATTGTAACTTTTCGGCACGGATGGCGTGAGCGGGAAGAACCGAAAAGCGCAGCCAAAATGGAGCCTGCCCGGTTGCGCCGAACGCAGCGAAAGGGGCATACTCGGCGCATTCCTTTCGGTACCCAAAGCTCCATTCCGCTGTTCCATGAGGCAACATGAACTTTCGAAACATTCTCCTTATGATTTTCATCCTCGCGTTCGTCTTGGTTCCGTCGCAACGGGGGACAGTCGCAGCGCCCCGTGCCGCTTTGCAGGCGGGGCAGCAGCCGGCGCCGGCCGCTGCTCCAGCTTCCAGTTCCCCCACCAGCACGGCGCCGGAAGCACAGCCAGCGACCCCGCAAAAAATCACAAAGTACATGCTGCCACCCGAGCGCTACCAAAAAGCCCACAATCTCGCCAAGATCCATTTTCGATTCGCGCTGATCAGCTTCGTCTATGGACTTATCGTCTTGTGGCTGGTGCTGCGGTGGAAGCTCGCCGCCAAGTACCGGACAGTGGCCGAAAGCAAATTCTCGAAGCGCTTTCTGCAGGCTGTCATCTTTTCACCACTGGTAATGCTGACCATCGACATTCTCGAGTTGCCCACGGGGATCTACCAGAACTGGGTCTCGCGCCAATACGGCCTGTCCGTGCAAGGGTGGGGTTCTTGGTTCTGGGATTGGACGAAAGGCGAGATCGTCGAGGTGATCATCGCCACGATACTCATTTGGCTCCTCTATGCCGTCATCCGCAAGTCTCCACGGCGCTGGTGGTTTTACTTCTGGCTGGTCTCGCTGCCCATCTTGTTGGTGGTTTTCTTCCTGCAACCGCTGGTGATCGATCCGTTGTTTCACAAATTCGAGCCACTGGCGCAAAAGGACCCGGCGCTTACCGAGAGTTTGGAAAAACTGGTGCAGCGAGCGGGCCAGAACATTCCGCCGGAACGGATGTTCTGGATGAACGCGAGTGAGAAGACGACCGCGGTGGACGCCTACGTCACCGGCTTCGGGGCCTCCAAGCGGATCGTGGTACTCGACACCACCATCGCCAAAGCCACGACGCCACAAATCGTCTACGTGGCGGGCCACGAAATGGGCCATTATGTTCTTGGTCATATTCCCAAGCTTCTGGGATTTTTTGCCCTGCTGCTTCTCGTGTTTCTCTATCTGATTTTCCGGTCGATCGGCTGGGTGCTGGCGCGATGGGGCGCGAAGTGGGAGGTTCGAGGAGTCGATGATTGGGCATCGCTGCCTGTGTTTCTCCTGCTTCTATCTGTTTATTCCTTCGTGGCCAGCCCGATCGGCAGCGCGTTCAGCCGCTACACCGAGCACCAAGCTGACCAATACGGACTGGAAGTTACGCACGGCCTTACGCCAGACTCCAGCCAAGTGGCAGCGCAGACGTTCCAGCTTCTCGGTGACGTGGATCTGGGGGATCCCGATCCCAATCCCGTAGATGTATTCTTGTTCTACAGCCACCCGCCGATTCCGGATCGAGTACAGTTCGCGCTGACGTACGATCCGTGGTCCCACGGACAGACGGGCGAGTTTGTGAAGTGAGAGCGCGATGGAGCGTCGAGTGCGGCATCCCTTTCTGCCTTATCGGCACAAAGGAAGAGGCGCTGTGAACAAAAGCCCATCGTGTCAAGAACAAGTGGGCAAGAAAAGGCAAAGGCCGGAAGGAATCTCCCGGCCCTGCGACTTGAATCGTTGGGTTGTTCCGATTCATCCTTTGGTGATCTGGGCTGGAATCAGGTTCCAGAACCAGATCGCAAGGATTCCGTAGTAGACAGCAACGACGCCGATGCCAACCGCAAACGTGCTGGCGGTCTTGCCAAGGCCGGCGTATTCCCTCTTCCAGTGGCGCGCGCAGAACACGATCATGAGGATGGAAAGAACCGCGGAAATGGCCGCAACGAAGCTAATGACGTTGTTCGGCCCTTCGCCGCGGGTGAGACGCAGAAGCTGGCGAGTAGCGCCGCCGAGCAGGCCGGTGGAAAAAACCATTCCCAGCCAAACAGCGGGGGCCAGCATGCCGATCATGTAGGCCCACCGGTCTTCCATGAAGAAGAGCATGATGAGCACAGCGATATAGATGATGGTCTGGTAGAAATGAAGGAGGAAGAACTGCGGCTCAAGGTGCGAGAGCCACAGGAAACAAAGAACTTGCAAGCCTGAGATAGTGGCGATATCGCGATAAGGTCTCATAAGCATCCCCTCTGATGATGTGAGCCGGGGAGCATGCTTCACGGTTAAAGGTGCTGCGAAAGGTTTAGGACGGAAATCCTTGCACCCCCGACCTCCAGAGAAATAGGGGCATGCGGTGGGCCACTCGGACGAAATGGTAAGTAATTGAATCGAAAGGCAATGGAAAAAGGCAGCTCGGGGAGAGGTGGCTTCTGACTGTGGGAAAAACCCACACGGAAGGGCCTTAATCCGCAGGGGAGCGCCCGAAGCGATTGAGGCAAGAAGGGCTTTGACGTAGACTCGGGCGTATGAACGTCGATTGGCTGCGCGAATTGTGTTTGTCGTTCCCCGGCGCCACGGAACAGATTCAGTGGGGCTATGACCTGGTATTTAAGGTTGGCGGAAAAATGTTTGCTGTAACACCGCTGGAGCCGGCGCCCGTGTGCCTGTCCTTCAAGGCGTCCCCGGAGAATTTTGCGGAGTTGACGGAACGGCCGAACATCATTCCGGCACCGTATCTGGCGCGCGCGCAATGGGTGGCGCTGCAAACGCAAGAGGCGGTGCGGCAGGACGAGCTGGCTGGGCTGCTGCGAGAGTCGTATGAATTGATCGCTGCCAAGCTGTCGAAGAAAGAGCGGGAAAAGCTGGCGAAGCCCGCAGACGCGGGGACAAGAGACACAGGGCGTTCCAAGAAAAAATCGGCGAGCAAGAAAAAGAAGCGCTCGTTACGCTGAAGCGGGACTCGAGGCCACGGTGTCTTCGACAATGGCGCCGTCGAAGAGATGGATGGTGCGGTCGGCGACGCCGGCGTAGTGCGGGTCGTGCGTGACCATGCAGATGGTGGCGCCGTTTTGGTGAAGCTCGCGCAGAAGATCCATGACGGCATCGCCATTTTTGGAGTCGAGGTTACCGGTGGGCTCGTCGGCAAGAAGAATCAGCGGATCACCAACGAGCGCGCGGGCAACGGCGACGCGCTGCTGTTGACCGCCGGAAAGCTGCGCGGGGTAATGCTTCGAACGCTGGGTCATGCCGACGCGTTCGAGAGCGGCCTGGACCTTTTGCTTGCGCTCGGCGGAGCCCATGCCGCGGTAAGTGAGCGGAAGCTCGACGTTTTCGTAGACAGTCAGGTCCCCGATGAGATTGAACGATTGGAAGATGAAACCGATTTCCCGGTTGCGGATGCGCGTGCGGTCGCTGATGCCGAGAGTCGAGACCGGTTTGCCGTTCAGTTTGTATTCGCCCGCGGTGGGAGAATCGAGAAGGCCGAGGATGGCGAGGAGCGTGGATTTTCCGCAGCCAGAAGGGCCGGCGATGGCCACGAATTCGCCTTTGTCGATGCGCAAATGGATGCCGGACAAAGCGTGCGTTTCCAGTTCATCGGTGAAAAAGACTTTCTTCACGCCTTCCATCGCGATTACGCTTCCGTTTGCAGTTGCCATTTCGATTGCCTCCCCTTTCAAACTCGCAAAAGCAGATTCCTCAGGCCTTAGCTACAGCTCGGAATAACAGATTTGACCAAGTAGCGATGATTCTTGATACGCATGAGGAGTCTCCATTGTTCCTCAACTGTTCCTCAACGCAAGCGAACGCGGTCATAGGCATCCCACTGGGTCATGTCCGAGAGAATCACTTTGTCTCCGACGTTTAAGCCTTGAAGAATCTCGATGGTGTTGACGGAACTTTTGCCGAGTTTGACGTTGACGCGCACGGCTTCGGAACCGTCGCCCACAAGCTTGAACAGGCCGATGGTGTTTCCCGATTGCCCATTGACAGGGCGCCCGACGTAGAGGACGTTCCGTAGATTTTCGATTTCGATGGTGCCATCGACGCTGAGATCGGGACGCGCGCCGCCCGGGAGCGCGCCGACCAGGGCCACATCGACAGTGACCGTGCCGTTTTGCACAGAAGGGTCGACACGAGAAACGCGGCCTGCGACGATGCCGTTACGCGTATCGATCGAGGCTTTTTGACCGACCACCACGTCCTTGGCTTGCGTTTCCGCAATTTTAATTTCCGCTTTCAACTTTCGGGGATCAGCAACACGGGCTAAGTTCGTTCCGGGCGCGACTTGTTGGCCCTCCTCGACAGGGACAAGCTGCAGCACACCGTTGATTCCCGCACGAACATGCAGGGCTTCGTATTGGCTGCGCTTCAGATTATAGAGCGCGTGCTGCTGTTCGACTTTCGCTTCCTGTGCTGCAAGCTGGGCCGCAGCGGAATCGGTGGCCACGCGTGTCCGTTCCCCCTCGAGCTGCACGCGGATCGCGAGCTGCTCTTCCCGCACCTTCGAGAGCTTCGCGGTAACCTCCGAACCAATCCCTTCTTTGGCCAGTCTGTCGTCCACTTCATGCTGGATTTTCGCCTGCTCGTAGTCGCTGCGCACTGAGGCTTCGGTAGACTTCTGGTTCATCAATGCGCTGTTGACTTGAACCTTCAGGTTGGCGTAGTCCGCCTCCGCACCTTTGAGCTGGTACTGCGCGTCCAGCATATCGCGCTGCGCTTGCGGGTCGCTTAACTCGAGAATGACGGAGTTGGGCTTGACCACTGCGTCGACCCCCGGCCGCAGCACAATTTTCTCCACTCTCGCGTTCGTTTGCGCGGGAATCCAGCGAATATCTTCGGGAACGAGAGTTCCGAGGCCGTGGACCTCGAGGAGCATCGAGCCGCGCTTGACTTCGTCGGACCAGACGCTGGCGCGGTCGACGATCGGGGCAGCGGGGCGCAGGAAAGAGAAAGCGATGGTAACGCCGCCGGTGAGAAGGGCAGCGATGACGGCGTAAATGATCCGCCGAATTTTCTTGGCGCGCGAATTGTCAGGGCGTTGGATGTCCATTTAGTAGCTCATTTCACTCGTAACGCAACGCAGTCATGGGATCAACACGAGTCGCGCGGCGAGCTGGAAAATACGAAGCGGCCAGCGCAACCAAAAGCAAAACCGCAAGGGCACTCGAAATGCCGAGCAGCTCGAAAGCCTTTGCGCCGTAAAGCAGCGAGTCAATCAAGCGGCCCAGCGCGTACGCCAGGGGCAAACCCAACAGTACCCCAATTCCCATCAGAACCGCGACATCTTTCAGAATCAGCCCACCGACCAGTTGAGCGTTCGCGCCAAGGGCCATGCGCACGCCAATCTCCCGCGTGCGCTGCGTGACCGTGTAGGCCAGCAAACCGTAGATGCCGATCGCCGCAAGCGACGCCGCCAAAACGCCGAAAATCCCGGCGAGGGAGGCGACGAGCCGATCGGAAGCGACCTGGCGGTCGATTTGTTGGTCAAAGGAGCGAAGGTCGGTCACCGGCAAGCTGGAATCCAGTTCGGAGACGAGCCTACGAACGGTGCCGGCAAGGATGACCGGATCCTGGGAAGTCCGCACATAGAAGGTGAGGGCGCCGACATTTTTTTCCTGAAGATAGGGGATGTATACAAAGGGCTGGATTTCTTCCCGGATGGCAGCGTGATGGCTGTCTTTTACGACCGCGACGATTTCCATGTTCAAGGGGGGAGTGCCAGCGCCAAATTTCATGTGGCGGCCCAGAGGATCTGCGCCAGGGAAAAAAGTCTTGGCGAAAGTTTCATTGACAATGGCGACCTTCGGGCTGTCCGATCCGTCGGCGCGCGTGAATTCGCGGCCTTTCAAAAGTGGAATGCCAAGATTCGAGAAATGGCCTGGCCCAATGGCGTTGCGCAACACGTGGCGAGAACCAGCGAGAGCGGGCGGCTCGCCTTCCACGGTGACGTTGGAGCCGCGGTCATCGTCGGAGATTAAGGGGATTTGAGCACCGCTCTGTGACACAACGCCCGGCAAAGCGGCGATGCGGTCTTCGAGGTTATGGAAGAAAGCGAAGCTGCGCGCTTGGTCGTAGCCATTGAGCTGAGGCGCGACGCGGAATTGCAGAATGTGCGAAGGGCGGAGGCCCAGGTCGATGTGCCTGACATTGTAGAGGCTGCGCGCGAAGCCGCCTGCGCCGGTGACAAGAAGTAAGGCGAGAGCAACCTGACAAATTACCAAGACCTTTCTCAGACGGGTGTGCCCCAGCCCGGAGGATAGCGAGCCGCCCTGTTCCTTCAGCGTGGAGACCAACTCGACGCGGGTTGCGCGAAGAGCCGGGGCCAATCCGAACAAAACGCAGCAAAGAAGGGCAAGCGCGCAAGTAAAAGCCAGGACCGGCGCGCTAAGAGTGCTGGAAAGACCGTCGGCAATTCCATTTTCCGCAGCAAAGCGCACCAGCGCAGAACTGGTCCAACTGGCGATGGCGAGGCCAACAACCGCACCGGCTAGCGAAAGAAGGAAAGACTCGACGACCAACTGCCGGATTAAACGTGTTCGGCTTGCACCCAGAGAGAGGCGAATGCCAATCTCGCGCTGGCGCACCGCGCCGCGCGCGGTCAAAAGACCTGCGACGTTCGCGCAAGCGATGAACAGGACCGCACCGACCAGACACATCAGTGCGATAAGCTGGCGTCCGGTGGAGGCCGCGAGCATGGGGCGGCCGCGGGCGCCATCGCGGAGAATGATCTTGCGGGCGAGGAACTGCGACTTCTGAGATTCGCTCCAGCCAGTATTCAAAGGCAATTCGTCGCTCAACAATGCGCTGTAGAGCGGAGCGAGGCCTGCGGCCGCGCGCTCTTTGGAGATTCCGGGCTTAAGCCGGCCAATGAGTTTAATCCGATAGTCTTTGTGATCCTCGAGGCCGGTGGGCTCGGGCGTCAACGGCATGGTGATCGGCACGTAGAGTTGCGGAACAAAGCCGCGCTGGATGCCGTCGAAGCCCGGTTGAACCACACCAACGACAGTCATGGGACGATCATTCACAAGGATGGTTTGATTTAGAACGTTGGGCTCGCCGCCAAAGTGCGTCTTCCAGTAGCCGTACGAGAGCATCACGACGGGGCTGCCGCCGGGAGCGGCGGAATCGCCAGGCTCAAAGGTTCTGCCCATGGCCGAAGTTACGCCAAGGGTTTGGAAATAGTTCCCACTAACCTGGTCGGCCTCCGCCCTTTCGGTGTTTCCATGAAAAGTCAAGTTCACCGAGTCGCTCTCTTTGGCCGCAAGACCAGCGAAGACCTCATTGCGGTCGCGCAGGTTCAAATACATCGGGTAAGAGAAGGACTCGGCGCCATCCGTGCCATACTCGTCCGAGCTGACGTGTCCCGACTTGGGGCCGGGACTATAAAGGAGAACAAGCTCTTCGGGACGTGGAACAGGGAGGCTTTGCAGGAGCACTTCGCGAAGAATGGTAAAGATGCCCGTATTCGCGCCGATGCCCAGTGCGAGGGTCAGAACGGCAACAACGGTGAAGCCGGGCGACTTCCTGAGAACGCGAAGTGCGTAGCGAATGTCCTGGAGCAGCGATTCAAGAAGAGGGAGGCTCCGCGCTTCGCGATGTTGCTCTTTGGATTGCTGCGGGCCGCCAAAATGAATCAGCGCTTTGCGGCGCGCTTCGGATGGGGACATACCGCGCTGAAGATTTTCCTCGGTTGCGAATTGCACATGCGCCAGCATTTCCGCTTCCAACTCGCGATCCAACTGCGCGCTACGGAAAAAAGTCTGGAACCGCTGGAGGAATTGTCTCACCCAGTCCATCATTTGGATTACTTCCCTTTCCAAGCTACCTCTTTGTTTGTCCCCATAATCCAATTCACTCGTAGCGCAACGCGACAATAGGATCGACGCGCATCGCGCGCCAAGCCGGCAAAAAACAGGCGACCAGCGAGACGATGGTCAGCACCAAAAACGCAGACCCGAAGACGAGCGGGTCGCGCGGGCTCACCTGGTAAAACAGGTAGCCAAGCAACCGCGCCGACGCCAAGGCCAGTAGCACTCCTAGCACGATGCCAGCAGCCGTCAACGCAAGTCCACGCGACATGACCAGCCGAAATAGTTCCGATGGGCGCGCTCCAAGGGCCATGCGCAAACCCAGCTCGCGAGTGCTTTGCGATACAGAATACGCCATCACACCGTACAAGCCGATGGCGGCGAGGAACAAGGCCAAGCCGCCCAAAATCCCGGTCAGAGTGACGGCGACACGCTGTGGCGATGTCGAACGCTCCAACTGTTCCTGAAGCGTGATCACTTCGTAAGGCGCCAGCCCTGCGTCGATCGAGTGCACCTCTCGGGCTAGTGCCGCGGCCATTTTCTCCGGACCAAGGCGCGAGCGCAGATTCAGGGCGGCATTAATTGCGGGATTTTGCCGGAGCGGCACGTAAAAGAATGGCTGTGGCAACTCGCGAACGCTCTCGTACTTCGAAGTTTTGGCAATGCCAACGATCTGCAACCATTGGTCTTTCACTTGAACGCGTTGGCCAATGGGATTCCGGCCGCGCCAATACTTCTCGGCCATCGTTTCGTTTACGACCGCCACAAGAGCAGAGGTCTCGTTGTCGGCCAACGTGAATTCGCGGCCCGCGATCAGGGGAATTCCCAAAGTTGAGAAGTAGCCGGGTCCAACCTGGTTGTACTCAACGGCAGGCTTCTCGTCGGGGGGCGGCACATAGCCGTCTACCGCAACGGGAGCGGAAGAAAAAGTGCCGTAGCCCAGAGGCGTGGTGCGAGCAAATGCCACCGACTCCACGCCGGGAAGTGCCTGAACGCGATTGATGAGCTCACCTTGAAAAATTCTGGCGCGCTTCACGTCGTAGCCGGGACCCACGAGGTCGATTCCCGTAACGAGCACGTTTTGCGTCGAAAATCCAGGACTCGCGGAACGAATTCGCTGAAGGCTCAGCATGAGCAAGCCTGCGCCGACCAACAAAACGAAACTCAGCGACACCTGAACCAAAACCAGGCTCGCGCGCAGCCAGGATTTACCGCCCCCGCCAAGAACCGCGGCCGTTTCCGATTTGAGGACCGCGGCAGTATCGATTTTACTGGCGTGAATCGCAGGAACGAGCGCGAACAGAAGAATCGATCCAAGGCAAACCGCCACGCTCAGCGAGAGAACGCGCCAATCGAGTTCGCCCGGAAGGTGCATAGTGATTCCGCCGCGAGCGGGCAGCAACAGCACGAGCAGACGGCGGCACCAGTGCGCAACCGCCAGCCCGCCCACGGCAGCGAACGTCGCGAGGATCAGCCCTTCGGTGAGGAGTTGGCTCAACAGCCTGCCGCGTGCGGCGCCGATGGCAACGCGAACGCTCATCTCATGCCGGCGGCCGAAAGAGCGCACCAGCAGGAGATTTCCGACGTTCGCGCAAGCAATCAAAAGCACAAACGTTACAACGGCAAGCATGAGGCCGAGAGTCGGGAGCAGGGTTCCTGCGTTGTTGAAGGGTGTCTGCCACAAAGGCCACAGCTTGATGCCGCGGCCGCGGTTCGTTGCGGGATAATCCGACTCTAAACGTTTCGCGATTGCGGACACTTCCTGCTGTGCTTGATCGCGAGTGACACCGGGCCTGAGGCGCACGTAAGCTTCAATCCAGCGCGCGCCGCGGTCTTCCAGTTTGTACCCGCCCGCCTCAAACGTGTCTTCCATCGAGGCAGAAACCCAAAACTGCATAGCCCAGCCAACAAATGTGCCGTAGAAGCCCTCCGGAGCAACGCCGATGATGCTATGAATCACGCCATTGAGTCGCTGGGTTTTGCCAACGATGAAGGGGTCGCCGTTGAACCGGCCTTTCCACAACTGATAGCTGATAACGGTTACCGGATGGGCTCCGCGTCCGACATCTTCGCCAGGCTCGAAGGTACGACCGAGAATTGGATGGACTCCAAGGGCATCGAAATAATTTGCGGAGACAATGCTTCCGATGGCGCGCTCGGCCCGGTCGCCGATACTCAGCGTGGTGCCCATGATTTTCGAGACGAAAAACGAGTCAAACAACGTGCCGTTCTTTTGCAGATCAAGAAAATCAGGCCAGGAGACTCCAGTCGCGCCAGACTCACCGCGAGAAGTTCCAGTGACGGCGAGCAATCTCTCCTGGTGGGCAACGGCGGGATAGGGGCGGAAGAGCAGACCCTCCATCCAACTATAAACGGCGGCGCTGGCGCCGATACCTAACGTGAGACAGAAAATGGCGAGAAGCGAGAAACCGGGGCTGCGCCAAAGCATGCGGAGGCCGAAGCGAACATCTTGGAGGAAGGAATCGAGGAACGGAAGGCTGCGCGCTTCGCGGTGTTGCTCTTTGGAATGTTGTGTGCCGCCAAATTGAATGAGCGCCTGGCGGCGCGCTTCGGATGGGGACATACCGCGCTGAAGATTTTCCTCGGTTGCGAATTGCAGATGCGCCAGCATTTCCGCTTCGAGCTCGCGATCCATCTGCGCGCCGCGCAAAAAAGTGTGCAAGCGCTGGAAGAATTGTCTCAGCCAGTCCATTAGTCCTCTAGTCCTCGCCAGCCCCTTCTTGAAGAGCAAGCACGCGGCCCATGACGCCGGACAGACGCTGCCAGTAAGCCGCGTCTTCGGAAAGCTGCTTTCGCCCGCGCTTGGTGATCGAATAAAACTTGGCCCTGCGATTGTTCGACGAAGTGCCCCATTCGGCGGTGATCCAGCCACGCTGTTGCAGCCGGACGAGCGAGGCGTAAATTGTACCCTGGTTCAGAAGAACGGCGTCGCCGCTGACCTGCTCGATGCGCCGCGCGATGCCGTAGCCGTGCATTGAGCCCATAGCCGCGAGGGTTTGGAGAACCATGAGGTCCAGAGTTCCCTGGAGCAGGTCAAGCTTGGAGTGGGACATGCGGCCTCCTGTGTGATGACCACATCAAGATAGCATGAGCTGTGTGGCGATGCCACAGGAGTATAGACGCACCAAAGCCTGGTTTGTTCCATGCCTTGCCGCCGCATTTATGCCTTATTAAAGGTGGTCCTATTACTCGTAACGAAGCGCAACCATCGGATCGACTCGCGCGGCGCGCCATGCAGGAACGCTGCAAGCCACTAGCGAAACGCCCAGAAGCAAGGCCGTTACGTCCACATAGGTAATCGGGTCAAGCCGCGATATGCCAAACAGCAGCGTAATAATCGCTTTGCTGGCGATCACCGCTCCCGCAACTCCGATGACCACGCCCATTACCGTCAGAACCGATGCTTGGCGCAGGATCATTCCAAGAATATTCCCCGGTGACGCGCCGAGCGCCGCCCGCACCCCAATTTCATGCGTGCGCTCGCTGACGCTGCTGGAAAGCACACCGTAGATTCCAGTGGCGGCGAGCGCCAAAGCGAGGATGCCGAAGATCTCGAAGAGAACGAGTGCAAAGCGCCGCTCGGCGGCAGTCGCTGCGATCAAGTCCTCCATCGAAGCGACTCGGACGATGGGCTGGTCTTTGTCCACCGACCAGATGGCTCGTTTGATGGAAGGAA
>Ga0187778_10001545_pt1 | contig 15861 bp, 15 predicted proteins | sample 1015_Q2_SP5_20_M_FD_132418 | JGI IMG/M metagenome (GOLD analysis project Ga0187778, IMG submission 132418) | Tropical peat soil microbial communities from peatlands in Department of Meta, Colombia - 1015_Q2_SP5_20_MG | ecosystem: Environmental > Terrestrial > Soil > Wetlands > Peat | place...
CTGGCAGGTACCCGCGAACCGTCCTCACGCTGCCGGCACTCCTGCCACGCCCTCTGCGCTTCGCTCCGCCGCACCGCGACTCGAGGCGCGCGGCACCCTCGCAACGATCGTCCCGACCCATCCACTCGCGGTGACGCCCGGAAGTGCGCGCGGCCGCCATGTGCCGCTCAATGGCGCACTCGGCGGCCCGGCAACGTTTGACGCGAGGAAGCTGGTGCGACGCTGAGCGTGTGCCGCGGACCCACGCTGTGTGACACTAGCGGCTCGAGATGCGGTGAGCAGAGGCGCAGCTCGTGATGTCTTCCTGGCAAGTCTGGGCACTGCTTTCTGCGCTGTTCGCAGCGCTCACGGCGATCTTCGCGAAGATCGGCGTCGCGGAAATCAATCCCGACGTCGCGACCCTCATCCGCACGGTCGTGATCCTCATCGTGGTGACGGCGCTCGTTGGCGCGGCGCGCGAGCTGCCGATGCTCGCCGGCGTCTCAGCACGCAGCTACGTGTTTCTCGTGCTCTCGGGGCTTGCCACCGGCGCCTCATGGTGGTGCTACTTTCGCGCACTGCACGTCGGCGATGCCGCGCGCGTCGCTCCGCTCGACAAGCTGAGCGTCGTGCTGGTGGCGCTGTTCGGCGTGGGCTTTCTCGGCGAGCGACTGGCACCCCTCAACTGGCTGGGTGTGCTCATGATCACCGCCGGTGCCTGGCTCGTCACGCTGCGGGGATGAGCGCGGCGGCGCGCGTGGTTTGACCCGCGCGCGCCGCGCCCTTCCACACACCTGCCTTGGTTTCAGAACCGCCCTTCAGGTCGGGCGGGCGCCGCCTCCATGGCTAGCTTGTCCGCCCTTGCGGCCGGCTTCTGCCGCAAGCTCGGGATGCTGCGAAAAACTGCGCTTCTCGTCGGGCACGCTCTGTCCGCCCTTGCGGCCAGCGACCGCGGCGAGCTCACGATTCTGCGAAAAGCTGCGCTTGGCGCCCGGGACGCTCTGCCCACCCTTGCGCCCGGCTTCCGCGGCGAGCCGACGATTCTGCGAAAAACTGCGCTTCTCGTCTGGGACCGCCTTGCCGCCCATGCTCGCAATCTGCCGCTGCCGCTCCGCGTTCATCGAGGCGAAGCCGCGATGCGAGACACGCCCTTCATTCACGGTACCTGTTCCTTCAGCCATCACTACTCTCCTTTATCTCGCAGTTTCCCGGAGTCGGGCCTGCGTATATGAAAAGCATACGCCTCACGAGGCGCGCGGAGTATCGGGGTTTACTCTGACTCTTATCGTCAGCGCATCCCTACTTAAGAAAGTATTAAGAAAGGTTCCTACATTGCAGGACGGTTACGGCGTGAGGTGATCGATCACGAGGCTCACCAACCCGTCGCTGCCGACGCGGTAAGTCACTTCGCCATACGGATCGCCGCGCGCCCCAACGGGACTCCCCGAGCGGGCGATCCGCGCCACGACCTGTACGCTCTGTCCGGCTGCAAACGCCCGTCCCGGGATCATGGAATCCGCGGGACTGAGCGCAACACTCTGCGGGAAGTGGCTGTCCAGGCGCTTCACTGCGAGTGGCGGCCCCGCCTCACCCGGGTTGCGTACGAACACGAAGAGCGGTGCCCCGGCAGCCGCAACGGCCCCGAGCGACGGTGCCAGCGTGACGTTGACACGCACCACGGGTGAGGCGGAATCGGAGGTCCCGGAGGCCGATTTTTGCGGCGTTGCAGCGCTGGCGGACGTCCCCGCGAGCTTCTGGTCGATGGCGGTGATCTGCTGCTCGAGGATCGGACGGACGGTTGCGGGCGGGTTGAGCGCGAGCAGCTTCATGAAACGCTGCCGCGCGAGCGGCAGGTCTCCGCGCCGCTCAGCGATCGCCGCCGCGAAGAACAGCGCCTTGCCGGAGTCCGGATCGAGCGCGAGCGCCTGATCGATGAGGCGGGCCGCACGCCCGTCGAGCTCGCTCTCATCGATGAGCGAGAGCGCCTCGGCCTCGCCGGTGAGCGCCTCGGCACTCTTGCCGCCACTTAGCCGGTCGGCACGCTCGTAGGCCCGCAGCGCAAGCGGATACTCCTCCAACACAATGTAGGAGCGACCGAGCATCAGCCAGCCGTCGAGGTTCTGCGGATCGCGCTCAAGCTCGCGCGCGAGTCGTGCCACCATACCCTGCGGAGAATCGGCCGCGGGCGAGGCACCCCAGCGCCAGTTGCTCCAGCTCGCGTACAACACGGCCGATCCGACCACGAGGAGTGCGGCGGCCGCCAGCGCCGTCCAGGCCGCGGGAGGCGCGGTCGCTGCGCCGCGGCGCAGCAGCGGGATCGCGATGGCGACGACAGCGGCCGCACTCAGCGCCGCGGCCAGCAGCACGAAGGTGGACATCACGAGCGGCCGTCCTCCTCCACCGGCTCGCTATCGGCGGCGAGGAGCGTGGTGCGCGAGCGCACCACGCGCCACGCGACCAGCGCGCCGACCAGCAGCAGCGCCAGCGGCGCTCCCCACAGCCACGCATTGCGCAGCGAGTAGCGCGGCCGGAACAGGATGAAGTCCCCGTAGCGCGCCGCCATCCAGCTGCGCACCTCCTCGTCGGACTTGCCGGCCAGCAGCAGGTCGCGCACCTGGCGTCGCAGGTCCGCCGCCAGATCGACGGGCGAGTCGGCAAGCGACTCGTTCTGACACTGCATGCAGCGTAATTCGTGCGTCAGGGCAACGTAGCGCGCCTGGAGTGCCGGGTCGGGGAGCTGTGTTGGATCCACCGCACGACAGGCAGCCGCCACGCCGAGCGCGACGCAGCCGGTCAACACCGACACGAGCCCGGCGCGAGTGGTCACAACTTTGTCGCCGGCGTCGGCGCTACACGCGGCAGGATCTCGCGTGTCCAGGTCTCGCGGGTGAGCGCGCCGATGTGCTTGTACACGACGATACCCTGGGGGTTCACCAGGAAAGTCTCGGGGGCGCCGTACACCCCCCAATCGATGGCCGCGCGCCCGGTGCGGTCGACGGCCACGGCCTGGTAGGGGTTGCCGAGCTGCGCGAGCCATGCGAGGGCCTCCGCGTCGTCGTCCTTCCAGTCGAGACCGATCAGCGGCAGCACGCCGGCCCGGCCGACCTGCAGCAGCATGTCGTGCTCGGCGCGGCACTCCCCGCACCAGGTTCCCCAGACGTTGAAGAGATACCAGTGACCCTGGAGCTCTTCAGAGCGCACCACGCGCGCGGGATCCGTGAGGCTCGGCAGCGCGAACTGCGGCGCCGGCTTGCCGATGAGGGGCGAGGCAATCACCCCCTTCTCGGGGGAGTGGCGGATGCCGATGGCGAGCACCGCTGCGAGCAGCACGAAGATGCCGAGCGGCAGCAGGAAACGATTCATCCCGGACGCCTCGTGACCAGCGTATCCCCGGTGACCACCTCGGCGCTCACCGTGCGATAGCGACGGTCGGAGGCGGCGAGCGCCCCGCCGATCGCCATGACGAGGGCGGCGAGCCACACGAGGCTCACCAACGGCCGTATCTGGATCCGCACACTCCATCGCCCGGCGCCGAGGTCTTCACCGAGCGCGAGCAGCAGGTTATTGCCCTGATGCAGCTTGATGGCGGTTTCGCTCGTCACCTGGTGCTGTACCCAGTACTGGCGCTTCTGCGGACGCAGCACCGCGACCGGCGCGCCGTGCTCGGTGACGACCACCGTGCCGCCCACGGCGCTGTAGTTCGGACCCTCCACCGGCCGCACGCCGGTGAAGCGGAATTCGTAGCCGCCCACCCGGGCGCTCTCGCCCGGCGAGAGCGCGACGTCGCGCTCGAGGGTGAACGACTGGACCGTGGTGAGCGCGATCACGGCCAGCGCAAGTCCCACGTGGGCGACGGTCATGCCGAGCACGGCGCGCGACAGCGACAGGCCCCGCCGCCAGCGATCGATCGGATCGACGAGCGAGGACAAGATGATCCACAGCCCGAGGGTGGCGCCCACCGGTGTCAGTATTCGGCCCCCCGAATAGAGGCCGAAGGTGAGGCCACAGCCGAGAACCGCGGCGGCTACGAAGGTATAGAGGAGCATGCGCTGCTTGTCGCCGAGACGACCGCGTTTCCAGCCGGCGTGGATGCCAACCGACAGCAGCGCGAGCAGCGGCAGCATCGACAGCATGAAGGTCGGGTTGAAGTACGGCGGCCCGACCGAGACCGTACCGAGCTTGAGGGCATCCGAGATGAGCGGCGCGAGCGTGCCGGCGAACACCGTGCCGGCGGCGATCACCAGCAGCACGTTGTTGAAGAGGAGGAACGACTCGCGCGCGCCGAGCTCGAAGCCGGCCGTCGACTTCAGGAGCGGCGCGCGCCATGCATACAGGCACAGCGCGCCGCCGACCATAACGATGAGGAACGCCAGAATGAATATGCCGCGGGCCGGATCCGCCGCGAACGAGTGCACCGACACCAGCACTCCCGAGCGCACCAGGAACGTGCCGAGCATGCTGAGTGAGAACGCCAGGATCGCGAGCAGCAGCGTCCAGCTCTTGAACAGCCCACGCTTGTCGGTGACGGCGAGCGAATGCACCAGCGCCGTCCCGACCAGCCACGGCATGAACGAGGCATTCTCCACCGGATCCCAGAACCAGAAGCCACCCCAGCCGAGCTCGTAGTACGCCCAGAAGCTGCCGAGGGCGATGCCGCAGGTGAGAAACGACCAGGCGATGGTGGTCCACGGACGTGTCCAGCGCGCCCAGTTCTGGTCGAGCCGACCTTCGAGCATCGCCGCGCAGGCGAAGGCAAACGCAACGGCGAAACCGACGTAACCGGTGTAGAGAATCGGCGGGTGAACGGCAAGACCGGGATCCTGCAGGATCGGGTTCAGATCGCGGCCGTCCGGGGCCGGCGGATCGAGCCGCATGAAGGGGTTGGAGGTCGCAAGCGTGAACAAGAGAAAGCCGAGGCTCACCACGCCGAGCACGCCGAGCACGCGCGCGGCAAATGGCCGCGGCAGGCGCCCGGAGGCGAAAGCAACGGCCACGGTCCACCCGGCCAGCAGCAGAATCCACAGCAGCAGCGATCCCTCGTGCGCACCCCAGAGCGCCGTCACGCGGTAGAAAAGCGGCAGCGCCGTGTTGGCATTCTCGGCGACGTAGGCCACTGAGAAGTCGTCGCCCACGAAGGAGGCGATGAGACAAGCGACGGCGGTAGCAACCATGACCGCCTGCCCGGCCACCGCCGGTGTCACCGCCGCGATCCAGCGCTCGCGTCCGAACGCCGCACCGGCAATCCCGAAAAACGCCTGCAGCGCGGCGAGCAGCAGCGCGAGGATCAGGGCAAAGTGGCCGAGCTCGGGGAGCACCCGTCAGCTTCCTGTTGAAGGCGGCACACGGCCGGCGGCGGGGGCCGTGTGCGGCCCAGCGGCCGACGCCGGCGCCCCCGCATCTATGCGCGACTCTCCATGACGCCTCTTGAGTGAGCGTGCGACCTCCGGCGGCATGTACTTCTCGTCGTGCTTTGCGAGCACCTCATCGGCAACGAAAGTGCCGTCGGGGCGCAGCCGCCCATGGGCTACGACGCCGGCGCCTTCGCGAAACAGATCCGGCAACACACCGGTGTAGCTCACCGGAACGTCGTGATTGAAGTCCGTGACCACGAAGTGCACCTCGAGACTTCCCGGCGCGCGATGCAGACTCCCCTGCGTCACCATCCCGCCAAGGCGAAAGCGCGCCCCCGCGGGCACCTGCCCGGCGGCCACCTGACTCGGGTCGAAGAAGAAGGTGACGTTCTCACGAAAGGCGCGGAGCGCGAGCGCGCCGGCGATGCTCACCCCGGCAATGATGCCGAGCACCAGGATCATCCGGCGCCGGCGCAGCGTCACGGCTGCTCTCCGCGCCTATCGAGCCGCCGGCGTGCCTCGGCACGCGAGCGCGCGAGCGCCCGGCGCGCCCACACCATATTGAGCACGACCACGGTCAGCGTCACGAGATATGCCGGCCAAACGAACGCCGCGTAGCCACCCATGTCGAAGAATTCCCTCATGCGCTCACCGCCTCGCGTATCCAGCTGGCCGAGCGCTCGCGCGCGAGCACCTCGCTGCGCAGCCGCATGAGGAGCAGCGCGACGAAATACAGCGTGAAGCCGAGCAGCATCAGGAGCAGCGGCAGCAGCATGGTGGGCGGCATGGTAGGCCTGCCGAGGCGCATCACCGAGGGCGCCTGATGGAGCGAGTTCCACCAGGTCACCGAATAGTGAATGATCGGGACGTTCACCACGCCGACCACGGCGAGCAGCGCGCTCGCGCGGTCCGCCCGCTGCGTATCGTCAATTCCAGCTCGTAATCCCATGTACCCCAGATATAAGAAGAGGAGGATCAGTTCCGAGGTCAGGCGCGGATCCCACTCCCAGTACGTTCCCCACATCGGCTCGCCCCACAGCGCCCCCGTCACCAGCGCAGCGAACGTGAACGAAGCGCCGATCGGCGCGCAGCTCGCGGCGACCGCGTGAGCCACCTTGATACGCCAGATGAGCCCGACCGCAGCGGCGACACCCATGATCGTATATACCATGAGCGACAGCCACCCACTGGGTGCATGTACGTAGATGATGCGAAAGCCGTCGCCCTGCTGGTAATCCGCGGGCGCAAGCACCAGCCCGCCCCACAGCCCCGCGGCGATCAGGAGCGCCGCCGGCCAGGCAAACCACGGCGTGAGCCGCGCTGCGAGCGCGTACACGTAGGGCGGCGATGCCAGGCGATGCAACCACGTCCACTTCATATCGGCCTCCTGCGCCCTACTCGAGGCTGACCCGCACCGCCGCTGCGGCCGCGAGCGGCGCCAGGGTGACCCCGAGGACGGCGAGCGCGCCGAGCAGCTCGAGGGGCGCAAGCAGCGGGCCGCCGCTGATCGCGAGCTGCGTCGCCCGCGCCCCAAAGATCAGCACCGGCAACGACAGCGGCAGCGTGAGGAGCGACAGCAGCGCGCCGCTGCGTTTCATACCGAGCGTGAGAGCTGCGCCGATCGAGCCGATCAGGCTCAGGGCGACGCTGCCCACCGCCACCGATCCGACGATGCCGGGAAGTGAGGCGGACGGCGCGCCGAGGGACAGCGCAGCGAGCGGTGCCATGAGCGCGAGTGGCAACCCCGTGAGCAGCCAGTGCGCGGCGGTCTTGGCGAACACCAGCCAGGTTAGCGACTGACCCGAGAGCGCGTACTGCTCGAGCGTGCCGTCGTAGGCGTCGTCGCGAAAGAGGAACTCGAGCGCGAGGAGCGACGCCAGTAGCGCCGCCACCCAGATGACGCCCGGGGCTATCTCGCGCAGCCGCGACAGCTCGGGAGAGACCGCGAGCGGAAAGAGCATGGTCACGAGGGCGAAGAACGCGAGCGGCTGCACCAGTTGTCCGCGCTTGCGGAAAGCGAGCTTGAGATCGCGCAGCAACGCGAGCCGCACCGCATCGAGTGCACCCGCTGCGGGCGTGCTGCCGGCGCCGTCGTCGGCCGCCGCCGCCCTCGTCAGCGCTGCAGCGGGTGCGCCGGGTGTGCTCATGGCGAGAGCTCCAGGCGGCGCACGTCGCGCACCGCAGGGGGCAGGCTCTGGTGCACGGCCGCGATCACGAGTCCGCCGCGCGAGAGTTGCTCGGCGATGAGGCTCCCGACGAGCTGCTGGCCTTCGGTATCGAGATTGGTGGTCGGCTCGTCCAGAATCCATAGCGGCACGACGAGCAGCGCGAGACCGGCAAGCGCGACGCGCCGCCGCTGGCCCGCAGATAGCGTGCGCACCAGACGGTCGCACCAGCTGCTGCCACCCACGCGCTCGAGCGCTGCGTCGAGCTCGGCCGCTGCCACGCGCCGCCGGATGCCGATCCAGTAGCGCAGATTCTCGCGCGCGCTCAAGTCCGCCTTGAGCGGCGGCTCGTGACCGAGGTAGGCGAGCGCTGCATGGAAGGCGGGCAGTTCGCGGCGTACGTTCTCGCCCTTCCACAGCACCCGCCCCTCCTCCGGGTAGATGAGCGCGCAGAGCGTACGCAGCAGGCTCGTCTTGCCCGAACCGTTGGGACCGGTGACTTCGAGACAGCCGCCGCGGCCGAGCGCGAAATGCACGCCACGCAGCACGTGGCGCTCGCCGCGCCAGAGGTGCAGGTTCTCGACCTCGAGTCTCTCATCCAGCATTGCGTGCCCTGGCAATGAAGACCGGCGACAGTAAACCATCCGGGCGAGCGCGGGCATGTCAATGCTCCGCTGCCCGCTGACTGTTGCAGCCAACTTGGTAAGCAAGTCTCGCAAATTCATAAGTTTAGCACCAGAACTGAAAGTGTCGGCCATATGCGTCGACGGAGGTGCCAAATCGACCAGCATGAGAATTCGCAGTTCAGCCAACGGCCTGGAGTGGGGCGCGGCCACGCACGGTGGGCGTTGGGAAACGGCGGAGTCTACGTATTGGAGTCACGCGACCTGAGGCGCAAGCTGCGGACCATTCGGACCTCACCGCGAGCGCCACGAGCGATATGGAGCAGGACGCTCTTCGATCAGCCGAGAGTGAATCGACGCCGGATGCGAGCCCGCGCAGGCCAGCCGATATCGAGTCCTTGCGCCAGAGGGTCCTGAGACTCACGCGTCGACTGGATGAAGAGGCAGCTAAGCGCCGTGCGAGCATCGATTCGGCGCTTCCGCGGCACCGCTCGAGCGCGCTAAATCTAGCTCACTACCTAAGCCTGCGCTGTCAGGATGTCCGCAAGCTGCAGCTCGAGCTCGCGGCACACGGCCTCTCTTCTCTCGGTCGCTGTGAGGGCCACGTTCGCAACACCCTCGACTGGCTGGAAGTTTGGCTATCGGGTGCTCGACCGACCAGCGAAGGTATGAGGCGCGATTATCCGGACGCCGCGGATGCGGAGCGTCGCTTGCACACCAATGCACGCGCGCTATTCGGCCCGCGTCCGCGCGACCGTCACGTCTACATTATGGTGACGGCGCCCGAGCTGACCGCCGCGACCGACGAGTGGGCCGACAGTCTGATCCGTGCAGGGGCAAATGTGCTGCGCATTAACGCAGCCCACGACTCGCCGCGCGAATGGCGGCAGGTGATCGGGATGTTTCGCGAGCGCGCCCAAGCGCTTGGGGTGCCCGAGCGAGTGGTCGTCGATCTTCCCGGACCGAAACTGCGGACGGAGATCCGCCAGCTGCAACCCGGGGTCGTTCACGTGCGTCGTCGCAAGGATGCACTTGGCCGTACGGTTGAGCCGGCGGTCGCGCGGCTCGTCGCCAGCAGTCGTGGCGAGAACCAAGTGCCCATACCACCGGAATGGCTAAATGGGCTCGTAAGTGGCGATGTGCTCAGGCTGACGCAGCCGAGCGGGCAGACGCTCGGACTCGAGGTGAGTGCCGGCGCCGCCGGACTCGTCGCGACGTGCAGCCACTCGCTATACGCGACGAGCGGCGCGAAACTGATCTGGGAACGTGACGGTGCGGTGCATGCCGAGGGCGCAGTGGGCGCGATCCCCGATCAACCGCGGCGCGTTACCCTTGAGGTTGGGGATCGCTTTCTCGTGAGCGAAAACGGGCAGCCGGGCGATACCGGCGAGGTCGCTCTCGCGCTCGCGGAGCCTGCGCTGATGGCCGCGGTGAAGCCGGGCGAGCGCGTCATCCTCGATGACGGGCGAATCGTCGCCGTCGCCGAAAGCAACGGACCGGACGGGCTGCGCTGTCGCGTGACGTCCCTCGTGAAGCCAACCGTCCGCTTGGACAGCGGCAAAGGCATCGCCTTCCCCGATTCGGATCTCGTGCTCGATGCGCTCGGCCCGGCAGATGAGACCGCACTTGCCTTTGCGCTCGAATTCGCCGATGCCGTTGGTGTGTCCTTCGTCAACACCGCGAGTGATGTAGCACGGGTCGGGGAGCGGATCCGCGCCTCGGGAAAGAAGGGCTTTGGCATGATCCTCAAGCTCGAAACGCGCAGTGCTCTGCGAGAGCTGCCTGCGATACTGTTCGAGGCGCTCAAGTATGACCCGGTAGGCCTGATGATCGCTCGAGGCGACCTGGCGGTCGACGTGGGATTCGAGCGCCTCGCCGAGATGCAGGAGGAGCTGCTGTGGTTCGGTGAAGCGTGTCACTTGCCGGTCGTGTGGGCGACGCAGGTACTCGAGACCGTCGCACATACCGGCTTGCCGACGCGCGCCGAGATCACCGACGCAGCGATGTCCATGCGCGCCGAGTGCGTCATGCTGAACAAGGGGCCGTACATCGCCACGGCGAACCGGCTGCTTGCAGATATCATTCGCAAGATGGAGACGCATCAGTACAAAAAACGTGCTCTGTATCGCCCGCTGTCGCTCGCGGGAAGCGCGACCTCGGCGTCCTAGTCGGGCGGCAAATGCGCGCGCTCGCGGGAGCGCCACGCGGCGGTGCCATAACGGTTTCAATGTTGGGTCCGAGGGCAACCCCAGCGCGCCGCCTATTATTCATTCGTGGGCTCCGTCGATGCGCAGACGCTCGGCGGCTGCGAGGGCGATAGTGCGGGTGGCGGCACGGTCGCATCAGGTTTGCCGGACGTGGCCGCTTCGCCCTCCGAAGGGTAATCGGGGTCGACCTCGGCCAGCCCGTCGACGCTGCCGAGGAATTCGAGGAAGCCGACGTCGGGGTCCTCGGTCTTGCGCGGTTCGTCGACGCAAGCCGCACCGCTCGCGAGCACCAGCACGGCGAGTACCGCAAATCGCTTTAGCGTACGCACATTCACCGCCGCTCGCACCATGGGCGTCCGACGGGCTGCCGCCCATTCATGGAATAAACGGTCCCAGCGCTCCTTGAGATCGAACGCCGCTCCATCTGTCTAACCGCTAGAACGGTATCCCCGTGAGGGCGCACGAACTTGCGTACAAGTCGCACGTGGTGTACGTGTAAACACCGGCATCGGGCGCTGGAGGATTCCACTTGGAACTCGGTGAGCCGCTTCGACTCGGTGAGCCAACTCCTGACGCCGATTTGCCGCGGAGATCCGGTCTGGATAGGCTTCGTCCGTGGCCGGAATCGCTCGCCACCGCCTGATTTTGGTCATCGCGCTGCTGTGCCAGGTGGCGATGGCCGTTCATACGCCTATGGTCCACGCGATGACTGCTGGGAACGCACCTGCCGGCCGCTCCCACTGCACGGAACACGCACCGCCGGCCGCTTCAAAGGGAATCGACCACTCAACGACTGCGGGTACCGGTCACACCGCTCCCGGACATTTCGCTTGCTGCAGTGGCACGCTGTGTAACTGCCCCTGTGGGCAGGCGCCGACGCTGGCGGCCGCGCTCCCCTCGTCGAATGCCACCATGCCCCGCGGATCGGTGAGCCTGCCTTACCTGGCGCCAGACGTACCGCAACGCCCATCCACCTTCTTTCGACCTCCCATCCTATCGATCGCATCGAACGGCCTGCAGTACGCGGCCGATCGCTCGAGCAGGCCGCGCCGGTAACCGCCGACCGGCAGCGCCTCGGCGCCGTGTTGGTCGATCGGCTCGAGTGGGGTGAGGCGAGTGGTGCCGGCGCCTGCGACTGGAACGCGCAGGCGTGGTACGGCAGGGACTAAAGACTTCGCGCGCCGCGGCCGAGTCGAGCGACGATTATGGGCGATGCGCGGCATTCGGCTTCGGGGTTTAGTGCTCGCAGGGTCCCGACTCCGAGATCGCCACTGGAGGCCGGAGAATGGACCTGGAATCGGTCGGAATAAAGCAGTTCCCCATGATCTACACCTGTCCGATGCATCCGCAGATTCGCCAGGCTGACCGTGGAAGCTGCCCGATCTGTGGCATGACTCTCGAGCCTCTCGCGCCGACAGCGGTCGAGGACGATCGCGAGCTGCGTGAGGTGCGACGGCGGTTCTGGATCTCGGCTGCATTCGCCCTTCCGCTGGTGGCGATCACCATGCTGCCGCACCTGTTCGGTGTGCAGCCTACGCGCAGCGCGGCTTTGCTGCTCCGCGGCGCGGAGCTACTCCTGAGCGCTCCCGTGGTGCTCTGGGTCGGGGCGAGCTACTACCGGCGTGGCTGGCGGGGACTGCGTAATCGCTCGCCCAACATGTATACCCTGATCGGTCTCGGCGTGGCGGTGGCCTACCTCTACAGCCTGTTCGCGACCTTCGCCCCGGGCGCGTTTCCGGCGGCGATGCGCGATGCGCATGGCATGGTCGGGGTCTACTTCGAAGTGGCGGCCGTGATCGTCACTCTGGTCCTCCTTGGCGAGTGGCTGGAGCTGGCGGCCCGGGGGCGAACGAGCGCGGCGATTCGCCAGCTCCTCCGTCTCGCACCGAAGACCGCACGACGGTTGCAGCGCGACGGTACGGACGAGGACGTGCCACTTGCAGCGCTGGTGGTCGGCGACCATTTGCGAGTGCGTCCCGGGGAGAAGGTACCGGTCGATGGACGCATTCTCGAAGGCGCCTCGACGATAGATGAATCGATGCTCACCGGTGAGCCGCTGCCGGTCGACAAGGGCCCCGGCGATCGCGTCGTCGGGGCTACCATCAACCAGACGGGTGCGTTGATCATCGAAGCCGAGCGCATCGGGGCAGACAGTCTCCTGTCGCAGATCGTGTCACTCGTTTCGCAAGCGCAGCGCAGTCGCGCCCCACTGCAGCGCCTGGCCGATCGCGTCTCTGCCTGGTTCGTGCCCACCGTCATCGTGCTGGCCCTGCTGACCTTCATCGTGTGGTGGGTGGCCGGCCCCGAGCCGCGCCTTGGCTATGCGCTCGTCAACGCCGTCGCGGTACTGATCATCGCCTGTCCATGTGCGCTCGGGCTTGCGACGCCGATCTCAATCATGGTGGCGAGCGGCCGTGGCGCGCAGCTCGGCGTTCTTTTTCGCGATGCCCAGGCGCTCGAGGCGCTACGCGAGATCGACACCCTGGTGCTCGACAAGACCGGCACGCTGACCGTCGGGCGACCCGCGCTCGAGCGCGTGATCGCGACGCCACGCTGGACCGAGGATGAGGTGCTGTCGCTCGCCGCAGGTCTCGAGCGCTCGAGCGAGCATCCTTTGGCACGTGCCATTGTGGAGGGTGCCAGGCAGCGCGCCGTTGCAGCCCGTGAAGTCACCCATTTCCAGTCGCTCACCGGTCAGGGCGTGACCGGCAGAGCGGGGCCGCACAGTCTCGTACTCGGAAGTTCCGCGCTCATGGAGCAACTCGGCGCCAACACCCACGCCAATGAGGCGGAAGTGAAGGCGCTCCGCAGGAACGGGTGCATGGTCATGTACCTTGCGGTGGACAACGAGCTGGCCGGTGCCCTCGCCATGGGTGACCCCGTTAAGCCCAGCACGCCGGCGGCACTGCAGGCGCTGAAGGCGGATGGGTTACGGATCGTCATGCTCACGGGAGATGCGCGCGCGACCGCCGAGGCACTGGGGGGGCTGCTCGGTATCGAAGAAGTACTGGCGGAAGTGAAGCCGGTCGACAAGGCCACGGTGATCGGGGATCTACAACGACAGGGTCGCCGTGTGGCCATGGCGGGTGATGGCATCAATGACGCACCGGCGCTTGCGCGTGCCGACGTCGGCATCGCCATGGGCACTGGAACCGACGTTGCGATGGAGAGCGCGCAGGTCACCCTGGTGAAGGGTGATCTCAACGGCATTATGCGGGCGCGGCGCCTCAGTCGCGCGACCGTGAGAAACATCTGGCAGAATCTCGGATTCGCCTTTGGCTACAACGCGCTCGGCATCCCGATCGCGGCCGGGGTGCTCTACCCGATGTTCGGGCTATTGCTGAGCCCGCTGATCGCAGCCCTCGCGATGAGTGTGTCTTCAGTTTCCGTGATCAGCAACGCGTTGCGGTTGCGCCATACGCCACTGTGACACTGGCCAATGGCGTCAGTGCCTCGTGTGGTGCTGGGGCCGGAAACGCAAAGCCTCTATATGTGCCTGACTTGTCGAATTTCTCATAGATGACGGCGGGGCGCGTACCCCACCCACCGAGCCGAGTCCCCATGCGTCACACGGCGCGAGGCGCGAAGTCGCTGCAATCACGACATGTATCGCAGGAGCCCCGGATCGATCATCGAACATCGTCGTGATCGCCTCCGCGACCAGCCGGTCCTTCGAGTTGAAGTGGACGTAAAAGCCCCCATGGGTCGGGCCGGCCTCGGCCATGATGTCCGATACGCTGATGCCGTCAGGTCCGTGCCTGCGGATCGCCGCGGCGGCGGCGTGCAAGACCCTGCGGCGCGTACCTTATCTTGTGTTGGGTGCTATAGCGCATCTACCGTCTTCAACAGTCTGGTCAGCTCAATCGGCCCACTTCGGTTTTCCTTCTGCTACGGGCAATCAGCTTGCTAAGAGCCAATGCTTTTGGTATGACGCCCATCATGTGAAGATAGACGAATAACCCAAAGGGAACCTCTCGTCCTCGGGAGCGTTCCGGCGCTACCGTAGCCTGAGATCGAAAAATGTACCGAGGCCCTTATGCTTCAAGTGGCGAAGCTGCGAGTTGAGAGTATAGAGGATCTTCGCCGCGTGCTCCCAGGAGCGGAGACAATGAGCGTACCGCTCGGTGTCGGTGTACCGGAAGGCACCATCTGGCGCGCGGCGGCGGGCGCTGTGCTTCTCAGCGCGGGTAACTGGTGTGGCGAGGTTCGAACCAAGGGAAGCATCAATGCCGACCACATCACGCTTGGTGTGAAACTCGATTCTGAATCAACGCACTTCAGTTTTCGGTCGGGCAAGGAAGTTCTTCCCGGTGATGTCTATGCGTTAGCGCGAGGCGACGCGGTCGATTACCGGGTTGGCGGACGCATACGTTATGCGTTCATATCTCTCAACCCTGAGCTGCTGTTAATCCAGGGTGGAGAAGACGCGCTCAGGGCAGACGTGGCTTTCTGGGAACGACGGCGCTGGTTTTGTGCGTCACCATCCCTCCGCACCTTAATTGCTCGATCTGTTGACGCACTCGTTATGCAGTTCTGTCAGGCGGAGCGCTTGATGGGCGCACAAGCGCTTCGCCAGCTGCAGTGCGACCTCGTCGAGCCCTTTCTCTGGGCTTTCGTGTTTGGAGAGCGAAACGCCCACGAGCGGACCGCTTTGTCCGCCGCGGCGATAGTACGCAGAGCCGAACACTGGATGGATGGGCAGCCACCGGAAGCAATTCAAGTAGCTGACCTGTGCCGCGCACTGGGCCTGACGAGGCGTACGCTGCACCGAGCGTTCAATGAGACCCTCGGGATGGGGCCGATCCGATACCTGACTCTAAGAAGGCTAGCGGCCGTCCGGGCAGCGCTGCGGCAGAGCGAGCCAGATTCGACGACTGTTACAGAGACAGCCACAAGGTTCGGCTTTTGGGAGCTTGGCCGATTTGCCAAGAACTACAGGCACGTGTTCGCAGAAAGTCCCTCTGAGACGCTGGCCAAGGGAACCAAACGAAGTGCAAATTCGGGCAGGGGCAAGTCTCACGTTTCGACTGCCACGGACCGCCTAAGGCGATCGACCCGGGCGTCACCACCGTTGTGGCACAGATTGCATAGCTGAACGTTTGCGCCGCATCTAGGCTGTGCTCCGAGGGATCGGACGGGTGCCAGGGATGGCCTCCTGGTTTTCATCCTCTGAAGTGGCATCAATCCGACCCACAGCACCGGGCCTCCGCCTGTTCAGGGACAGATGAACCGATACAACTGAGAATGCACGAAGCGCGGGTGTTCGTCCTGTTGCTGCTCGGGTGGCGATGATCCGCGGGGGAGCTCTCGGCGTCGATTGCGCACGAGCTGTCTCAGCCGCTCAGTGCGATTCTGCGAAACTCGGAAGCCGCGGAGCTGATTGTTGGCACCCCGTGTCCGGATCTCGCGTATCTCAGAGAAATCCTGGACGACATCAAGCGCGACGACCACATGTCCTGTGGCTTGTATGCGGTCAGTACTGGTGAACTGCGGATTGAGGTGCCGACTGGATGCTCAGTTTGTGCCTGGGGCCGGA
>Ga0187778_10001547_pt1 | contig 15846 bp, 13 predicted proteins | sample 1015_Q2_SP5_20_M_FD_132418 | JGI IMG/M metagenome (GOLD analysis project Ga0187778, IMG submission 132418) | Tropical peat soil microbial communities from peatlands in Department of Meta, Colombia - 1015_Q2_SP5_20_MG | ecosystem: Environmental > Terrestrial > Soil > Wetlands > Peat | place...
ACCATGCTGCGCGAGCAATGAGGCGCGCTCAGGGGCGGGCGCTCGCGCCGAGCCTGTGCTGCACGTACGCGCAGGCGCTCTGCAGCGCACCAAGCTGCGTGTAGTCCGCTTCCGGGATGTCGATGCGGAACGCCTCGCTGATGGCCATTGCAAAGTGCAGGCGGTCCATCGAGTCGAAGTCGAACTGATCCCGCAGCTCGCGCGCTGGGTCGATCGTTGCCGGCTCGATGTCCGGGGCGATCGCTGTAAGGAGCGCAAGCACCCGGGTGCGGATATCGCGCGCTTCCATGGGAGCTGTCATTGGGTTCAGAGCTTCTCGGGAGCGGCCAGCAGCTCGGCGATCGCTTGCAGGAAGCGCGATCCGCTGCGCCCATCGCTGACGCGGTGATCGGCCGCGAGGGTTACAGTGAGCAGCGGTCGTACGCTCACGCTGCCGTCCTGGACCCAGGGTCGCTCGGTCACGCGGCCGGTTCCGACGATCGCGACCTGTGGCGGATTGATGATCGGGTACAGCGTCTCCACCCCGTCCTCACCCAGGCTCGTGACGGTGATGGTCGCCGCCATGAATTCGCTCGAGCGCATGTGGCCGGCGCGCACGCGCCCTACCAGATCACTGAACTCGTGCATCAGGGTGCGCAGATCCTTGCGGTCGGCATCAAGGAGCGCGGGCGCGACCAGGCCTCCGCCCCGCAGGGCAATCGCGGTGCCTACGTGTACCGCGCTGGCACGCTCGAAGCGTCCATCGCGGAAATAGCCATTGAAACCCTCGGTGCGCGCCGCCGCGAGCGCCACAGCCTTGGCGAGGAGCAGCCCCTCGATCAGCCGTTCCTGTACCGGCAGCGCTGCGTTATAGCGCTGTAACCAGGTGCGCGCCGCGCCGAAATCGATCGTGTGCCCGAGGTAGTAGTGGGGGATCTCACGTTTCGCCCGTGCCATCGCAGTGCCGATGACGTTGCGCATGGCAGTGCGCGCATCCAGCGGCGGCGCCGTCGCTTTGGCTGTCACGGCGGCCAGCCGCTCGACGTCCTCGACGTGGAGGATGGCGCCGGCCGCGCGCTGCTCGAGCACCTCGGGTGCCAGGCCGAGCTCATGCGCCCGCCGCCGTGCCGCGGGCGAGAGGCGCGACCGTCTCGCAGCCGCTGCGGCGCTCGCAGGAGCCGCGGGCGCAGCAGGCACCGCAGGCGGCCGCGCCGTCACGCCGGCGCCCGCCGGCGCCGCGACGCTTACAGGTTCGCGCGCCGGCTTCGCCGCCGCGCCAGCCGCGTCAAGTTGCGCGAGGACGGTGCCCACGGCAATCTTCGTGCCAGGCGCGACCACGAGCGCTGCGACCGTGGCGTCATCGAAGCACTCGATGTCGATGAGTCCTTTCTCCGTTTCGACGACGGCGATGGCTTCCCCGCGGCGCACCGCATCTCCCGGTTTCTTCAGCCATTGCGTGAGCGTCGCCGTCTCCATGTCGGCGCCGAGGGAAGGCAGGCGAAATTCGATCTGCATCAGGCCTCGCCCTTGGCGAGCAGCTGCCTGATGGTCGCGATGATGCGCGCAGGACTCGGCAACGCCGCGTCCTCCAGATGCTTCGGATAGGGTAGGGGCACCTCCGCCGTGCAGACGCGCGCCACTGGCGCATCGAGGTCGTAGAAAGCCTGTTCCACGATCCGCGTGGTGATTTCCGCGGCCAGGCTGCCGCTGCGCCAGCCTTCGTCCACGATGACCGCGCGCCGCGTGCGCCGCACCGCGTCCATGATCGTTGCATCATCGAGCGGCCGCAACGTGCGCAGATCGAGCACGGCGGCGTCGATACCCTCCGCGCCGAGCTGCTCGGCCGCGGCGAGACACTTGTGCACGCTGCCGCCGTACGTGATGAGCACCACATCGCGACCCGGGCGGCGCACGGCCGCATGGTCGATGTCGACGCCCGCGAGCCCGGCGCTGAGCTCGCCTTCCATGTTGTAAAGAAAGATGTGCTCGAACAGCAGCACCGGGTCCGGGCAGGCGAGAGCCGCGGCCAGCATGAAGCGCGCATCATCGACGGTGCCGGGCGCCAGCACCCGCAGGCCCGGGATATGCGCATACCAGCCTTCCAGGCTGTGCGAGTGCTGGGCGGCGAGCTGCCGCCCGGCGCCAGTCGCCATGCGGATAACCAGCGGCACATTGATCTGCCCACCGGACATATGGCAGAGCGTCGCGGCGTTGTTGAGGATTTGATCGAGCGCCAGCAGGCTGAAGTTCACGGTCATGATCTCGACGATCGGGCGCATTCCGCCGATCGCGGCACCGATGCCCGCACCGACGAATGCGGATTCCGACAACGGGGTGTCGCGAATGCGTTCCGGTCCGAATTCCTGCAGCAGTCCCTTGGTCACCGCATAACAACCGCCGTACCGACCGACGTCCTCGCCCATCAGGAACACGCGCGGATCGGCCTGCAGCGCGCTGCGCAACGCCTCGCGCGCGGCTTCGCGGTAGGTCATGCGTGCCGCCGCAGTGGCCGCGCCGCTGTTGAGGTGCTCGCTCGGGCCGGGCGACACCGCGGCAGTCTGCTCAGCCACGGGCTTGCTCCGCGTAGACGAAGCGCTCGAGCTGAGCCACCGGCTCCCAATCCGCACGCTCGGCAAACTCGACCGCCGCTTCGACTTCGGCGCCGGACTCGCGCTCGAGCCGCTGGTAATCCTCTTCGTTCATGAGGCCGAGCGCCTTGAGCCGGGTGGTCAGGGTGATCAGCGGTCCCTTCTTCTGCCAGGCCTCGACCTCGGCTTTGTCGCGATAGAGCTGCGCATCGAACATCGAGTGGCCGCGGAAGCGGTAGGTGCGCAGCTCGAGCAGCACTGGCCCCGCGCCGTCGCGCACGCGCGCCACCGCCTCGCGGACGGCGTCCTCGACGGCAAATACATCCATACCATCCACGCTCGCCGCGGCCATGCCGTACACGCGCGCCTTGGCACTGACATCGGTCTGCGCCTCGGCGCGCTCGATCGCGGTGCCCATGGCGTACAGGTTGTTCTCACACAGGAACAGCACTGGCAGACGCCACAGCACAGCGAGGTTCAGCGATTCATGGAACTCGCCTTCGGCGACGGCGCCGTCGCCGAACAGGCACGCCGTCACGGCAGACTGGCGCTGCAACTTTTGCGCCAGGGCGAACCCCAGCGCGAGCGGCAGGCCGCCCCCGACGATGGCATTGCCGCCGTAGAAGCGCTTGCTGGCGTCGAAGATGTGCATCGACCCGCCGCGTCCGCGGCTCGTCCCGCTCTCCTTGCCGTACATCTCCGCCATGAGGGGGCTCAGCGCCAGCCCGCGGGCGATGGCGTGTCCGTGCTCGCGGTAGGTGGAGACGACGGCATCGGCCGGCTCGAGCGCCTGCATGGCACCAACCGCGACGGCCTCCTCGCCGTTGCAGAGATGGAGGAAGCCGCGGATCTTCAGCTCACCGTAGAGCTGCACGCAGCGGTCCTCGAAGCAGCGTATGCGCAGCATCTCGCGCAGCAGGCGCAGACCGCGCTCACGAGTGACCGCACCTGTCCGCGCCGCGCTCACGTTCCTGCCTCGAGCGTCGAGAGGTCGCCCTCGGGCAGGCCAAGCTCGCGCGCGCGCAGCAGCCGCCGCATGATCTTGCCGCTGCGCGTGCGCGGCAGAGTGGGCGCAAAGGCGATCTCACGCGGCGCAACCACGGCACCGAGCAGCCGCCGCGCATGCGCGAGCAGACTGCGGCGCAGCTCCTCGCTCGGTTGCACCCCGTCTTTGAGCTCGACGAACGCCTTGACCGCCTGCCCGGCAATCGGGTCGGGGACACCGATGACGCCCGCCTGGGCGACGGCCGGATGGGTCATCAGGGTGCTCTCGATCTCGAAGGGGCTGATGAGATGCCCGGCCGACTTGATCACGTCGTCCGCGCGGCCGATGAACCAGAAATAGCCGTCGCCATCGCGGCGCGCGAGGTCGCCGGCCAGATACCAGCCGTCGATGAACGCAGCGCGGTAACGCTCCGCCTCGCCAAGATACCCGCTGAACATGGAGGGCCATCCGGGGCGCAGCGCGATCTCACCGACATCATCGGGTGAATCGATGACCTCGATCGTGCCATCGGCACGGCGGCGGACCACCCGCGCCTCGACGCCCGGTATCGCCCGACCCATCGAGCCAGGCAGGACATCGCAGGCGGCAAAGTTGGCGATCATGATGGCGCCGCTCTCGGTCTGCCACCAGGTATCGTGAAACGGCATGCCGAAGGCCTCAACGCCCCAAATGACCGCCTCGCCGTTCAGCGGCTCACCGACGCTCAGCATGAGGCGCAGGTCCGGATAGGCACTCGCGCGCGCGAGCGCCGTGCCCGCCTTCATGAGCATGCGGATGGCGGTGGGCGCCGTGTACCAAACGTTGACGTGCTGCTCGGCGAGGATCCGGTACCAGCGCTGAGGATCGAACTCTTCGCGATCGACGATCACCGTCGCGCCTCGGGTGAGCGGCCCGATGACTCCATAGGCGATCCCGGTCACCCAGCCCGGGTCGGCTGTGCACCAGTAGATCTCCTGCGGATGCAGGTCGAGGACCAGCTTGCTGGTCACATGCTGAGCGATGACGGCCGCGTGCGTCAGGGTTACGCCCTTGGGCTTTCCCGTCGTGCCGCTGGTGAAGTGCAACAGCGCGACTTCGTCGTCCCGGGTAGGGATTGGCGCACACGTTCCGCTGGCGGCATTCATGAGCTGTGTGAAATCCGCGGTGCCCGGCGGCAGCTCCCGCGCAGACTGCTCGCGCACGAGCAGCACGTGGCGAAGCTCGGGCAGCGCGCTGCGGATCGGAGCCACCTTGCGGCGATACAGATCCTCACTGGTCACCAGCACGCGGGCGTGGCCGAGCTGCAGGCGCGTCTTGAGCGGCTCGGGACCGAACGCGGAGAACAATGCGCAACAAACCCTGCCCAGTCTGATCGTGCCGAGCACAACGGTGTACAGCTCAGGGGTACGCCCAAGCAGCGTAGCTACGCACTCGCCCCGGGCGACCCCCAGCGACAGCAACACGTCGCCGAAACGGCGGCAGCAGCGCTGCAGATCCTCATAGGTCAGATCCGTCTGTCGCCACTCACGGTCAATGAACCGTGCGGCACGCCACGTCCCACGACCGTCCTCCACATGACGGTCCACGGCCTCGCAGGCCATGTTGAGCTGTCCGCCCGGCATGCCGGCGAGCTCACTGCGCGCCGCCGCCCAGGTGAACCGGTGACACGCATCAGCATAGTCGGACAAGTAATGCGTGAGCCCGTGCTTTCCCGCGGACTTATGTATCGTTGACGACATCGCCGGTCCACGCCAGCACCTCTGGCATTGTCGAGTCGGCATGACCGGCGTGCATCCGTGCAACTACGTACCCGGCGCGAGCGCCGCGCACAGCGCCGCCACCTCCTCCTCCGGCTGATCCCAGGAAACGACGAAGCGCGCTTCGCCGGCGCTCTCGACGCCCCAGTCGTAGAACTCGAAGCCGGCCGCGCGCAGCGCCGCGCGGCGCGTGACGCCGAGGCCGACGAATACCTCGTTGGCCTCCACCGGCTGCAGCAGCGCCTCGCCGGCCGCGCGGCCGATGCTCTGCGCCAGGCGGTTGGTGCGCTCCGCGTTGCGCTGCCAGACGCCGCTCTCGACATAGGCGAGCAGCTGCGCGGCGACGTAACGGGACTTCGACAGCAGGTGACCGGCGCGCTTGCGCCGCAGCTCGAAGTCCCGCACCAGCGTGCGGTCGAAGAACACCACGGCCTCGGCGGTGAGCGCGCCGTTCTTGGTCGCGCCGAAGGACAGCACGTCGACGCCGGCCCGCCAGGTGATGTCCCCGGGATGACAGCCGAGGAAGGCGAGCGCGTTGGCGAAGCGCGCACCGTCCATGTGCACCTTGAGACCGCGCGCATGGGCGGCGGCGGCGAGCTGCGCGAGGTCGTGAGCGCGGTAGGCCGTGCCGAGCTCGGTGGCCTGGGTGAGCGACAGCGCCGCCGGCTGCAGCGTGTGCACGTCCACGCGGTGCGCAGCGAGCGCCGCGGCGAAAGTCGCGGGTGCGATCCGCCCGTGCTCGCCCGGCAGCAGCGCGAGCTGCGCACCGCCGGAGAGGAAGCCCGGCGCACCGCACTCGTCGCAGGCGACGTGCGCTTCCTGGTGCGCGAAGATCGCGCCATAGGGGGGACTCAGCGTGGCGAGGGCCAGCGCATTCGCCGCCGTGCCCGTCGTCACGGCGAAGGCGCGCACCTCGGCGCCGAAGAATGCGCTCAGTACGCCATCGAGGCGGGCGGTCCACTCGTCATCCCCGTAGGCGCGCGCGAGCCCGTGATTGGCCGTGTGGATAGCGGTGAGGATCTCGGGGCAGGCGGTGCCGGTGTTGTCGCTGAAGAATCGCAAGATGTCGGCTCCGGTGTGCGCGGGGGCGCGCTCTAATCGATGCGCCAGCGGAACGACCAGGCGCCGAAACCGAGGAAGGCCAGCGTGGTAAGCGCCAGGAACACGAGGTTCGGCGCGATCTGTCCCATGCCGGCGCCATCCAGCATAACGGCGCGCGCGGCGTCGAGGATGTGGGTGAGGGGGAAGATGTGTGCCACCCACCGCACCCAGCGCGGCGAGCCCTCGAGCGAGAACCAGATCCCCGACAGCAGCATCATCGGCCAGGTGAGGAGATTCAGTATCCCCCCGACCAGTTCCTCGCTGGAGAAGCGCGCGGCGATCGTGAGGCCGAGCGCGATCATGGAGAGCGCGCCGAGCACGGCGAGCAGCGTGAGCAGCAGCACGCTGCCGGCGCTATGAAAGCCGATGATGGCACCGATGCCGGCGTAGAGTATCGCCGTGACGAACACGATGAGTCCCAGGCGCGACAGCACCTGCGCACTCAGGAACTCGAAAGCGCTGAGCGGCGTGGCGTGCAGCCGCTTGAGGAAACCGCTCTTGCGATAGCGCAGCACCACGTAGCCGACGCCGAACAGGCAGCTGAACATCATGTTCATGCCGAGAATTCCCGGGAACAGCCAGTCGACGTAGCGCAGCGCGGCGCCGCTCACCGGGCGGCGGCGCGCGCCGGGCTCCGCGGCGAGCAGCAGTTTCTCGACGACGTAGCCCTTGGGCGAGTCGGTGTTCACCCAATACCCGGGGGGATTGCCCGGATCGAGCAGCAGGTCGATCTGCTGGTGGGTCAGCTTGTGCAGGGCATCGGTCTGCCGTGACATGGGAACGAACTCGACATAACGCTCGCTGAGGAAGGGTTCGGCCTGGCGGTCCTGCAGCCCGCCGAGCACCCCGACCTTGAAGAGCGGGCGCTCCGGGCCGCCGAACACCACACCCATGCCGATCACCAGCATCACGGGCAGCAGCAGCGTGAACGCCAGCGTGCTGCGGTCGCGCAGGAATTCGAGGTTGCGCGCATGCAGCACGGACAGCAGCCGCCCGATCACGGGCGCAGCTCCGTGCCCGTGAGCTCGAGAAACAGGTCCTCGAGGTTGGCGGGCCGGATGCGCAGGTTGCCGAGCGGCACCTGCGCCTCGAGCAGCATGCGCAGCGTCGCCTCGAGCTCGTGGGTGGTGATCTCCACCCGGTCACTCGCCTCGAGGATCTTGAGCGGCAATTGCCGCGCGCGCTGCGGAAGGTCGGTGCGTGGCAGCTCGAGCAGCACCTCGGCAAAGTGCTCGTGCAGCAGCCGCCGCGGCGGCCCCTGCGCGACGATCCTGCCGCGGTCGAGGATGACGACCTCGTCGCACAGCAGCTCCGCCTCCTCCATGTAGTGCGTCGTGAGGATGATGGTTTTGTGCTGCGCCTTGATGGACGCCACCAGCTCCCAGAACTTGCGCCGCGCCTGCGGGTCGAGCCCGGTGGTCGGCTCATCGAGGAACAGCAGCGCCGGATCATTGACCAGCGCGATGGCGAGCAGCAGCCGCTGCTGCTGCCCGCCGGAGAGCTTGCGGTTGTCGCGGTCCGCGAGCTTCTCCAGGGCGCAGAGCCGGATCACCTCGTCGACGTCGAGTCCGCGCTGGTAGAGACCGCGGAACAGCGCGATGCACTGGCGCACCGTGAGAAAGTCCTGCAGCGCGGTCTTCTGAAAGAGAATCCCCGCCTCCTCGCGAAAGCGCGGACCGAGCGGCTCGCCGCGATAGCGCACCTCGCCGGAGGTGGGCGGCAGGATCCCCTCCATGATCTCAACCGTCGTGGTCTTGCCCGCGCCATTCGGACCGAGCAGTCCGAAGCAGATCCCCTGCGATACGCCGAACGACACCCCGGCCACGGCGGTCGTGGCGGGGTACTGCTTCACCAGCTCGCGGACTTCGATAATGGGTGTGCTCACGGTGCGGTTCGGCTGCACTCTCTCCGGCGCCAGCACCGGGCGGGCCGGGAGTGTACCATCTCACCGCATGACCACCCGCCAGTACGACAAATCCGAGCGCGTCGAGCTCGCCGACGAGGCGGTGCACTGGGACCTCGGCTCCTCGCTCTCCTACAGCGAATACCTGCAGCTCGACAAGCTGCTCGACGCGCAAAAGCCGCTCTCGAACCAACACAACGAGATGCTGTTCATCATTGTGCATCAGGTGTCGGAGTTGTGGATGCGGCTGATGCTGCACGAGCTCACCGCCGCGCTCGAGTGCGTGCGGCGCGACGACCTCGACCCGGCGTTGAAGATGCTGGCGCGCATCTCGCGCACCCAGAATCAGCTCATCACGGTGTGGGAAGTGCTGTCCACCATGACGCCGTTCGAATACACGGCGTTTCGCAACGCCCTCGGACGCTCCTCCGGGTTCCAGTCGGTGCAGTACCGGCTGCTCGAGTTCCTGTTCGGCAACAAGCACGCCGACATGGTCGCCGTCCACAAGCGCGACCCGCACGCCCACGAGCTGCTGACGCGCGCGCTCGCCGCGCCGTCGCTCTACGACGAGGTGCTGCGCCTCCTCAGCCGCAGAGGTTACGGCATCCCGGAGAGCTACCTGACGCGCGATTTCAGCGAGCCCTACCAGTCGAGCAAGCAGGTGGCCGGCGCCTGGCTCGGCGTGTACCACAACGCCGACAAGGAATGGGACCTCTACGAGCTCGCCGAGCGGCTGGTCGACCTCGACCACAATTTCCAGCTCTGGCGCTGCCACCACCTGAAGACGGTGGAGCGCATCATCGGCTACAAGCCCGGTACCGGCGGCACGGGCGGCGTGTCCTACCTCGCCAAGGCGCTCGAGCTGAAGTTCTTTCCGGAGCTGTGGCAGATCCGCACGTCGATGTAGCTAACGCACGCCCACGGTCGCCGGGCGCTCGAGATAGTAGTCCGGAAACACCTGCTTGAGATTTCTGATCTTCGGCAGGTCGTTCACCACGATGTAGGGGTAGTGCGGATTTTTCAGGTAAAAATCCTGGTGATAGCCTTCCGCGCGATAGAAGCCCTTCAGCTCATCGACACGGGTGACGATCGGCTGCGCGAACGCCCGCTCCTTGTTCAGCTGCGCGATGTAGCTCTCGGCGATGTGCCGCTGCGTGTCGTCGCCGTAGAAGATTGCCGAGCGATACTGCGTGCCGCTGTCCGGCCCCTGGCGGTTGAGCTCGGTGGGATCGTGCGCCACTGAGAAATAGATGTGCAGCAGCTCACCGTAGGTGAGCTCAGCGGGATCGAACAGAATCTGCACCGACTCGGCGTGGCCGGTGTGGCCGGTACCGACCTGGTCGTACTGGGCGGTACCGCGCGCGCCGCCGGCATAGCCGGCCAACACCTCGTGCACCCCGCGTACGTGCTCGAAGACGCCCTGCATGCCCCAGAAGCAGCCGCCGGCGAGCACCGCGGTCTGCAGCGGCCCGTGCTGCCTCGGATTGTCGAGCGCCGGGTCGGGTATCACGACCGGTGCCTCGCCGGCGTTCGTCGCGGCAATGCAGCCGGCGATAGCCACCAGCGCCAGGCAGGCGATGAGACGATTCAGCTTAGCGAGTGACACCTTGCTTCTCCTGACCGCCACTCGGCACCTCAGGCGCGGGCGGTAAAGTTGAGCGCGACGGAGTTCATGCAGTAACGCAGCCCGGTCGGCCGTGGCCCATCAGCGAACACGTGCCCCAGGTGTGCGTCGCAGCGCTTGCACGACACGGCGGTGCGCTGCATGCCGAAGCTGTTGTCGCCGCGCTCCACGACGTTGAGACGTGAGATCGGCTGCCAGAAGCTCGGCCAGCCCGTGCCGGAGTCGAATTTCGTTCTGGAATCGAACAGCATCGTGGCGCAGCAGATACAGGAATACAGCCCATCAGCGTGATTCTTGTCGTACGCCCCGCTGAAGGCCGGCTCCGTTCCTTCGTGACGCGTGACCGTGTAGGCGAGCAGGGACAGCTGCTGACGCCATTCGGTGTCGGTCTTGACCACCCGCGCGACGGTCTTCGTGCCGGTGCTCTTGCCGTTCGCCGCAAACTCCTCGACGGCCACGGTACCGCCGGCGGGGCTCGATGGCGGCGCGGCGCGCAGCCCGCGCGGGCGCAGCGCCCCGACGCCAAGGGAGAGTGCCATTCCCAGCAGCATTCTGCGCGTCAGGCCGGCGTGTGGACCGTCGTTTGTGAGATCGTCGCGACCGTTGCTCATGGGTGTATCGCTCATCCGAAGGTGAAGGCGTATGCCTGCACACCGGGATCGAGAAATTCGATCGTGAACCTGTGCTCGGCGTCGGGATGACTCAGGCGCAGCAGCTGATAGAGGCGCTGCTCGCGTACCGTGCCGGTGCCGTCGGGCTGCACGTCGACGCCGTGGTCCGCCTCCGGGGCGGCGCCGTCCAGCGTGACGCGAAAGCGTACGGGGTGTGCGGCGTCGGCGGTCCCGAGAACGAGATGCAGATCGCGGGCGCGGAAGCGGAACACGATGCCGGCATGCGCCGCCGTCGCGACGGCCCGCTCGCCCTCCACCCGCCAATCCCCAGACAATGCCCACTGATTCAGCTGTAGCGTCGTGGGCGCAGTGTACGAGACCGGCGCGTCAGGCAGCTGCCCGCCCGGTGAGGCAAAGTTCGCCGCGCGCTCGTAACCGACGTAGGTCTCCGGGGATTCGACCGCGGCTTCGTTCGCGGCCGCTTCGACGCCCGTGGCCTGCAGCGGCGCGCCGGCTGCGGCCAGCTGTCCGGCGCCGGCTTCCGTGAGGAGTTGGCGCAGCAGTTGCTCGGACTCGGCGTAGTCGCCCTCACCGAAGTGATGGCCCCGGATCTCGCCTTGGGCGTCGATGAAGTAGTGCGCCGGCCAATATTGATTGTGGAACGCCTGCCAGATGGCGTAATTGCTGTCCAAGGCTACCGGATACGTGATACCGAGCTCGTGTACCGCGCGCGTAACGTTCGCCCGATCTTTCTCGAACGCGAACTCCGGGGAGTGCACGCCGACCACCACCAGTCCCTGGTCGCGGTAGCGCTCGTACCAGCTCTGCACATAGGGGAGGGCGCGCAGGCAGTTGATACAGGAGTAGGTCCAGAAGTCGATCAGCACGACCTTGCCGTGCAGGGCCTGGGGTGTCAACGGCGGAGAGTTGAGCCACGCCACCGCGCCACTGAGCGAGGGAAACTCACCCTCCACCGGCAACGCACCCGGGGAGGGAGCTGCACCGGACATCATCGTGTTGACGCCGGCAGACCTCATCGTGTTGGCGCCGTCGGACATCATGGCGTTGCCGCTCATGGACCCCATCATGCTGCCTGTCGTGCTGCCCTGCATGGCCATCATGGCACCGCCAGTCTGCTGCCCACGACCGATGTGATCGATCAGCGACTGCTCGAAGCGGTTCGTGCTGGCGACCGACAGACGCGTCAGCACGCCGACATCCCATCTGAGCGCAATCGCTACTACCGCCACAAGCACCGCGACACCGAGGGCGCGCCGTACCCACTCGCCCGCGCCCAGCGAGCGCTTGAGCGCGGCGAGGATGCGCGTGCTCGCGCCCGCGACGACCGCGAGCGAGCTCGCGGCGCCGAGTGCATAGGCCAGGAGCAGCACGGTGGTCGCCGCGCCCGGGCCGTGCAGCGCCGCGCCGGTGAGGATCAGGCCGAGGATAGGACCCGCGCACGGTGCCCACAGGAAACCCGTCGCGACGCCGAGCACCAGCGAGGGCAGCACGCCGCCGCGCGCAGCGGCCACTTTGCCGGAAGCGAGCCGTGCACCGAGAGCCACCAGCGGTCGCGTCACCCAGGCGGCAAAGCGCTCTGACAGCAGTGCCGCGGCACTGACCGCCAGCACCACCAGAGCGAGCACGCGGCCGTAGTCGTTGAGCCCCACCGCCCAGGCGCCACCGACGGCAGCGAGCGTCGAGAGTGCCGCGAACGTCGCCGCCATGGCGACCAGCAAGGGTAGCGTGCTGCGGGCGAAGGGCTGCTCGGTGCGCGCCAGGACGAACGGCACCACCGGCAGGATGCACGGACTCAAAATGGTCAGTGCACCACCCAGGAATGCCAGTATGGCAAGGATCATTCACACTCCGTGTTTGAGCGGCTCAGCGCGCGGCGGCACGGTGGGCGTCGCGTAAGGGTTCGACACACCACTGGACCCGACAAGGTCCGACCTTATTGCACGGCAACTGTAAAATGCGCTAATGCCAGCTGACACAGGCTATTCCGGAGCCAGCGGCCGCCCGCCGGGCCAGCGGCGAGCCGTTCACCAGCACCCCGCGGTCGGCTAGCGCCAGGTACTCGAGGTCGCTGGCGGCATTGCCGTACGCCACCATCGGCAGCTGTGGATGCTCCGCGCGCAGCGCCGCGACGCACCGCGCCTTCTCGGCACCGCGGCGGTTTGCCGTGGTGAACCTGCCGGTCAGACGATCATCGCGCCATTCGAGTTCCGTGCAGACGGTCTGCGCAAAGCGTAGCGCATCGCCGATGGTCGGCACGTACAGATCCGGGCTGGCGGAGAGCAGCACCAGGTGATCGCCCGCGTCCCGGTGCACGGCGATGGCCGTGAGCGCATCCCGGATGAGCCCGCGCTGCAGGACGCCGGGCACGAAGCACGCCGTCCATTCGGCGAGCTCAGAACGCGTGCAGCCGCCGAGGACGGCGCGGATCCAGGCGGCCTTGAGCCGCCCGTGATCGGCGGCGAGCACGAAGCGCGCCAATGCCGGCAGCGCCTGCGGCACGCGCAGCAGCCGCGCGGGGTGCCGGCGCAGGAAGCCGACGAGATAGCCGCGCAGCGTGTCGGATCGCGTGATGGTGCCGTCGAGATCGAACAGTGCGAGGACGCGCCGCTGCGCACCGGCAGCGCTGCCGGTGCGCGGCTCGGCCGCTTCGGCAGCGCTCAGATTGGGCTGCCTGCTGCCGCGAGCTGCCGCAGCACGAACTGCAGAATCCCTCCGTGACGGTAGTACTCACGCTCCTTCGGAGTGTCGATGCGCAGGCGCGCGGTGAACTCAAGCGCCTTGCCGTCGGCGGCGGTGGCGGTGACCTTCACTTCGCTGGCGTCGTCACGGCTCAAGCCGCTGACGTCGAACACCTCGCGCCCGGTGAGCCCGAGCGAGGCAGCGTTCTGTCCCGGCAGGAACTGCAGCGGTGCCACCCCCATGCCGATCAGGTTCGAGCGGTGAATGCGCTCGTAACTCTCGGCGATGACCGCCTTCACCCCGAGGAGCATCGTGCCCTTGGCCGCCCAGTCACGCGAGGAACCCGTGCCGTACTCGCGTCCCGCGAGCACGATGAGCGGCGTGCCCTCACGCTGGTAGCGCATCGCGGCCTCGTAGATCGAGGACTGCGCACCGTCCGGGAGGTGCACGGTCACGCCGCCCTCGACCCCCGGCACCAGGTGGTTGCGCAGCCTTATGTTGGCGAAGGTGCCGCGCATCATCACCTCGTGGTTGCCGCGGCGTGCCCCGTAGGAGTTGAAGTCCTTGGGCTCGACGCCCTGTTCGATCAGATAGCGCGCCGCAGGACTCGAGCGCGCGATGTTGCCCGCGGGCGAGATGTGGTCGGTGGTGACCGAGTCCCCGAGCACCGCCAGCGCACGCGCACCGCGCACGTCGGCAAGCGGCGCAGCCGTCATGCTCATGCCCGCGAAGTAGGGCGGGCTCTTGACGTAGGTGGATTTAGCGTCCCAGGTGTAGCGCTGCCCGGGGGGTACCTTGATGTCCGCCCAGTTCTCATCACCTTTGAAGACGCTGGCGTAACTGTGACGGAACATCTGCGAGTCGATGCAGCGTTTGAGCAGGTCCTGCACCTCGGCATCGCTCGGCCAGATATCGGCAAGGCGCACCGGCTGGCCGTCCTTGCCCGTGCCGAGCGGCTCGCTGGTGAGATCGATGTCGAGCGTGCCGGCGAGCGCATACGCCACCACCAGCGGCGGGGAGGCGAGGAAGTTCATGCGCACTTCCGGGTGCACGCGTCCCTCGAAGTTGCGGTTGCCGGAGAGCACCGAGCACGCTGTTAGATCAACAGCCTTGATGGCGGCAGAAATTGGCGGCTTCAGCGGCCCGCTGTTCCCGATGCAAGAGGTACATCCGTAGCCGACGAGATCGAACCCGAGCGCCGCGAGATCATCGAGCAAGTTAGCCTTGGCGAGGTAGTCGGTCACGACGCGCGAGCCGGGCGCGAGACTGGTCTTCACCCAGGGCTTTGCGCGCAGGCCGCGCGCGCGGGCCTTGCGGGCGAGGAGCCCCGCGCCAAGCATCACCGAGGGGTTGGAGGTGTTGGTGCAGCTCGTGATCGCGGCAATCACCACCGCGCCGTCTTGGAGCTCGAAGCTCTGTCCGTCGAGCGTTGCCGGTGCCGCACCGGTCGTGGAGCCGCCGCGCGCTGCGCGCTCGGCGGCGGCCTTCGCCGCGCTCGCCCGGTAGATTTGCTGCGCAGACCTGAGCGGCACGCGATCCTGCGGACGGCGTGGACCGGCGAGGCTCGGCTCGACCTTACCGAGATCGAGTTCGAGCTCATCGGTGTAGCGGGCGGGCTCCGCGCCCGGGTTGCGCCACAGGCCCTGCGCCTTGGCATACGCGCTCACCAGCTCGAGCCGCTCGCGCGTTCGCCCGGTGAGCTCGAGATACCGCACCGTCTCGGTGTCGATCGGAAACATGCCGCAGGTGCTGCCGTACTCGGGGGCCATGTTGGCGATGGTGGCGCGGTCGGCGAGCGGCAGGTTGGCCAGGCCGTCGCCGTAGAACTCGACGAACTTGTCGACCACGCCCTTCCTGCGCAGCATCTCGGTCACGGTGAGCACCAGGTCCGTGGCCGTGGCGCCGGGCTGCAGCCGCCCCTCGAGGCGAAAGCCGATGACCTGCGGGATCAGCATGGTGACCGGCTGGCCGAGCATCGCGGCCTCCGCCTCGATGCCACCCACCCCCCAGCCGAGAACGCCGAGCCCGTTGATCATGGTGGTGTGCGAGTCGGTGCCGACGAGCGTATCGGGATAGGCGCGGCGCGCGCCGTTGGTACTGGCATCGAAGATCACGCGGGCGAGGTACTCGAGGTTCACCTGGTGCACGATGCCGGTGCTCGGTGGCACCACTGAGAAGTTGCGCAACGCGCTCTGACCCCAGCGCAGGAAGGCGTAGCGCTCGCGGTTGCGTGCGAACTCGATGGCGGTGTTGGCGGCGAGCGCTCGCGGGGTGCCGTATTCGTCGACCTGCACCGAGTGGTCGATGACGAGCTCCGCCGGATTGAGCGGGTTGACGCGCTCGGCGTCGCCCCCGAGCCGCACGATCGCGTCGCGCATGGCGGCGAGGTCCACGACGCAGGGCACGCCGGTGAAGTCCTGCAGAATCACGCGCGCGGGCGTGAAGGCGATCTCGTGCGACGGGGTCGCGGCCGGATCCCAGTCGAGCAAAGCCTCGACATCGGCGCGCCTGACGCTGCTGCCGTCCTCGAAGCGCAGCAGGTTCTCCAGCAGGATCTTCAGCGAGTAGGGGAGTCGTGTGAGCTTGTCCTGGGGTAGG
>Ga0187778_10001550_pt1 | contig 15835 bp, 11 predicted proteins | sample 1015_Q2_SP5_20_M_FD_132418 | JGI IMG/M metagenome (GOLD analysis project Ga0187778, IMG submission 132418) | Tropical peat soil microbial communities from peatlands in Department of Meta, Colombia - 1015_Q2_SP5_20_MG | ecosystem: Environmental > Terrestrial > Soil > Wetlands > Peat | place...
ACGGCGCGCCAACACCTGGCGCCGAGCCGGAAGGGATCTGCCCGTAGGCGGACCGGCGGCTTCGAGCAGCGCGTTGATCACGTTTTGCTCGACCACGCGGGCGACGTGCGGATTGGACAGCGCGACCGGGTCGCGCTGGACCTGCGCGAAGACCGAATGCCACCGGTGTGCAAGGCGGGCGCGAACCGTCACGCTGCCCAGATTCATTCTGCCGTCGACGACACGCGATTCGAACGGTTCGCCCCAGCGCGCGGCTGCCTGCCGCTCGAGCAGGCCAACGCCGATCGAAATGACAAGATACTCACAGGTCTTCGCGCCGCGAAAGTCGACCTCCGTGCCCTCTTGCTCGGTCACGATCTCCTTGACGCCGACCAGAGCACCACAAAAGCTCGGTGCCGGACCGGGGCCGATCGGCAGCGCGATCGCCCGCGTGCCCTGGGGCGCCTGTCCTCGCGCCTGCACCGCCGTGTTCCAGTACACACGGCCCATCTGCAACTGGGCAGTATGGGCGACGGAAACGGTTCCAAAAAACCGACCCGGGCGAAGCTGCGTGCACTCCCGGTTCCAGCCCACCGCGGCGGCGGTCAGATCGTCAAGATCCCGGGACTGCACGGTGGCGACGAAGGCCGCCGGAAACAGTGACGCCTGCGAATCTCCGACGGTCCGCTGCATCCCGGGCACCAGCGGACCGGCCGAACCCGAGACAGCGCCGCACACCGCTGCCCGTGAGCGGTGCCTGGCAAATTCCGAACGCATACCCCTCTCCCGCACGGCACTCGTTGCCCGCGCCCTTGGTTGGCGCGGCGCGGCCCACGAGCACTTTGGTCTTTTGTTTCATGCTAGCACTGCGCTTGCGGGACTGCCATCGCGGGCGTCGACGACACGCAGTGCCCATGACACGGGCGTTACGTGAGCGCGAATCGCATCCGGGCATGTCCGATTGCAGTTTTCGGATAGTCAAGGCCGGGCCGTTGGGCTAGCCTGAAACACGACCTTGTCGCTGCACAGGCAATGCATTTCGGTCGGATTGAATTTGCCTGTCGTCAGAGCCTTCCTCACCTGAAATTCGGCGGGCGCCAAACGGGTGGGGCAGTGCGTCGCATTCCAACATGCGGGACAACGCGAGAGCAACGATGTGATGCCATGAGCGGGGACGAAATCATCGCCTGTCGCGAGTGCGACCTGCTGCAGCGAGTCCCGCGAGGCAACGGCGTTTTTCGCTGTGCGCGCTGTAATGCCGAGTTGCTGAAGATCTCGCCCGGCAGCTTCGATCGCGCCCTTGCCTATACGATCGCAGCAATCTGCCTGTTCGTCGTGGCCAACACCTTTTCGATCGTACGCATCGCAGTGGGAGGCAACCATCAGTCAACGACGCTGCTTGCTGCCGCGAAGACTCTCTGGAACGAGGGTATGCCCGAAATCGGCATGCTGGTGTTTCTGACGACCTTCCTGGTACCGGCGGCGCAATTGGCCGGTGTCACCTACCTGCTGCTGCCCCTGCGCTGGGGAAACCTGCTGCCCGGCGGGCGACAGGTCCTGAAATTACTGAGCCACGTCGAACCCTGGAGCATGATCGAGGTCTTCATGCTGGGTCTGCTGGTCTCGGTGGTCAAGCTGGGCAGCCTCGCACACGTTGAACCGGGCATTGCCCTGTGGGCGTTTTGCGGACTGGTCGTCGCAATGCCGGCAATTGCCTCGGCCCTGGAGCCTCACGATCTGTGGCGCCGGATCCTGACGCCGGGCAGCGCGTCGGCACGCAGCGCATTACCCTCGACTGCGTCCGAAGCCGGTTGGCTGGTCTGTCACACCTGCGGACTGGCGAGTCATCCGGCAGCGACGGGTGCGCACGGCTATTGTCCGCGCTGCGGCAGCGCGCTACACGAACGCAAGCAAAACAGCGTCGCGCGCACGTGGGCGCTGGTGATAGCCGCCGCAATCTTGTACATCCCCGCAAACGTCATGCCCGTCATGAACACGAGTTCGCTTTTCGGTTTTGAACGCGACACGATCATGAGCGGTGTTGTCTACCTTTGGACGAGCGGCGACGCGCCGCTTGCGCTACTCGTTTTCTTTGCCAGCATTACCGTGCCAGTGCTCAAACTCATCGCGCTCACGGTTTTGCTCATTTCGGTCCAGCGACGCACCACCTGGCAGCCGCTGCAACGCGCCAAGCTCTATCGCTTGGTCGAATTCGTAGGCCGCTGGTCCATGTTGGACATTTATGTGGTGACCCTGATGGCCGCGCTCGTGCAAATCCAGTCGCTGGCCACGATCACGGCGGGGCCCGGTGCAGTGGCCTTCGGAGCGGTGGTCGTGATCACCATGTTCGCCGCGACGTCGTTTGACCCGCGTCTTATCTGGGATCCAATGCGAGAAAAAAATGGCTGAACCGACCAGTTCCCGCCCGACAGACGGGTTGCCAGAGGCCGTGGTCCAGACTTCCGGCCGCTTCCGGCCGCAGCTGGTCTGGGTCATTCCCATTGTGGCTGCGCTGATCGGCGGCTGGCTCGCGGTCAAAACCGTCCTGGAGCGCGGTCCCACCATAACGATCTCCTTTCTCACCGCGCAGGGCATCGAGGCGGGCAAGACCAAGGTCAAGTACAAGAACGTCGATATCGGTGAGATTCGGACCGTTACTCTCTCGGAAGACGGCACGCGGATCATCGCAACAGCGGAGTTCACGAAGGACGCCGCCAAGTTCCTGGTCAAGGACACCCGGTTCTGGGTGGTGCGCCCGCGCGTGGGCGCGGGCGGCATATCGGGGCTCGGCACGCTGTTCTCCGGGGCCTACCTGGGAATGGACGTGGGCAAGTCCAAGGAGACGCGACACGATTTTGTGGGGCTCGAGGTACCTCCCGTTGTGACGGCGGAGGTACCGGGCCGGCAGTTCGTCTTGCACAGCGACGACATCGGTTCCCTCGATGTCGGCTCGCCGGTGTACTTTCGGCGGATTCAGGTCGGACAGGTGGTGGCTTTTGATCTGGACGTCGACGGCCAGGGCGTCACGCTGAAGGTTTTCATCAACTCGCCCTACGAGAAGTATGTGACGCGCGACACGCGCTTTTGGCATGCGAGCGGAGTCGACATGACTCTGGACGCCAACGGGATCCGCGTGCGTACCGAATCGGTCGCATCGATCGTCTCCGGAGGCATAGCGTTTGAGGCTGGGCCCGATGTCACGCAGGCGACGCCTGCACCCGAGGACGCCAATTTCGATCTGGCCGCCGACCGGGCGCAGGCCATGACAACGCCGGAGCGCATCCGCAAGCAGTTTTTGCTGTACTTCGATGAGTCGCTGCGCGGACTCTCGCCTGGAGCGCCCGTGGATTTCAGCGGCCTAACGGTCGGAGAGGTGACCGGAATTAGCCTCGAGTACGATGCGCGGCTCAAACGCCTTCGCTTTCCGGTCTCGATCGACGTGTTTCCCGATCGCCTGCGTGCGCGCTTTCGCAAAGGCGCGAGCGTCAAGGCACAAGATCTGCCGGGAGCGGAGGGGCAACTGCTCGACGAGCTCGTAAGAAGCGGGTATCGCGCCCAGCTGCGCACGGGCAACCTCGTCACCGGCCAGCTCTACATCGCATTCGACCGGTTCAGCAACGTGCCGGCTGCCCGAGTCGATCGCAGCACGACGCCACCTATACTGCCGACCACGCCGGGCAATTTGCAGCAACTGCAGCTCACGCTTGCCAAGATCGCCGACAAGCTCGACAAGGTTCCGCTCGAGCAGCTCGTCAACGACGCCCGCGATGCGCTCGAAGCACTCGATCGCGCATTAAACAGCACCGATCGGCTGGTAAAGCGCATCGACGGCGAGATTGCGCCCGATCTCCAGGCCGTCCTCAACAGTTCGCGCCAGACGCTGGACGCCGCCAGGCAAACCCTCGGTTCCAGCTCGCCCGAAATGGCCGAGGTGCGCGAAACGCTGGGCGAGCTGCGGCGCGCCGCCGAAGCCGTGCGTGTGCTGGCCGAGATGCTCGAAAAAAATCCCGAATCCCTGATCCGCGGTAAAAAAGAGGAAAAACCATGAGAACCGTGCGCTTCGCATGGGCGAGCGCGCTCGCGGCGCTGGCCCTGCTCGTGGCGGCTTGCGGCACTTCGCCGCCGGTGCGCTACTACACCCTGGGCGGCACAACGAGCGCAGAGCGAGCTGGCGCCCCGGGCCACGGCGCTTCCGGCTACACCGTCGCGGTGGGCCCCGTGAGCGTGCCAGCGGCCGTCGACCGACCACAGATCGTGATCCAGGTCGCTGCAAACCGCGTGGCCTTGCTCGATGACCAGCGCTGGGCCGAGCCGCTCAATAGCGCAATCCCCAACGCGATCGCATCGGACTTGGGCCAGTTGCTGGGTGCTTCCACCGTCTTGTTTCCGCGCGATTCCATGACCGACGTCAAGTATCGCGTGGCCGTAGAGATCCGCGATTTCCGATCGCAACCCGGCGAGGCCGCGACCATCGACGCCGCATGGACGGTGTTTGGACCCCATGATGCGCTCAAACGCGGTTCGTCGATCGCGCGCGAACCCGTTACACAGACCGATATGGAGGCGCTGGCTGCGGCGCACGCCCGCGCCTTGATGAAGATCAGCCGCGAGGTCGCGGCAACAATCACCAGCATGGAGTCGACCCAATGACGGGCTGCGCCGGGTGGCGCACCTCCAGCCGGTAGTCGGCCTAAAGGACCGAATTCGATGGGCCGCTTGCACCGGAACAAGCACCTTGTGCTCGTGTTGACGATGGTTTGCGCCTACATCGTCTCCTCGGCGAGCCATGGCACTCCGATCGCACGAATCGTCTCTAATTCCATCGTGTCGGTCATCGCCTTTGTCGTTCTGGCGGTCGTCTTTGAGCACCAGCGCCACCGAGTCATTGCCTTCGTCTTCGCAATCGCCGGCGTCCTGAGCGCCTGGGCGCACTACGCCCTGCCCGCGGATCGGTTTGAGGTTTCCCTGAGCGTCCTTCACTACGCGCTGTTGGCCACATTTCTTGGGTATTCGGTGGCGGTGATCCTGGGCAACATTTTTCGCAAGGGCACGGTAAGTACCGACGATGTAATGGGTGCCGTAGGCGGGTACCTCATCGCCGGCGCCGCCTGGTCGAGCCTGTACGCGCTCGTCCAGACACTCGAACCCGACGCGTTTGCGTTGCCCGCCGCCTTTGCCAACCAGGCGCTGGACTGGTCCGGGCGCACGGCGGTATTTAACTACTTCAGCATCGTGACCCTGACCACCGTCGGCTACGGTGACATCACGCCTTTGCACGCTCCCGCGCCGGCGCTCGTGATGCTGGAGGCCGTCTTCGGGCAGTTTTACATCGCCGTGGTCGTTGCGCAGCTCGTCGGCGCAAGATTAAGCAATCCGGTGCCGCAGCAAAACGGCGATTCACAGCTCCATTTGGTGGAACCATCGATTAGGGGAGGCAAAACAAAATGAACCGAACCTTGTTGGCAAGCCTGGCTTTGCTCGCATTGACCGGCTGCGCTTCGCAGCAGCAATTGCTCGACAAGACACAGCCGACGGCCTTGGAGACCGCGGTAAGTCGCGGACGCTTTGAAATGGGCTGCCCCGATGCGACCGGACAGGTCCTCTCCCGCGTAATGACGCAGCCCGTCGTCGGCCCGGTCATGGGCGGTGTCGAGCGCGCCGAGTACACGGTCGGCATCGAAGGCTGTGGCAAGCGGATGACTGAGGTCGTTATCTGCCCCGTGGACGGCAGCGGATGCTTTGCCGCGCAAGGGCGCTGATCATCGCGGCGCGATCGTGCGGTTTTCGGATATCTAATCGATGCAATTCAGACCAAGCTCTGCGTGCACAGTGCCCGGGAACCGGTCCATCGCACGACGGAGCACTCCCGAGCGGCACGCTTGGGATCGGAGCGTAGAGTCGTTTCGCCTCTGACAAATTGGCGCACAGTGAGCACACAAAGAGCCACTCACAAGCCTCGGGACCTTACCCAAGCCGATCGACTGCAGATCGTCCTCGAGTCGTTCGAGCATGGGGCGCGAATCGCTGCCGTGGCGCGCCGCAATCGCGTCAATCCGAGCTCGCTCGCACGCTGGCGCCGCAGCTACAAGGCGGGGAGATTGGCGAGCGCGCACCCCGCACCGTTGATGGTTCCCATTTCGGAATTGGCGATGGCCGCGCAACGGATTCGTGACTTGGAGCGCGAGCTCGGACGCATGGCACTGGAGAACGCCAAGCTGCTCGAGGCAGTGCAATTCGTGCAGCCACGCCCCGTGCGCGGGCAGCGCGGCGTGCGAGTCAAAAAGCGCAAAAAATGAGCGAGCGCCAGGCAGCGCTCGTGGCGTCAAACCCATTTGCGTTAGACGCCGGCAACGTCGTCGCTCAATCGTCCTTTAATAAATAGCGGGCGGGAGTGCTTCGGTGGGGACCCGCTGCGCAGCCTGCGCTCGCGAGCAAGGAGAAGTGTTTGCCGGCAGGCTGAACGATTTCGCGTATCGAGGTCGCCCACGAGCGTCGATGTCGGGGCGGAGAACAATCCCGCCGTTTCTGGCTGCAAGTGCATGCCCCGTGTTGGGGCGCGCAAAGCCCAGCGCGATGCGTCCTTGCGTGGCCATTGGCGCGATCCGCGCTGCGCGCGCGCAACGGCAGATGTCAGCGCGCGGGTTTTATGGTTATACTGATTTTGTGCCGCGCTTCGTGCGCCCGTTGCAGAAGGTCGGCACATGCGTTCCCGGTTTCGCAACCCCGCGTCGGTCGTTTTTGCGCGCGCCGCGCGCATTCGGGTTGGGCGCGGTACGCCGCGCTTGGCCCCACCTAACGCGTGGCTTTGTTGCGGTCGGAGCAGCCCCTGGGGAGGGGAGGCATTATGCAACGAGGGAGAGGGACTTCTATGCGCCGGCTTTTGTTCGCCGTGGTGTCCATCGGCGCGATCGCAGGCTGCGGCAAAGAGGCGCACAAGGCCGAGGTGTTGCCGCCCGAGGTGACCGTCATGACGGTCGAGCCGCGCGACACGCCGGTGAGCTACGAATATGTGGGTCAGACACAGAGCTCCCACCAAGTCGAGATCCGGGCGCGAGTCGACGGTTTTTTGGATAAGCGCGTCTACGTCGAAGGCTCCATGGTGCATGTCGGCGAAGTCATGTTCCGACAAGACCCTAAGCCGTTTCAGGCGCAGCTCGACGCTGCCGAGGGTGCGCTCGCCGAGCAGCGCGCCCGGCTGCAGGTCGCCGAAGACAATCTTGCGCAGGTGCGCCCGCTGCAGGCCCTAAACGCGTTGAGTCAGAAGGACCTGAACGATGCCGTCGGCCAACAGCAGGCCGCGGCGGCCGCCGTGGAAGTCGCCAAAGCAAACGTTGAGACCGCGCGCCTGAACTTGTCGTACACGACGATTGCGACGCCGGTTAGCGGGCTTTCGAGCTTTGCCCAAGTGCAGGACGGCGCGTACGTGAGCAGCGCAAACAGCCTGCTCACCTCGGTGGAGCAGATCGATCCCATCTGGGTGAACTTCACGCTGGCCGAAAACGAAATGCTGGCCTTTCGCGACGAACAGGCGAAAGGGAGGATCCGGCTGCCCGCGTCGGATAAGTACATCGTTGAGGTCATTCTTGCCGACGGCACCACCTTCCCCTCCAAAGGCAAGATCACGTTTGCCAACGCGAGCTATAACTCGCAGACGGGAACATTCTTGCTGCGCGCGACGATCCCCAACCCGACCGGAACGCTTCGGCCCGGCCAGTTCGTACGCGTTCGAGTTCTGGGGGTCACGCGCCTCAATGCAATCCAGGTGCCACAGGCTGCGGTACTGCAGGGGGCCAAAGGCAATTTCGTCGTGGTGGTCGACAAGGACAACAAGGCCGAGATTCGCGGCGTGCAGGTCGGACCGTGGCAAGGCAACAACTGGTTCATCGATAACGGTTTGCAGGCCGGCGATGTCGTCGTTACCGATGGCGTCGCACGGCTAGCGCCCGGCACGCCCGTGCGCATCGCGAAAACGGCACCCGCGCAATCGTCCGAGGCCGAGAGCAAGGCGGCACCGCCTGCTGCTCCCAAGCCGTAGCTGCGGCACCCGGAGACGGCCCGATGTTTTCCCACTTCTTCATCGATCGTCCGATCTTCTCCAGCGTCATCGCGCTTCTTATCTCGGTCGTCGGCCTGGTCGCGATGGTGAAGCTGCCCATCGCGCAATACCCCCAAGTCACACCGATCCAGATTCAGGTCACCGCCACCTACCCGGGCGCAAATGCCCAGCTTGTCGCTCAGAACGTGGGCGCGCCGATCGAGCAGCAGGTCAACGGCGCAAATCACATGATCTACATGTCGTCGACGAGTTCGTCGACCGGCAACTACACGCTTACGGTCTACTTCACGATCGACACCGACCCTTCGCTCGCGCAGGTGGACGTCCAAAACCGTGTCAGTCAGGCGATGGCACAGCTGCCGCAGTCGGTCCAGGCGCAGGGCGTGAACGTTCAGCAGAAGACGAACACGTTCTTGATGGTGCTTGCGTTTTACTCACCCGACGGCCGCTATAACGCCGACTTCATCTCGAACTACACCAACACGCAGGTTCTCACCACGATCAACCGCCTGCCGGGCGCAAACCAGGCGTCAATCTTCGGCGTGCCGCAATACGCCATGCGAATCTGGCTCAAACCGGACCGGATGGCGCAGCTGCGCATTACCACCACCGACGTGGCCGAAGCAATCAAGAACCAGAACCAGCAGTTCGCCGTTGGGCGCATAGGTCAGGCGCCCACGCCCTTTCCAGTCGAGCAGACCTTTCCAGTGACCACGAGCACGATCACGGAACCCTGGCAGTTCGACAATATGATTCTGCGCAGCGAAAACAACGCCGCAGCCCTGGTCCGGGTCAAGGACATCGGTCATGCCGACCTGGGTGCCCAGAGCTATGCGCTGCGCACCTCGTATCAGGGCAAACCGGCGACGCTCATTGCCGTCTATCAGCAGCCCGGCGCCAACGCGATCCAGGTGTCAAAGGACGTACGTGCGACGCTCGAGCAGCTGTCGAAAGACTTTCCTCCGGGCCTCAAATACGAAGTGGCCCTGGACACCACGCTTTTCGTGCAGGCGTCGATCAAGGAGGTGGTGCACACATTCTTCGAGGCAGTGGTGCTCGTCGTAATCGTCGTGTTCGTCTTCCTGCACAGCATGCGGCTCACCATCATCCCCACCCTGGCCGTGCCGGTATCGATTTTGGGCGCAATGGTCGGAATGCTGCTGCTGGGCTTCTCGATCAACATGCTGACGCTCTTTGGCATGATCCTGGCCATCGGACTGGTCGTCGACGACGCGATCGTGGTGGTCGAGAACACCGAGCGAAACATGGTGCAGTACGGGCTGCCGCCGCGCGAGGCGGCCAAGCGCGCGATGACCGAGGTGTCGGGTCCCGTCATCGCCATCGTGCTGGTCCTCAACGCCGTGTTCATTCCCGTGGCGTTCTTGCCCGGCATCACCGGAGCTCTGTATCAGCAGTTCGCCGTAACGATCGCGATTTCTCTCGTTTTCTCCGGCATCGTCGCCCTCACGCTCTCGCCGGCGCTTGCGGCAATTTTGCTCAAGGCCAAGCACGGCGAGAAGAAGGGTTTCTTCAAATGGTTCGACGAAACGTTTGAGCGGATCACGAACGGGTACGTGAAAGGCGTGAAATGGCTCACGCGCAGCTACCTTCGGGGCCTGGCCGCTTTTGCACTGGTCATCGTGGCCTGCGTCTGGCTCTTCAGGATGCTGCCGACCGGTTTCGTGCCCCAGGAAGACCAGGGCTACATTTTTGTCGCCTATTTTCTTCCCGACGCAGCGAGTCTGGACCGAACCAACAGCGTGGGCGCGCAGGCGGCGGCCATCGTCGGCAAGCATCCAGCCGTGGCAAACGTCACGCAGGTCGACGGCTATAGCCTGATTGACTCGCAGAACAAGACGAACTTCGGCGTGCTGTTCGTGTCCCTGAAAAACTACGAGGAACGGCCCACGCCGGAGCTCTCCGCCGATGCGGTAATCGCTACGGCGCGGCGCCAGATTCAGGAGGTCCTCGGCGGGCTGGTGGTTCCGGTCAACCCTCCCGCCATTCCCGGCATCGGCATTACGGCGGGTTTCCAGATCTGGATCGAACAAAAAGGTGCGGGCGACTACCAGCAGTTGTCCAATGTGGTCGAACAGATCATCGCGAAGGCCAAGACACGGCCGGAACTGGCGGGAGTGAACACGACGATCCGCACCAATGGCCGGCAGATGCTGGCGGATGTGGACCGAGAAAAGGCCGAAACGCTGGGCGTCGCGGTGCAAGATCCGTATAGCACGCTGCAAACGATGTTCGGATCGCTGTACGTGAGCCAGTTTCCGAAGGACTCACGCCTGTACCAGGTCGTGCTGCAGGCCGAACCCAAGTATCGGATGACGCCGGAAGATATCGGGCGCTTTTACGTGAAAAACCGAAAGGGCGACATGGTCCCGCTCTCGGGGCTGGTTTCCACCCGCTATGTGACCGGGGCCGACCTGGTCACACGGTTCAACAATTACCCCGCCATCGCGATCAACGGTGCGGCCGCGCCGGGGTACAGCTCGGGCGCGTCGCTCGCTGCGATCCGCGAAGTCGCCGAGGAGGTGATGCCCCAAGGCTACGGTTATGAATGGGCCGGGGAGGCGCGCGAGGAGGTCTCATCGGGGTCGACGTCGGCCGTGGCCTTCCTCTTTGGTTTGCTGTTCGTGTTCATGATTCTGGCCGCACAATACGAGAGCTGGGCACTACCGGTCGGCGTGATGATGGCGGTGCCCTTTGCGATCCTGGGTGCGTTGGCGGCAATTGCGTTGCGCGGAATTCCGAACGACGTATATTTTCAGATCGGCCTGCTCACGCTCATCGGGCTGGGTGCCAAGAATGCGATTCTGATCGTCGAGTTCGCCGTCGAGCTCAACCGCAAGGAGAACCTGTCGTTCTTTGACGCGGCGGCTGAGGCTGCGCGCCTGCGCCTGCGGCCCATCGTGATGACCTCCTTCGCCTTTGTGCTGGGCACCGTCCCGCTGGCGATCGCCACCGGCGCCTCGGCAAACAGCCGCCACTCGATCGGAACCGGCGTCATCGGCGGCACACTCGCCTCGACTGTGATCGCGATCTATTTCACGCCGATGTTCTTCTGGCTGCTCGAGACGCTCAGCCACCGGTTTTTCGGCGGCGCCAAAGACTCCGGGTCGGAGCATGCGACGCAAGCCGCACAGGGCACGGCGCCCGGCGGGCATGCCGTGCAGGCGCCTCCTGAGGGCCACTGAGATGCGTCGGATCGCCGCCGCCACGTTGTGCACCGGGCTTCTCGCCAGTTGCATGGTGGGGCCCGACTATCACCGTCCGAGCGTGGACGTGCCCAAGGCCTACGTCTACGAGCCTGGGCAAGTCGCAGCGACCGCGGACGTCGAATGGTGGAAGCGCTTTGGCGATCCGGTCCTCGAGCAGCTCATCACCGAGGCGCTTGCCAAAAACTGGAATGTGAAGATTGCCGCCGCCAATGTCGAGCAGGCTGCGGGCGTCCTGACTTCCACCCGCGCGCCGCTGTTTCCGCAGTTGGGATACCAGGCCAACGCCCAGCGGCTGCGCTATGCCCAGGGCTCCGTCTCCGAGCTGCCCGGGGTCAGCAACCCAACTCCCAGCTTCCAGCTTCTCGGCGGGGCGAACTGGGAGCTCGATTTGTGGGGCCGCGTGCGGCGGCTCGCGGAGTCGGCGCAGGCAAGCCTTTTTGCCACCGAAGAGGCGCGTCGCGGCGTCATCCTGAGCCTGGTCGGTTCGGTGGCCAACGGCTACATCACGCTGCGAGGGCTCGACGCGCAGCTCGAGGCGGCCGAGCGCTCGCTGCACAGCTACGGCGAAACGGTTCACCAGATGGAGCTTCAGTTCCAGTATGGCCGCGCCTCGCAGCTCGAAGTCGAGCAGGCGCGCTCACAATACGAGACTGCGGCCGCGCAGATTCCGCAGATCCGGCAACAGATCGTCCTGCAGGAAGCTTCGCTCTCGGTTTTGCTCGCGCGCAACCCGGGGCCGATTGCCCGGGGTAAATCGATCTCCGAAATCTCATTGCTCGAGGTCCCCCCCGGCGTGCCGTCCGAACTGCTCGAGCGCCGTCCCGACGTGTTGCAGGCCGAGCAGCAACTCATCGCCTTTAACGCCCAGATTGGTGCAGCCAAGGCCCAGTACTTTCCGACGATTTCGCTCACCGGGGCCTTTGGCCAATCCAGTACGGAGCTGAGCAACCTCTGGAAGGGAACCTCGCGCGTCTGGAACTATGGCGGCTCGATCGTAGGCCCGATCTTCACCGCCGGTCTGATTTCGGGACAGGTGCGTCAGGCCGAAGCGGCCCAGCAAGCGGCCCTGTTTGCGTACGAACAGACGATTCAAAGCGCCTTTGCCGACGTAAACAACGCACTGTCGGCACGCACCGAACTGGTCGAACAGGTTGCGGCGCAGGGGCGGCAAGTCACCGCGCTGCGCAACTACGAGCGCCTGGCGCGTGCGCTGTATGACGGCGGCCAAGTCTCCTATACGACCGTGCTGCTTGCAGAAGAGCAACTGTTTCCGGCCGAACTCAATTACGCAGCGGGACAAGCGCAGCTCCTGGCGTCGATTGTGGGCATCTACGAATCCATGGGCGGGGGTTGGATCGACAAAGCGGCGCAGATGACCGGAACTCCGCCCGGGCCCGAGTAATTTCGTTGTGCGCAACCCGTCGTGCTACCGCGGGGAGGGTGCTGCCGCACGCAGCAATGCTCAATGAACGCAAGTTCCCGAGTTGCCTCTGAGAAAGTTATTCGTTAATGCCGCAACACGTTTGCAACCGCGGCGCTGTTTTCGCATTGCGTGCACTCGCTCGTTGGCGACAGGGTCTTCCGTCGGCGGTTTGCATAGCTCTCCTCGCCCTTGCGGCCGCACCATCAAGCGGGCAGCAGGCACCCCAACCCTCCCCGACTGACGCCGCCCAGCCGCCGCCGGCTGAACCGGCCGCCGCCAACGCCGCCTCCGCAGCGCCAGGCGAAGCGGCAACTTCCCCCGAAAAGGCGGCTGCTGCAACCGAACCGGCTTCCTCCGGTTCGGGCAGCAGCGAGGTCGCCCCGCCGACGTCCGTAGAGCAAGGCCACGTGCAACTGCCGGAGAGCTTCGAGCACAGGCCGCTGGAGCAGCTGCTGCGGGAATCGAAATACAAGGGGTTTCGCGATACGCAGATCAGTGTTCAGTTTCGCTCTTTTTACATGCACGGCGACGAGTTCAACAACGATGAGCAACTCGCTTGGGCGCTGGGCGGATCGGCCGGATTCAAGACCGGATACTTTGCAGATCACTTTGCGTTCGGCGCAACCGGCTATACCTCACAGAAACTGCTCGGACCCATCGATAAGGATGGCACCGACTTGCTTCAGACGGGACAGCGCTCGTACTCGGTAGTGGGCGAAACCTACGCAGAAGTGCTGCTGACCGAGGGCATCCGATTCAGTCTGGGACGCCGGGCCTATGACACGCCCTACATCAACACCGACGACAGCCGCATGACGCCCGCGACCTTCCAGGGGTACGCCCTTCAAGGCGAGGTCGGGGGAGCCAATGGCGCTCCGGCACTGCGCTTCGGCGGGGGCTACATAAGCAAAGAGAAAGATCGCAATTCCGAAGAGTTCGTGCCCATGTCGACCGTGGCGGGCGCGCCCGCGGGAGTCATAGACGGTGTGTACGCCATCGGCGCAAATTACGTATTCCGCGATTTCTCCCTTGGCGCGATCGACTACTACAGCGTGGACATCATCAACATCGCCTACACGGAGAGCCGCTATGCGATCCCGCTCGACGAACGCATACGTCTGCAGTTTGCGGCGCAGTACACCAACCAGCACAGCACAGGTGCGAACCTGTTCACTGGGAGCGTTTTTAATACGGAACAGTACGGACTAAAGGCCGAAATTGTGCTTGGCAGCGCGTTACTCACCACGGCCTACACAGGCACGGGCAGCGGCGCCAACATGCAAAGTCCCTGGGGCGCCTACCCCGGTTACACCTCGGTGCAAATCGAAAACTTCTATCGCGCCGGCGAGAAGGCGACCATGTATCGCGCTGCATACAACTTTCCCCAGTTGCGCGGACTCACGGCCTACGGCCTGTACGTGCACGGATTAAAACCCGTAAATCCCACGCAATATGCCCGCGACGAGTACGATCTCGACGCGCAATGGGATGCGCCCAGCGGGCCGTTCAAAGGTCTGTCGCTACTAGCGCGCTGGGGCCACGTCACGCAAGACAGTCCCGGCAATCCGCACGACGATGAACTTCGGCTCGCGGTCTATTACCAGTTTCGCTGACCTCGTTCGCACGCGGCAGCAGCGCCGGCAGATCCCGATCGGAGGGATCGTGGATCTGCTCAGTCTGCAGCGACCCGTTACTTTGCGCGTACGTAATTCGTGATCTGCGCTGCGGCCCCGTCCGTCCAGGTGTCGATGAGTTTTTTCACATCGTTGAATGTCACCGCTTTTTGGCCCTGCTCGTTTGACTCGACCTGTTCGCCCGTTCCCCCGCGAATCACGACCGCCAGTGTTTCGTTATTCACGCTGTCGGTGATTTCGGTCTCGTAGGCGATCGATGAGTCCAGCGGCAGACCACCTTGGGCAGCTGCCTTGGCCCCAGTGATCACCAAGGCGATCGGAACGTACTGATACGGTTTCAGCGCTCGCTTTTCAGCTCCAGCCGCAGTCAGCGCAGTCTTCCAGTGGGCGACGCCCGGTCCGGGACTGCTGACCAGCCGCACCTTCGCTCCGACCTTACTGCGCAGCGATTCGTCGGCATATTCGCGAATCTGCCGCAAGGTGTCTGCCGTTACATACTCATTGGGTTCGGCCTCGGGGTAAAACCGCAGCGAATCGAGGATGATCGCGTCGTAATTGCCGGGAGTGAATTTTCCATTGACGTAGATGTACCGATCTCCGCCGGCGGGCGGGTGCTCGTCCTTATGAACGATCGCATAGTCTCCTTGCGGAAGAAAGCCGGAGTGCGGCCCCTCGTAAGTGGTCGCGCACCCCGTTACAAGTAGTGCGGCGGAAATCATGCAAGCGGTGCGGCGCGTTATTGAAAGCTTCATGTCTGCTCTCCCTTCGGCTGCAGTTTAGGTTTTTTTGGAATGCTGCAAAGAAACGCTGAAAAAATCCGCGTCCGGTTGCGTCGGCGAATCTGCAACTCTCCTGCGCCGATGCACCGCACGCGTCCCGGCGCGTGCAACGACCCCTCACTTCGCGCCGCGCATTGGTTTGGTTCTTCGCCTTCCTTTTGGAGCTTCAGCGGCACGTTCAATATAGCAACCTAGGCCTTGTCACGAAAGAAAACAATTGACCCCTTCGGGGGACCCGGCGCGCCTGCCGGTGCAGGGGCCGGGCGCCTGTTTTCCATGCCCCGGGGGGGTGATGGCCTCCAGCGGTCTTGTCGCCTGGCAAGTCGACACTCCCGCTCCAACGCAGGGCAAAGAAAATCGGGCGTTTCTTGTAGCGCCCGAGTGCACCGCCCGATGGCTCATGCGCTTGACGTGAGACGCGGGGTGCATCCGTTTCCCCGTCTATCGAAGAGCATCCGTCGGGCTCTCGGCCGTTTCAATTGTGGGCCCTGCGCCCCAGAGGCGAAGGCCGTTGCGGCCAGGGGACATACTCTTGCCCAACTTTCGCGGGCAAGGAATTCGAGGACCGTCGGCTTGCCTCGCGGGTCCTTGAGCAATCTCTGACCCAATCGAGGAAAAATCAATTAGTGACCCGAACCGAACGAAAAGCCGTACGCCACGGGCGCCGAAAAGGCGCTTGGGCGTACGGCTTAACAGGTGCGTCAGCTTCGAGGTCGCACCGAACCCTTATTTCATGG
>Ga0187778_10001551_pt1 | contig 15834 bp, 15 predicted proteins | sample 1015_Q2_SP5_20_M_FD_132418 | JGI IMG/M metagenome (GOLD analysis project Ga0187778, IMG submission 132418) | Tropical peat soil microbial communities from peatlands in Department of Meta, Colombia - 1015_Q2_SP5_20_MG | ecosystem: Environmental > Terrestrial > Soil > Wetlands > Peat | place...
AGGTCTACTGGGACCTCGAATGGACGATGCTGCAGCAGGGCTTCGACTATGCCTACGACAAGCGGCTTTACGACCGCCTGCGCGAGGGCCACGCCCGGCCGGTGCGCGAGCACCTGCATGCCGGGCTCGACTACCAGAGCAGGCTCGCGCGCTTCCTGGAAAACCACGACGAGCCCCGGGCGGCCGCGACATTCGCGCCGGCGATGCACGAGGCCGCGGCGATCATCACGTTCCTATCCCCTGGCTTTCGCTTCTTCCATCAAGGCCAGTTCGAGGGACGGATGAAACGCATCTCGCCGCACCTCGTCCGCGCGCCGGCCGAGCCGGCAAACGAGGTGCTGAAGCGATTCTACGAGCGACTTCTCTCGGTGCTGCGGCAGCCCGTGGTTAGAGGAGGCGAGTGGGGGCTGCTCGAATGCGCGCCGGCCTGGGACGGCAACTGGACGTGGGATTGCTTCATCGCTTGGTTCTGGCGCGGAGAGCGCGGCGAGCGATTGCTCATCGCCGTCAACGATGCCGCGAACCAAAGCCAATGCTATGTGCCGCTCCCGTTTTCAGAGTTGAGTGGCCGCGCGCTGCAGTTCAAGGACATGATGAGTACGGCGAGTTATGATCGCGACGGGAGTGAAGTGATTTCGCGCGGCCTTTACCTGGATCTTCCGCCGTGGGGTTACCACGTGTTCCAATTGACCGAGTTGTGACCGACCCAACCGCAGTCCGGGTCGGGGATCCATGCGTTGTTGCATGTCTGAAGTCTGGATGAGAGAGGAGAATGTGATGGGTACGAAACCGAAGTTGCGCACGATGGCATTCGCGGCGTGCATGACGCTCGCGATGATGATGGCGGGCAGCGTCCGTGCGCAGGAAGTCCCGCTCGTAACCGGGGAACACTGGATCAAGTCGTCGGAGGAAGTGAAGAAAGCTTATCTCGTCGGAATTGCCAATATGGGTTACATCGAGTTGGCCTATCAGGGAGCAACCGTGTCCGACGCGCAGAGCATCCTTCCGCGCATGGTGAGGGGGCTGAAAGGTCAGACCCTCGACAGCGTGCGCGATGCGCTCAACAAGTGGTATGCCGCCAATCCCGACAAGCTGCAGCGGCCGGTGATCGAAACCATCTGGTTCGAGATGGTCATGCCCGGGCTCAAGAACCCCAAGTAGCGGAGCGAAACATGAAACGATTCGGAACGATGCTGGCGGTCGCGGTGATGGCGGGCGTCATCGGATGCACGACCATGACGCCTCAGCAGCAAGGTACGGTGAGCGGCGCGGCGATCGGTGCCGCAGCAGGCGCGGGCATCGCGGCCATCTCAGGCGGCAGCGGCTGGACCGGCGCGGCCGTCGGCGCAGTGGCCGGCGGCGTGATCGGCAACATCAAGGGCAGCCAGCAGCAGTAGAGGCTGCGCGTGCAAGCGAGCTCTGATCCGCGCGGCGGAGGGGTGATTGTGGGCGTGGGTCGGATTGCGAGACGCGTGCTCCCGGCGTGCGTGCTTCTGGCCAGCGCGTCTCTCACCGGTGCGCAGAGCATCGAGCCGCGCACTTACTCGAACGCGCCGGTGGGCGTCAACTTCCTGATCGCCGGCTATGCGTACACGCGAGGCGCCCTCGAGTTCGAAAGCCTGCCCGTTACCGATGCGCATCTGCAAACGTCGAATGCGGTCCTGGCCTACGCGACAGTGCTCGACTTCTGGGGCAAGTCCGGCAAGTTCGACGCGATCGTGCCCTATACGTGGCTGTCCGGATCGGCGAATTACGCGGGCCAGCCAATAGAGCGCGTGGTCAATGGATTCGGCGATCCCGCGTTTCGCCTCTCGATCAATCTCTACGGCGCGCCTGCGCTCGCGCTCAAGGAGTTTCGGGATTACCAGCAGGACCTGATCATCGGCGCTAGCCTGCAGGTTTTTGCGCCATGGGGACAATACGACGACACCCGGGTGGTCAACATCGGAACCAACCGCTGGACCTTCAAGCCGCAGATCGGAATTTCGAAGGCAATCGAACAGTGGACCCTGGAGCTCACCGCAGCGGTGACCTGGTATACGGACAACCGGGACTTCTATGGCGGCAACACGCGCTCGCAGGATCCTCTGTATTCGTTCCAAGGCCACGCGATCTACAACTTCCCTTACGGCATCTGGGGTTCGCTCGACGCGACCTACTTCATAGGTGGTCGGTCGACGCTCAACGGCGTCCTGAGCAGCGACCTTCAACAGAACTGGCGCGTGGGCGGAACGCTCGCCTTTCCCGTCGACATCCACAACTCGGTCAAGCTCTACGCGAGCAGCGGCGTGTCGGCGCGCACGGGTAACAACTTCGACCTGTACGGCATCGCGTGGCAGTACCGCTGGGGCGGCGGACTTTGATATAGCGCTGTCAGCGGCCTTGGCGCTGGAAGGCACCGGCACGCCGCCTCCACGCTATGTAGGGGATGAGCGTGACGGCAGCGATCACGAAATAGGCGAGCACCGCTGCCGTGATCGCCGGCGGCGCGGCGTTGAGCGTCGCGACCAGCAGGGCGAGGCTGGGATTGCGAGCCGCGCTGCAAATGGCCGTCGCGGTGCGAGTGGCTGGGTCGGGGCCGCCCAACAGATGGCCGACGGCCAGAGCGAGAACCGTTGCGATGACAATGGCCAGAGCGACGCGCAATCCCGCACCGATCACGACCTGCCAGATGTTGGCCATGACCAGCACCAGCAGAACGAGCAGCAGCACGCCTGCGAGGCGCTTGAGCCTCGGCTCGAGCCACGCCGCCTGAGCAGCAAGCAGGCGCCTCGTCAGCACTCCGAGCGAAAGCGGCAGCAGCTGGGCAATGAACACCTGTCGCGCGAGTTCCAGCGGAGCGGCGGTCGCGTGGCCACCGTAGTATTGATCAAAGGCCTCGAGCGACAGGGGCATCGAGACAACCGCGAGCGCGGCCACGGCGATCTGCAGCGCAGGCGCGAACGCTTGATGCCCCCCGGCGCCGAGCGCCCGGCGCAAGGCAACGGGGGCGCCGGGCGAAATGGCCATTAGCACGATCCCGATCTCCGCCGCTCGGGGAAGGTCGAGTGCCCGAACCACGATCCACGCCAGCGCCGGCACCGCGACCAGCACTGAGAAGAGGCCCTTGAGCATCAGCCCGGGCCGCTCGCCTACCCAGCGGAACTCGCCCGGGACGAGCGCTAGCCCGAGGTCGAACATCACCGTGAATACCGTCGCGACTGCGGCAGCGGAAAGCAACCAGTCGGGTACGGGGCCGCCTGCTTGCATGGATCGATGCTGGCGGCGACCTGCTCGCCGATCGGCCTACTGGTCGGAATGTCCGATCAGAACATGGTCGTCGAGCAGACCAGGGCCCGGCCCTTCCAATACATGCCGTTGAGCCGCAGGTGGAGCTTTTCCAGCTCGATCGTTCCGCCCCCTGAGAACTCCATGATCGCCGCGGGTCGCGAGCTGTCGCCCTCCACCCGTTGAATGCTGCGGCACTCGAGCCCAGGAGCGTATTTTTTCACCAACTCCTTGATCTCTTCGTCGTTTGTTCCCGGCGCAATGTTGCCTATCCAGAGATGCATGTCTTGCCCTCCCGTTGCTGGAGCGTTCGAGGGTAGCTGGGTATGGATATCGCCAGACAAAATTCGACACGGTCTCACAGTATGGTTTTCACGAGTTGCCCGAGCAGCTCCTCGAACGAGATCATCGTCAGCAGCAGAGGCGCCACAGGCAACAGCGTCATCACCACGAGCTGCACCACAGTCTCGAGCTTGATCGGGACGAGGCGCATGGTATTCACGACTTCGAAGCTGTTCGCCATGTCGGCAAGCGACTGGATGTCCGCACTGCCTACCAGAGGCTCGCCACCGGACGGAGCGCGACGCAACCACTTCGCGTCGAACTCGTCGACGTATCGTTTCGCAAGGTGACCGTAATCGCCTAACCCTGCGCGCTTCGTGCGCGACAGCGGCGCGATGAAGACGAGCAGGGGCGCAAGGACAAACCCGACCACGATCACGACAAACGTGAACACCTCGAGCAGGAACGAGGTCAGCACGGCTCCCTCGAAAAAGATGTGGTTCGCTATCATGCCCGCCAACAGGGTGCCCTGAGCGAACAATAGCGGCGCAAACGCATAACCGATGCGCGACAGGAAGCCGACGCCGCCGCTGCGGTCCGGATGCATCGGCGCGTAGGCGATGTCCATGCGCGAGACCTGCCACAGGAATCGCGCCCAGACGATCAGACGAAAATACCAGCGCACCAGCAGGAACTGGAACAGCGGCAGGCTCACGATCAAGTACCACCATCCCGCCAGCTGCATCCGCAAGCCGTGCTCCTCCGGGGTCGCGTACCAAGTCGGCGCGGCGAGTGCGGCGTAGTGGCGCCACACGACCAGTATACCGACGGTGTAGACCAGGACGATCAGCGTCAGCTCGACGACAACCGAATTGCGCAGCCGCATCGCGCTGGCGATCGCTGCGTCGAAGCGCTCGCGCACCGAACCGCGCACGAGATCGAGCGTAACGAATTGCGCGACGATGGCGCGCATGCGCCGGTGGACGACAAGTTCCGCGACGATGAGAAGCGGTAGCGCGACCAGGAAGCGCGCGTGCGCGTCGATATCGTAGAGGAACGGGACGGCGACGGCATCGCCCCAGGCCTTTCCATCCGCCGCCGACAACGCGAAAAGGGGAACCCAGACGATGATCGTGATTGCAACGATACGCCTGCGCACGAGCTCGAGCGCGTCACCGGTGAGGTGCGCCCGCCGCAGCGCCTGGAACAATGGCCCGCCGATGACGATCGAAAAATCTTGCTCCAGTGACGACGCTCGCATGCCGTTATGGTTTCATTGTGGTAGTTGGCGGGATTTCGCCTTCCCGTGGGCGCCTCAAGCCATGATATTCACGCCGCCGTCGACGTAGAGCGTTTCGCCTGAAACGCGGCGGGCGTAGGGCGTGGCGAGGTAGGCGCAGGTGAAACCGACGTCCATGATGTCGACCAGCTCGCCGATCGGCGCGCGTTGCGCCGCTTCGTTGAGCAGCAGTTCAAAATCCTTGAGGCCGGATGCGGCACGCGTTTTCAGAGGTCCCGGCGAGATCGCATGCACGCGAATGCCCTTGTCGCCCAACTCGTAAGCCAGATAGCGGCAGCACGCCTCTAGCGCGGCCTTGACCGGCCCCATCACGTTGTAGTTCGGGACGACCTTGTTCGCGCCGTAATAGCTCATCGCGAACAGGGTTCCGCCGTTCTTCATCAGCGGTACCGCCAGCCGCGCCATGCGCACGAACGAGTGGCACGAGACATCCATCGCCTGCTTGAAGCCTTCGGCCGAGCAATTGAGCAGGGGACCCCGCAGATCGTCCTTGGGCGCGAAGGCGATCGAGTGGACGATGATGTCGAGCCTGCCCCATTGCTTCTCGATCTTCGCGAACACCGCTTCGAGCATGCCTGGCGTCGACACGTCGAGCGGCATGAAAATCGGCGCTTCGAGCTCCTTCGCCAGCGGCTCGGTGTAGGTCCTGGTCTTCTCGTTGACGTAGGTTATCGCCAGATCGGCACCCAGCTCGCGAAACGCCCTGGCGCACCCATAGGCGATCGAGTCCTGGTTGGCGACGCCGACGACCAGCGCCTTGGCGCCCTTGAGCGCGGGACGCGGCACATCCATAGTCATGATGAGGACCTCCTAGATCTGCATCTCGGGCACTTGCGGCGGAACCTGCAGCTCGGCCTCAGTCGCCGCCAGCACCTGCTGCACAGACACGCCCGGTGCGGTTTCAAGCAGCGTGGCGCGTCCCTCCGCGAAGGAAATTACCGCCATCTCGGTGACGACCAGGCTCACCGGTCTCACCGATGTCAGAGGCAGGGTGCACTGCTTGACGATCTTGGGCTTGCCTTTCGCCGTGTGCTGCATGGCGACCACCACGCGCTTGGCACCCGTGACCAGGTCCATCGCACCGCCCATCCCGGGCACCATCTTGCCGGGAATCATCCAGTTCGCGAGCCGCCCCTGCACGTCGACCTGTAAGCCGCCGAGCACGGTCATGTCGACATGGCCGCCGCGGATCAAGCCGAAGGAGGTCGCGCTGTCGAAGGTGCACGCGCCCGGAATCGCGCTCACGGGTCGGCCGCCGGCGTCGGTCAGGCGCGCCTGTACCATGCCCTCCTCTGGGATGGGGCCGGTGCCGATCAACCCGTTCTCCGACTGGAAGAAGACGTGGATGCCTTCCGGAACATGGTTGGCGACCATCGTCGGGATGCCGATGCCGAGATTGACCAGCATGCCATCGGCGAGCTCGCGTGCGATGCGCTTGGCGATGATGGTCTGGGCGTCCATGGTCAAGCCCGTGTGACCAGGTAGTCGACGATGGGAGCAGGGGTCATCACGTGGTCCGGCGAAATCATGCCGACCGGAACGATGTGTTCCGCGTCGACGATGACCGTCGCCGCCGCCATCGCGATCACCGGATTGAAATTGCGCGCGGTGAGCACGTAGGTCAAATTGCCGAGATAGTCCGCGAGGAACGCCTGCACCAGCGCGAAGTCGGCTTTGAGCGGCTTCTCCACCAGATACTCGCGCCCATCGACGTCGATCTTCCGCTTGCCTTCCTCGACGACGGTGCCTACCCCGGTGGGCGTGAGGATCCCGCCAAGGCCGAACCCTGCGGCGCGTATGCGCTCGATCAGCGTGCCCTGCGGCACGAGCTCGACCTCCATCTCGCCGGCGAGCATCTTCTGCTGCGTTTCGGGATTGGTGCCGATGTGGCTCACGATGGCCTTGCGAACGAGCTTGGCCGTGACCAGCTTGCCGATGCCCCGGCCGGGCATCGCCGTGTCGTTGGCAATGACGGTGAGGCCGCGCTTGCCCTGGCGGCAAAGCTCGTCGACCACACGCTCCGGCGTGCCCACCGCCATGAAGCCGCCGACCATCAAGCTGGCGCCGTCGGGGATCCTCGCAACCGCTTCCTCGACCGACACCGTCTGCATCAGATTCCCCGGCCGATCACCGGATCACGAGCTCGAAGCCGCCGCTGCGACATCCGTCTTCGCGAGCAGCGCTCGAGTGTGACGCGCGATCATGAGCTCCTCGTTGGTCGGAATCGCCCATGCCGACACCCGGCTCGCCTTGGAGCTGATGCGGGGCCCGCCGGCATGGTTCGCCGCCGGATTGAGCTCGACTCCAAGCCACGCGGCGTCGCGGCATACGCGCTCGCGCAGTTGAGCGCTGTTTTCTCCGATGCCCGCGGTGAACACGACCGCATCGAGGCCGCCAAGCGCGGCGGCGAGGGATCCCATCTCGCGGCCGATGCGATAGATATAAAGGTCGATCGCCGCCTTGGCATTGGGGTCGCTGCTGCCCAGCAGCGCGCGCATGTCGCTCGATATTCCGGATACGCCGAGCAGGCCGGACTGCTGGTAGATCAGCTTCTCGATGGCACGCGCGTCCATCTTGAGCTCGTCCATCAGGTAAAGGACGACACCTGGATCGAGGCTTCCGCAGCGCGTTCCCATCGGCAGGCCGTCGACCGCGGTGAATCCCATGGTGCTGGCGACGCTGCGGCCGTTGGCCATGGCGCACATGCTGGAGCCATTACCCAAGTGCAGCACGATCACCTTTCCCGCGGCAGCTTTCGCATCATGGTGCGGCAACGCCTGGGCGATGTACTCGTAGGAGAGCCCGTGAAACCCGTAGCGCCGCACGCCGCGGTCGGTGATCGAGCGGGGCAACGCGAAAGCCTGCGCGATTTCAGGCTGCGCCCGGTGAAACGCGGTGTCGAAGCAGGCCACCTGCGGAAGCTCCGGCGCCCGCTCGAGCAAAATCCTGATCGGCGAGAGGTTGTGCGGCTGGTGCAGCGGCGCGAGCGGTATATATTTCTCCAGCGCCGAGAGCACCTTCGCGTCGACCCGGGTCGGCCGGCTGTACTCGAGCCCACCGTGCACGACCCGATGGCCTACGCCGACGAGGCGCTGGTCAGCGAATTCCTTGCGCACGAACGTGACCAGGTGATCGAGTGCACCATCGTGACCGAGCTTGACCCCGTCGCCCCACGATTTCTCGCCAAGAAGCTTGCCGTCACGATCCTTGGCGACGAAGCGCGGCGAGGTATAGAGCCCTTCGGCCTGGCCTCGCGCCGTCAGCTGCGGCTTGCCTTCGCGCTCGGCGAAGAGCGAGAACTTGATGCTCGAGGAACCCGCGTTGAGAACTGCGATCGCGTCGGCCACTTCAGCACGCCTAGCTTACCGTTTTCGGGGCGTTCGCGCGGCGCGCGCTAGCGAGCAGCGAGGCCACGCCGCAAGAGGCAAGCCGGCTCATCACCGAGTCCGCCCGGCTGGTGAGCATGATCGGCACCCGCGCGCCGAGCACGATGCCGGCGACGTCGGCCTGGGCGAGAAAAGACAGGCTCTTCGCCAGCATGTTACCCGCTTCGAGGTCCGGCACGACCAGCACGTTGGCGCGGCCAGCGACCGGCGAGTCGATCTTCTTGATCTGCACCGACTCTATGCTGATCGCGTTGTCGAACGCCAGCGGCCCGTCGACAACGGCGCCGGTAATCTGGCCGCGATCGGCCATCTTGCACAGCGCCGCCGCCTCCACCGTCGAAGGCACCTTGGGATTGACCGTCTCCATCGCCGAGAGGATCGCAACCCGCACTTCGGGAAACCTCATTGCATGCGCGAGATCGATCGCGTTCTGGACGATGTCGACCTTCTCCTCGAGCGTCGGGGCGATGTTCACCGCGGCGTCGGTGAGGATCAGCGTCTCCGGGTACGTCGGGACGTCCAACACGAAGCAGTGGCTCAGACGGCGTGCGGTGCGAAGCCCGGTGTCGCGCTTGACCACCTCGCCCATCAACTCGTCGGTGTGGAGGCTTCCCTTCATCAGCGCTTCGGCCTTGCCCTGGCGCACTAACTCGACCGCTTTCTCGGCCGAAGCGTGGCTAAAAGGCGCGTCGACGATCGACAGCCCGGAGATGTCGATGGCGTTCTCCTTGGCCACCGCCTCGATGCGCGCGCGAGGCCCGACCAGGATCGGCTCGATCAGGCCCATGCGCTTGGCGTCGACGGCTCCTTCCAGCGAGCTCTGGTCGCACGGATGCGCTACCGCCGTCGGCACGGGTGGTAGCGTCTTGCAGAAGTCGAGCAGCTTCTGATACTTCGCGTGCTTGCGGGCCGCGACGGCCGGTTCTCTCTCGGCTGGCATCGGTTACTTCCTTCCTGCGATCTTCCTGACCACCGCCAGGCGGCGCCCCTTCGGCTCGACGCCCAACGTCGCTGCGATCTGCTCCAGCATTGCCACCTGCTCGGTTGACGGCTTCATTTGCTGCAAGCGCTCGTCGTCGAGCAGCCTCCTGACCAGGGTGATGAGTCGTGTGCGATCCGCCGGGTTCGCAAGCAGGGCGGGCAGCGTCGCAAGTGCCTCCTCCGGCTCGTAGCGAACGATGATGTCCTGCTCGCCGCGAATGCGCCGCCATTGATCCGGCGGCAGCTCGGGGAGCAGGTCCGCATAGTCGCTGATCAGCTCCTTCTTCAGCGCTATCCGCGCCAGCGGCAGCGGCTCGCCGCGGCGGGCGAGCAGCGATGCGGCGCGGGCCACCGCTTCGGCATACCCGCCTTCCTCGATCGAGGCGAGCGCTTCCGCCACGATCGGCAGCTCGCGTGCCTCCGGCGGTTGCTCGGCTCCGAGTTGTTCGGCTTCGCGCTTGTCCGCGAGATAGAGCGAGAACATGTTGCCGTAGGTCTGGAAGAACGCCGCCTCGCTGACCGCATCGCGAACGTCGCGGTAACAGTCGAGCGACGCGCTCATGATCTCGGAACCGATCTTCTCCCATCTGCGCGCAGGCGCATCCGAATCGAGCGGCCTGCGTTGCGCCTTGACCATCTGCGCCGCCGGACCGATCCAGGCCGTCCACGGATTGAGGTCCGAAACCGCCCATCGCTGAGCCCGCAGCGGATGAAGCCGGCGCGAGAGCTTGGCGGTGAGCTCGTTGGACATCGCCTGCACCAAGGGCTGGGCGAACAGCTCGTAGGCGCGCTGGTTGAACTCCGACAACTCCTCGACTGCCTCGAAGGGCTTCTCGTCGGCGCGCTTGAAGCGGTTCAGGCGTCCCACGATCTCCTCGAGCTCATGCTCGCGGAACTCGACCTCGTACTCGATCTTGCCGTTGCGGTCCTTGCTCTCGCGGATCGCCATGCCGTAGAGCCCCGGCGGCAGCGCCTCGACGGATTTGAGAACCGAGACGATCTGCGCATGTTCCTTCTTGGCGACCTTGCCGGAGACGAAGATGCCGAGGTGACCGATGTCCTGATGCAACAGGCCGACAATGACCTGTCCGCGCGCCTTGATTTCTTCGGTCGAGCCGTACACGTCGGCGACCCAGTTGAACGCCTGCTGCGGCGGGGTGATGTTGTCGCCCATCGAGGCGAACAGAATGATCGGAGCCTTGATCGCCTTCAGGTCGAAGGGCAACCCGCTCTTCGCTTTGGTCGTGCCCGACCATAGCTTGTTGCCGACGAATAGATTGCGAGTGATCCACTCGATCTCCTCGCGATTCATGAGATAGAAGCCACCCCACCAGCGCTCGAATTCGAGGAAGCGCGGTGGCTCGGTGTCGACGTTGGCGAACAGGTGGTAGTACTTGTCCCAGAAGGTGTTCGCCGGGTTGAGGCTCTCGAAGTTCTCGACCAGATAGGCCCCGTCGAAGATGCCGTTGCCCAAGTCCGCGGCGAAGGAGGCGAGCCAGGTGCCACCGAGCATGCCGCCCGCGTAGCGCATCGGATTGTCGCCCTCGCCTTCCTGCCACGCGCCGCCCCAGTACGACATCGGTGCGCCGTTGATGACGATCGGTCCGGTGTCGTCGGGATCGGAGGCGGCGAGCATCATCGCCGCCCAGCCGCCTTGGCAGTTGCCGATGATCGCTGGCTTCGCGCTGTCCGGATGCAACTCGCGCACCTTGCGAACGAATTGCCGCTCGGCTTCGCACACATCGAGCAGCGTCTGCCCCGGCTCCGGCTGCGGGAAGAAGATGACGAAGTAGACCGGATGCCCTTCGCGCAACGCTACGCCGACCTGGGAGTCGTCCTTGAATCCGCCGATGCCCGGGCCGTGACCCGCGCGCGGATCGATGATCACGTAAGGGCGTCGCTTCGGGTCGACCTTGACGCCTTCCGGCGGCACGATGCGCACCAGGGCGTAGTTGACCGCACGGGCGAATTTCCTCGCGTCGAGCACCATCTCATGGTCGAAGTGCAGCACCGGAGGCATGCCTTCGGAAGTGTGCTTGACGAAGTTGTTGCCGCGCTCGCGCAGCGTGTCCCAGAACAGGACCGAGCGCTGGGCGAAATCGACCGAGTAGTTGTACCACTGGGTCCACGCATCCCATGGGGCAAGCGGTCTCGCGACGAGATCCGCGACGTTGTCGCCGAAAACGCCGCGCAGGCGCTCGTTGAAGCGCTCCTGGGCGAGCTTTACGCGCTTTTGGAACACGAGGGCGACTTTGGTGGAAATGTCCTGGTTACGTGCCAGGCTAGCGGCTGGATCCATGGTTTGTCTCGCAGGTGTCAATGACGCGGATTGGCGCAGCGCCCCGAAATACCGTCTTTGCGCCGCCGTTCCAGGGGGCGGGGAAAGAGAACAAGCTAAATTCTCTCACAACGCATGCTACAGGCCGTTGACATGAGTCAACGTTTGCGACCCGGCTTGGCGGTCGAAGTTCCTGCCGGCCATCGCTGCTCGCCGCCGGAAGCTGCGCCGGGCCGGGTGGTCGCGGCGTCACGGCAGAGGGGATCGGGGCCAGAGCGACTCTGCGAGGCGCTCACGCTGCTGCCGGTCAACGGCGCCGACGCCATCGCGGTCGTCGACAATCGGCGCCATCGTCGGCGCGCTGACGATGGCGCGGATCCGGGCGGCGATCAACTCGCACGATGGTGAGCCCGCGAGCGTCCTGATCGCCGGCACAACGGCGCCAGGCCGCGCCGCTTGAATCAGGCGACACCAGCTTAAGCCGGGACGAAACGCTCGTCGCCCCGGCTTTAGGCTGGGCGCGGAGTTGCTGCGTTACTGGATGGTGATCTGCCTTGCGTTGACCTTGGCAAGCTTGGGCAGCTTGAGCTCAAGAACGCCGTCCACATGCTTGGCGAGCGCCGCATTGGCGTCAACGGCTTCCGGCAGACGGATGGCCCGGCTCGCCTTGCCGTAGCTGCGTTCCTTCCACAGCGTCTTGCCGTTGGCTTCGACTTCCTCGCGGAACTCGACGCCTATGCTGACATCGCGGTCCTCGACTTTCACTTCGATCTTGTCCTTGGCGATGCCCGGCAATTCTGCCTTGACGACGTAAGCCTCGGGCGTCTCGACGACGTCCAGGGCGATAGCGTCGTGGTCCGTCGCTTCCCCGTTGGTCGCCGGGAAGAGCGAGTCGAAGGCACGATCAAAGACCCGATCCAGCGGGCTGTAGTAACGAATCAAACTGGTCATGACTGAAGTCTCCGTTCGAAGGATTCGGCGGCGGGAAATCCGCCACACTCGGCCGGTAGATGGCGCCGAGGCGCCCGGTTTCAAGGGGTGGGAGGCGGCTCGCCTTGCGGCGAGGGTTCCGCCACCACGTCGGGCGTCGCAGTGAGCGACGGCTCCGAGCGTGGCGCGGCCGTGGTGATCGCCGCGAGTATGCCCTGCAGCAGCGCAGTCGGCGTCGGGGGACAACCCGGGACCGCTACGTCGACCGGGATCACGTTGGACACGCGGCCCAGGCTCGCGTAGCTCTCGCCGAAGATTCCACCGGTGCATCCACAATCACCCACCGCGACTACCAGCTTGGGGTCGGGGGTCGCGTCGTAGGTGCGCCGGAGCGCGATCGCCATGTGCTTCGAAACCGGGCCTGTGACCAGGAGCATGTCCGCATGCCGGGGACTCGCAACGAACTTGATGCCGAGACCCTCGATGTTGTAGTAGGGATTGCCAAGCGCATGGATCTCCAGCTCGCAGCCGTTGCACGATCCGGCATCGACGTGCCGAATGGTCAGCGCGCGGCCAAGGGTACGGAGGATCTCCTGGTGCAGCCGCGCAGCAATGACCATGTCGCGAGCGGCGTCGGGCGGAGCCTCGGTCTTCAAGCCGGTCCTGGCGATCTGGCGCAAAACGTGGAGCATTTACCGCACCTGCCGCCAACGAGCGAATGAACCCCCCTCCCCGGGGGAGAGGGGTAGGGGTGAGGGAGAACTTCGCATCACAGATCGTGTCCGCTATACGAGAGGTTGAACGACTTGTTGATCAGCGGAAAGTCCGGAACGATGTTGCCGATCACCGCGTGCTCGAGCACCGGCCAGTTCTGCCACGACGGATCGTGCGGATGGCAGCGGCGGACGGCATTGGCGGGCCCGCTCTCGAGCGCGATCAGCACCGGCCCGCGCCAACCTTCGACGCAACCGAACGCGAGGGCGAAGGCTGGCACGCCGGCGATCGGGGCAGCGATCTCTCCTTCGGGCATCGCCTCGAGAATGGCATCGATGAGCCTCAGGGACTCGAGCGTTTCGTCGAAGCGCACGGCAACGCGTGCGGCCACGTCGCCGTCGGCGCGGGTCATCTTGTTGACCGAGAGCGCGTCGTAGGGCGGCACGGAGAAGTCGCAGCGAAGGTCCTGCGCAACTCCGCTCGCCCGTGCAGCGAGGCCGGCGAGGCCGAGCTTGACGGCCAACTCGTTGCTGACCTGCCCGCAGGTCCGGAAGCGGTCCTGCAGGCCAGCATGCTCGTCGTAGATGTCGCGCAGCACGCGAATTTCGCGCCGCAACGCGACGCATTGCTTGCGCATGGCCGCGGCGCCTTCATCATCGACATCGCGCGCCACGCCGCCGGGAACCACGCTGTCCATCAGCATGCGGTGTCCGAAGAGCTCGCGATTCACGCGCAGCACGTCTTCCCTCAAGCGCGAGAACTGCGAGAGACCGAAAGCGAATCCGCCGTCGTTGCCCAGGTAGCCGAGATCGCCCAGATGATTGGCTATGCGCTCGCGCTCTAGGCACAGCGCGCGCAACCAAAGGGCGCGGGGGGGGACGGCCACGGCCGCCAGCATTTCGACCGCCTGCGCATACGCCCATGCGTAGGCTACCGTGCTGTCTCCGGACACTCGGCCCGCGAGGCGGTGCGCCTCGAGAATGCCGAGCGTCTCGAACCTCTTTTCGATGCCCTTGTGAACGTAGCCGAGGCGCTCCTCCAGCCGCAGCACCTTTTCGCCCACGACCTGAAAGCGGAAGTGTCCCGGCTCGATAATGCCGGCGTGAACCGGCCCGACCGGAATCTCGTGCACGCCGTCGCCCGTGACCTTCACGAAGGCATAGTCTTCCTCTCCCGGTTCCCACTTCGGTGAGGGCTCGAAGTCGCGTCGCAACGGAAACCTGTCGATCGGCCACGCCGCCTGCCAGGCCCACGGTCGCTGGTCTTCGGCTTCGCATTGCGCGCCGACGAGATCGAACGCCGCTCGCTGCATGCGGTTCGCCGCGGGAAAGATCAACGACAGGTCGGGATAACGCGCGCCCTCGTCGGGCAGTATGTTCTCGAGCAGGGTCAGGCCGTCGGCGTCGCGCAACAGCACGCGCAGGCAAAAGCCGCGCTCGCGATCGCGATCGTCGCTCGCCCACAGCGCCGCGAGCTGCCCGCGCTGTTCCCACGCCAGGCGACAGGCAGCCAGCAGTTGGCCGGAGCTCACCGGACAGCGCTGCGCGGGGATGGGCGAGGTCAGCGTCGCGGCGGCGATGCCCAACGGCGAAACGTTCATGCGCCGCTCATCCGATGAGGCCTGCAGCCTGCCGGTACCATCCGGCGAGCACTGGCGGTATCCACAATCCGAGCATGAGCACGATGGCGAGATGCACGAAAACCGGGGCAATCGCGGGCGGATGCGGCAGGCGGCTCAAGCTCGTCTCCCCGAACACCATCGGCTGCACCCTGGAGAAAACCGCGGCGAACGCGACCCCCAGCGCAAGCAACAGCAGCGGAGTCGCCCAAGGCTGCTCGCGCATCGCGGTGGTCAGGATCAGGAACTCGCTGGCGAAGACGCCGAAAGGCGGCATGCCCAGAATCGCGAGCGACCCGAGCGCGAGGCCCCAGCCGATCGCCGGGTTCGTCGTGATCAATCCTCGGATGTCGTCCATCACCTGGGTTCCGGCCTTCTGCGCGGCATGGCCGACCGTGAAAAAGATGGCCGACTTGGTGAGCGAATGCACGGTCATGTGCAGCAGCCCTGCGAAATTCGCGATCGGCCCGCCCATGCCGAAGGCGAAGGTGATGATGCCCATGTGCTCGATCGACGAATAGGCGAACAGCCGCTTGATGTCCTTCTGTCGCGACAGCAGGAACGCCGCTACGATGACCGACATCAGGCCGAAGCCCATCATCAGGTCCTTCGCGAAGGAGGTTTGCAGCGAGCCTTCGACCAGCACCTTGCAGCGCACGACCGCGTACAGCGCGACGTTGAGCAGCAGACCCGACAGCACCGCGGACACCGGCGTCGGGCCTTCGGCGTGCGCATCGGGCAGCCAGTTGTGCAGCGGAGCGAGTCCCACCTTGGTCCCGTAGCCGACGAGCAGGAACACGAAGGCGAGCGAAAGCACCGTCGGCTCGAGCCCGCCCTTGACATCGTTCAGCTCGGTCCACAGCAGCGCCCCGCCGCCTGCGCCGAGCACCTTCTCCGCGGCGAAATACAGTAGGATGGTCCCGAAGAGCGCCTGCGCGATCCCGACTCCGCACAGGATGAAGTACTTCCACGCCGCTTCCAGGCTCTGCGGCGTGCGATACAGCGACACCAGCAGGACGGTGGCGAGGGTAGCGCCCTCCATCGCCACCCACAGGATGCCCATGTTGTTGGTGAGCAG
>Ga0187778_10001554_pt1 | contig 15818 bp, 13 predicted proteins | sample 1015_Q2_SP5_20_M_FD_132418 | JGI IMG/M metagenome (GOLD analysis project Ga0187778, IMG submission 132418) | Tropical peat soil microbial communities from peatlands in Department of Meta, Colombia - 1015_Q2_SP5_20_MG | ecosystem: Environmental > Terrestrial > Soil > Wetlands > Peat | place...
CAAGGTGTGGCACCGCCTCCTTCAGCAACTCCACACGCTTGGCTGCTAGGTCGGTCGCCTGACTAGTTAGCCCTGTGATGTTTCCCCCCGGCCGGGCAAGGCTGGCCACAAAACCACTGCTAACAGGGCTGGAGGCATACACCATGACTATGGGAATGCTTTCAGTTGCCTTGCGCGCAGCCGTTATGGCCGTATTGCTTCCAGCGACAATGACGTCGACCTTGAGACGCACCAATTCTGCAGCCAGCTCCGAGAGCCGCTCGGGTTTATCACCTGCTGATCGCCATTGAATGGTTATGTTTTCCCCTTCCACATATCCAAGCTCATGCAGACCTTGGCGCAAAGCATCAGCGTAGCGTTGTCGGTCATCTGACAGCGTCGCTAGAACCCCGACCTGATAGAGCTTCGCCGCCTGCGCGTGCGCCACCAGGAGCGGCACAAGGAAACTGGTGACGATGATGAGGAATTGCCTGAACATTCTTCAGCTCATACAAAGCTCACCGCAATTGTGACCCGACCGCTGTACTGGTAGAGGCGTCTGAATGAGATCAGTGGATCACCTCGTCGGCTCGCACCAGAATGGCCTCCGGGATTTTGATTCTAAGTGCCTTGGCTGTTTTCAGATTAACCACCAGCTTGAGTCTTGAGAGCTGCTCCAGGGGTAAGTCGCTTGGCTTAGCGCCCTTCAAGAGGCGATCCACATAATAGGCAGCACGCTTCATGTTCTCGCTATTGTCCGGCCCGTAAGCGATCAGCGTGCCGTACTCGGGTAGGGGAGAGACAGTCGGCAATTTGGTCTCTAGAGAGAGGGCTTCGACCTGATCTCGATGCAGATAGAAGATGGCCGAAAAGACCAGCAACGCGGCGCCTACTTTCTTGCGCTTTGCGGTCTGAAACGCCGGCTTCAGGTCGGCATCGCTATGCACTTCTATGAACTCAAGCCGGAGATGTAACCTCTCGGCCGCGCGGCGCAGATCGCCTAGTGCGCTTTCTCCATAGGCAGGTTCCCATAGGACCGCTACGTAAGAGACCTGAGGGACTAACTGCTCCAAAATCTCAAGGCGTTTGCTCTCCAAGTCAGGCGTCGATGAATAGATCCCCGTCGTGTTGCCGCCAGGCCGACGAACGTTGTCTATAAGACCTAGGCTGACGGGGTCATATCCATAGCCCGCCATCACAATAGGGATCCTAGTTGTCGCGTTCTGTGCTGCCCGCGTCGATACGTGGCTCGTGGCGACAATGACATCCACGCCTTGGTCGATCAATTCTTGGGCTAGCACAGGGAGCCGATCCATCTGCCCCTCCGCGCTCACGGCTCTCAGTGAGATGGTGCGTCCTTCCTCATACCCCAGGTCGCGCAAGCTTTCTCGCAAGATTTGGACAACGCGATCATTCGGCGACACGTGAGTAAGTAGCACCCCAACCACTGGAATCTTTGTTGGCTGTTGAGCGAAATCAGGAGCCGGCACACATGCTAAACCGAGGCTGAGCGCGATCAAGATCCGTCGTCCCATCATCGGATTACCTCATCGGCTCGCTGCAGGATCGACTCAGGGATGGTGATTCCGAGAGCCTTGGCGGTCTTGAGATTGACCACGAGCTGGTATTGGGTCGGTTGCTCGACAGGCAGATCGGTGGGCTTAGCGCCTCTCAGGATCTTGTCGACATAGTCCGCCGCGCGGCGGTTCGCCACGTCAAAATCAGGAGCGTATGACATCAACCCACCGGCATCCACCAGCGAACGTGCCGGGTACACAGCGGGCAGGCGGTGCCTTGTGGCGAGCGCCGTGAGGCGCTGCCTATCAGCGCTGATGGTGAGGTCAGGGAGTACAAGAACCGCTTGAGCCCCGTGCTGCGCTTCCTGGAACGCACGGTCGAGGGCCTCCTGATTGCGCACCTCGATGACCCGAAGTTTGAAGTGCCGTGCAGGGGCCATGGCTTCAAGGTCCCTCGACAATCCTCGGTTCACCGGATTGTCCGGATTCGCGATTACGGCGATGACCGACAGCCGCGGAACTGTCTCCTTCAGCAGCTCCAGCCACTTCCCCGCGATATCAGAATAGCCCCACGACACACCTGTCACGTTGCCACTGGGTCGAGCTAGGTTAGTCACTAGCCCCGCACCGATGGGGTCTCCTACCCCCACAGCGACGATCGGCACGGTGGTCGTTGCTTTTTTGGCCGCTATAGCCGCTGGCGTGCCCCACGCGGCTAACACGTCTACATTGTGGACGAGCAACTCGGTGGTGAGCGCGGGGAGCCGATCAAGCTGATTGTCTGCCCAGCGAGCTTCGACAACGAGATTCTCGCGTTCAACGTAGCCCAGTTCTCGTAGGCGTTGCCAGAAGGCGCTGTAACCTACCGGGGCGGTCGAGGACGAGGTTTGGTTGATGACCCCTACGCGTACGACCTTCTGCCCTGGCTCCTCAGCACCCAAGAGGTCGATCCCGAGAATCGCGCTCCCTAGAGCGAAGCTCAACACCAGAGCGCGCAAGCCCAGGCCTCGGTTCATCGGTTCGCCTCATCGGCACGCAACGGGATCGACCGCAGGATAGTACGCTTAACTACTCCACCGGTCTTTCGATCTACGGCGCTAACCGAACCGGTGAGCAACGGCCCGCATGTCCGCTACACGTGATTTGAACGACCGCTCTACGGCTGCTCGAACGTCTTGTCAGGGTCGATCGCGCCACTGAACGGCGGCTCTCAGAGACATTCGTATTGGCCGCCTCCGGCCAGCACCGGCTATTCGCCTACCCATCAAAAAATCCCCGATAAGCAATGGGGTGAGTAGCCCAAGCCGGAAGTCAGTCCGCGCCGCCTCGTGGACTTTGGTAGCGCAGCGCATCGACGAGGAGGGCAAACGCAGCGGAGTGCTGGCGCCGGCTGGGATAGTAGAGATGGTAGCCCGTGTACGGCGGGCACCAGTCATCGAGCACTCGCTTGAGACGGCCCTTCGCCAGATAAGGGCCAACAAGATCCTCTGGTAGATAGGCCAGGCCGATTCCACCTAAAGCTGCATTGAGCATCGGAGCAGCGCCGTTCACTACAAGCTGTCCATCCACTCGCACCTTCAGTTCCCGGCTGCCTTTTTCAAACTCCCAGGCATACACCCCTCCGTGCGTTGGCAAGCGCAGGTTGATGCAGTTGTGATCGGTCAGATCCTGTGGCTTTTTGGGTGGCGACCGCTTCGCGAAATACGATGGCGCCCCTACGATTGCCATACGCATGTCCGGTCCGATGCGAACGGCAATCATGTCCTTCGCTACCTGCTCGCCCAATCGCACGCCGGCGTCCAGGCGTTGAGTAACAATGTCAGTGAGACCATAGTCGATCACGATCTCAACGTTGATGTCCGGATAGCGCAACAAGAACTTCGCAAGCTTTGGCAATAAGATGGCCTGAGCGGCATTCTCGGTAGCCGTGATTCGTATCGTGCCGGCGGGCTTACCCTTAAGTTCTCGTATAGCGCCGAGTTCGGCCTGTATTTCTTCCAAGCGCTGCCCGACGTTCTGAAACAGGCGTTCACCCGCCTCGGTCGGCGAGACGCTGCGCGTGGTACGCGTAAGCAACCGAATTCCGAGCCTAGCTTCCAGTCCACGAATGCTATGGCTCAGCGCGGACTGTGAAACCCCGAGTTTTGCAGCCGCCTTAGTGAAGCTGCGGTCTCTAGCTACAGCGACGAAGGCCACCAAATCATTGAAGTTGTCGCGCGCCATATATGAAGCAATCTCATAACCCCATGCCGATTGTACCGTCTAATCAATTGCCTTTTTCGACGCTAGATTGTCGTCATTGGCAAAAGAAGGGATTCGGAGCATCGCACGACGTTCAGGGCTTGCAAGATGTGCACAAGAACGACGAAGCTCCAGAGAGGTCGAAAATGAAGCTACTAGCTGCGAGGATGGCCTTGTGCCTGATCGCCTTGTCGTTAACGGCTCAAGGAGTAGAGATGAATTCCGCCTCACCTACGAAAGCAGCGTTTACGCCGGATGATGTTCGGATGGTGGCTCCCGCTCTTGAGAAGTACACGCAAGAGCGTGTTCTAGGGGAGTTGTGGAAACGCCCCGGCCTTTCACCGCGTGACCGAAGTATCGTCACCCTGGCCGTTCTCATCACGCGCAACCAGACGCTCGAGATGCGGTACTACCTGGGGCTCGCACTCGACAACGGGGTCAAGCCGCGTGAGATCTCGGAGATGATTACGCACCTTGCCTTCTACTCCGGGTGGGAGAACGCGATGGGGGCAGTGAGCGCAGCCAAAGAAGTCTTTGCGCAGCGAGCGATCGGCCCCGAACAGCTGGCAGCTACGTCGTCAGAGCAGCTTCCGCTTGACGAGGCGGCTGAGGCCCAACGCGCGTCGAGGAACGAGCAGCAGTTCGGCGCCGTTGCGCCGGGAGTCCTGCAGTACACCACGGACATTCTGTTCCGGGACCTGTGGCTCCGGCCGGGCCTCACGCCACGCGATCGCAGCCTCGTGACCGTAAGCGCCTTGGTGGCTTCGGGTCAGGTCGCGCAGATGTCCTACCACCTGAATCGAGCAATGGAAAACGGCCTTACGCAGCCGGAAGCCTCCGAGGTCTTCACGCAGCTCGCCTTCTATGCAGGCTGGCCGAGCGTCTTTTCGGCGCTGCCTATCGCGAAGGAAGTGTTCGAGAAACGGCGCTGACACCTCCGTCAGTTCAATTTCTGAATCTGCACGAGAACCACTGGATGGAAATCAAATGCCACTGATCCCGATCTTCGGCCGAAGGGCCGACAACGCCCATGGAGCATTGACACATGCAAAAGAGACAACTTGGAAAGAGCGGGCTTGAAGTTTCCGTCCTCGGCTTCGGCTGCATGGGACTGAATTTCAGCTATGGCACCGCATTGAGCCATCAAGACAGTATCACCATGATCCGCGCCGCCTTCGACCGCGGCGTCACGTTCTTCGACACTGCCGAAGTCTATGGTCCCTTCACCAACGAAGAACTAGTCGGCGAGGCATTAAGCGCGGTGCGCGACCAGGTGGTGATCGCCACTAAGTTCGGGTTCAACATTGTGGACGGCAAGCAATCGGGCCTGAACAGCCGGCCTTCGCATATCCGAGAGGTGGTGGAAGCTTCGCTCAAGCGGCTCAAGACCGAAGTCATTGACCTTCTCTATCAACATCGCGTCGATCCAGAAGTGCCGATCGAGGACGTTGCAGGCGCGGTTAAGGATTTGATCGTCGATGGCAAGGTAAAACACTTCGGCCTTTCGGAGCCGGGGCTTGCGACAGTGCGCCGCGCCCATGCTGTCCAGCCGGTGACCGCTCTGCAGAATGAATATTCGCTCTGGTACCGCGCGCCTGAGACAAACGGCATCCTCAAGGTGTGCGATGAGCTGGGGATCGGCTTTGTCCCGTACAGCCCACTGGGAAAGGGCTTTCTGACGGGTGCCATTACTGTAGACACCAAGCTCGCGCAGAACGATTTTCGAAGCACTACTCCACGCTTCCAACCCGACGCTTTGGAGAAGAACCAGGCCTTTGTCGATCTGCTCCAGCGCGTTGCGGGCGAAAAGGGCGCGATGCCCGCACAGATCGCGCTTGCATGGCTGCTCGCACAGCGGCCGTACATCGTTCCGATCCCCGGTACGACGAAACTTCACAGGCTTGAGGAAAACATCCGTGCCGCGAATGTGCATCTGACTGCCGAGGACCTGCGCAAAATCAATCACGCAGCCTCAAGCATCCGCGCCGAAGGCGAGCGATATGCCCCAGCGGGGCTGGCGATGGTGGGCCGGGATGCTCCGGAAAAAAGAGAAGCCTCTTGACCAACTGGTGGAGCAGTACAAATTCCCCCCGCAGTAAAGTAATGAGGCACCCATGAAGCGCTCGATCCAGTGCGTTACCCTCTACATGCTGAGCGCTGTGAGCCCGGCGCTCGCTGAAGAGTCCGCAACGTCGCAGACCGTCGCCGTCGCCGGCTCGCAGCCCTCGGCTAAGGGCCCTGCCGAGTACTTCACGGGCTCTGTTCGTATTGACCCCTTGTTTCCGGCGCAAAATGGCGCGCCCTATACCGGAGGGTCCGTCACGTTCGAGCCAGGAGCGCGTTCCAACTGGCACACGCATCCCGCAGGACAGCATCTGATCGTCACCTCCGGCGTGGGCTGGACGCAGCAGTGGGGCGGGCCCATCGTGGAACTGCGGGCAGGCGACGTCGTGTGGTGTCCCCCAGGCGTGAAGCACTGGCATGGCGCCACGCCGACCACGCCTATGACGCACATCGCCATCACCGGCGCGGTGGCCGGCAAGAACGTTGAGTGGATGGAACAGGTCAGCGACGACCAATACCGCAAACGCTAAAGGCGTGGGTAACGAAGAGGGCAAAAATGCGGATGCGACGAAGGTGGGTCATGGCCGCGTTGTCCCTCGCTCTCGCTGCATCGGTATCAGGCCAGCAGGCAAACACGATGAAGATTCGCGCAGTGGTGGACGGACAAGCTATCCAAGCAACTTTACTCGATAGTCCGACAAGTCGAGATTTTTATTCCTTGCTCCCGATGACAATCACGCTAGAAGACTACGCCTCGACGGAGAAGATCGCCTACATGCCGAGAAAACTCTCTACGGCGGGCGCGCCCGATGGCGTCGATCCTGCAGTGGGTGACATCGCTTATTACGCCCCGTGGGGCAATGTGGCGATTTTCTACAGGGACGCCGGCTACGCGAAGGGCCTTATCAAGCTGGGTAGCCTCGACTCGGGCATCGAGATACTGCGCGCACGCGGCGTGCTGAAGGTCACGATAGAACCGCTGGCAAAGTGATGACTGAACCATCAAACAAAGCCGGACGAGATGAGTCGGGAAGACCAAGTTGGTATAGGGCGGTTTTGACGTTCGGGCACTCCTTGCGGTGCGACCGTACGATTAGTGAAACGAAAGGAGACCTATGATGAAAGGAGCTGTCCTTTACGGCCCCCGCGACATTCGCTACGTCGAGCGCGAGGATCCGAAGATCATCGAGCCGACCGACGTCATTTTGCGCATGTCGGCCACTTGCGTGTGCGGGTCGGATCTGTGGCCTTACCGCGGCATCGACGCCCGCCCGCAGCCGACACCCATGGGCCACGAATATTGCGGCATCGTTGAGGAGGTGGGGGCAGCGGTAAAGAAAGTGCGGCGCGGCCAGTTCGTCGTAGGGTCGTTCTTCGCCTCCGACAATACCTGTGCGATCTGCCAAGCCGGGTATCAAAGCCGGTGTGTGCACGCCGCGTATGTCGGCGCCGGCGGCGCACAGGCGCCACTGCTCCGCGTGCCGCTCGCCGACGGCACACTGGTCGGCACTCCCGAGGTGCCGCCAGTCGAACTGATCCCAGGGCTGCTCGCGACCTCTGACGTGCTGGGCACCGGTTGGTTCGGTGCGGACGCAGCTGCCGTGGGACCGGGCAAAACGGTCGCCATTGTGGGCGACGGCGCGGTCGGTCTGTGCGCGGTAATCGCGGCAAAGCAATTGGGAGCCGAGCGCATCATCATGATGAGCCGGCATGCAGCGCGGCAGAAGTTGGCGCAGGAGTTCGGCGCGACAGACCTCGTCACCGAACGGGGCGACGAGGGCGTAGCGACCATTAAGGAGCTTACTGGCGGTCTCGGCGCGCATTCGGTCATCGAAGCCGTCGGCACGCAACAATCGATGATGCAGGCTATCCGCTGCACCCGGTCTGGCGGCCATGTGGGTTTTGTCGGTGTGGCGCATGGCGTAGAGATCCCCGGCCAAGAGCTTTTCTACGCCGAGGTACATCTACACGGCGGGCCCGCGCCCGTTCGGCGCTTCCTGCCCAAACTGATTGATCTCGTTCTAAGTCGAAAGATCGACCCCGGCAAGGTCTTCGACCTGACGCTCCCTCTTGAGCAGGTAGCCGACGGTTATCGCGCGATGGACGAGCGCCGTGCCATCAAGACACTGTTGCGTCTATGAAGGCCATATGAGGATTGACCGCACCCCCACATCAGCGCTGTGTTTTCCCCGAGCAGAGCGATGACCTCGAGCACCGCGCTGATTACCGGAGCGAGCCGCGGTATCGGTCGAGAAGTCGCTCGCACGCTCGCGTCCGAGGGGTGGCACGTGCTATCAGGCGTACGAGATCCGAAATCGGCGCCGCCGGGAACGCAAGCGGAGCCCGTCGACATGGCGGACCTCGAATCTATTGAGGCCTTAGCCAAGCGCCTTCGTGCGCGCAATCAGCGGCTCGATGCGCTCGTCAACAATGCAGGTGTCTATCGAGGACCCGCGCGGCGGGTCTGGGACGTCAACGTGCTCGGGCCGCTGCTGCTGACACGTGCGCTGGAGCCGCTCCTCGCGCAGAATGCACGCGTAGTGATGGTGACCAGCAGTCTTGGGCAGCTTTCGGCCCAGCCTCCGAGCATCATCAAGCGTCTGTCTGATCCCAAGCTCTCACTCGCCGAAATCGAGCGCTTGGCGAAGGAGGCCACGGGCGGCTACGGTCCGAGCAAAGCCGCGCTCAACGCGATGGCCCGCCTGTTCGCGGAGGCCCTCAGGCCGCGTAGGATTCTCGTGAATGCGATCAGTCCGGGATGGGTCCGCACCGACATGGGAGGGCGCAGCGCACCGCGTTCAGTGGAACAGGGTGCGGCCAGCGTGCTCTGGGGGGTGCGATTGCCGCCCGGCGGGCCGAGCGGTGGTGTGTTCGAGGATGGAGAACCGATCTCATAGTCGAGCGTCGCGGGAGCATACCTTCGGCGGATGGGATGTCCGTGTTTCTTTACCTCACGACCACTGGCCGCATTAGCGGCCACTCGCGTGAGATCGAAATTTGGTTCACAGAGCGCGGCGGCCGGTTCTACCTTATCGCAGAGCTCCGTGAGCGCGCCAACTGGGTGCGCAACATCGAAGCCCAGCCGCAGGTCAGGTTCCGTGTCGGCAACCGGCAATTCGACGGCACTGCACGTATCGTCGACGATGACCGCGAGCCAGAGCTGACAAGGGCTGTAAAAGAGCTCTCTCATGCGAAGTACGGCTGGAGCGATGGGCTGGTCGTCGAAATCACGCCAGCGTAGGCGGGGGGTTCGGCTTTCAACGAGCGTCCGTCCGCTTTCTACGATTCGAAGGACCGGATTGCGGATCCCTCAACGTCTGGAGTGGGTCGATAGCGCGATTTGTTCTCCGCTTACGGAACGCCTCTCGACCTGCAGAGGCAAAACAGCGTCTTAACGCGAGGTTTTGACCGCGCTCGTGAGCGTTGTCTCAAGGTCAGCTCACGGATTCCAGCAGCGCCTTCGCGTCCTTCAGATCCTTGGTATCGAAGCCTTCGGTGAACCAGCCGTAGATTGGGGCAAGCAGTTCGCATGCTTCGCGGGTCTTATCCTGGGAATGCCACAGCTGGCCGAGCGAGGTGGCTGCGCGTAGCTCGATCAAGCGGCTGCCCTGCAAGCGCGCTTCCGAGATAGCAGTCTGGAGCCATTGCTCGGCCGCGCCGTGAATCGAACCAGCGTCAAGCAGTTCGGTTACACCCCGGGCATGCGCACACTGAGGGAGGAACACGATTTCACCCGTTGATCGGCAGCGTTCCCTCCCGATTTCGGCCTGCTGCCTCGCTTCGTCGTAGCGGCCCAGATGCGCAAGCGCGAGGGCACGCCAAGCGTATATGTAACCCCGCGCGGTTTGGGAGCCAGTCCCGGCGAGATATTGCAGGCCACGCTCGAGTTGCACGTCTGATTCCGCATAGCGTCCTTGCTCGAAAAGCGCTACGCCAGAAGATAGCGTCGAGAACCCGATCCAGTACGGCAGGCTCTGCATCTCGCAAAGGTCAACACACTGGTGGCACCAATCAAGGGCTTCCTCGCACGGGCCGACCTCCGCAAGCGTCATAGCACCGAGGCTCAACGCCAACGCAATGCTAAACGGGTGGCCGACAGCCTTTGCATGGGCCAGTCCCATCCTGGCGTACTCTCGCGCCATCCGAGGATAGCCGGCGTTGCGGCATATCATTCCAAGCCAAGCACACGCCCTGACCTTGGGATCCTGCCCCATGGTATATCTGAACCGAGAATGCCGCTCTGTATCGTAGTGCTGAACCACGAACTCGAGCATCCGGCGGCCACGATCAAGCTGAGCTATGTGAAAGAGGAACGACCCCAGGACAGTGTAGGCGAGCAATAACCGGTCGGTCTCGCCGGTCTGCTCGGCCCGCGCGGCGAGCCGCTCGTAAGCGGCAAGCGTTTTGGGGTAATCCACCTTGTTCCAAGCGACAATACCTACACCCCACAGCGCGCTCGCCTGCACGTCCTCATCGCTTACATCATCGAGTAGGGCTTCGACGCGGGCAAACGCATCAGCGGCCGGCGCGGAGGCATAACCCGCAAGGGCAAAGTGGCAAACCCCGCTGGCCACCAGCAACGCGGCTTCTAGGTTGGAGCGCCGATCCCCCGCCGCTTCCCCAACGATAGACAGTCCAGAGTGGACATGGCTTAAAGCTTCGCGATATCGCGAGGATGCGACTGCAGCGTGTGCTGCCGCCAACCACTGAGGAACGGCGGCGTCGATCAATGCGGCTTTGGTCAAGTGCAGCGCCAAAAGCTCGGGCTGTGCTTTTACCAGATCAGGAAAGTGGCTCTGGAGCGAGTGCGCGATCTGGCTGTGCAACTGCTGGCGGCGGCTGTGTAGCAGGCTCTCGTAGGCGGAGTCCTGCACCAGCGCGTGCTTGAAGCTGTAAGTCGCTTCCGGCGGACTACCGCGTCGGAAGATGAGTTCGCTTGCGGCAAGCTGGTCTAGAGCATGCTCGAGTTCGATCTGCGGCACAGGTGAGATGGAAGAGAGGAGTTCATAGGAGAATTCGCGCCCGATGCACGCCCCGATCTGCGCCACCTCCTTGACCCGGCTTAATCGGTCCAGCCGGGCCATCAGCGAATCACGCAAGGTGGACGGAATAGCGAGCGGCGGTAGTGGACCCTCGAGCACATAGCACTTTCCTCCATCCTTCATAAACCCAGCTTCGAGAACCGTCTTGGTCAGTTCCTCCACAAACAATGGTACCCCGTCAGTCTTAGCCAGAATCTCCTCCAGCACGGCCTCGGGTAGGGCCTTACCGCCGGTGACTCTCTCCACGATCGCCGCGCCGTGACGGCGCGAAAGGCGGTTGAGACTCAAGCTCGTTACATGGCTGTGTGCTCCCCACGGCGGCACGAACTCGGGACGGCACGTCACCAATAGCAAGATAGGCGCTTGACGGGCACGGTCCACGACTTGCCCAAACGTTTCTAGGCTGCTTGGGTCGATCCAATGGGCATCCTCGAGTACGATCAGCAGCGGGCATTTCCGCGCAAGCTGCAGTGCGTGATTCGCCAGCGCCGCTATCGTGAGCTCCTTCTGCTTCTGCGGCGAGAGCATGCGAGGCGGATATCGCCCCGGGGGCAACGACAGCAGTGCCGCGATCAGTGGGGCAACTCCGAGGAGCTCTTGTCTGGGAAGCGTGAGTGCGACTTCCATCTTGTCGAGTCGAACCTCGGACGCGTCGTCGCGCTCGAATCCGGCGGCACGCTCGAACTGGTTGATGATCGGGTAGAAGGCTGAGCTGACGTGGTAAGGCGAGCACTGGTAGTGCAGGCGTTTGTGCGACTGACCTGAGATTCGCTCGCGCAGCAACTGGGTAATGCGACTCTTGCCGATGCCAGGCTCGCCCGAAAGCAGCACAACCTGACCCTCGCCCCCTGTAGCCTGCTCCCAGCGGCCAAGCAAAAGGGCGATCTCGTGCTCGCGTCCCACGAACGGGGTGAACTGCCCTGAATGGATTGCCTCGAAACGGTCCTCGGCTCGGCCTACCTCTCTCACCTTCCACACTTGTAGTGGCTCGTCGATGCCCTTAAGCGCGTGGGTACCTAAATTGGCATACTCGAACGCCGCACCCACGAGGCGATGCGTGCTTGGCGCGATCACGATTTCATCGGGCCGTGCGAGTGTTTGTAGTCGCGCTGCGAGGTTAGGAGTCTTTCCCACCGCGGCCTTGGGCACGGAGGCGTCACCGGCTCCAGTCTCGCCAACCACGACTGGACCAGTGGCAATTCCAACGCGCACGTGAAGTGAAGTGGAAGCACTCATGGACTTAACCGCCTCGACGATCTCTAGGGCCGATCGCACCGCCCGCTCGGCATCGTCTTCATGCGCCTTTGGCCAACCGAAATACACCATCAGGCCATCTCCTAGGTACTGCGCGACATGGCCGTCATACCTTTCGATGACTCTGCCGCACGTCTGCTGATATCCACGCATCAGCTCGCGCAGCGGTTCAGGGTCGAGCTTGGTGGAAAGTTCGGTCGAGCCCACCAGATCGCAGAACATGACGGTGAGCTGCCGACGCTCAGCGTCCTGAACGATGTTCGCTTGCTCTAAGGGAGTCGTAGAAGAGCGCACCGTTGATCGTGCCTGAGCCAGGGAACGCAGAGACTGAACTGCAACCATCAAGCGGCGGCGCGGACCTGTCGGAAGGCCAAGCCTGTCGATGTCCGCCTCGGTCAGATCGGGCAAGACTTCGCGCGTGATCTCATGTTCCGCGAAGACCGGAGCGTATTTCTCAAGACCCAGCTCCTGCAGCCACTCCCCGATACCGCTCACGCGTGCCCTCCCTTGGCCGACTCGTGTCCAGGGCTCAAACCCCTTGCCAGGTGTCATCGGTTTCAAAAAGCATAACACCCGACACAGCCACGAGGTGGCCAACGCTGGCTTTATGGTTGCTAAGCTAGATGAAGCAGACGTTCGTCAGCTTCTCTGACCGGCCAACTCCCGACCGTCAACGTCTGCCTCGAAATCGCCTCGGAGCTGACATTCGTCCCTAGCTGATAGGTGTTTCCAAGGTCCCCCCGGGTTAAGGCGTCAGGCGAGAGGTGGTCAGCAGCCTTGGGACGTCAAATCAGCACCATGAGAAAGCCACGAAGCGAGGAAGCGCTGGGGCTACTGGTCGCATCCACGCAGCGATCTGTAGGCGATCAGTATGTCATCGGTAAGCATGTCTGGATTAAGGTACACATGGTACTTTTGTTAGGCTGCCGCGCGGTCCCTGGTCTCGCCGCTCGGCTGCGCATCTTGGCCTTGGACTGCGTCACTCTGGGGTGGCCGCCTTCCGAGCGAGTCTCGCCGACAGACCAGTCCAGTAGTAACAGAGACCACATTCAAAGTTGTCTCTATAGGAGCTTCCATGCGCCGCTCTGCGATTGCTCTGGCCCTCGGCTTTTCCGCTGCCTCAGCTTACCCCGTGCTGGCCGCGACGGAGACGCTGCTCTCGTTCCAGTACGAGACGCAGGAGAACTGTGTTTGGGCGCCCGGCTTCACACCTGACTTTGACGCCCTCAACTTCGCTAACATCGGTTGGAGTGACTATCACGGAACGATCACTTTTGATATAAGTAACCACAAAGCTCTCATGACGTTGGAGGGGACGTTCCAAACCATCCCATGCTGCAGCCCCAATCCGCCAGGGACGCCGAGCGGCCTCTACCCGGTCACTTTTTTTAACTCACCCTCGCCGTGCGTGTTCGATCTCAAGTTGTCCTCAGATCTTAGTTTTGTGCTTGTATCGAACTCGGACGGCTGCTCGACGGTGGCACTGAACGGACCGAACGTCGGGCTTGGGGGCACGGTGTTTGATATCAACATCACCGGCCAGTTCGCGCCTGATAAGCAGAGCTTCGTAGCGGGACATGCGGGGGCCAGCCAGCAGCAACAGCCCATCATCCAGACGCAACGTTTTAACAACGGCTTCCAGCAGCAGCGCATCTGCACTTCAGTTACCCACGCAGTCAGGCTCATCCCGGGCAAGCAATAGTGGCGACACTGTCCGGCGCCCCAGTCAAAGAACGGCTCGCAGAGAAGCGAGCCGTTTTGTTTTTCAGCTCGGTGGCATATTTTGTTCGTCTCTGCCGCTTCGCCCTCGTCGCGCCGTCCGTTGCGCCACGCCCATCGGCGCTGGAGTTGGGCTTGCCATTCACCAGCTGGTCAGGAAATGGGGTAGGCCACTTTGCAACGTTGCAGGAGAAACTGATGAATCTACTACCGAGGTTCGCCATTCTGTTTGTGCTTTTGTTTCTCGGCGCGTGCGCATCTCAAGTTGTTGAGCCAGACGCTGCGAGCAGACCCAGACCCGTCGTCAAGGCTTTGGAGAGCTTCTCCGTCGAACTATCGCCCAAAGCAAAGGAGCAATTGGCAGAGGACGTGAAGTTCGATTTAAACGCGTTGACCAGGAATTTGGAGGTCGCCTTGAAGAGTAAGGGTCTGATAGCAACTGATGGGGATTTGCGCCTCAAGGTTGTCGTCACCGATGTGCGCGTTCGCGGGACCTTTAATGCCGTCATGTGGGGTTTCATGGCCGGGGACGATCACTTGAACGGCGAGAGTATTCTTCTTAGAAAGGAAGGCGACGATGCCGTATATGAGTTCAAGGTAAAGACGTCTTACGCGTTTGGAGGACTTGCGGGCGGCCAGGACGCCATGCGTATGGACTGGTTGTACGACGCGTTCTCAAAGAAGGTGGCAGACAAGCTGGGGGCGCTCAGAGAAGAGAAAGCGGGCACCAGAGGCGACGTTGAGCCCCCCAAAGTATCCGCGCAAGCGACTGCGCCTGCTGTCGCCGTTACTCCCACTGGCACAGCCGTAGTCGCGACACTGCCCGCGACTGCAACGCAAAGTGGTGAAGTCTTGACGTTTCAGAGGGTCGGGGACAAGTGGAGGTACACCTTGACTGGAATCGGGGCAACCAAGGGGATCGTAACGATAGAGGTCGTGGAGACAAGGGCTCGGAGGGTCAGGGAGCGCATCACACGAGAGGGCTATCCCCAATTCGTTGCTGAGCGAGATGTCGAAGCGGGTTTTGACCCAAGCCGATTCCAGACCGAGGTGGTTCTGCCCGGCGGATATCAACTGTGGGAGATTGCACCTTACTTCCCCCCGGGAACGGAACTGCAGGTCGGGAAAACTTTCGGGCCTATCGCTGGCGAGTTCCACATAACAGGATCCGGAAAAATGTCACTGGTGTTCCAAGCTCAAATTGCAGGTAAGGAGAAGGTACGCGTGCCAGCAGGTGAGTTCACCGCTTGGAGAGTAGAGACGGTCTCGGAAACCGGGCTTGGCCTGGCCCCCGCGCAGGTTACGTGCACGTACTGGTACACACCCGAGCTTAGGCGCACGGTGAAAATGCAGACCAATACGAAATGGCGTATCACAGCTGACCTGAAACGGGAGCCCGATCAGGAGGTATACGAGCTCTTGGCGTTCGATCCGGTCAACTAACAAGCAGCTTGCTGCGCGCCGCCGTTGAGCAAGTAAAGCGAACCCACCCTGAATGCGCTCTCTCCTAAGACTTGATTGCCGAACATCTTCTTGTGCGCGATTGTCCGGTTTCGGAAAGCCCGCACGACCGCAAGGGGTCGCGTGCGCCGGGAATCGCCCGGTTTCCGGCGCGCTGAGCATAAGTCCGCAGTTCAATGTGTCGCGTACGTTTCAGAAGCGATGTCCACTACAGATTGGACACCGGCTGGACGGTGGCAAAAGGAGCTGATCTGAGGTGATCTCCGCGTCCGGCCAATAAGAGGAGTTCGGCCGCGCCGCGAAAATTTCCGCATAGCCGACGCTCGAGCGTCCGCGGCAGCAAAGGGCGCTGCGGCCGCGGTTCAAAGCAGCGAGTGCGCTCTGCCTACTTCAGGCCGGCCTGGCGCAATGCCGCGACGATCTCCGCTCGCTGCGCCGACTCTGCCATCGAGTGCACGTAGGTGTTGTCAGCGGCGGTGATCTTGGGATTGATCCTCAGGGCTTCCTTCGCTGGGGCGACCGCCTGATCCAGTTTTCCGGC
>Ga0187778_10001555_pt1 | contig 15813 bp, 11 predicted proteins | sample 1015_Q2_SP5_20_M_FD_132418 | JGI IMG/M metagenome (GOLD analysis project Ga0187778, IMG submission 132418) | Tropical peat soil microbial communities from peatlands in Department of Meta, Colombia - 1015_Q2_SP5_20_MG | ecosystem: Environmental > Terrestrial > Soil > Wetlands > Peat | place...
GGTCTCGGTCGTTCTGGCGTTTGTAGTATCCTCTTCGACGGGCTTGGTGTTCGGATATCTTCCCGCGAATCGAGCGGCGAGACTTCAGCCAGCGGAATCGCTCCATCATGAGTAGCCGAGTGAGTTGCGGATGATTCGACTGCGCCCAATCAATGTTTGCGCGTTCACGGCTGCCGCTGCGTTCGTGCTGAGTTCAGCTCTGCCGGCCGCTGCGCAGAATGCTTCGCCGATGACGTTGCGCCAGGCTGTGACGCTGGCGGTGCAGAACAGCCGCGACGTGAAACTCGCGCAGGTGCAGTACAACGTCGCACGAGGCGAAGTCGGAGTGCAGCGCGCCGCGTTCCTGCCGAACATCTACACAGGCGCAGGCGTGGCGTACACGCACGGCTTCCCGTCGCTGCCGGGCGGCGGAGCGCCGGCTATCTTCCAGTTGAATTACACGCAGGCGCTATTCAATCCGTTCCTCAAAAGCCAGCAGCACGCAGCCGAAGAGCGCGCCAAGACTCAAAAGCTCGAACTCGATAGAACGCGTGAGAACGTGATGATTCGCGCCGCTACCAACTATCTCGAACTGGCGAAAGTGCGTCATTCGCTCGATCTGCTGCAAAAGGAGGAAGTGAGCGGAGAGAAGATTTTGGAGGTAGTGCGCGAGCGCATCGCGGCCAATCAGGAGCTGCCGATCGAGGGGACGCGCAGCGAACTGGAGCTGGCCCGGATCAGGCAGCGAATCGTGAAAATTGAAGATCGCGACCAGGTTCTCGAAGCGGAGCTTCGCGATATGACCGGAACTCCGGAAAGCCAGGCGCTCGAGGTCGAACCGGAAGAGCCGTCGTTTGACGATATGCTCGCCGCGGATACTGCCGCGATTCAAGCTGATCTCGTGACCCTCGCCTTGCAAAACGACCGCAACGTCGCCGAAGCCGAAAACGAACGCGCGGCGCGCGAGAAACTCGCTCACGGCGCTCACTGGAGCTATTTCCCGACGATCGATGCCGTCGGCCAGTACTCGCTGCTCAGCACATTCAACAATTACGATCAGTTCTACAAGAAGTTCGAGCCGAACAACATCAATATCGGTATTCAAATTACGATTCCCTTGTTCGCGGCGAAAACCGGCGCCAACAATACGCTCGCCAAGCGCCAGCTCGATGAAGCCGAAGCAGTGCTGAGCAACAAGCGGCAGCAGGCGCGGTTCGATATCCAGCAGAAGTCGCAGAATCTTCGCGAGCTGGAGGCCGATCACGAAGTCACGCGCCTCGATCTGCAACTGGCGCAGGAAAATCTGCAGCTCGTGCAGGCCAAATTTGACCAGGGCCGCGCGACGCTGCAGGAGATCGAGCAGGCTCGCCTCGACGAGAACGACAAATGGGTCGCGTTTCTTGACGCCGATTTCGCCCGGCAGCAGGCGCAGCTAACGCTTTTGCAGGCTACCGGGCAGCTGGCAAAGGTTTTCCAATAGTCTGCATCCGAAAAGCTTCTATATGGCGTATTTGTGAAATACAGTAGAATGTGGAAGCTAGATCGTCCTGGCCGATAAACTGAGGGGGACATAGATGCCGTCGGTGATGAAGACGCTGTTCCTGAATCCGCCGAGCTTTGAAAAGTTTGACGGCGGAGCGGGCTCCCGCTGGCCTGCGACACGGGAGATCGAGTCCTACTGGTACCCCGTTTGGCTCTCTTATCCCGCTGGAATGTTGCCGGGCAGCCGCCTCCTCGACGGTCCGCCGCACCACATCACCACTGCTGAAGTCGTCGAAACCGCGCGAGATTACGAATTCGTCGTGCTTTTCACGTCGACCGTTGGCTTCCACAGCGATTTGCGCATGGCCCGCGCGATGAAAGAGAAGAGGCCGGACATCAAGATCGCCTTCGTCGGCCCGCACGTGCAGATCAAGCCTGCCGAAAGCCTGCTCGCAAGCCCTGACATTGATTTCGTCGTGCGCGGGGAATTCGACCACGCAGTGGTCGAGTACGCGCAAGGGAAACTGCTCTCGGAAATCGGCAACGCGAGCTACGTCAAGGACGGCCAGGTCGTCCACAATCCATCGCGGCCGGTGCTGCAAACCTCCGAGCTTGATGCTCTGCCGTTTGCGACTGACGTCTACAAAGACAACGTCAAGATCGAAAATTACAACGTGCCGTTCCTGCTGCATCCGTTCGTTTCGTTTTACACAGCGCGCGGTTGTCCCGCGCTTTGTACGTTCTGCTTGTGGCCGCAGACGCTTTCGGGTCACGCGTGGCGCACGCGCTCGGTTGAAAACGTAGCGCGAGAGTTCAAGCAGGCGCACAAGATGTTCCCGCAGGCGAAGGAATTTTTCTTCGACGACGATACCTTCAACATCCGCAAGGACCGCGTGCTCGCGCTCTGCAAGGAATTCAAGCCCGTGGGATTCCGCTGGTCCTGCACCGCGCGCGTCCACGGCGATTATGAAACGCTCAAGGCCATGGCCGATGCCGGTTGCCGCCTGCTGATCGTCGGCTTCGAATCGGGCGACGCGCAAATCCTGAAGAACATCAAGAAGGGCCAGACGCTCGAAATGGGCCGCAACTTCGTGAAGAACTGCAAGAAGGTCGGCATTCACGTCCACGGCGACTTCATTATCGGGCTTCCCGGCGAGACGAAAGACACGATCGAGAAGACGATCGACTTCGCCAAGGAACTCGACTGCGAGACGATTCAGGTTTCGATGGCGCACGCCTATCCGGGCACGGAGCTCTACGATCAGGGTGCGCGCGAGGGCTTCCTCGCCGGCGAAGCGATCACCGACGACGGCGGCCACCAGCTTCCGCACCTTGAGTATCCCAATCTCTCAAAGGAGTACATGGTCGAGGCGGTCAACCGCTTCTACGACAGCTATTATTTCCGCCCGCGCGTGGCATGGCGGATCGTGCGCGACGCGCTCTGGGATTCGCACGAGCGCAAGCGGCTCTACCACGAGGCGGTGGATTTCCTGAAGCTCCGCGCTGACCGCGTCAAGATCTCTCGCTCGCAAAAAGGCGTCGATAAGAAAGCGCTCGTCGCAGTCCCCGCGATCAATACGGGTTCGGGGGTCGGCGAGTCGCAAGGCGCATGACGTCGTCGTCGGGCCTGCACCTCAAAACGATCGCCCTCATCGTGGTAATGGTCTCCGTTGCTCCGCTTGGAGACACATTTCTCGGCAAAGGCATGAAGCAGATCGGTGCGTTTCCGGGATGGAAGCCCGCCGAACTGTACGATTTTTTCTACCGCGCGTTTACGTCCGAGACGATCTGGACCGGAATCGGACTCCTGCTGACTTTTTTCGTAGCCTACCTCGTCGTGCTTTCCTGGGCCGATTACAGCTACGTCTATCCCGCGTCTTCGATATCGACACTGATCGTCGCGCTGCTTGCGCGTTTCGTGCTGCATGAGACGGTGCGGCCGTTGCGCTGGGCGGGCGTCGCGATGATTTGCCTTGGCGTGTTTACCGTAGGGAACACGCATCCGCGCACCACGGAGCACTGATTTTGCTCACGCAAGCCATCTTGTATTTTCTGATTGCGGTACCCGGCACGGCGGGCGAAATGTGCATGTCGCACGCGATGAAGACCATCGGCGAGGTGACCGATTTCCGCCCGCACGCGATCGCGCGAGTGATCGGGCGCGCGATGAAAACCGGCTGGTTCTGGATCGGGATTACGATGATGGCGACCGGATTTTTCGCGCTGCTGGCGATGCTTTCGGTCGCGAAGGTAAGCTTCGTTTTTCCGGCGACGGCGCTCAGCTATGCCGTAGGCACGCTCGGCGGCAAACTTTTTCTCGGCGAGCGCGTAGGACGGCAGCGCTGGGTCGGCGTCGTGATCGTTTGCATCGGTGTGATATTGGTGGCGTTGGGGAAGGCACAATAGCAGCGCGGTGGCGGTCGCCGGTCGATTTGTGAGATGGTTTGAAGCACGATGACGGTGTGGACGGCGATCCGGGGCGCGCTCTATCTTGCAGCGCTCGTGCCGATCGCTTACTCGCTTGCCGCGGCGCTGATCGGCCAGGAATTTTTCTTCGGGCGCAAGCGAACGCCCGGCGCGAGCGAGCCTCCCACTGAATTCACTCCTTCGATCAGCATCTTGAAACCGATTCGCGGGCTCGACCGCGAGACCTACGAAAACTACGCGAGCTTCTGCCGGCAGGATTATCCCGAATTCGAAATTCTTTTTTGCGTGACCGACGACTCCGATCCCGCCGTGGCGGTGATCAAACAAATGGTTCGCGATTTTCCCGAGCGGCGGATTCGATTGCTCGTCGGAGCCGAGCCGCTGGGCGCGAGCGACAAAGTGAACAAGCTTTGCCGCATGGCGCGCGAGGCGCGGCACGAAGTCCTGATCGTGAGCGATAGCGACGTCCGCGTCGAGCCGGGATTCTTGCGCGCGATCGCCGAGCCGTTCCGCGATCCTGCGGTCAGCGGAGTGACGTGCCTCTATCGCGGGCTCACCGACGGCAGCTTTGCTGCCGAGCTCGAAGCGCTGGGCAACAGCACGGATTTCGCGCCCGGAGTGCTGGTCGCGTGGGCACTGGGCGGCGAAAAACTCGATTTCATGCTCGGCGCCGTGATGGCGACGGCGAAAAAATATCTCGCGGAAATCGGCGGATTCGAGGCGCTGGTCGATTATTTTTGCGACGACTACGAACTGGGCAACCGGCTCGCAGCGCGCGGCCGCGTCGAGCTGAGCCGTTTTCCCGTCGACATCGTGTATCCGCCGGAGACGCTCAGCGAGGCGTTCCGCCACCAGATCCGCTGGAATCTAAGCATCCGCTATTCGCAGCCGTGGGGACACCTCGGGCTGATTTTCGCGCAGTGGGTACCATGGGCGGCGCTGCTCGCGGCCTGCGTATCGTGGCGAGCGGGCGTGGGCTATTTCGCGATCGCGTTGCTCTTGCGTATGCCGGCTGCGGCGATCATTGGCTTGAACGGGATGAAGGACCGGCGCGCGATGCGTCATTTCTGGTGGCTGGTGTTTCGGGATCCGTTTGCGTTTGTCGTGTGGTTGGCAAGCTTCTTTCCGCAACGGATTCGTTGGCGCGACCGGAAATTTCTGGTGCGCGAGAAGCGGCTGGTCCCAACTGATTAGTTCTGGATCGGCTGCGATGGGCAGACTTCGAGGATACTAAAATAATTTTATGGAAATTGACGGACGGGCCGCAAGTGCTTTCTCGTGTAGAGGAAAATCATCCAAGGTAGGTTTGAGTCCCCGGTCCGCGCGGGACGTTGACGAAAATCGAATGCGTCAGTAAAGTAAAGAGAGGTCGCGCCTGCGGCCTTTTTTGTTGTCTCCCGTCGGCTGGGAGGTCGTACAATTGGCAGTACATCAGACTCTGGATCTGATTATCCTGGTTCGAGTCCAGGCCTCCCAGCCAAGATTTCCTGACCTTTTGGAAGAAGCAAAAGCACCGAGCAGAGACTCTGGATCTGGACATTTTTTCTGGCCCGCTAGCCGCGGGCACCTGGCTCGAGTCTAGGCCTCCCAGCCAAATTAGCCGAGATTCAGGGCTTACTGCTTATCCCAGACAGTCACGCTTGTAGCGGACTTGCCGGTCGCGTCGGTGAATTTTGCGGTGACCGTCGTGACCTTACCATCTTTTGAAATTGTGGTCCGGGACGTCCGCACCTCTTTGCCCGCTTTCAGGTAGGAGGTCGTGAGCGTATTCGCGTCGATGCGCTTGGTAGCGAGCATGTCTGCGCCGGAAGGGGTACCCGATCCGTTGACCGGCGCCGGCTTGCCGTCGAGATTGGTGCCGAAGCTCCAGGAAATCTTGCTTCCATCTGTGGCGACTCCCTCGATGCTGATTTTCAAGCCGTTGCCTTGCGCCACGACGGTGCGCGTTTCGCTTTTAGGTGCCAGTGCGCCGGCAAAGTTCGACTTGGCGAGATTCAGCTTCCATGTGCCGACGAAGGGGCTCTCTTGAGCCGGCAGCGTACTAGAGGTGAGAGTCACGAATAGGGTAATGGCGGCCAGTGTGAGAAGTTTTTTCATGTGATCTCCTAAATGAGGATTTCCGTTTGAGGGCCCAGTTGGCGTGCTCATACCAGAGACGACCGTGTTTTTCACCTGCTTCACAATTCTGTCTTCTTGATTGTGGGCCGAGTCGGGCCATAGAATCGTGCGCGCCATCGGTCAATCGGGGATGATGCGTCACGGTTTCAGCACAATCGGTTTTGCGTGCGCGGTCGTGTGCGCTCGGCGCGCGGCCGTTTAGTTCAATTTGGGCGGCGCAGGAGGCGCGGGAGGATTGATCAGCGCGCCGTCCCAGTGCTCATCGGCCTTTCCATCCACAAAGCGCCACATGTCGAACCACGTGGTCGTGTACTTCTTCGACGGATCGCGCGGATTGGTGTATTCGCGCGGCCGCACGACGATGACGTAATCGCCTTCAGCCACGACCGCCGTGACCACCGTTGTCGTCAAATGCTCGGGAATCGGCGCGGGCTTGCGCATCGCGGTGAAATACTTCACGACGCCTGCAAGACCGGAAGCGACGTTGGGGTTGTGCTGCTGGTAGCGATCGGTGATCCATTGGTTGGCGAGGTCCCAGTGATTGGCCTCGAGCAGGTCCTTCATGATGTGATACGCGGCCTGCTTGTTGGTATTGAGTTTCGGGTTCTTGCTGGTAAAGAGGGCATCCGCCTCGGCGCCTGTCACGCCAGTGACCGGTTCTTGAGCGGCCGCGGGCACGCAGGCAATCAGCACGGTAAGTGAGATCCACAGCAGTAGGTGTGTTTTCATGCCCGGTAGATACAACCGGCGTTTCGGCGTGTCAAGCCGTTTGGGTGCCGCTTACCGCGACTGCTTGGCAGCGGAGTTGCAGCACTGACATGGCTGCTGGAACTTTTCGGCAGATGCAACGAGGGAGCGAGTCGCAGTCACGGTCCAGGTTTCAAATGGAAACTCGCCATTCCAATTCGGGAACCGGCGGATGGAGGGTCAGATGACAAAGAGACGACAGATCGCGATCGCCTACACCTTCGCCGTCCCGATTCTGTTTGCATTTCTAATGTTCGAGGTAGGTGCGCTCTACCCGCTCGACGCCCACGACCGACAGATGGCACAGGATTCCTCCGCGTCACGCGAATGCAACAGCCTGGAATCGGCGCTGCACGATGCCGAAGCGGCGGTACGCGGCTACGTCTCGAGCGGAAGCGGATCCTATCAAGCTGCCTACGCCGATGCTTCCTCGCGAATCAATGCTTCGCTTGCGAGACTGGATGATCTGTCGAAGAGCGACCCGACGATGCAGGCGAAACTCCGCTCGCTGCGCGAGTTGACCTCTCGCCGGTCCGAACAGTTGCAGCGCGAGATGGACGGGCGAAAGTCGCAGCGCGCCGCCGACATCCATTCGGCGCTCGAAGGGCAGGGCGCGAGTATGACTGCGGAAATCGAGCAGGTCATCGCGGGCATCCGCGCGGACATCCAAACTCGATCGCAGCAGGAGCAGGCGGAGGCCGCGCGCAGCGCGTCCACAGTTGATCGCTTAGTCAAATACGGAGGGGTGGTGACGATCTGGATCGTCGGCGTGGCCGCTCTGCTTCTTTTTTGTGACGATTCGGAGCGGTTTCGCGGGCGCGTCGAAAAGCGGTTGCACACCGATATTCTGGAATCGCTTCCGCTACCCGTTTGCCTGACGACGGAAACGGGCTCGATTCTGTACGTCAATCCCGCAGCGGAGGCGGCTTTTGGTTATAAACCGGGGGAACTCCTCGCGCGCAACGTCGCGCTGTTGCACGACGCAAACGGAGGCACGGAGCCGAGTTTGGCGGAAGTGTTCGCACGGCTGACTCCGCACGACGTGTGGTGCGGCCAGCTTCCGATTCGCACGATCGCAGGGGTGCTCGCCATGGCTGTGTTCGCCATCCTCATCTTCCGGATGAGGAAATCGACGTCGCGCTGAGCTGTGGCCGGTCGTGCGTTTCACGTCTCGGCGAAAAGCTGTGCTTGCAAATTCAAAGGGCCGCGCGCGCGTCTATAACCGCACCAAAGGCACACTTCTGGCGTCGTGCGCCTGGGTTGCGGATTCTTTTGCGGCGCGCTTCGTCGGTCTTCTCGGAACCAATGGCCTCGACGAAGGGCAGGGTCTGTGGCTCGTTCCCGGCAACTCGATTCACACCATCGGGATGCGCTTTCCGATTGATGTCGTAATGCTGAGCCGCTCTTCCACGGTCGTCGCAGTGCGCGAATCGGTCCGGCCGAACTCCATCCTCTGGCCGAACTTTCGTGCCTGCAGCATTCTCGAACTCCCCGCGAATTCTATCGCCAGTACGCGCACCGAGTGCGGCGATTCACTCCGGATTGAGACAGCGGCGCCTTAGATCTGTTTCTTCCTTTGTACCATTCTCGATTCAGTCGGGACCTTCCGCTGCTTCTCCCGCACGAAACGACGGGCCGGCCCGGTTGCCCAGAAATTGCTCTCACCGCTTCTGGCAGTCGGGAGTATGATGGCGTCCCCGGCGGCATGGGCGCCGCACTGCAATCCGTGCTCGGAGGCTGGCCATGAAAAAATTCCTCAAGATTATCGGGATTATTATGGTGGTGCTGATTCTGATCGTGATCGCGCTGCCGTTTGTGATCAACGTGAACAAATTCAAGCCGACGCTCGAGAGTGAGCTGACCACGGCGCTTGGCCGCAAGGTGCAAATCGGAAATATCGAGCTTTCGATTCTCTCCGGCGGCGTGAAGGTGAGCGACGTCTCGATCGCCGACGACCCGGCCTTCAGCCAGTCGCCTTTCCTTCAGGCGAAAGAAGTGACAGCAGGCGTGGCGCTGCTGCCGCTGATTTTCTCCGGCAAGCTGGCGGTGAGCTCGTTTACGGTGACCGACCCGCAGGTGCAGCTGTTGCACGCGGCGTCAGGCAAGTGGAATTTCTCGAGCCTCGGCGGCGCGTCGAAAGCTCCCACGAGCGGAGGCTCCAGCACGACGAACATCTCGGTCGAGAAACTCACGATTTCCAACGCGACTGTCAACGTTGGCACTGCCGGCGCGCGTGGAAAAACGCAAGCCTACTCCGGCATTGATATCGAGGCTTCCGATCTGTCCTTTACTTCGCAGTTTCCGTTTAAGGTCTCCATGAAAACGCCAGGCGGGGGAACGATAAGCGTCGATGGAAAGGCTGGCCCGGTCAATGCAACCGACGCGTCGCTTACACCACTTGACGCCAAGGTCGACGTCAAGAGTCTGGATCTCGCGAAAACGGGATTTGTCGATCCCGCGACTGGCATCGCCGGAATCGTAGATTTCATGGGCGATCTTTCGTCTGACGGCCACCAGATGAAATCGAAAGGGACTGTAGGCGTGAACAAAGCGAGACTCGTCGCGAACGGATCGCCCGCGAGCGTTCCGGTCAACGTTGATTACGCGACCGCGTACGAACTCGCGAGCCAGAAGGGCAACCTCACGCAGGGTGACGTTCACATCGGCAAGGCGCTCGCGCATCTCACCGGCGCGTACGACATCTCCGGCGCCACGGCCGCGATTCAGATGAAAATGAACGGCCAGAGCATGCCGGTTGCTGACCTCGAAGGCGTTCTGCCGGCTGTTGGCGTCACGCTGCCGACCGGCGCGAAGCTGGAGAGCGGTAATCTCGACCTCGCGCTCGCGATCAGCGGACCTGTCGACAAGCTCGTGATAACGGGTCCCGTGAATCTCGCGAATGGTAAGGTTGCTGGGTTCAGCCTTTCCTCCAAACTCGGCGCGCTGGGGTCGTTCGCAGGCCTCGGCGGCAAGGGCGGATCGGACACGGAGATTCAGAAGCTCAGCGCCGATTTGCGACAGGATCCCAGCGGAACGCAAGCGAACAATTTAATCGTCGTTGTGCCGTCGATCGGCACGGTAACGGGTACAGCCAACGTGAGCGCGAGCGGTCAGCTCGATTGCAAAATGAACGCGAAGCTCGCAGGCGGCATCGGCACGGTCACCTCGGCGATGACTTCGTTCGGCGGTAAGGGCGCGCAGAGCAACGGCATCCCGTTCAAGATCACCGGCACGACTTCGAATCCGATTTTCATGCCAGACGTGACAGGCATGGCAGGCAGCATGGCGAAGGGCCTGGCTGGTGGTGCGACAGGCGCTGCTGGAGGAGCAACCGGCGCCGCGACAAGCGCGCTCGGCGGCCTCTTCGGCAAGAAGAAATAGAACTAGTGACCTTAGAATCGCGGTTCGTTTCTCTTACTCAACGTTTAGAAAGACGGTGACGTTTTCGGAGACGTTGTTGATGGTCACCATGACCGTCATCTGCGTATCTGCTATCGGTGTACCCTGATTTCCGCCACCCCCACCTCCACCGCTTCCGCCCCCGCAACTGGCGTCGGCGACAATCAGGAAGAGCGCGAACGCAGCCAAACCGGCCCAGCGCAATTGTCCTTTCCGCTGCCCAAACGCCAAGAGTCCCAGAGCGAAAATATAGGCAAGCGCGAGGACCCAGACGGCTGTTCGCGGGCCAAACACGCCCGGCCGGTTGCTCGATGCCGGAATTGCTGAAGATCCCGCGGTTGTGGTGCAGCTATATGTCGCCATGGCAGTGCCGTTGGTCGGGATGTTGATGGTGCCACTCGTGAATCCGCAGTTCGCTCCGAACGGCAGACCGGAAGTAGAGGCAGAGATCGCGACGTTGCCGCCGCTGCTGAACCCGTTCTGACCGGTGAATGTGAAGACCGAGGAGCCGGATCCACCGGGCGCGGTGACTGGAATCGTCGTCGGATTCGCCGAAATCGTGAACGAAGGCGCGCCATTCACAGTCTCGGTGATTGCACTGGAGGTCGAGCCCGAGTAATTGCTGTCCCCGCTATAAACTGCCGTAATCTGATCCGAACCAACCGGCAGAGTCGTTGTTTGGACCTGAGCTTGCCCGTTTGAGACATTGACGGCGCTTCCGATGTTTGATCCGTTGGACTCAAACTGCACTGTACCCGTCATCGTGGGGCCGCCATTCTGAGTGGGCGTAACGGTGGCCGTAAAGGTTACATTTGATCCCTGCGAAATCGTGTTACTTGACGACGAGACGGATGTCGTAGTGCCGATCAAGAGCACAGTCTGTGTCGTGCTGCCAGTCGACGCCGCAAAGTTGCTGTCGCCGGAGTATTCAGCAGTAATTGTATGGGTTCCGCCCGAGAGCGACGACGTTGAGACCTGCGCTTGGCCGGCTCCCGAAACACCCACCGGCGCTCCAAGCGACACGGCGTCGGACAGGAATTGCACCGTTCCCGTGAACGCTGGAGGGCTGGGTTGGCCGGTTGTGACCTGGGCCGTGAAAGTTACGCTAGTTCCGCGGGGAACTGAAGCGTTGGAAGACATCACCGTCGTCGCAGTGGCATACAAGACCGAAACGTCTATAGGCGCGGAGGTTGACGCGGCATAGCTCGCGTCTCCGCTGTACCTTCCCGTGATACTGTCCTGGCCGTGAGGCAGCGAAATCTCGTTCGTGCTGGTGACGAAGACTGCCTCATGAGTAGTGGGATCTACGTACTCGTCGCCGCCCGCAGCGGTGGCGACCTCAGTGGTTCCCGAGTAGAAAGTAACCGTACCCGTTGGAAGAATAGTTGAAAAGATATTCTGAGCGTTAATCGTTGCGGTCAAATTTACGGTGCCGCTCGTAGTGATAGTTGTGGGAAAACTCGTAATCGTCGTCGTCGTGGCCACCGGAGTGATCGTCACCGTTTCCGTCGTGGGATTCGGGCTCGGCACAGAAAAACTGTTGTCCCCGCTATAGGTCGCGGCCAGGTTGTGCACGCCCCCTGGAAGATCGATGGCCGAGTCCTCTGCGTAACCTTGAGCGTTGAGCGGGAAGTCGCCCCCATTGGGACCCAAGGTGCTCTGATTGTCCATTAGCAGGATGTTGCCAGTCGGGCAGGCGGAGTCGCCCGGAGCATTGTTAGGGCACGCATCTCCCGCCTGGCTCGTGACGTTGACGCGCAGGGCGGAAGGCGCGCCGAATGTCACGTTCGTGGCATTCGAATTCGTTAACGCGCCCGTACTCGGATCGAAAATCCGGTACTCGATTTGAATCTTGCTGGCCTCAGGGTTGACTGTGACGGCAGTTGTCGAAGACTGGCTAGACGCAAACGTTCCATCGCCGGCGTACTGGGCAAACACCCCGTAAGACCCGCCGGGAAGGGAATTCGTACTTCCCGATGCTGCGCCGGCATTCAAGGTGTATCCTTGGACGCCATCGGTTCCCGCTGCTCCGTTCGGTTCCTCGTTCGCGATCAACGACGCGTTGCCGCTCGGCGTGCCGCCAGTTCCGGTCACGCCAATACTCACGTTCACGGATTGGCCGTGCGTAATATTGACCGGGTTCCCGGCATTCAGCGTGAGAGTCGTCGACGACGGCGTCAGCGAGAAATTCTTCCATTTTGTCACCAGGTTGTTCGCATTCACCGATCCAAGACCCGTGGCGAGGTCGTAGCCGCTGGTCGTTGTGTATCCCGTAAGCACTCCAACCGAGTCGCTCTGATTCGATACGTTGCAATTCGGGCTGCCTTTTGCGCAGGGCATCGCGATGGTCCCGTTAGTCGTGTCGTAAAAAACGCAATTCGTCCCGGCGCCGTTGCTCGAATTGCAGCTGTTTCCAGGTTGCGCCGCAAGTTTGTACAGCACGTTTGCAGCGTTGCCCAGCCGCGATCCAGTGGCTTGGTTCACCAGTGCCATGATTCCTGCAAAGACCGGGGTGGATGCGGATGTCCCGCCAATGGCGATGTAATGAGTGTTCGGATCGCTGGCTTGGCACGACGTATAGCCGCCGCTGGTAATATCGGCCGCGCAAATCAGATAGAACGCGCCGGAAGGAGAACCCACCCCTGCCATCATCGAGACGTCCGGCACGTCACGCGCGCCGTCGTTCGGCGTAAATGCGTTTTGCCATGCGGGCTTGGGATAGCCCTGCGCGCAGCTCGACGGATTCGTACCGTCGCCGTCGATGCAGTTGCTTTTCCCTCCCGATCCCCCGGACGGCACGTCGAATCCTTTACTCTCGATTTGCGGGTTATTGCAGTTCGTTTCGGCGTTCTGGCTGAACCCCAAAAGGTTCCCGAAAACGGCGTTCGTGCAAGTGTTGTTCCAGGTGGTTTCGGGAATGTAGGAGAGGGCGGAAACCGTCGCAGGCGTGCCAGCCGGCGCTCCGGGAGGGACCGAATTTGTTGCGCTCCAGTAGGTCGAAGCGTTCGTTAGGTCATTGAAATCAGTGCCACCGACGGCGATGTTGTAGGGCGTCGACGAAAATCCGCTTACGGAAAGACCAAACTGTGCGGGGCCTTGCGTGTCGGCGTTTCTGTCGCACACAGCGGAGCCGCTGTCACCCGTGGCCACAAGCGCCGTGATTCCCTGCGCGGCCGCCTGCTGCCAGAGCTGGTTATAGAATTGATTCCCCGCCGCCCCCAGAAACAGCTCACAGATGCCGTAGCTTTCGCTTAACACCGGTGCCAGGTTGTTGTCGACAACGTACTGCGCCGAAAGGTCGACGCCGAGACTTGTGGATGTTGTTGCCGAAATGACAAAGTCGATCGTCGCGCCCTTGGCCACCCCGCCGGTCCACTCGAGATCGAGGTCGGATTCCGTCTCATCCCCTTTCACGGTGCCCGGATCGGGGCCGTCTACAATTATTTGCGGGTCGCTGGCCGGTAACGCAAAGATGTTACGGAAGTTTCGGATGTCTTGAATGTTCACGTCGCTCTCGCCCACGACGGCTATCGTTATCCCCGTGCCGTCGATGGGCGTCGGGGAGCCGCTCCACAATGGCGCGACGTTATAAATTTTCGCGAAATCGTAAGGGCTCATTCCGTAGCAAGCGTTCTGCACGCCACATTGAAGTCCACCAAACGTCATGAGCGAGGGTGAAGCGGCCTCAAACTTTCCCATCTTCTTGGATAACGAGATCTCCCCTCCGACATGGTGCATCGTATTGCGCGGAAAGTTGTAGAGCGTGTCGATACCTGCGACAACTGGGGTCAACGCCGCTGGGATCTGCGGATCCGAGGAATTTGCCCAGTAGTCTGACCCGTTGACGTGATACTGGTGGATTCTGGTGTGGAACGCTTCCTGAACTTGGCCAACCGTTCCTGAGAATTCGATCACAGTGCGGCCATTCGAGACGCCCGCTACTTCGAATCCATGGGATTGGAGCCATGACGTGATCGTCTGAACATCCTGATCGGACGGCCCGAATTGCTGACCGAGTTGTTGAGGTGTGAGCCACTGATGAAAGTTCGGTGAAGACGCATCGAGCTGCTGTTCGAGCAGAGTCTCCAGCGCCGATTCCTGTTGTGAACTTCGCTGCAACACCAGCATCATGCGCCGGGCGGGCATGCTCGCAGGCGCTGCGCCTCGGTCAAATTCCGGACGCGCAAGCGGATGCGTGTTGCCGCGGAGCGTCGTGAGCTTGGTTTCGTCGATAGCTTGAGTGATGCGCGGAGCGATCTGAGGTGCTTGCGCCGAAGCGAGAATGGGAGAAGTGACCGAAGAGAGTACCGCCAGCCACAGGCCGGCCGAAAACTTAGACTGGATTCTCATAGTGCCTCTGCACGGCCGATGACGCTCCCAGGGGAGAACTGCTGTCCTTCGACCACCCCCGTGAAGCCTCGCGAAGGACTGCACCGAACCCAGAAGCCTAGCCGCTTGTTTGTCGGGTATCCCTGAAGACCGCCGCGATATTGCCAAAGGAATTAAGGGCCGTCAAGGGTACGATCGCGAACGGATGGTTAGATGTCCAGGCGGGACAGAAAAGGTGGTATGTCCTCGGCCGGAATTAGCCTGCCAGCATTTGGCGGAGGACGTACTGCAAAATGCCACCGTGCTGGTAGTAGGCCACTTCGAACGGAGTATCGACGCGCGCGACGGCGGTGAAATGGAGGGTCACCTTGCCGCTCGCGTCGCGGGCGGTGACACGGATGCGCTTGCGCGGCTCGAAAGTTTGCGAGAGCCCTTCGAAGTCGAAAATCTCGAGGCCCGTGAGGCCGAGCGATTTGAAATTCTCGCCGGGCAGGAATTCGAGTGGCAGCACGCCCATGCCGACGAGATTGCTGCGGTGGATGCGCTCGAAACTCTCGGCGAGCACCACCCGGACTCCGAGCAGTATCGTGCCTTTCGCGGCCCAGTCACGCGATGAGCCTGAGCCGTACTCTTTTCCGGCGATCACCGCGAGTTGCACGCCCTCGGCGCGGTATTTCATGGCCGCGTTGTAGATCGACATTTTCTCGCCGCTCGGCTGATGAATCGTCCAACCGCCTTCCGTGCCGGGCGCGAGCTGATTGCGCAGGCGAATGTTTGCGAATGTGCCGCGCATCATCACTTCATGATTGCCTCGGCGTGCGCCATAGGAATTGAAATCTTTCGGTTGGACGCCGTGTGCGATCAGATATTTTCCTGCGGGACCATCGGGCTGAATCGCGCCGGCTGGCGAAATGTGGTCGGTGGTGATGCTATCGCCGAGCACAGCCAGGGCTCGCAGGCCCCGCAGGTCGGAAATTTCTCCCGGCTTTACCTTCATGCCATCGAAGTAAGGCGGATTCTTGATGTAGGTAGATTTCGCATCCCAGGCGTAGAGATCGCCTTCGGGGATCGGCAGCGCTTTCCAGTGTTCGTCGCCGGCGAAGACGTCTGCGTATTCTTTGGAAAACATTTCCTTTGAAACAGCGCTGCGGATTGTGGATTCGACTTCTTGAGGCGATGGCCAAATTTCGCGCAGATAGACGGGCTTTCCGAATTTGTCCTTGCCGATCGGTTCGTTGACGATGTCGAAATCCATGCGGCCAGCAAGCGCGTAGGCGACGACGAGCGGCGGAGATGCGAGATAGTTAGCGCGGCAGAGCGGGTTGATGCGAC
>Ga0187778_10001556_pt1 | contig 15810 bp, 11 predicted proteins | sample 1015_Q2_SP5_20_M_FD_132418 | JGI IMG/M metagenome (GOLD analysis project Ga0187778, IMG submission 132418) | Tropical peat soil microbial communities from peatlands in Department of Meta, Colombia - 1015_Q2_SP5_20_MG | ecosystem: Environmental > Terrestrial > Soil > Wetlands > Peat | place...
GCCGACCGCCTGCAGGACGTCCGCGTCTGCGGCGGGAGTGCGCTCGATCGGACAGCGGGAGAGTGCACGCACGACCAGAGCGCCTCTCCGATCCTGGACTCGAGCTTCTACTGCTCGGCGCAGGCACGCGGGAATCCAGGGGAGCAGTTCTCCGGGCGCTTCTTCTACCGCGGAGTCGCCTTTCCGCTGTTCGGGACGAGCGTGAGCGACAAGCGCCGCGGCCTCTACATCTACCTCACCGCCGGCCCCAACCCGATGCCCGGCGGCAACTGGGCCTGCGAGCTCCGTGTCGGCCCCGAGCACGTTCGCAAGACGTTCCGGAGCGCAGGGCCGTCCGGACCGATCCTGTACGGGGCCGTGTGCTCCTCGTCGCACTCGGTCCAGGCCGGCGCCGCGAGGGTCTGCCGTCGCGACGAGAGCGCGTCGGCCTTCGGCGGGAACGCTCCGGTCCTGTGCAGCGCCGTCTTCGCCGGCGGGAAAGGCAAGCAGGGCGGATTCGAGTTCCTCCACGAGGGGAAGTCGGTCGGGCTCTCCGAGGACTTCGAGCTGCCCTACCCCGTGACGGCGGCGGGATTCCGGCTCAGCCCCGAGCCCAGGCTCCCGCCAGGGCGCTGGACGTGCCGCTGGACGCTCGCCGGACGCGTCGTCGCCTCGAAGCCGTTCCGGATCAGCAGCTAGGCACTTGGGGGCACGTCCACTAGGATCGCGTGCGATGCGCAGCAGGCGTGCGGCCGCGGTGGCGGGGGCGAGCGTTGTCGCCTGCCTCGTCGCGACGGTTGCCTGGGCGGGGACGGTCGACAAGGTGCGGGTGGGGGTGTCGGGCCGGAACGCGACGCGCGGCTTCTCCCCCGGGCTGTACGTCGATGTCCCCGTGGTCGCGGACTACACGCAGACGAAGTTCGACGGCGAGCAGGCCGAATGGCAGGGACCGGACTACACGGCGACGCAGTCGTCGGAGACGGGTCGCACCGACCTCAGCTTCCGCTCCGAGTTCGAGAACAAGGAGTTCAACGTCGTCTCGCTGGACGGAGAGGCACTACATGCAGTGGTGCACAAGACGTGGACGCTGGCCGCGAAGCAGTCGGCGCAGGTGCCGCGCATCCTCGCCGGGAAGACGGTCGGCGCCGTCCGAGGCGAGCTCGTCGTCTACCAGGAGCCGATCGACGTCTCGGCGCGCTGGGAGTCGGTGCTCGCGTTGCCGCTCTGCCACGGCGTCTTCGGCGCGATCGACTTCTACACGAACGCGCCGGCGGCGAACACGTCGGGAACCGCGGGCCAGTTCCAGGTCGGCACCACGCCGGCGAAGCAGTGGAACCACGATCACGCGCTGGCGGCAGCGCAGGGGGTGACGCTCGACGGGCCGCTTCCGGGCGCACACGTCGCGGCGCACCGTGCCGGCAAGGTGATCGCCGGCGTGGTCGGCGACTGCGGCGGTGGACTCCAGAACGTGCCGCTGACGCTGCAGCGGAAGGCGGGCGCCGGCTGGGCGGCCGCCGGGCGCGGCGTGAGCGGCGCGGGCGGCAGGTTCACGGTTCGGGCGGGCGCGGCCGGCAGCTACCGGGTTGTCGCCAAGCTCGGTCCGTTCGCGGCGACAGCGGCCGTCGGGTGAGGCGGGTCGCGGCGCTCGGAGGGTTGTTGGCAGCGCTCGCCGCGGTCCTGGCGCTGGCGGCGACCTCGGCGGAGGGGTCGCGCGACGTCGCGGTCGCGGCTGGTGTCTGGCACGGCAGCGCGGAGGGCATCCTCGTCAAGGACCGCGAGGTGGACTCCGGCGACGTGAAGTGGTCGAACGTGTCGAACTACCAGGTGGAGCTGAGCGTCAGCTTCAGCGTGAACACGGACGGCCGGATCGCAGGGACGGGCAACGGGACGTACACGGACGCGCACTGGCACCTGTCGGGCGTCAACGGCGACAAGGGTTCCTTCGACTGCCAGCCGCCCGTGTCGGCGAAGCCGTTCAAGGTGGACGTCGGCGGGCGTGTGAGCGGCAGCAGCGGCATCCTCACCCTTTCCATCTCGGACGCCACCGAGACCAACGACGACTACGACTGCGGCGCCGACTTCAAGGGCTTCGCCACGACGTCCCACTACATGGCGGACTCGCTCTCCCTCGTGGGCGGGAACACGCTGGCCGTGTCGAGCACGCATCCGACGGCGCGGACGCTGACGAAGACCGTCGCCTCCGGCGGTTCCTCCTCCAGTCAGCACGACGTGCACATCTGGACCTTCTCGATCACCCCGCCGGGCGGCGGTGGATCGGGTGGCGGGTCGGGGCCGTCGGGGAGTGGGGGCGCCGGCGGATCGGGCTCGGGAAGCACGACGTGCTCGCTCTCGCTGACGAAGGTCGCCGCGAAACCGTCGCCCGCCCACGCCGGCAGGCCGGTCCTCGTCTCCTTCACCGTCTCGGTCGCCGCGCGCGCGACGCTGTCGGTGGCGAAGCCGAGAGGAGCCTCGCACGTGGTCGCCTCGGCCGGCGTGGGGGCCGGCGCGAACGCGCTCGTGTGGGGCGGGTGGCTCGGCAGGCTGCCGGCGCCGGCCGGCAGGTACGTCCTCACGGTCGGCGCGAAGGCCTGCGGAACGACCCGCTCGCAGCACGTCGCGCTCACCACGAAGTAGAACCGGCACCTCCCCGCGGGACGCGCCGGCCTCGCGAACGCGCCCTCCGGAGCTACGCGCTCTTGCGCGCGAGCGGATCGTTCCCCGCGCAGAGCGCTTCGATCTCGGTGGCTGTCACCGGTGGGCTGAAGAGGGAGCCTTGACCGATTCGGCAGCCGTGCTCGACGAGGAACTGCCGTTGGAGCTCGGTCTCGACGCCTTCGGCGATCGGTTCGAGCCCGAGCGAGTGTGCGAGGTGGACGACGGAGCTGATGAGTGCGCGGGCGTGGTCGTCGTCGGGGACGCCTTCGACGAACGACCGATCCATCTTGAGCATGCTCACCCACGTCTTGTCGAGGCGGCCGAGTGACGAGTATCCCGTTCCGAAGTCGTCGATCGCGAGCTTGAGCCCGTGCTTGCGCAGCTCGGCCAGCTTCGGCTCGATCGCCTGCCAGCTCGCATGGGTGAGGGCCGACTCGGTCACCTCGATGACGAGCCGGTCGAGTCCGATCCCTGCCGTCGAGGCGGAGGCGAGGAGATGGTTCATGCCCGTCGGCTGGCAGTAGGAGGGCGGCAGGTTGATCGAGACGTAGAGGTCGAGCCCGTTGTCGCGCCAGGTCGACGCCTGTCGGCATGCCGCTTCGATCACCCAGTCGCTGATCGAGCCGATCAGGCCGGTGCGTTCCGCCAAGGGGATGAACTCGTCCGGCTGGGTCAGTCCGCGTTTCCCGTCCTGCCAGCGGACCAGGGCCTCGGCGCCGACGAGGTGTCCGCTCTCCAGGTCGACGAGGGGCTGGTAGTGGAGGACGAGGCCGCGTCCGCGGTCGAGCGTCTTGCGCAGTCGGCTCGCCATCGAGATCTGCTCCAGCGCCGTGTCGGCGCCGAAGGCGTAGAGCTGATGTCCGTCGCGGCCCGCCTGCTTGACGGCGTACATCGCGACGTCTGCGTGCTTGAGCAGCGTGTCCGAGTCGAGGGCGTCGATCGGATAGAGGCTGATCCCGATGCTCGCGGTGAGGTAGATGTCGACTCCGTCGAGGGCGATCGGCTCGGCCAGGACGCGGCGTACCTTCCCCGCGACGACGGCTGGTGCGAGCTCGGTGCCGGCGGCGGGCTCTCCGCCTCCGGCGTTCGGATCGGAGACGAGGATCAGGAACTCGTCCCCGCCCTGGCGAGAGACGACGTCCGTCGCCCTCGTGGCCCCCAGGAGGCGCGCGGTGACGGACTCGAGGACGGCGTCGCCGGCCGCATGTCCGAAGCTGTCGTTGATGAGCTTGAAGTTGTCGAGATCGATGAACAGGACTCCGACGACGCCGCCCTCCCGGCCGGCGCGAGCCAATGCGACGTCGAGGTGGTCCTGGAACGCCTTCCGGTTCGGCAGCCCCGTCAAGGGGTCGTGGAGAGCGGCTTGCGCGCAAGCTGATCGGCTGCTTCGAGGAGCTGGGTCTCTGCGACCTTCCTCGCGGTGATGTCGGCGACGACGCCCTCGACGAGCGCGCCGCCGTCGGCGACCGCGACGGGGCGCATCCTGTCGAGCACCGTGCGCGTTCGGCCGTCGTAGCCGACGAGCCGGTACTCGACTTCCGTGGGCTCGCCCTCGACGAGCCGTGCGGTCGCCGTGTCGTACGCCTCGCGATCGTCCGGGTGAACCGCAGCCTCGTAGGCGTCCTCGGGTGACATGCCCGTGGGGACACGGCCGATCAACGACTCGAGGCCGACGAACTCTAGGCACTCGTAGCTGCCGTCGGCGTGGTACTCCATCTCGTAGAGCATGATCGCGACGGTCTCCGCGATTCGCTCCAGGAGCTCGGAGTCGTGAGCGACGGGCGTCGGGTCGTCGGCACGCATGGGCGAAACGAAAATCGGCAGTGGCGGGGCGGCCCTTTAGGCGCGAGACGAGGGTCGCCACCGCCGGGCGGATCGCGGCCGGGCAATCTCAGCCATCCTGCTGTGCCGGATCAGCGCGATCTGCAAGCCATCCCCGGGCGCTCTCGTCCGCATGCGGCATCCCGCTCGTCCGGTACGCGTCGACGACCGCCGTGGCGTCGAACGGCGTGCGTCTGAACTCGATGGACAGGCCGTCGCCTGCCGTGCCGACGACCGCCCACGCCGCCCACGGGTCGAACCGCGGCGAATCCCCGTCAAGCGCGTGGTCGTAGCCGAGCCCGACGCTGCCGGGGTTCACGACGAGCGTCTCGCCGATCCGCCGCAGGTAGGGCAGATGGATGTGCCCGCAGCCGACCACGTCGGCGCCGGTGCCGTCGAACGCCGCCCGGAACTCGTCGTCGGGCGCGCCCGGCAGGACGACCGGGTCGTAGGAGGAGGGAGTCGCATGGCAGCCGAGGAAGGTCTTGCCCGATCCGAGGTCGACCACCACGGTCGCGTCGTAGCCTGCGACGACCCGGCGGCGTTCGGCGCCGAGCCGCGCGTACGACCACGCCCGCACGGTGAGGAGCCGGTCCGGGAGCTTCTCGGGAGACCCCTCGCCGTGGGCCGGGTCGAGCACGAACGCATCGGCGTTCCCGAGCACCACCGGCCAGCCACGGTCGGCGAGGAGGTCGACGCAAACGTCAGGCTCCGGGCCGCCCTGAGCGACGTCACCGAGGCAGACCGCCCGTTCGATTCCGTCCGCATCGAGATCGGCCAGCACGGCCCGGAGCGCGACCGCGTTCCCGTGGACGTCGGAGAGGACCGCCGTCCGCCGCCGGCTCATCGGAGCCCGTCGGCGTGCCGCTCGAAGAACTCGGCGCTCAGCTCGACGACGCGGTCGACGTCCTCGGCCGTGTGCGCGTCCGTGAGGTAGCCGCGGATCATGTAGTGCGGGTGGACGTAGACGCCGTTCCCGAGCAGCCACCTCTGGTAGTCGCGTGCCGGGCCGGTGTGCTTGCTCGCCGCGGCCGCGTCGCGGTAGGTCCGGGGCAGCTTGTCGCGGAAGAACAGCGACCAGATAGAGCCGCACGACGCTGCGACCACCTTCGCGCCAGCGTGGTCGGCTGCTGCCTGGATCCCATCGGCGAGGCGCTTCCCGAGCTCGTCGAGTCGCGCGTACAGCTCGCGATCGGCCGTGACGTGGCGCGTCGAGGCCAGCGCGGCGGCGACGCTGAGCGTGTGGCCGTAGAACGTGCCCGAGAAGAACGTGTCCCCGAGCGGCGTGAAGTGCTCGAGCAGCGAGCGACGGCCGGCGACGGCCGAGATCGGCATGCCGTTGGCGATCGCCTTCCCGAGCGTGGTCAAGTCCGGCGTGACTCCCAAGAGCTCCTGAGCGCCGCCGGGCGCGACGCGGAACCCGGTGATGATCTCGTCGAAGATCAGGACGACGCCATAGCGGTCGCAGAGCTCGCGGCAGAGCTCGAGGAAGCCCGGCTCGGGCATGATCACGCCCGCGTTGATGTAGATCGGCTCGACGATCAGCGCAGCCAGCTGGTCGGCATGCCTCGAGACCAGGTCTTCGAGCGCTTCGGGCTCGTTGTACTGGGCGACCACGACCGAGTCGTAGAGGCCGCGGGGGATGCCGGCGCTCCCCGGCACGGCGGTCGGCGCCCTCGGCTCGCCGCCGTCCCGCTCGACGTCGAGGTGCACGCTCCAGTTCACGTAGTCGTGCCAGCCGTGGTAGTGCCCTTCGAACTTCAGGATCTTCTCCCGTCCGGTCACGCTCCGCGCCAGCCGGATCGCGTGGTAGGTCGCCTCGCTGCCGGTGCAGCTGAAGACCGCCATCTCGGCGCTCGGGACGAGCTCGACGACCTGCTCGGCGAGCTCGGCCTCCAGTGGGTGCGCCGCCGAGTAGGCGATCCCGCGCTCGCGCAGGCACGACTCGATCGCCTCTCTCACCACCGGGTTGTTGTGGCCGAGCAGGATCGCGCCGAACGCCGCGTGGAAGTCGACGTACTCGTTGCCGTCGACGTCCCACATCCTGCTTCCGTCGGCCCTTTGGACGTACAAGGGGTAGGGGGCATAGCTCCGGCCCTCGCCCTCGACGCCGCCGGGGATCACCCGGCGGGCGCGCTCGAAGCGCCGCCTCGACTCGGACGACTCGACGGGCCACGCCTGCAGGGCATCGACTTGGTCGGGCTCGACGCTCATCTCACTCACAGTCGATCACACGAGCGGGCGGGACCGCCACATCGCGTGCCGACCGGCGAGATCGTCGGTCACGACTACGAGAGCTGCGGCGGCGGGGCGACGTAGATCTTCACCTGCAGGCCGCCGAACGTGTCCGTGAAGACGCCGCCGTTCGCGACGATCCAGCGGCCGTCGCCGTAGAGCCGCAGTCCCACCGTTCCCAGGCCGCGAACGCTGATCCGAGCCCTCGTGTGAGCGAACGTCGGATTGACGGCGATGACGTACGTGGCGCCGTCGTGGGTTCGCACGCCGACTCGCACAGGGCTCGGGGCGGCGACCGAGGCGCTGCCGGGGCTGTCGAGCAGGGCCGGGGCGAGCGAGGCGATCTCCCTGTCGGTCTGGGTGATCTGCGTCGTCACGTCCTGCCGCCACTGGTCGGGGAAGTATCCGATGCCGCGCGCGCCGCCTGCGATCGCAAGCCATGTCTCCGCCTGGACGATCGCTGCGCTGGGATCCAGGCCGAAGCACGTGTGCATCGGGCCGGCCTCGATCCACTGGTAGGTCGGCTTGCCGGCGGCGAGGGCGACGAGCTGGGCCTGGGCGTCGAAGACCGCGCCGAGCGCGTCCTTCTGGCACCAGCCCTGGAGCGGGTAGAGATCGAAGCCGACCATCTCCGCGCGGTCGATCAGCTCCGGGTAGATCGTGTTCCCGGTCGGCAACGGCGCGGCGCCGCTGAAGAAGTGGCTCGTCAGGGTGAGGAACGGGACCCGGCCCGTCTCGGCGGACGGCGGCACGAGAGGGAGGGCATCCGCGCGGTCGACCCGGATGTCCGCCTCGTCGAGCTGGTACCAGCCGAGGAGATCCGGGCCCCCGGTCGAGCGGCTCGCGATGGGCGTCAGCGACAGGGCCTTCCCCGAGAGCAGTGCGAGCTGGCCTGCCGGGGTCGTGCAGGTCGCGCCCATGAACAGGTTGATCCCGGCGACGATGCTCCCGGGATAGGCGTACGGGCACTGCCGGTACACCATCCGCGGAAACAGCCTTTGCCCGTTCACCACGAGCGCGTCCGGGATCGTCCGTCCCCAAACGCCGGGCGGGAGCGGCGCCGTCAGGACGCTTCCGTCCGCGCTTCCTCGTGCTCCGGCGGAGATCGCGAAGACGTGGAACGCGTAGCGGCTCGCCGGTTCGAGCGCGCTCAGCCGGGTCGTGCCCGAGCCGGGACCACCGAGCGTCACCGGCGTCGACCACACCTGGGCGTCCGTACCCGTGCGCCCGTAGGCGACGACCACACGGGCCGCCCCGCTCACGTGCCACTGCACGACCGCGGAGAAGGTGCCGGCCTGCACGCCGTCGACGACGACCTCGGGCGCGGGTGCGCGGCCCGTTGCTCCAGCTGCGCCGGCAACGACCAGTGCGCAGGCGCAAGCCACCAGCACCGACCGACTCACGCAATCAGGATAGGCGCAGGCGAGCGGCGGTACCGGCGCGGGCCCGCGGTGCTGCTACCGCTGGCGAGGTGGCTCGGGAATGATTGGGTCGGTGGGCGTGGTCAGCGTGACCCTGCTCGGCGGGTTCGGCGCCGACGTGGACGGCGTCCCTGTGCCCGCGCGCGCGTGGCGGCTGCGCAAGGCGCGCGAGCTCGTCAAGCTGCTTGCGCTCGCTCCCGGGCATCGCCTCCATCGCGAGCAGCTCGCCGACGAGCTGTGGCGCGACCTCCCGGCCGGCTCGGCGCTGAACAACTTGCACCAGGCCGTCTACGTGGGGCGGCGGGTGCTCGGCGCCGAGGCGATCAAGACGGAGGGCGAGCTGCTGCGACTGGTCGCGGACGTCGACGTCGATCGCTTCGAGCAGGCGGCGCGGGACGCGAGACGTGCCGGAGCGCAGGCGGCGTACCGGGCTGCGCTGTCGCTCTACACCGGCGAGCTCCTTCCCGAGAACCGCTACGACGACTGGGCAGAGGAGCGACGCGAGGAGCTGGCGCAGGTTGCCGCGGAGCTCGAGGACGAGCTCGGGGTGCTCGGCTCAGGGGTGACTCGGTCGTTCGCGCTTCCCGCGGAGACGAGCTCGTTCGTCGGCCGCGCCCGGGAGCTCGCGGAGCTGCGCACGCTCGTCGAGCGGACGAGGCTTCTGACGCTCTCAGGCCCGGGTGGCGGCGGCAAGACGCGGCTCGCGCTCGAGCTTGCCAGGACGCTGGAGCGGCCGCCCTCGCACGGCGTCGTGCTCGTCGAACTCGACGCGGTCTCGGATCCGGCGGACGTCGTCGACGAGGTCGCGGCGGCCCTGGACGTGCACGCGATGGCGGGCCAGGACACCGTCGACGCGCTGGCCGGGTTCCTCGTCTCTCGTTCCTTTCTCCTCGTGGTCGACAACTGCGAGCACGTGCTCCGCGAGGCGGCCGAGCTCGTGGGGACGCTCCTGCGCGCAGCTCCCGACGTGACTGTCGTCGCGACCAGCCGAGAGCCTCTACGCCTGCCGGGCGAGGTGGTGTTCCGCGTCCCGTCTCTCACGATTCCCGATCCCGGGCGTCTGTCGGATCCAGCCGTCCTCCTCCGCTACGAAGCCGTGCAGCTGTTCGTGGAGCGTGCGAGCGCCGCCATGCCGAGCTTCGTCCTGGACGACGCGAATGCCGCGGACGTGGCGAGGATCTGCTTTCGGCTCGACGGCCTCCCGCTCGCGCTCGAGCTGGCCGCCGGGCGCCTCACCGCCCTCGCACCCGCGGAGATCGCCGAGCGGCTCGACGATCGCTTCCGCCTCCTTCGCGCCGGAAGCCACGCGTCCCCGACGCGTCAGCAGACGCTTGCCGCCACGCTCGCGTGGAGTCACGAGCTGCTCGAGGCGGACGAGAAGGTTCTGCTCCGGCGGCTTGCGGTGTTCGCCGGCGGGTTCGAGCTGCGCGGTGCCGAGCGGGTGTGTGCCGACGAGGAGCTCGCCCGGCCGGAGGTCGTAGACGTCCTCGCCCGCCTGGTGGACAAGTCGCTCGTCCACCCCGACGAGCGGGCGGCTCGCGAGCGCCGACACCGCCTGCTCGAGACCGTGCGCGTGTACGCGCGTGAACGGCTCGACGAGGCTGGCGAGCGAGACGTGCTCGAAGAGCGGCATGCGCGCTGGGTGGAGGGGCTCGTCGAGGCGCATCGCTTCTCGTCGCGTCTCGACCGCGACGCCGCGAACCTCCGCGCGGCGCTCGAGACGCTGCGGGCGCGCTTCCCCGAGGACGCCCTTCGCTTCTGCGTCCGACTGTCGCCGTTCTGGCTGCGACGGATCGAGCTCGACGAGGCGCGCAGGCGCTTCGACGACGCGCTGTCCGCGGTCGAAGAACGAACGATGCTTCGTTCCGAGGGCCTGCTCGCGGCCGCCGCGATCGACCTTCGCAGCGGCGCGATCGCCCGAGGAGTCGCGCGGGCGGAGGAGAGCCATGCGATCACGGTGGAGCTCCAGGAGCCGCGGCTCGAATGGCGGGCGCTCCAAGCGCTCGCGGACTTCGGCATCGCCACCGACGACGCGAACGTCGCGCTCCCGTGCCTCGAGCGCGCGCTCGAGCTCGCGGAGCGGACGGAGCTCGCGCGCGAGGCCGCGGTGAGCACGTATGCGCTCGGCGTTGCCTTCTGGATCCAGCGCGACCTCGACCGCGCCGAGGCGTTGATGGGGGAGAGCCTCGAGCAGTTCCGGGCGCTCTCCGACTCGGACGAGCCGATCCCGTCGCTCCTGAACGTCGAGGACTTCCGCACGAGCGACCTCTCGGACTGGTCCGGGAGGCGGGTCGTCTTCGAGGACACGCTGCAGCCGTTCACCGAGATCACGTGCGCGGCCGCCGTCGGCTACGTCCTCGCCAACCTCGCGCTCATCGCGCGTTCGCGCGGCGACGGAGCTCGAGCGCGCCGGCTCCTCGAGGAGAGCGCACGGCACTTCCTCGGGCTGTCGGACGCTCAGGGGAGAGCGACTGCGTGGGTGCGCCTGGCGTACCTCGAGCTCGGCGAGGGTGCGATTCCAGCCGCGCGCGCCACGTTCGAGGAGGCGCTAGGCGTGCGGCGGGAGCGCAACGACCGGCGAGGGGTCGGGCTCGTGCTGTCGGGGCTCGTCCTCGTGGAGACCGTCGCGGGCGACGACGAGCGGGCCGAAGAGTATCTCGCCGAGGCGCGGGAGCTCTTCCGCCGCGCGGGCGACCGCTGGGGGATCGCGACCACGCTCTGGCGCACGGCGGACCTGGCATTCGCGCGGAATCGGCTCGACGACGCCGAGGCGGCGCTCGAGGAGGCCCGCCTCGTGCTCGGACCGACGCAGCGCGAACGATGGATCGCGAACACGCTGACCGGCCTGGCCGAGGTCGCACGCCGGAGGGGTGACAGCGACCGGGCCCGAGCGCTGCTCGCCGATGCCCGAGAGCGCTACGCCGCCCGAGACGATGCACTCGGCGTCGCCGACGTCGAAACGCGCCTTCGGTCCCTGCTAAGCGCCCGCTAAGCGGGCGCTTAGCGACGCTCGCTTCAATGGCCGCTCCACAGGGTGACTGTCACGTGACAGTCACGGAGCGAAAAGGAGATCGACATGACTGAGATGCTCGCCCCCGTGCTCGGGGAGGCGACGGTGCAGGAGCTGCGCGAGGCCGTGCGCGGCGCAGTCCTGCAGCCTGGGGACGTGGACTACGAGGAGGCGGCTGCCGTCTGGAACGGAGCCCACGACGACCGGCGCCCGGCGCTCGTGGTGCGCTGTGCCGGCGCTGCGGACGTGATCGCCGCGGTCGGTTTCGCGCGCAGCAACGACCTCCGAATCGCCGTGCGCGGCGGCGGCCACAGCGTCGCCGGCTTCTCGACCAACGACGGCGGGATCGTGATCGACCTCTCGTCGATGCGGGGCGTCCACGTCGATCCGGCGCGGATGGTCGCAAGCGTCGACGGCGGGGCGACCTGGGGAGACGTCGATCACGAGACGCAGGCTCACGGGCTTGCGACCACGGGCGGGCTGGTCTCCAGCACCGGCGTCGCCGGGTTCTCGCTCGGCGGTGGGATCGGCTGGACGATGCGGAGCTTCGGCCTCGCGACCGACAACATCGCTGCCGCCGACGTCGTCACGGCGGACGGGAGGCTCGTCCGCGCCAGCAAGACCGAGAACCCGGAGCTCCTGTGGGGGCTTCGCGGCGGCGGCGGGAACTTCGGCATCGTGACGCAGTTCGAGCTCGACCTCCATCCGCTCGGGCCGATCGTCTACGCCGGCCCGATCTTCTACCCGGCCGACGCGGCTCGGGATGTGCTCCACGCGTTCCGCGCCTGGAGCGAGGACGCACCCGACGAGATCACCGGGATCGTGAACCTGACCAGTGCGCCGCCGCTGCCCGTGATACCCGAGGAGTGGCACGGGAAGAAGATCGCTGCGTTCATCGCGTGCTCGACCGGCCCGGTGGAGCAGGGCCCGGAGCTCGTCCGTGCGTTCCGCGACGTGGCTGACCCGATCGCGGACCTGCTCGGACCGATGCCGTACCTCGTCCTGCAGTCGCTGCTCGATCCGCTGTGGCAGAAGGGGATCAGTGCCTACTTCAAGGCGACGAACCTCTCCCGCCTCGACGACGCCCTGATCGCCAGGCTCTGCGAGGTCCACCTCGCGGCGCCCGGACCGCAGTGCGAGCTGCACGTCCACCAGATGGGCGGGGCGGTCTCCCGCGTGCCCGAAGGAGCGACGGCGTTCGGGGATCGCTCGATGCCGTTCCTGCTCAACGCGGTCACCGGCTGGCACGACCCCGACGGAGCGACCGCGCATCGCGACTGGGCTCGGGCGGCGATCGAGGCGGCGGCCGCCGCCTCCACGGGCCGTGCGTACGTCAACTTCCTGGGCGACGCCGGCGCTGCCCGGGCCTCGTACGGCGAGGAGACCTACGCCCGCCTCGTCGCGCTGAAGGACGAGTACGACCCGACCAACGTGTTTCGGCTGAACCAGAACGTCGAGCCGTCGACCGGCTCCTGACCGGCACGCAGCTCTAGCCGCTCCACCACGAAGGCGTGGCTGACCGCGGCGACTCGTCGCCGCGGCCGGCTCGCGTCGCCATGACCCCCAGCACATCGACGACAGAGGAGAAGACCATGAGCACCAAGCGCACACTCGCCATCGCGGCGGTCTCGTTGATCGTGGCCGCCGTCGCTTCGGCGGCGTTCGCCGTCACGCGCAGCACCCAGTCGGCGCTCGCTTCGGCGAAGCAGGCGATCGATCCGTACACGAGCGTCAGCAACGCGACCGCCGCCGGCTACGCGGAGTTCCGCGACGCGAAGCACGTCGCGTGCATCGCGCAACCCGGCGCCGGAGGCATGGGGATCCACTACGTGAACCTTGCGCTCGTGAAGGACCCGCGGATCGACCCCCGTCGGCCCGAGGCCCTCGTGTACTGGCGGAGCGGCAAGACGCTGCAGCTCGGCGCGGCCGAGTACATCGTGTTCGCGAGCGCCTGGAAGAAGACGAATCCGCCGCAGCTGTTCGGACGTACCTTCGACTACGTCCCGGCAGGCAACCGGTTCGGGCTGCCGGCCTTCTGGTCGCTGCACGCCTGGCTCTGGAAGGTGAACCCGACGGGGATCGTGATGGCCTGGAACCCCCGGGTCACCTGCCGTTGACCTACACAACCACGGATGTCTCTGCCGCGCGAGCGGCAGGGACATCCGGCAGAGAAGAGAGCGTGATCCATGTACTTCCATCCGGACATCCACAGAGAGCTCGCCCGGCAGCGCCAGGAGATGCTCCTCGCCGAGGCGCGCAGATCCGATCGGGTTCGCGAGACGGACCCCAGGGAAGGAGGCAGATGGTGGACGCCGAGTTGGCGCAGCGGTTCGCGGAGCCCTGGTACGCAGCCTGGAACCGCCACGACCTGAACGCGATCCTCGAGTACTACACGGACGACGTCGAGCTCGTCGCGCCGCTCGTCTCCAAGCTGGCGGGAAGCGCCGGTGGCCGGCTGGTGGGGAAGAAGGCCCTGCGGGCGTACTTCGCGGCGGGGCTCGAGCGGTTCCCGAGCCTCCGGTTCGAGCCGCTCGACCTGCTCGTCGGCGTCGAGAGCCTCGTGCTCCGCTATCTCGGCCCGACCGGCGTCGAGGCCGCCGAGGTCGTCTTCCTGAACGCGGACGGGAAGGTCACCAGGTACTTCGCGCACTACGCACTGCGCTAGTCCGCCCGGTCCCGCCGGTCAGGAGACGAGCATCGCCTCCGGCTCGTCTGCGACGCCGGCCGGAGCGAGCGGAAGCCGGCGCGCGGCGCGCTCTGCGCGCACGAGCACGATGCACGGGAGGATCGCCGCGGCCGTGAGGGCGAGCGACCACCAGAAGGCGGTTCCGTACGCCCCGGCTGCCCCGGCCAGGCCGTGCGCGCCCGACAGGGCGCGCTGGAGGACGACGGCGAGCACGGCCGTCCCGATCGAGCCGCCGATCCGCTGCAGCATGTTGAGCTGCGGCGTCGCGTCGCTGAGCTCCGAGCGATCGAGCGCAGCGTAGGCGGCGGACATCGCAGGCATGAAGGCGAAGCCGACTCCCATTCCGCGGACGAACATCGCGAGGCACAGGTACCAGATCGACGTGGTGGCGCCGACGAAGCCGAACGGGATCGTCGCGACGCTCGTCACGACGACGCCGAACAGCGCGAGCGGCCCGCCGCCGAGCCTGTCCGCGAGCCGCCCGGCGAGCGGCAGCACGAGGGCCATCCCGAGCCCCATGGGCGCGGTGAGGAGGCCGGTGTCGACGACGCTCTCGGACCGGATCTGCTGCCAGTAGAGCGGCATCAGGATCATCGACCCGAACAGGGCCGCGCCGAGGCAGAACATCGCGAGCGACGCCGACGAGAAGGTGGAGCGACGGTAGAGCCGGAGGTCGAGCAACGGGCGCCGCGCTCGGAGGGCGTGTGCGGCGAACGTCGCGATCAGCACGAGCCCGCCGATCACCGGGAACACGGCGCGCGGGGACGTGAAGCTCCCGGTCGCGCCGATCTCTGCGAGCCCGTACGTCAGGAGCGGGACCCCGAGGGCCATCAGCACGAGCCCTCGGACGTCGAGTGGATCGGTCGGCTCGAGATCGCCGTGCGGCAGCGTGCGGATCGCCGCGAGGAACGCGACGACGCCGACGGGGACGTTGACGTAGAAGATCCACCGCCAGCTCGTGTTGTCGACGATCAGGCCGCCCAGCGTGGGGCCGAGGATCGGCGCGAGCATCGCGGGTACGGCGACGACGCTCATCACGCGCCCCATGCGCGTCGGCCCCGCGGCGCGCGCCATCATCAGCTGTCCGATCGGCAGCAGCATCCCGCCGCCGACGCCCTGGATCACGCGGAAGCCGATCAGCATCGTCGCCGACGAAGCGAGGCCGCAGAGCGCCGAGCCCGCCGTGAACAGGACGAGCGAGAGCAGGTAGACGGGCTTCGCGCCGAAGCGGCGGGCTGCCCACCCGGTGACCGGGATGACGGCCGCGAGCGACAGCATGTAGCCCGTGATCACCCACTGGATGTCGGCCAGCGTGCTGTGCAGGTCGCGCCCGAGCGTCTCGAGCGCGACGTTGACGATCGTCGTGTCGAGGATCGACATGATCGACCCGAGGATCACGACCAGCGCGATCCGCCAGACGTGACTCTCGATCCGATCGTCTGCGACGTCCATCCGACCAACCCCTTCGACAGCCGTTCCTGCCGCCCGTCCCGACGTGATACCAGACGGACCCCACTCGACATCGGTTGGAACGGGCGTCGGCTGCAGCGGAGCGGGCGCGAGCTCGACCGCGAGCCGTTCGACGAGCTGGACGGGAGGGACGGCGCCGCCGCCGGCCCTCCCGCAGCGATGACGGTCTACTGTGGGACGGCGTAGGTGCGCATGCCGGTGAAGTCGACGAGCACGCACGGCTCGTCGCCGACGATCCAGGCGTCGTGCCCCGCCGGCATCACGAAGGCATCACCGGGGCCGAACTCCTCCTCTTCCCCGTCGGTCATCCGGACGACCATCCGACCGCTGATCACGTAGCCCGTGTGGTGCGACTGGCACGAGTCCGTGCCCGCGAGCGGCTTCACGTTCGCCGACCAGCGCCAGCCCGGCTCGAAGCGGCCGAGGCCGATCGGGCCGTCGCCGACGGTGACGATGTCGACCTTCCCCTTGCCGTCGGTGAAGACTCGCGTCTCCTCGGGCTGGGCGAAGCTCTTCCTCTGCAGGTGTGCCAC
>Ga0187778_10001560_pt1 | contig 15804 bp, 16 predicted proteins | sample 1015_Q2_SP5_20_M_FD_132418 | JGI IMG/M metagenome (GOLD analysis project Ga0187778, IMG submission 132418) | Tropical peat soil microbial communities from peatlands in Department of Meta, Colombia - 1015_Q2_SP5_20_MG | ecosystem: Environmental > Terrestrial > Soil > Wetlands > Peat | place...
ACCGCCCACGGGCTTGGCTTGATCGATACTAAATGGCTCGCCGGTGGCGCGCGCGATGCAAGCTGCAATCGCGTCCCATGCGTCAAGGCGCATCGGGATGCTTAGCGCAGCAACTCTTCGCGCGCACGCGCGCACGCTGCGCGCACCTGGGCGGGGGCGGTGCCGCCGATGTGATTGCGAGCGCGCAGCGAGCCTTCCAAGGTGAGCACCTCGAATACGTCGTCTGCGATGAGCGGCGAGAAGCGCTGCAGCTCGGCGAGCGGAAGTGCGGCAAGCTCGAGCCCTCGTTCGGACGCAAAGCGCACGGCACGTGACACGGCCTCATGCGCCTCGCGGAACGCGAGCCCCTTCTTCACCAGATAGTCGGCCAAGTCGGTGGCGGTGGCGAATCCTTCCAACGCCGCGCGCCGCATCGCCTCCGGGTTGACCGTCACCCCCTCCAGCAGTCCGGCGAACACGCGCAGCGTGTCGATCAAGGTGTCCGCCACATCGAACAGCGGTTCCTTGTCCTCCTGGTTGTCCTTGTTGTAGGCGAGCGGCTGCGCCTTCATCAGCGTGAGCAGTGCGACCAGATGTCCGTTCACCCGCCCGACCTTGCCTCGGACGAGCTCGGGGACGTCCGGGTTCTTTTTCTGCGGCATGATGGAGGAGCCCGTGCAGTAGCGATCCGCCAGCGTGACGAACCCGAAGCGCGGGTTCATCCACAGCACCAGCTCCTCGGACAAGCGCGACAAATGCGTCATGAGCAGCGCCGCGGCAGCCGCGAACTCGATCGCGAAATCGCGGTCCGACACCGCGTCCAGGGAGTTCGAGCACAGGCTCTCGAATCCGAGCTCGCGCGCCACCATGCTGCGATCGATCGGGTAGCTCGTCCCGGCGAGCGCTGCAGCGCCAAGCGGCAGCTGGTTCACGCGGCCCCGGCAGTCGGCGAGCCGGCCGCTGTCCCGTTTGAGCATTTCGTAATAGGCCATCAGGTGGTGGCCGAAGCTCACCGGCTGAGCGACCTGCAGGTGCGTGTAGCCGGGCATGACATCATCGGTGTGGCGTTCGGCGAGATCGACCAATCGAGTCTGCAGAGCGCGGATCAGAGAGTCGATGCTATCGAGCGCGCTGCGCAGCCACAGGCGCACGTCCGTCGCGACTTGATCGTTGCGCGAGCGCCCGGTGTGAAGCCGCCCGCCGGCCTCGCCGATCAGCTCGGTAAGCCGCTTCTCGATATTGAGGTGCACGTCCTCCAGGCTCACCGACCACGGGAAGTGGCCGGCGCGAATCTCCTCCCTGATCTGGGTTAGGCCGCGTTCGATGTCCTGCCAGTCCTTGGCCGACAGGATGTCGATCTTTCTCAGCATGCGCGCATGCGCAAGCGAGGCTGCAATGTCGAACTCGGCCAGCCTCTGGTCAAAACGCACCGAGGCGGTGTATTGCTTGACCAGCGCGTCAACCGGCTCGCCGAAGCGGCCGGACCAGGCTTTGTCGTCAGAGGTGTCGTCTTGCATCGATGTGGCCGGGATTTCCGGGGTCGCTGCGCCAGCCAGGCGCTGGCACATCCTGTGCTCCGAAGTCCCGCAAACAGTGCGCTCTAGGGCCGAAAAGCCCAATCAGACAGGCATTTGCAGCAGTGAAGAGTATAAATCAAAACGGCCACCGGGACGTTTTGCCGGACTTCCGCAATCTGGGCGTGATCCTGCGCGTGGTCCTGATTGTGCTGGCCCTGTCCGGGGTGCTCGCGCTCGCCCAGGCCGGCAGCTGGCAGGCCGTGCTTCCCCGCTTTTTGGAGCTGTCCGCCCCGGTGCAACCGGTGCTGGTGTTGAGCATTCTCGCGCTCTCTGGGCTGAGCGGCTGGTTGCGAAGCCTCGAATACTGGGCGGGGATCGTGCTCGTGGTCTTGATCGAGCTGCTCGTTGCATCGGTCGTGTATCGATTCGGAGAACAATTCTTCGGCGGTGATGCTACGAGCCAGCTTGAGCGCTACTGGCTGTTCATCGTCGTGGCCACCGGACTGATCCTGTACTACTTTCACTTGCGCAATCGTGCGCTGTCGCCGGCGCTGACCGAGGCCAGATTGCAGGCGTTGCAGGCGCGCATCCGGCCGCACTTTCTGTTCAACAGCCTCAACGCCGTGCTGAGCCTGATCCGCGTCGAGCCCAAGCGGGCCGAGACCGCGCTGGAGGACATGGCCGATTTGTTCCGCGTGCTGATGGCGGATAACCGCAACCTGTCTACGCTGGCGCGCGAGGTCGAGCTCACCCGCCAATACCTCAGTCTCGAGGAGCTGCGCCTGGGTCCGCGACTTAGCGTCGAGTGGCACACCGAGAACATGCCAGCCGAGGCGCTCATCCCGCCGTTGGTCTTGCAGCCCTTGGTGGAGAACGCGGTCTATCACGGCATCGAACCGCGCTCGCAACCCGGGGTCATCAGCATCAACGTTTACAAGGTGCGCGAGGAGATTCACTTGGTGTTGCGCAATCCCTACCGGCAGGACGGCGATCATCACGCCGGCAACAAGATGGCGCTCGCCAACATCCGTGAGCGCCTGGCGCTGCACTTCGATGCCGAAGCGAGTCTCAAGAGCAGCATCACTGAGGAGGCTTACCAGGTTCACATCGTCATCCCCTATCGCAAGGAGGCGCGATGAACAGGCACGCCCAAGCTCTGCGCATCGCAATCGCCGACGACGAAGCCCCGGCACGCAGCCGCATCCGCGACCTGTTGGAAGACTGCGCGACGAGCTTCGCGCTCGAGATCGTGGGCGAGGCGGCCAACGGTTGCGCACTGATCGAGTTGCTGCAACACACCCCGGCGGACGTGGCACTGCTCGATATCCGGATGCCGGAAATGGACGGGATCGAGGCAGCCCAGCACATGCGCAAGCTAGAGGATGCGCCATCGGTCATCTTCACCACCGCGTACGACGCCTATGCGCTCAAGGCCTTCGAGTTGCACGCGGTCGACTATCTGGTGAAGCCGATTCGTCTGCGCCGTTTGCACGACGCCTTGTCTCGGGTGCGCTCGCTCACGCCGCTCAGCCTGGAGGTGCTGCAAAGCCTGACCCCGGAGCCGCGCCGCCACCTCTCGGTGCAGGAGCGCGGACGCGTGCTGCTGGTGCCGATCGACCAGGTGCTGTTCCTGCGCGCCGAGCTGAAATATGTAACCATCTGCACCGCAGAGCGCGAATACCTGCTCGAGGAATCGCTGACCCGATTGGAACAGGAGTTTCGTGACAAGTTTGTGCGCGTTCATCGCAGCTATCTGGTGTCACGCGGTCACGTGGAGAGCTTCGAGCGCGGTGCCGAGGGTGGCTCCGAGAGCGCGTGGACGGTCAAACTGCGCGGGTTGGAGGAACGCCTGCCGGTCAGCCGACGCCAGCAGCACGTGATCAAGGAGTTCGCGAGGATTTGATACGCATCTCGCCGGCCGGGGCTTTGGTGCTGTGTTGCTGGGGCTTTTGCTTCGCCGCTGCGCTTTCGATCGAGGACGTTTTCGAGGGGCTGGCGCCCGAGCGGGTGGGCAGTGAGCTTAGCGCGGTGCTGCAAAGAGTCGAGCTCGCCTGCCATTGGGATCGCACCGACGCTCAATTGTACCGCTGCGTTCCAGCGCACGGAGCGCGTTGGACCCTGGGCCAGGTGCGGCTGAGCGCAGTCGAAGCGCTGTTTTCAGAACAACGCCTTGCTCAGGTCACGGTGTATTTTCCTGAACAGCACTTCAGCGAGATCTTGTCGCTTGTGTCCGCCCGCTTCGGCGAGGGCCAGGACTGGAGCCTTACCCTTCGCAGCGGCATGGCCGGGCAATTTTCCGACCAGATCCGTCTGTGGGAGACGGATCGCTTTGTGCTGGTGGCTCAGCAGTACGACCGCAAAATCGATCGCTCCTCGCTGATCTACGGCACCGCTCGCGCGATGGCGTCCCTGCTCCAGCGCATCAAGTCCACGCCGCCGGGTGCGCTGCGCGATCTGTGATCGGGCATCTCGCGATCGATCTAGGACGCGAGCTTGGAGATGTCGGCCACTTGGTTCAAAAGGCGCTCCAGCTGCGACAGCAGCGCGAGGCGGTTGTTGCGAATCAGCGGCTCGTCGGTCATCACCATCACCTGGTCGAAGAAGGTATCGACCTCCTTGCGCACGCCGGCGAGCGTGCGCAGCGCCTCGGTGTAGTCTCTTTGCTCCCACAGCGATCGCACTCTCGGCATCAGTTTCGAAGTTGCGGCGAAGAGATCTCGCTCCGCGGCCGCTTCTAACAGCGCCGGATCGGGCGTGTCCTGCGGCACCGTGGTCTTCTTGAGGATGTTGCGGATGCGCTTGTTCGCGCTGGCCAGGCTTTGCGCTTCGGGCAACGTGCGGAAAACGCGCACCGCCTCGAGGCGGGGAACCACCTGATCGATGCGCGTGGGATTCTGGCTCACCACCGCCTCGATCTCGTCATGCGCGAAACCGCGCTCGCGAAGATAGCTGCGCAGGCGCTCCAGCATGAAGCCATGCAGCTCCAGCGCGACGCTGTCGCGCAGGACACCCGACGCGAAGCTGAGCCTGCCCAGGTGCAGAAGTTCGAGCAAGTCCAGCGGCAACGATTTTTCGGAGAGGATGCGCAGCGCCCCCAGCGCGTGTCGGCGCAGCGCATACGGGTCCTTGTCACCGGTGGGGCCCAGCCCGATGCCGTAGATGCCGACCAGCATGTCGATCCGATCGGCCAGTGCGACCGCGCAGCTCACATTGTCTTCGGGCAACTTGTCGCCGGCAACGCGCGGCAGGTAGTGCTCTTCGATCGCGCGTGCCACCAGCGCATCTTCTTTGTCGTGCAGCGCGTAGTAGCGACCCATTGTCCCTTGCAGCTCGGGGAATTCCCCCACCATATCGGTTTGCAGGTCAGCCTTGGATAACCACGCCGCGCGCTCCGTGCGGCCCACATCGGCGCCCAGCTTCTCGGCGATCGCCCCAGCCAGTTTCTGAATCCGCTGCACGCGCTCGAGTTGACTACCCAGCTTGTTGTGATAGACCACACTCGCCAGGCGTTCTACCCGATCTGCCAGCCTGGTCTTGCGATCCTGATCGTAGAAGAACTTGGCATCGGACAGGCGCGCGCGCAGCACCCGTTCGTTGCCTCGGATGATGTTTTGTGGGTCGGCGGCTTCGAGGTTGCTGACGATAAGAAAGCCGTTCAGCAGCCTGCCTGTGCGCTGCTCGAGCAACGGGAAATACTTCTGGTGCTGTTGCATCGAGAGGATCAAACACTCTTGAGGCACCTGGAGGAAACTTGCGTCGAATTCGCCTCGGTAGACCTTTGGGTATTCGACCAATGCGCTGACCTCCTGCAACAGCGCTTGGTGCTCGGGGATAAGCGTCGCGTTCCATTCCCGGGCCTCACCGTGCAGCTGGCGCGAAATCAACTCTTTGCGTCGGCCGAAATCGACAATGACGCGACCTTCCTGCTCCATGCGCTCAAGGTAATCGTCCGCGCTCGCAATCTCGATTTGCCGCGCACCCATGCAGCGGTGTCCCGTCGTGCGATTGGTGCTCGGCAGCCCCAACACCTCGCCAGGGATGGCTCGCTTGCCCAACATCATCACCAGGCCGTGGACAGGCCGGACGAATTGCGCCTCACCGCTACCCCACCGCATGACCTTGGGGGTGGGAAGCTTAGCTAGCGCCTGTTCCACGATTGCCGAGAGGTGCGCCTCGAGCGGCTCGCCGCGCTTGGTGGTGCGGAACACGAAGAACTCCCCCTTCGCGTCGGTTGAGCGCTCGAGAGCTTCCACCGCGACCGCGCAGCTTCTCGCGAAACCGAGCAGCGCCTGCGATGGCTGTCCCAGAGCATCCAACCCCTGTGTTGCATAGGGACCTCGGCGCTCGAGTGTGCGCTCCGGCTGCAGGGCCAGCACATCGGCCAGCAATACGGCCAGGCGTCGCGGTGTGGCGAGGCTCCGTGGCGAGTGCTCGGGAGGGTGTGTGATGAAACCGGCTTCGGCGAGGCCTGCGCTGACAGCGCGAGAGAAAGCGAGCTCCAGGTCAACAAGCGCCTTGGGCGGCAGCTCTTCGGTGAGAAGCTCCACCAGCAGCGTGTGCTTCACCGATCACCCGTTGTTCTTGTGCGGCTTCAGCATCGGAAAACCCAACCGCTCGCGCGAGTCGTAGTAAGCCTGCGCCACCAGGCGCGCCAACGCGCGCACGCGGCCAATGTATCCCGCGCGCTCGGTCACCGAGATGGCGCCGCGTGCCTCGAGCAGATTGAAGGTGTGCGAGCACTGCAGTGTCATTTCGTAAGCGGGCAGCGCCAGACCGCCCTCGACCAGCCGCTTGGCTTCGCGCTCGAACTGGTTGAAGTGCTCGAACAGCATCGCCACATTGGATTGCTCGAAGTTGTAGGTCGATTGCTCCAGCTCGTTCTGGTGATAGACGTCACCGTAGCTCATTCCGTCGACCCAAACCAGCTCATAGACGTTGTCTTTGCCTTGCAGGTACATCGCCAGCCGCTCGAGTCCGTAGGTGATCTCACCCAGAACGGGTCTGCACACGAGGCTGCCCACCTCTTGGAAATAGGTGAACTGCGTGACCTCCATACCGTTGAGCCACACCTCCCAGCCCAAGCCCCAGGCGCCCAGGGTGGGCGATTCCCAGTCGTCTTCCACGAAGCGGATGTCGTTGTCGCGCGGGTCGATACCCAAGTCGCGCAACGAGTCGAGGTACAGGTCCTGCATGTTATCGGGCGAGGGCTTGAGCACCACTTGATATTGGTAGTAGTGCTGCAGTCGGTTTGGATTGGCGCCATAGCGCCCGTCCTTGGGCCGGCGCGAAGGCTGCACGTAGGCAGCGTGCCACGGCTCGGGTCCGAGCGCGCGCAGAAAAGTCGCCGTGTGGAAGGTCCCCGCACCCACCTCCATGTCATAGGGCTGGAGCAGCGCGCAGCCGTGTTTGCCCCAGAAGATCTGGAGCCGGAGGATGAGGTCCTGAAAGTTCATCGCGCTTCGCGGGTGCACGCCCCGCCTGGCAGGGTGTCGAGGAACGGCGCACTGGATTCTACTGGTTTTCTTGGGCTACGCGCCTCGCCCGCGAAGGCCTGTAACGAAAAGCGGCGCCGACAGTCCAGCGGCGACCAGCGCAAGAAAAGCCCAATTGCCCCAAAAGACATAGGGCGTCGTTCCAGTGCGCCCCTGCGCCTGTCCTTCCAGCACTGCGATCACGAACTGCGGAACACTGGCGACCAAGCGCCCGCGCTCGTCGATGATGCCGGTGACGCCTGTATTGGTTGCGCGCAGCATGTAGCGCCCCGTCTCCTGCGAGCGCATCTGGGCGATCTGCAGATGCTGATCGGATGCCGCCGACTTGCCCCACCAAGCATCGTTGGTGAAGTTGGCGAGCAGAGTCGCTTCGGGCAGCTGATGGATGATCTCTTCGCCGAAGGCGTCCTCGTAACAAATATTGACCGCCACGCGCTGCCCCGCAACCTCCAGCGGTCGCTGATAAGCTACCCCGCGGGAGAAATCGGACATCGGGATCTGGAGGCTGCTCATGATCCAAGTGAGAAAGCCCCAGCGCGGAACGTAGTCGCCGAAAGGTACCAGGTGGTACTTGCGGTAGACCTGGGTCGGGTGAGTCCCGAAGCTCATGACGCTGTTGTAAAAGTTCGGCGGGTCCGATTGCGCGTACTCGGCAACGCCGGTCAGCAGGTCACCGCCTTTGTCGCGCGCCGGGCGCGTCAGCGCATCGAGATAATCCTGCGGCAGATCCACGTTCAACACCGGGAGCGCGGTCTCTGGCAGCAGGACCAGCCGCCCTCGCGTGCCCCGCGTGAGCTCGAGGTAAGTCTCGAGCGAGGCGCGCGCCGACTCCGCATGCCACTTGATGTCCTGCTCGATGTTGCCTTGGACCAGAGTCACGCTCACCGGCTCGCCGGCTGGACTGGTCCATGGAGCGCGCTGCACAGCCCAACCCAGTAGCCATAGGCTCACCAATAGAGCCAACCCTGGGTGGCGCAGCAGCGCACGCACGCCGCCGCGCTGTGCCGCGATCCATACCAGCGACCCAGCGCTGACTGCCGCGAGCAGCGACACACCGTAGACCCCGAGCAGCGCTGCGAATCCGGAGAGCGGTCCGTGCGGAGACTGCGAGTAGCCCACCGCAAGCCATGGAAATCCTGTGAACATCCAGCCGCGCACCCACTCGCCCACCGACCACAGCGCAGGGAACACGAGGATCAGCCGTGCCCATCGAGGCGCCGGGAGGCGAGCATAGGCCCATCCGGCAAGGGCCGGGAACAAGGCGAGGTAGGAACAAAAGAACACGGTGGCGAATCCCGCCACCGGCCAGGCCATGCCACCGAAATCGTGCATGCTGACGTAGACCCAGCTGGTGCCGGTCAAAAAATAGCCGAGCCCAAAGCCAAGGCCCAATACCATAGCCTGCCCGGCTGTGCGGCTGCGCTGCCACAGCCACACCAGGCCTGCCAGTGTGGCAATGGGCACCGGGAACCAGTGGATCGGGGCGAAGCCCAGCACGCTCGCCGCTCCGAGCAAAGCGCTCAGACACAACCAGCCCGCCCCGGGGTTGAGCGCCACGAGGTCCAAGCGCTCGCGCAGCGATCGGCCGCCGCGCTTCATTCAGTTACGGCAGGTAGTTTTTCGACTAGCAGCGAGTGCAGCCGCCGGCTGTCCGCACGCAGCACGCGAAAGCGCAGGCGGTCGAGCACGAGTTCCTCGCCGCGTTTAGGCAAGCGCCCGAAGCGGCTCAGCAAGAGGCCTCCGATCGTGTCGTACTCCTCGTCGCTGAACGAGGTGGCGAAGGTGGTGTTGAAATCTTCGATCGAGGTTTGCGCCTTGACCCGATACAGGCCGTTGCGATCCAACAAGATGTTGGCCTCGGTCTCGTCGAAATCGTATTCGTCTTCGATGTCTCCGACTATCTGCTCCAGGACATCCTCGATCGTCACCAAGCCGGCCACCCCGCCGTATTCGTCGACCACGATGGCCATGTGATTGCGATTGCGCCTGAAGTCCTTGAGCAGCACATTGAGTCGTTTGGACTCGGGAATGAACACTGCGGGACGCAGCATCTCACGCACGTTGTGTTCCTGCCCGGCGAAGTAGCGCAGCAGATCCTTGGCGAGCAGAATGCCCAACACGTCATCGCGGCTTTCACCGATCACCGGGAAGCGCGAATGGCCCGACTCGACCACCTGCGGGAGGAACTTTTCCGGAGGGTCGTGGATGTCGACCACATGCATTTGCGAGCGCGGCACCATGATGTCGCGTGCATGCAGCTCGGAGACCTGCAGCACGCCCTCGATCATTGCGAGCGCATCTGCATCCATGAGGTTGCGCTCGTACGAGGATTGCAAGAGCTCCAGCAGTTGCTCCCTGTCTTCAGGCTCGCGCATCAGGATTGCACCGATGCGCTCGAGTAGGGACGGTTTAGGGTGGGGATCCATGCAGTGCGGCAGGCGCCCAGAGCAGGCGGCGAGCGCTCAAACCTCCACAGCGTAGGGGTCAGGATACCCGAGCTGAGTTACGATTTCAGACTCGAGCGACTCCATGCGCTGGGCGGCAGCGCTGCGTTTGTGATCGTAGCCTTGTAGATGCAGCATCCCATGCACGACGAGATGAGCGTAATGTGCCGTCAGGCTCAGGCCGCGCGTGTGGGCCTCCTCGCGTACCACCGGCGCGCACAACACGATGTCGCCGGCGAGCGGGCGCTGTTCAGGATACGCAAAGGTGAGCACGTTCGTGGCGTAATCCTTGCCGCGGTAGTCGCGATTTAGACGCCGCCCCTCGGTTTGCCCGACGATGCGAAGCGTGACCTTGGCATCCTGCGCGAGCGCCGCCGAGGCCCAGCGCCGAAGTTGGCTCTGCGAGGGCAGTCGCGCGCTGCGCCGCGCGTACTGAATGCTCAGCGTAAGCCGATGTTCCCGCCGCGCGCGCAATGTCGGCCTCACCGCTGCTCGCCTTTGCTGCGTGCTTCGTACGCATTGACGATTCGAGCCACTAGCGGATGGCGCACGACGTCCTCGCTGGTGAACAGGGTGAAAGCGATGCCGCGCACTTCGTTGAGCACCTCACGCGCATCCACCAGTCCGCTTTTCTGGCCGCGCGCCAGGTCGATCTGCGTCACGTCGCCGGTGATCACCGCCTTGGTGCCGAAGCCAGTGCGCGTGAGGAACATCTTCATCTGCTCGGGTGTGGTGTTTTGCGCCTCGTCCAAAATGATGAACGAATGGTTCAGGGTGCGACCGCGCATATAGGCCAGCGGAGCGATCTCGATGGAGCCGCGCTCGAACACCTTGCCCACCTTCTCGAAGCCCATCAGGTCGTAGAGGGCATCGTACAGCGGTCGCAGGTACGGGTCGACCTTCTGCGCGAGGTCTCCGGGCAGGAAGCCCAGGCGCTCGCCCGCCTCGACCGCCGGGCGCACCAACACGATGCGCTTGACAGCGTCGCGCTCGAAAGCGTCCACTGCGGAGGCGACCGCGAGGTAGGTCTTACCGGTTCCAGCCGGTCCGATGCCAAAGGTAATGTCGTACTCTTGGATCTGGCGCAGATACTGCACCTGATGCGGCGTGCGACCGTGCAGGTCGCGGCGGCGTGTGAGCAGGATCGGCTCCCCGTCGGCGGACGCGGGCGCGCGGTTGGGATTGGCGACCTCAATCAGCCCGAGCTGCACGTCTTCCACCGACAGATCCTGGGTGGCCATCTGGTAGAAGCGTCGCAGCGCCTCGGCCGCGAGCTGCGTTTGCTCTGTCTCGCCGAAAACGGAAAAGTTTTCGCCCCGACGCGAGATGCTTACGTCGAGCGCGGCCTCGATTTGCTTGAGGTTTTCGTCCAAGACGCCACACAGGTTGGACAACCGTTCGTTGTCCACCGGAGTGAAGGAAATCTGGACCGGATTCAAGGACGACTACGCGGGTGCAACGTTGCCGCGCAGCGAGTGGGGCAAGGCGGCGGTGATGACCAGCTCCACGAACTGCCCGATCCACGGTCGAACCGGATCGGGCCTGGGAAAGTTGACCACGCGGTTGTTGTCGGTGCGCCCACAGAGTTCGCTGCGATCGTTCTTGGAAGCGCCTTCGACCAGCACGCGTTGGCGCGTGCCGACCATCGCCTGGCTGATGCGCTGCGCTTGAGCGTCGAGGCGCTGCTGCAGCCGCCCCAACCGCTCGAGCTTGAGCTCGCGCGCGGTCGCATCGGGCAGGCTGGCCGCGGGTGTTCCCGGGCGCGCACTGTACACGAAGCTGAAGCTGCGATCGAACTGAACTTCGTCCACCAGCCGCATGGTGGCTTCGAACTCGGCCTCGGTCTCACCGGGAAAGCCGACGATGAAGTCCGAAGAGATCGAAATTCCGGGACGCACCGCGCGCAGCCGCCGCACGATCGACTTGTACTCGAGCGCTGTGTAGCCACGCTTCATCGCATTGAGCACGCGGTCCGAGCCGGATTGCACAGGTAAGTGGACGTGGCTCACGAGCTGAGGCGTGCGTCGGTAGACCTCGATCAGGCGTGCGGTGAACTCCTTGGGGTGTGAAGTGGTGTAGCGGATGCGCTCGAGACCGGGCATCTCGGCCAGGTATTCGATCAGCAGCGCCAGGTCGGCGCTATCGCCTGCCTGCATCGTGCCCCGGTAGGCGTTGACGTTTTGCCCCAGCAGCGTGATCTCCTTGACTCCTTGATCGGTGAGATCGGCCACCTCGGTCAGCACATCGTCCAGCGGGCGCGAGACTTCTTCGCCGCGCGTGTAGGGCACCACGCAAAAGCTGCAATACTTGCTGCAGCCCTCCATGATCGAAACGCAGGCGCTCACGCCGTCGACATGGGCAGGCGGTAGCGCGTCGAACTTCTCGATCTCGGGGAAGCTTACATCGACCTGCGCTTCCCCGGTGCGCCTGCGCGCCTGGATCATCTGTGGCAGCCGGTGCAGCGTCTGCGGCCCGAACACAACGTCGACGAACGGCGCGCGCTCTACGATGGCGCGCCCCTCCTGACTCGCTACACAGCCGCCTACCGCAATCAGCAGCGCTGGGTTGCGGCGCTTCAAATGTCTCACGCGGCCGAGGTCGGAAAATACTTTTTCCTGGGCCTTCTCGCGCACCGAACAGGTGTTAAAGACGATGAGGTCGGCTTGCTCGGGATCCGGGGTGGTTTGCATCGCTGCCGAGTTGGCCAACACCTCTGCCATCTTGGCCGAGTCATACTCGTTCATTTGGCAGCCAAAAGTTTTGATGTGTACCTTGCCTCCCATGTCGCCCCGGTGTTAGTTCTTGTCGCTGTATGCCTTTGCTTCCTCGTCTGTCAGGATCCAGACGCGGGAGACCTGTCCGTTAAAGTCGGTCTTATATAGCACACTGGCTTTCGCGGGCGCAGTGGCGGGCATGATAATGAGGTTGCGTTGGTTATAGATCCTCGCTCCCACCGCCAGCCGCAGAGTCTGTTTACCTGCCGTGAAGTATGGATAGTTGAACTCGGCGTCCGAGGCGAAGTTGGCGTCGCTTGGGAGGGTGCGCGCGGCTGTAGCAAACGCCATCCCGAGGACCAAAGCCATACCAAGCGCCACCTCAATTACGGTGCGACTCAGCGCGCTTAGCAGCAATGCGCAGGACAAACGCGACACGGGGACGAGCGCCGCTGGGGACGGCTGGGGATGCCGATTGAGAACTCATAAGTAATTAACAATCAAATGCTTCCATACCAGGACTGCTAGTCTCACCCATCGTTACGGGTGCCAGGGCGGCGATTGTACACCGGCTTCTGGCGTGCATCGCCAGACCAACTGACAAGGATTGGGAGGATGCCTTATCGCAGGCAAGGCGCTCGCGGCGCAGGGCTTTCGCAATGCGCCGGCGCTGCGTATGTTACTTATGAATCTTGGAGTCGTGCGAGGACGCCCGACCAACCTGGTTGCCGGACAGCGTTGAGCGCTGCTCGTTGAGCCGGGCTTGCGTTTGGGCTAGCTCGGCCTTGGTCTCAGCCAGCGCCACCTGCAGCGCCTCGAAAACGCGGTTGTAGTAAATCGCGATTCCCCCGCAGACCAAGGTGAGCACGATGAATACCGCTAGGAGGACGCGAGTAAGCATAGCGCTACTTCCCAAGCAGCCTGCGCGCGGTGCCGGACGGAATCCGGTGCCGGCGTAGCCACTCCCCGAAGGTAGGAGGTGACACGGCACTGCGTACCGCGAGCGTCAACGTGACCGCCGAATTCCAGTGCACCGCCAGCCGCTCCAACCGGCCGGCCGGCGAAGCGGCGTCGGGCCCCTCGACGCTCTGCGCATAGCGCGCGCAAGCCCGTAAGTGGGCTACGACGTGCCGTCCACTTTGATCGAGTTCTTCGTACGACATCGTCATCATTGCCTCCTAGGACGCCGCTGCTGCTGGCAGGGTCAGTCGAGCGAGGGGTTCTGGCTGAGTCGAAATGCCGGTCGCTCGCATTGTTACAGTAGCGTCATAGCATTGATGAACTTGAGCCGCGTGCAGAACCCGATCTTGGGGTGTCGGTCCGAAGCGACGACCTAACCAGTCTCGTGGGGCAAAGTCGACGATTGATTTACCAAGAAAAATCGCGGAAGTGGTGCAAAACCTTGGATTGCGCCCGACCGAAAGTGCGGGTTTCCCCTGGGGACCCGGTCGCTCGATTAGCGTGTTAGAACACTTTCCGGATGAGGGCTGCGGCGGGTTGGGGCAGATTCTTATTGGAATGAGCCCTTGCCGAGCATCATGTAGCGCAGCCGCTCGTTTTCGATGAATTGAGCCAGGAACTGACCCTGCAGCGCATCCAGGGCAGCGTAGCTCACGCCCTGCTCGTGCAGTTGTGCCAACTCGGAGCCCATCAACCCTGCGATCGGGTGCGTGCGGATCGTGAATGTCCCGCCCACGCCGATGACGTGGGTCAGGCTCGAGTTGTTGATACGCTCGATGATCTGAGCCTCGGGTACGCCGTCTTTGGCCATCTGCTCGATGTCCGATGTAGACAGCGGGGGCGCGGAGGCGCGCTTGAGAGGATACGGAACCCAATCCGGAGTGCCATGCGGCATGTCCCGTTGGTGGTAACCCGGCGGCGTGGCGGGCACCACCCCATAGCCGGACTCGAGTGTGTCAACGTTCAGCGGCTGCGGATAGCAGAAGGAGCAACCGCCAAGACCTTCCCCGGTGACCCAATAGCGGGTGTACAGGTCGATGTCGTTCACGAAGGACTGTTGCAAGTAATCGAGCACCGGATCTGGGACCCCGTTCGCCTTGAGCTTCGCGAAGTCGGAGCCGCGCAGGGCGTAGGTGGTACCCGAATCGCGAATGCGCTGGATGATCTGTGCCGAGGATGCGCCCGACTTGCTCAGTGTGACTACCTCGGCAATCGGCATTGGATTGCGCGGCGTGTACCATCTCGCGCAGGCGCTCAGGGCAAGCAGGACGCCGAGCGCTAGAGCAACACGTGGGTTCATGGGGGGTAGGAAAAACTTTGCGCCGTGGCCATCTCTCGCGGCGAATGGCGTGCCGCGGAAACCGCAAGCGGCAGAATCGGCCGCGGCGCCCCAGAGCAAGCAGAGTCCAAAAAGGGCTCCGGGTCGCCTCGGCTGGCGCTTCCTCTCTTCATTTCGAACCCGAAGCTGGGAACATCCCTGGGCGCGCTCGGTGTATATCTACACTACTTCGACAAGCAGTCGGAAGTGTCGATTTTTGGCTTGGCCGTCCAAACTACGTCAACGGGCTGGGTCGTCGAGGTGCTTCGCGAAGCCTTCCTTCCATGCCGACCATCAACGGCTGGCCGCGCCTATCTTTTGCCGTCGAATCAACAATACTAAACGCTTACTCCGACCACGGCGCTGGAATCCGATACGTTCTAAAACCGAAAGAGGGAATAGTGGCGAACCTCGAATTGGCCGCAGGTAAGGGCAACAACTATGGAATATCCCTCGGGGTGGGGTACGGTTTCTGAGACCCGGTCTGAGCAAAGTTGATTTGTCTAGGACTGCGGGCTGCAGCGTTAAGACCGGCAAAGACTCACCGTTGCGACTGTCCGATCGCGTAGCCGCGCGCCCGAGAACCAGCTCAGGCAGGCATGCCTCTATACGCCTGTGCTTCGGCCAGCACTTGCGCTTCCGCACTAAGCCAGTCTTCCAGCTCGTGCCCGGGCTCGAAGTTGCGACGCTCGGCGAAATAGTATGCCGTGAGCTGGATGGCGTAATGAAGTTCTTCGGGGGTTGTGACGCTTGCGCCCGTGCCCGGGTCGCGTTTTTTCGCTGTTTCAGTCTTTGCTTTCATGGGCATCGCTTTCTCCTCTTGAGCCATGATTGGCGATGTTCATCCTACTCCTACTCATCGACCGGGCAAGTGCCGGTACCGTCAAGCTCCATGTGCATGTATGGAGCCGCAGTACTTTCGATGTAGGGAGGCTGGGGAATCGTTGGATATGGGAGACTCCAATCTGGACATCGCCGGTGATCTCCACTCCCGCAGCCAAAGGCGGTGAAGCTACCGCAGTAGTAGTCCAGGTCGGAGAAGGACACTCGCGGATCCGCCGGCGTCGTTTGCTCGTCCCGAAGCATCTCAAAGATGGAGCCAGAGGCCGTGTCACGGACCGCCACACCATTCACTTTGATTCACGTCGCACGATAAAAACTCGCACTGGGCCCGCATCCGCGACGCGAATGCGCCCCAGGTTTGTAAGGTGTACACGTTGCCAGGCTTGGTAGAGCGCCGATCGTTTCATCAAACTTTCCGGGTCCCACGTTCACCGATACCCGGGCGTTCGTGGCGAGTGCATGCGCCGGCGCTGCGAACGCGACAAGCCCGGCTCTATGCGAACGGGAATTTCATCCTGAGTGAGATACAGCTCGATG
>Ga0187778_10001561_pt1 | contig 15803 bp, 11 predicted proteins | sample 1015_Q2_SP5_20_M_FD_132418 | JGI IMG/M metagenome (GOLD analysis project Ga0187778, IMG submission 132418) | Tropical peat soil microbial communities from peatlands in Department of Meta, Colombia - 1015_Q2_SP5_20_MG | ecosystem: Environmental > Terrestrial > Soil > Wetlands > Peat | place...
CTCGTGGGCCCCCTGGCCACCGTCCGCCACGCGGTCGGCCACTTCGCCGAGGCGGGGCGACGCGACGTCGTGCTGGTGGGCTCGACGGGCGCCATCACCCCGATGCCGGGGGCCGGGATCTACGCCGCCTCCAAGCGAGGCCTGCGCGCCGCCTTCGACGCGCTGCGCCTGGAGCTCGCCCCGGCGGGGATCAACGTCAGCTACGTCATGCCCGGCATGTTCGACACGGAGGGCCTCACCATCGAGGGCCTCGTCTTCGACGGCGAGCCCCCGCCCGACTACGTCCCCTGGTTCGCCGGCGAGGGCGCCCCGGGCTCGGCGGCGGATCTGGCCGACATCATCTCCATGGTGATCGGCTTGCCCGAAGGCCTCTGCATCAACGAGCTGGTGGTCCGGCCGACGAGGCAGCTGAACCCCTGAACCCCGTTCACTCGGCGGGCCAGGCCACACCCTTGATCTCGAGGTACTGGTCGAAGCCGGCGCGCCCGTTCTGGCGGCCGACGCCGCTGGCCTTGAAGCCGCCGAAGGGGACGTCCGCCCCGTAGGGGGCGCCGCCGTTGAGCCCCAGGAAGCCCGCCCGAAGACGGCGGCCCACGGATTGGGCGTGCTCCAGGGACCCCGACATGACCATGCCGGCCAGGCCGTAGGGGCTGTCGTTGGCGATGCGGATGGCCTCCTCCTCGTCGCCGTAGGGGATGACCACGAGCACGGGGCCGAAGATCTCCTCACGCGCGACGGTCATGGCGTTGTCGACGTCCACGAAGAGCGTCGGCTTCACCCAGAAGCCCTTGTCGAAGCCCTCGGGCGCCTCGGGCCCGCCCACCAGCATCTTGGCGCCCTCGTCGACGCCCTTCTGGATGTAGCCCGTGATGCGCTCGCGCTGCTTGGCCGAGATGACCGGGCCGCACAGCACGCCGGGGTCCTGGGGGTCACCGGGCTTGGTGCCCTCGTACATGGCCTGGAGGACCGCCACACCCTCGTCGTAGCGGGAGCGCGGCAGCAGCATCCGGGTGGGGGTGGCGCAGCCCTGGCCGGCGTGCATGCAGGGAGCGATCCCGATCAGGCACGACAGCTCCAGCTCCGCGTCCTCGAGGACGATGGCGGCGGACTTCCCCCCGAGCTCGAGGAAGAGGCGCTTCATGGTGGCCGCGCCCTTCTCCATGATGCGCTTGCCCACCGCCGTCGAACCCGTGAACGAGATCAGGTCGACCTTCGGCGACAGCGTCAGCTCCTCGCCGACCAGGTGGTCCGACGACGTCACGACGTTCACCACGCCCGGCGGGAAGTCCGTGCGCTCGGCGATCAGCCGGCCGAGACGTGTGGCGTTGAACGGGGTGTCTGGTGCGGGCTTGAGGACCACCGTGTTGCCCGTGGCCAGCGCCTGGCCCAGCTTGTTGATCGTCACCTCGAAGGGATAGTTCCACGGGACGATCGCCCCCACCACGCCCACGGGCTCGCGCCAGATCACGCGCTTGGTCATCTGGCCGGTGACCGTGGAGAGCGCCTCCCCGAGGTCCTCGTCCCAGGGGAACTCCTCGATCAGCTTGGCGGGGTAGCGCAGGGCGTCGGCCAGCGGCGCGTCGAGCTGCGGCCCGTGCGTGACCATCCGTGGACAGCCCACCTCGAGGATCAGCTCCTCGCGCAGCTCCTCGACCTCGGCCTCGATGGCTTCCTGGAGCTGCTCCAGGCAGCGCTTGCGCAGGGCGCGGTCCGTCGACCAGTCGGTGTCGTCGAACGCACGGCGGGCGGCGTCGATGGCCTGGTGCATCTGCGCCCGGGAGGCGTCCGGGGCGTGGCCCAGCACCTCTTCGGTGGCGGGGTTGACGTTGGGGAAGGCCCCCGCGTCGCCCTCGACGAGCTTGCCGTCGATCAGCATCCTCGTCTCGAACCGGACCTTCGGTGCCTCGGACACAGTGCTCCTTCCCATGACCCGCACGCCTCAGGGCGTCGGGCTACAGCGACCGCTGCTGCTCGTGGCCACGTCCGGCCGGCCTGACTGACCCGTCTCCCACCCGTCCATGATCCCGGCGGAGTACGGGCCGGGCTGGCCGGCCTTGGCGTAGTCGCCCTGCGGATCGTAGACCTTCGCCTCCGGGTACGGGAACGGGCAGGCCACCGAGGTGGCGGCGCCACTGGCCCGGATGACCGCGAAGCTGCCGCCGTAGAGGACGAGGTAGCAGGCGCTCAGGATCCCGAACATGACCAGGAACGCACCGAGCGCCGGGCGGGTGCGAAACCCGCGGACCCGCAGGGCCAGCTTCTCGGCCACGGTGCGGCCTGTGTCGTCGCGGTAGAGGAGGACGCCGGCGGGGATCATGACGGTGGTCACCAACGTGGACTCCCACAGGAGCGGGAACTGGTACTGCTTGCCGGTGAACACGGATCCGAATGGGATGACCTGCGAGTAGGTGTACATGCCGGTGCGCACCAGGATGATCTCCTGCGCCGCGTCGTAGACGAAGCCCACGAAGAAGATCAGCACGGCCAGGCTGACCAGCGGGTGACGCCATGCGAACGAGCCGAGCGGGCGGCGGCGCTGGATCCGCCGCAGCATCCAGATGCCGGCGAAGAACGGGGCCAGGTAGAAGGCCACGTACCCGAGCACGACGAAAGGCTCCACGGTGGGAGAGACCGACACCAGGGGCCAATTCTCCGGCCAGTGCCAGAGCTGGGGGTTGTAGACGGCGTAGGGGGCCCAGTTCATGATCGGGTCCTCCCACACGATGGCCGTGCAGGCGATCGCCATGAGGAGGATCGGGTGCCTCGGGTATCTGCGCCACAGCACCACGCCGGCCGTGAGGAAGGTGACCAGCATCACGATCGTCCCGACCTGCTCCAGCCCGAGCCAGTGCGTCCAACCGAACAGCGGCGTCACCGGGCGCGGCGCGCCCTGCACGGCGGTGTTCTTGATCCGTGCCACCACCGCCCCGCGGCGGGCGTCGTGGGCGACGTAGACGACGGCCAGGAGCACGCCCGAGACGACCAGCCCGACGAAGAGGGCGTGTCGCTCCCCCTTGGTCAGCCGCGCCGTGCGCGCCGGCGTCATGGGCGTCGACCGCGGCGCCGCCTCGGCCGCCGTGGTCCCCTCGGTGCCGGCGCGCGCCTCGGGCGTCAGCCTGGTCACCACGGCCTCAGACCTCTCCGAACCGGCCGACCAGGTGCGACGTCCCGAACTCGGGGTCGAGCCGGCGGGCGACCAGGTAGCCCGCACCCATCCAGCCGCGACGGGTCCACTTGCCGAACGACAGGCGCGTTCCCGGCGCCCCCGACGCGGCCGGAAGCATCTTCACCCGCTCCAGCGCCTCCTTGACGCCCCGGGGCGTCAGGGGATGGGCGTCGGCGAAGGCGTGCAGCAACACCGTGGCCAGGTCCCGGTTGACGACGGGCACGCAGTACTCCGGTCGCCGTCCGTACGCCTCCTCGTACTCGTCGAGGAACTGCTGGCCCACGGGGTTGCTCTCGTCGTACTGGTCGAGCCCGGTCCACCCGTAGATCGCGTCCCACATGATCTGGTGGATCCACGCGTTCTGGAAGGCCGTGCCCAGATAGCGCGGCGGGTCCCAGTCGAGCGCCTTGAGGGCCGGGTTGAGGTGCACGATCCCGAACCCGAACCCGCAGTGCACCAACGCCGCCGGCTTCGCCTCGCGGACCTTGCGCAGCGGCTCGCCGACGTCCTGCGCCGTCTGGGCGATCCACTCCTCCGCCACGATCCGGATGCCCCTGGCCGCACAGGCCCGGCGGAAGTTCCTGACGTAGGAGTCCCCGACGAGCGACTGCTCGATGAGCACCCCCACGTCCCCGTGGCCCGCCTTGGCGAGCAGGTCGGCCCAGAAGATGGGTTCGTCGGTCATGGACCCCATCGACAGCGCGAAGGTCCACTCCCCCAGCCAGTCGTCGGTGCCGGTCACGCTGATCGCGGGAACGTGGAAGCGCTGCTCGATGGCCTCGCGCGTCGGCACGCAGTTGTCGGTGATGGCGGGGCCGAACACGGCCAGGCAGCCCTCGTCGACGAGCTCGCCGTAGGCGTCGATCACCGCCTTGATCGTCCCCTTGGGCAGGCCCTCCACCTCCCGGAAGACGATCTCGACCGGTCGGTCGAGCACGCCTCGCTCGAGCGCCTGCCTGAACACGAGCTCGAACGGACGGACCAGGTCCAGGCGCGCCTCTTGCGGATAGCCGTCGGGGAGCTTGAAGTCGAAGAGGTAGCCGAGCTTGATGGGCTCGGCGGTGCTTTCGTACGACACTCGCTCCCCCTCCGGCCCGACCAGGCGCCGAGACGCCGCCCTAACCTGACATTTGTTCCGTGAACATACGAGACCGGTGCGACAGCGTCAATCGACCGGCGTCATGTCTGGCTCGCGGTCATCCGTCACTCCATGTACGCATCGATCATCTCGAAGAGGCCCGCCGTGATGAGTGGGTCGTCGGTGAGCGGCCCGGCGACCGCGGCTCGGGCCGCGTCCCTGATCGTCAGGCCTTCGCCGACGAGCCGGCCGGCGGCGACGAGGACGCGGGTCGACGCCACCTCCCGGAGCCCCGCGGTCTCGAGCTGGCGGATCGCCTGACCGAGCCGCACGAGTTGGACCGCCGTGCCATGGTCGACCCCGGCCTCGTGGGCCACGACCTTCTCCTCCAATTCCGACGGCGGGAAGTCGAGCTCGATGGCGACCATGCGCTGGCGTGTCGAGTCCTTCAGGTCCTTGAGCACGCTCTGGTACCCCGGGTTGTACGACACGACCAGGCCGAAACCCGGCGCGGCGTCGAGGGTGACACCGAGCCGGTCGATCGGCATCTGACGACGATGGTCGGCAAGGGGATGGAGCACCACCGTCGTGTCCTGGCGCGCCTCGACGATCTCGTCGAGGTAGCAGATGGCCCCGTCACGGACCGCTCGCGTCAGGGGCCCGTCGACCCACGTCGTGTCGCCGCCCTGGAGCAGGAAGCGGCCGACCAGGTCGGCCGTCGTCAGGTCGTCGTGGCAGGCGACCGTCACGAGTGGCCGGTCCAGGTCGTAGGCCATCGCCTCGACGAACCGCGTCTTGCCACAGCCGGTCGGCCCCTTGAGCAGGATGGACAGGCCCTGGCGGTAGGCGGCCTTGAAGACCTGCTCCTCCTTGCCGACGGGCACGTAGTACGGCCGCGCCCCCTGCGTCACGCGGTGCTCCTCTCCACGACCAGGCGCTCCTTGGTGCGCGCTCTGCGCTGCCACGACCTGCGCCGGAGCTCAGCCGAGCGCAGCGCCGAGCGGAACAGGGCGCCGACGACCGCCGGCAGGTGCTCCCCCCGTGCGATCGAGGCGTGTGCGGCGGTGCCGAACACCCGTCGCAACGCCGCCGCGTCCGCGCCTGCGCCGATGCTGAGGCACAGGCAGCCGATCCCGTGGCGCCGGGCTTCCGCCAAGGCGCGGCGGGCGTCCGCCTCGCCGTAGGCGCTCTCGTACCCGTGGTCATAGGCCAGCCCGTCCGACAAGACGACCAGCAACCGCCGAGCCGTCCCGCCGTCGCCTTCGAGGACGGCTGCGCCGTGGCGGATGGCCGCGCCGAGCCGTGTGTAGGCCCCTGGGGCGAACCCGCCGAGGCGCTGGAGGACCGATGCGTCCATCTGGTCGGCGAAGCGCTTCACCGGCACCAGGTGCACCGCGGATCGGCCCTGCGAACGGAAGGCGTAGAGCGCCACCCGGTCGCCCAGCTCGAACAGCGCCATGCTGAGCGCGGCCGCCGCCGACCGTTGGTGCTCGTGCACCGGGACGCCCATGGCGCCGGGCAGGCCGGCCGAGCCCGAGACGTCGAGCAAGACCAGCACGGACAGGTCTCGGCGGCGGCGCAGGTTGTCGAGGTAGACCCCCTCGTCGGGGGCCGACCCGGCCAGTGCTTCGACGCGCGCCTCCACGGCCGCGTCGATGTCGACGTCGTCTCCCTGCAGCTGCCGGTGGCGACGCTCGAGCTCCGTCCCCAGTCGACCGAGGGAGCGCCGCAGGGGCAGGGTGTCGGGCACCGGGAGCGGTGCCGCGTCCTCGGGGCGCGGCACCGATTCCGTGACCGTGCACCAGGCCGGCCGGTAGCGACCCCGGATCCCGTCCCACTCGGGATAGGTGAAGCGCCTCGGTGCGAAGGCCGGGGTTCCCTCGGGTATGCGGGCGACCGCCGTTGACACGGCGTGGCTCGGTGCGACGCGGGTCGCCCGCCTCGACGTGCGGGTCGGCGAGCCGGCACCGGGCGGGCCCGATCCCGGCGAGCGGCTGTCGGTGAACAGGTTCTTGAGCAGCCGCCCGATCCCACCACCACCGCCGACCGGGCTCGAGAACAGGTCGGCACCTTCGAGCGCGCCCTCCTCCTCGTCGTCGAGCACCGCCGGCGGCACCGCAGGCTCGGTCCTCGGCGCGTGGCGTGCCGGCACGCCGTCGTCTGCCGGGCGGCACGCAGACGCGGACGACAAGACCTGCCGGGGCCGGATCATCCCGAAGATCGCAGGCGGGTCCCCGAGCTCCGCAGCGCTCATGGCGATCGCCAAGGATGCGGCCGGCGAATCGCTGCGGCCGGCGATCGCGTCGTCGACGACGGATCGGACCGACAGGGGCAGCAGTCCGTGCCGGCCGGCGAGCGCCCGGTGGCCCTCGATCGACAGGTAGCGGCGGGCCAGCGACGGACGCCGCGCCAGGGGTGCGAGCAACGCCGCGTCGAGACTTCCGCCTTCGAGCAGCGACGCCTGCACCGCCAGTGAGCGGATCTGCTCGTCGGCGTGGCGCGTGGTGTCGATGAAGATGGTGGCGCCGTCCGTCCACGCCGGCGCGTCCGCTCCCGCAGCGGCTACGTCCACAGACCGCCCGGCGATGGCCGACGCGAGCAAGCGAAACCGCGCCGGGCTGTCCGCCGACGGCCCAATGCTCACGCGTTCCCCGGGCGCACCGGCCTCACCATCGTTCCGAGCGTATTGACCACACCGTGGAGGGTCAATCGGATCGTGGCCGACGAGCGACGCGATAGGGTGCGGAACAACTCTTCGGTTCCGGCCCGCATGGGTTCCACGGGTGCCACGGGAACGACCAAGGCCGCGAGGGAGCGGACCCCGATGATCGACTTCCACGAGCAGGCAGTGATCGTCACCGGCGCCGGCCGTGGCCTCGGCCGGTTGTACGCCATCGAGCTGGCCCGACGCGGTGCATCCGTGGTCGTCAACGACCTCGGCGGCTCTGTGGAGGGCAACGGCGCCGACCCGTCGGTCGCCGACGGGGTCGTCGGGGAGATCAGGGCCGCGGGAGGCACCGCGGTCGCGTCCCACGACTCGGTGGAGACGCCCGAGGGGGGTGAGGCGATCGTGCGGTGCGCGCTGGAGAGCTACGGCCGAGTCGATGCCGTCGTCTCCAACGCCGGGATCTTCCACACCACGAGCTTCGAGGAGCTGTCGTCGGCCGATTGGCGGCGCATGCTGCGCGTCCACCTGGACGGCGCGTTCCACCTCGGCCAGCCCGCATTCCGGGCCATGAAGGCGCAGGGCTACGGCCGCTTCGTCTTCATCGCATCCTCTGCCGGGCTCTTCGGGCAGCCCAGCAGCGCCCACTACGCCGCGGCCAAGGCGGGCGTGATGGGCCTGACGAACGTGATCGCCATCGAGGGCGAGCCCCACGGGATCCTGGCGAACACGGTGCTCCCGTTCGGCTACTCGCGGATGGTGACCTCGACCCTCGGGGAGGCGGAAGCGGAAGCGCTGCGGGAGGCATCGGGCTTCATGCGGGCGATCGATCCGGACCTGGTCGTCCCGCTGGTGACCTTCCTGGCCAGCAGGTCCTGCACCTTGACGCATCACAATTACTCCGCCTGCGCCGGCCGCTTCGCGCGCGTGTTCGTCGGGATCGGCGCGGGCTGGGTCGCAGACAAAGGGTCCACACCCTCGGCGGAGGACATCGAGACACACCTCGCCGCGGTGTCGGCGACCGAGCCCTTCATCGTCCCGACGTCGATCTTCGACGAGGTGGCAGGGGTCTGCGGGCGGCTGGGCATCACCGCCTGAGCGCGCTACCGCTTCGCCACGCCTCGGAGCACGACGTCACGTTGGTGCTTGAGCGCACCTCGTTTCCCGGCTTCCTCGATGATGTGCTCGGGGACCCAGGTCAGCTCCACCACGCACCGGGCCATCAGCGGCGTCGGTCCCTGGTCGAGGCGCAGCTGGCCCGACGCCTCCCCTTCCCGCAGCAACGCCGTCAGACGGCGCAACAAGGCCGAGAACGACCACCCGAGGTCGATGGTGTCCGGCGGGGACTGGCGTTGCCACGCCAGCTGGATCTTGAACTCGTCGTTGAAGCGGTCCATGACGTTGATGTGGAGCCAGGCCACCGCGTCCAGCTTCTCGAGCGGCGTGGAGTCCGAGGCGAACGCGGCGTCCCATCCGGCGACGGACTTCTCGAAGAAGGACCGCATGATCGAGGTCAGGAGCTCTTCCTTCGAGCCGATCACCCGGTAGACGCTCCCGGTGCTCATCCCCGCGGCGGAGGCGATGTCCCGCACGGTCGTGACCTCGTAGCCTCGACGGCCGAACTCCGCCCGGGCGACGGCCCGGATGGACGCGGCCCGGTCGTCGTCGGCAACCTCGTCGCCCTCGTGCCAGTGCTCGATGACCCGCTCCACCGCCGCGAGGGCGTCCGACCGGTCCAGCTCGGCCGTCTTCGGCGGCGTTGCCGCCACACCATGGAGCAGGATCCCGCACAACGCGGCTGCGACGCGGTCGACCGCGGCGAACCGATGGAAGAACCCGAGGCCCACGTGGAGCATCGTCTGGCACATCCGGTCGGCGAGCATGGCCAGGTCGACGCCGGGCCGGATGACCCCGCCCGCGCGGCCGATCTCCAAGGCCTGGAGCATCGCCGCCTCGATCCCGCTCGGCGTCCGGTTCGCCATCTTGACGAGCTCCGGCCCTGCACCGGCCGGCGGCTCGTTGAAGCTGAAGTGCACGGCCACGCTGTGGCGCACTGCGCACTCGGCGACGGCCGTCCCCAACGCCGTGATGGTACCGGTGATGTCGCCGGGTTCCGTGCCCTTCAGCTCCGCGCGCACGGTGTCGGCGATCCGGTCGAGCTCGGCGTGATATCGGTGGACCAGCTCGACGACGATCGCTTCCTTGGAGTCGAAATGGTGGTACAGGCTCCCGGGCTTGATGCCGCACGCGTCGGCGATCTCCTGCAGCGATGTGCGAAGGCCACGTGAGGCGAACAGCTGGGATGCGGTCTCGAGGATCTCGTCCCGACGGGCCAGGTGCGGATCCGCGGCGCCGAGGAGGCTGAGACCGCTGCTCCCGCCGGGCCTCGGGTGCTTGGTCGTCACGTCAGGACACGCTCCTCGCGCCGTCGATGGTCACGCATTTGGCACCGCTGCACTGGACGTACGATTTAACACCATTCGCCGTCCGGCCGACGTTCCGCCCTGGCGAGCCGATCCGCGAGGGGATTCGCCCTCCACCGATTGAGGTCCTGCACACGGTGTGACAGTGTCTCGGAATATGCGATTCGGACTCGATGTGGCACAGCAGCGCATGCCGTGGGACGAGCTGGTACGCCGTGTGCGGCTCGCCGAGGAATGGGGCTTCGACGGCGTCTGGGGGTTCGACCACTTCCAGCCCATGTACGGGAAGGGACCGGGCGAGGCGTTCGAGGGCATGACGACGCTTGCCGCCCTCGCCGGGGCCACGACACGCATCCGGCTCGGTCTGCTCGTCACCGGCGTGACGTACCGGCACCCGTCGGTGCTCGCCGCGCAGGCCATCACCATCGACCACGCGTCACACGGCCGGCTCGAACTGGCCCTCGGCGCGGCCTGGTTCGACAAGGAGCACCACGAGCTCGGCATCCCCTTCCCGCCCATCGGCGAGCGCTCCGCGTTGCTGGAGGACACCCTCGAGATCGTCACCCGCCTCTTCACCGGCGAGGTGGTCTCTTACCAGGGACGGGTCGTGTCCCTGCACGACGCGCAGTTGCGGCCGACGCCGGTGCAACGACCACATCCGCCCATCTGGATCGGCGGGACCGGCCCCCGCCGGACGCTGCCGCTGGTGGCCAAGTATGCGGACGTGTGGCACGCCTTCGGCTCGCCGAACTCCCTGCGCGAGGCGTCCGAGCGCGTCGACGAGCTCGCCACCAGGGCCGGCAGGGACCCCGCCGACATCCTCCGTGCCGGGTCGCTCTCGCTCGACGACCTGGACACGGCGCGCAAGCACGCCGCCAAGTGGCACGACGCGGGCTACGGCTACCTGGTGTGCGGCTGGCCCGAGACGGGCGCGCCCCAGATCGAGCGGTTCGTGCGCGAGGTGATGCCGGACTTCACCGGGTGATCGGTCGCCGCCGCTAGGCGAACTCGGCCCGCCGCCGGTGGAAGCGCCGCGACGTCGCTGACGGCACTGGCCTCGTCGTCGCTCCACTGGGTGACGAGGGTGTTGAGCGCACCCCCTCGGCCACCTCGGCGGACGTCCGGATGGGCGTGCTCACAGCTCGACGTCGACGATCGGCATCTCGAGCGGGTTCACGTTCACCGACCGCATCGCCGGGAGCAGCCGGTCGTAGGGAAGTCCGGCCAGGAACCCGTCGATGACCCGGTGGTTGTTCGAGATGTGCCCTTCGATCTGCTCGGAGAGGCGCAGGTACTCGAAGCTCTTGGCGTGCAGGCCCCGCTGCTGCCTGGGGATGTTGGAGAAGTCCTGGGCGGGGATGGGCGGCCACCGCTCGTCGTCGTGCTGCCACACCTCGGGGGGCGGCGGCGCCTCGGGCTCGCTCCCCTCCGGGAACCGGGCCAGCGACCAGATCTCCATCAGCGTCTCCTCCGGCCCGAGCGGCCGGAACCGGTACGCGGAGGCGCCCGAGTACATGGGGAGCACGAAGTAGTGGGGGAAGCAGTAACCCATCGGCTCGTTCATCGACTGCGCTTCGAGCTCGTTGAGATCGGGGACGTCGTGGCCCTCGGCGCGGTGCCAGGCGACGACGGCGTCGTTGAGCGTGCGGTGCCACGTCGACATGGCCAGCTCGGGGTCGGCCGGCAGCTCGATCTCCCGCTCCAGCCGTTCGGCGATGCGCAGGTCGGTCGCGTGCACCATCCCGTTCATGCCCTCGCTCATCATCCGGAGGTACTGCAGCTCGGCGTCGAGCCACTTCCGGGGGTCGAAGGGACGGTCCCGGCGCGGGATCCGGTCCGGAAGCACGAGCTGGGGGTGCGACTGGATCACGTGGTACTGCTCCTGGAAGGCCTCTTGGGCGAGCTTCCAGTTCGCCGGGAGCCGGCACGCGTACCACCACTCGGCCCGCAGCGACTCGACCTTCCAGGCGTCGAGGACGGCGGCCACCGGCTCGAGGCACTGGCGCAGCGGCGGGGCCTCGTCGCTGAGGTTGATCCAGGCGCACCCGCCCCACACCTCGCAGCGCACCGGCGTCAGGTCGAGGTCCCCGGGCTGCAGGTTGTGCTCGCTGAAGGTCTTGGGCCTCGAGACGAAGGTGTTCTTTCCGTCCGAGCGGTAGCACCACCCGTGGAACGGGCAGGTGAACCCACTGTCGCAGGTCCCGCGTCCCTGCGCGACCTGGACCCCCCGGTGGCGGCAGGCGTTGTGGAACGCCCGCACCCCGAGGTCGTCGGTGCGCACCACGACGAGGGACTGGTCGAGGAACTCGTACACGATGAAGTCGTTCGGCCTCGGGATCTCCTCGAGGCGACAGGCCATCTGCCACACACGCGGCCACAGGAGCTCGACTTCCATCCGGTAGAAGTCCGGGTCGTAGTACCGCTCCTTGGGGACCCGGTCCGGCAGCTCCATGGCGTGGGGCACCGGGAGCGCCGACCACTTCCGATCCATGATCGCCACGCCGCCGCCTTTCCTCTCGGACGGTCCTGGCGAGTACCCTATACCAACCGGTCGGTACAAGGCCCTGGCGCCGGGCCCCCCGGCTGACATCGCAACACGCCGCGCCCGGCGCGATCCCGTATGACGACCTCACCCGAACCAGCATCCGGCCAGTCCCCGGGCCCGCCCGCTCCCGACGTCGACGTGCTGGTCGTCGGCGCCGGCATCACGGGCATCTACCAGCTCTACCGCGCCCGCGAGGCCGGGTTCTCGGTGCAGCTGGTCGAGGCCGGCGACGGGGTGGGGGGCACCTGGTACTGGAACCGCTACCCCGGGGCCCGGTTCGACTCCGAGAGCTACACCTACGCCTTCCTGTTCTCGAGGGAGTTGTTCGACGAATGGGAGTGGCAGGAGCACTTCGCCGGCCAGCCCGAGATCGAGCGCTATCTCAACCACGTGGTCGACCGCTTCGACCTACGGCGCCACATGCGCTTCGGCGCCAAGGTGATCTCGGCGACCTACGACGAGCCGTCGGGCACGTGGCGGGTGGTGACCGGCGACGGCGGCGAGGTCCGGACGCGCGTTCTCGTCGCCGCCACCGGCGTGTTGTCGGTGCCGTACTTCCCCGACGTGCCCGGGCGCGAGGACTTCCGTGGCGAGTCGTACCACACGGGGCTGTGGCCGACGACGCCGGTCGACTTCGCCGGCAAGCGGGTCGCCGTCATCGGCACCGGGTCGAGCGGTGTCCAGCTGATCCCGGTCATCGCCGGCGAGGTGGCCTCCCTCACCGTCTACCAACGCACCGCCAACTGGTGCACACCGCTCAACAACGCGCCCATCGCACCAGACGAGCAGGCGCAGCTCCGGGCCGACTTCGACGCGATGTGCGAGACGCTCAACACGTCCCCCGCCGGGTTCCTCCACGGGGCGCACGACCGTGCCACCTACGACGACCCGGAGGAGGAGCGGCTGGCCTTCTTCGAGCAGATGTGGAACAGCCCGGGGTTCTCCAAGCTCATCAGCCACTACACCGATCTGATGGTCGACCCGGCCGCCAACGCCGAGTGGTGCGAATTCCTCGCCGGCAAGGTGCGCGGCATCGTGCGGGACCCGGCCACCGCCGAGAAGCTGATCCCCAAGGACCACCGTTTCGCCGAGAAGCGTCCTCCCTTCGTGCACGGCTACTACGAGGCGTTCAACCTCCCCGATGTGATGCTGGTCGACCTGAAGGAGACGCCGATCCTCCGGGTCACCCCGAACGGGATCGAGACGGCCGAGGGCATCCGGGAGTTCGACATCGTGGTGTGGGCGACCGGCTTCGACTTCGGCACCGGCGCCCTCCTGCGCATGGGCATCCGCGGCCGGGACGGGCTCGCGCTGGCGGACGACTGGGCCGACGGCCCGCGGACGTTCCTCGGCGTCCAGACGGCCGGGTTCCCGAACCTCTTCTTCCCCGGCGGGCCGCATGCCGCGGCGGGCAACAACCCCCGCTACAACGGTGACCAGGTGGACTTCGTCACGGAGACGATCGTCTACGTGCGTGACCACGGCTACGACACGGTCGAGGTGGGCCGCGAGGCGCAGGAGCGGTGGACGAGCATGGTCGACCGCAACGCCTCGAAGTCCAATTTCGGCGAGATCAGCTACTACTTCGGGACCAACATCCCGGGAAAGCCCCGCAAGTACCTCCTCAACTCGGGCGGACGGCCCAAGCTCTTCGCCATGATCGCCGAGGTGCTTCAGAGCGACTACGCGGCGTTCCGCATGTCCCGCTCCTCGGACCGCTCGACGGACCGCTCGACGGACCGCTCGACGGATCTCACCGGCACCTCCGCCTGAGCAGCCGGCGCCGCGTCCGGGCGCGTGCCACCGCCCTTCAGACGGTGGCCACGGGCGTCAGGGGCGAGCCCACCGCGCCCGGCAACCGCAGCGGCGGCGCGGTGAGCAGGAAGCGGCTGCGGCCCTGCGTGCGCAGCCACGACGCCAGCTCGTGCAGGTACCACATCTCCCCGAGGGGGACGCCCAGCCGGAACAGGCAGAGGTGGTGGATCGGGAGGAACGAGTGGCGGCTGGGGTCCTTGTCCCTGCCCACCAGCCCCTCCACCGCGTAGTTGTCGGCCACCAGCGCCGAGATCTGCGAGTCGGCGATCCACTGCAGCAGCGCCTCGTCCCGGGCGTCGAGATAGGTGCACAGGGCGTGGATCTTCACCGGGTCCGGGTGGCGGTCCCACTCCAGGACCTTGGTGGCGAAGCCGGTGTGCAGCAGCAGCATGTCGCCCGGCTCCACCACCACCCCGTCGGCCGCCATGACCTCCCGCAGCGTCTGCAGGTCCACGCCGTGCCAGTCGTGGCCGAGGTGGTGGGCCAGGTCGACGAGCACGCCGCGCCCCTGGACGCCGGTGGCGGCCATGTGCTCCAGGCCGAGGTGGTGTGCGAAGCACAGGTGCCGGCCTCCGTCCCCCGCCGCGTCCGGCCTCGGCCCGACGAGGTCGACGTCGGCTCGATAGCCGTTGTAGTACACGGGCTCCTCGACCCCGTCACCGTCGGCGTCGAACTCGGCGCCGACGTGGGCGAGGGAGTCCCATTGCGTCGAGTACTGCAGCGACAGCGTGACGACGTCGTCGGCCCAGACGTCCACGTAGCGGGGGTCCCCCTCGTCCATCCCGCTCATGTGCACGTTGTAGAAGGTGCCGGGGTTGCCCCGCATGTCCTCGGTCGGCGTCAGGACGGGCGGGTGCCGCCGCTGATTGAGGGCAGTGCCGCCGGGGAAGTCGAGGGGCAGGCTCAGGCAGAAGCTGAGACCGGCCTCGACCTCGCGCACGCCCTGGAGGACCTTGTCGGGGGTGAGGAGGTTGATCCGGCCCAGTTCGTCGTCCTCGCCCCAGTCCCCCCAGGTCGATCCGGGCGGACGGTGCCGCCACCGCTTCCCCACGTCCATTCCTCCCTGGTCGCACGGGCACCTTCGGGACCCTCGGGCACCTTCACGGACCCTCGGGCACCTTCCGGGACCCTCGGGCACTTTCCGGCACTTTCGACCGGCGGCCCTCAGCATTTCATGTACCGACCGGTTGGTCTAACATCCAGCTGGCGCGCAGGGAGGACGTGGTCATGCCGGAGAAGCCGGAGAAGAAGGACTTCATCGTGTCCGCCGACGGGCACATCCTCGAGCCCACGGACCTCTTCGTCACCCGTCTCCCGAAGCACCTGCGGGACCGAGGGGTGTGGGAGGAGGACTTCGAGATCGAGCCGTTCGTCGAAGGCGGCGCCCGCGTGTTCCGGCGGCTGCACACGCCGGGGTTCGAGGGCTGGACGATCTCCCGCTACCGCCAGACGAGCGGACGCACCCCCGAGGGGGACCCCGAGCTGATCATCGAGGACATGGACGTCGACGGGGTCGACGTCGCCGTCATGCACCCGAACCTGTCGCTGTTCGGGCTTTACTCCGACGACCACGAGCTGTCCATGGCCCATGCCCGCGTGTACAACGACTACGTCGTCGAGCGGTTCAGCCCGCACTTCTCGCGAATCATGCCCACGGCGCCGGTGCCGATCACCGATGTCGCGGACGCCGTCGCCGAGATCGATCGCGTCGCGGCGGCCGGCTTCCGGGCGATCCTCCTCCCGGCGGTGCCGCCCAAGCCGTACTACTCGCGGGAGTTCGACCCGGTGTGGGCCGCGGCACAGGCCAGCGGGATGCACGTGTTCATCCACACCCAGACCGGCGGCGTCAAGGTGAACGAGCCGGACGCCACCACGCTCAAGGTCGTCAAGGAGAATGCTGCGCAGGTCAACCTGCCGATGACCGAGAAGTCCGCCTCCAGGCGGATGGTCACCCAGTGCGTCTACAGCACCATCGTCCCGCAGCAGGTCATCTGCGAGCTCATCGGCGGAGGGGTCGCCGAGCGCTATCCCGAGCTGCACTTCGCGCTGATCGAGTTCAACGCCCACTGGCTGGCCTCGCTCGTGGGCTCCATGGACAAGTGCTGGGTGAC
>Ga0187778_10001564_pt1 | contig 15773 bp, 10 predicted proteins | sample 1015_Q2_SP5_20_M_FD_132418 | JGI IMG/M metagenome (GOLD analysis project Ga0187778, IMG submission 132418) | Tropical peat soil microbial communities from peatlands in Department of Meta, Colombia - 1015_Q2_SP5_20_MG | ecosystem: Environmental > Terrestrial > Soil > Wetlands > Peat | place...
ACGAACCCAGCGTCGGAGGCTTTCATGAGGAGATCGAGTCCGCTTTCTGTTCTAGCAATTACAGTAGAGTAGCCTTCAGGGCATCCGACGCCACCCACTGAGATATCTGCATATTCAGCTGTAAAGTCGTCGCACCGGTGGCAGCTTCCCCGCACATATTGATTGAGGTCTTTGAGGGGAACACGTAGTACTTCAGATTCTCCACTCGTTGCTATGAATTGCCCTTTCTTGATACCCACCTTAGTCAACTTGGTTGGGTCTATGCCTTTGCTGATCAGATAGTTTTCGATGAGTGCGTCGTACTTGTAACTTTCCATGCAGAATAATCCTATCGATAGGGTCATTGCTTGTGCCAATCTTCGGTTTCCCATCGGGGACGTTTGAATTCGTCTTACTGCTCGGATTTGGCATGGCGTTCCAACCAGGCCCACTTTTGATTTTCCGTATTCATCTATTGCTGATCTGACTCCAAGTAGAGTCGGGCTTGGGGTATATTTGGTTCCAGCATTCTGGACTAAATCATCGTATTTTGTAGCCACTTTTGGACGAGCAACCCACTTTTCATCTCTGCCGGCCACTACTGCTGCGTCAATAACCTTGTTTTCAAGCGCGTAAGCGAGAAGGGCAGTTACTACTCCACCGTCTTGTGCTCGGCTCTTGATGTTCGAGTTTGATGCGCGACCAACATATGCATGACGGTAGATGCCGATTGGTTCGTCTGGTCTTCTAGTTCGGCCGTGGAGGAAGGTTTCAACATCGTCGCTGGAGAATTCCACGTTCGGGCACTGGTAATAGCAGATTTCGCAGAGCGCACATGTGCCTACCATGCTAGGTTGCTCACCGACGGGCCATAGGATGTTCATCGGACATGCTGCCATGCATGCTCCGCAGAAGCTGCATGTGTCTTGACGGATGACTTGTGACATTAAATTGCCGAATAGACGTGGCTTTTCCAGCAACATTCATCTCTTCTTTGATTCGCGGTTCGAAGAGCATAATGAAAATGGCTTGTGGCTGTTTTTCATCGTTGGGATGAAGACAAGAAAATCTCCATGTTATATTCGTGTATATCCTGCACAAATCATCCCATAATATGTTGGCACTTGATACGAGAATAATTGACTCTTCATTTTCACGCGTTCGACAATTCCTGCCAATATGGCTGTTTGCCAGAGGCTGTCGGGTTTTGCAGCTTCGACGAATCTCGATTTCAATCGAAGAATTGAGGTCAAGTTGTTTGCTTTAATAGCGTTCATCATTATGTAATCATATTTTGCGGCAGCTCGGTTGAAACCGTATGGACCAGACTTTTTGTGAGCGTGTGCCTGGTCTGCGCTTGCAATAAAGACGAACTTCTTTGAAGTATGCTCCATAATTTCAGCGATTATTTGCCCGAACTTCATATTCTGAATGAGCGGGATCTCTCGGGAAGGTGTAACAATTGAAACTCTTGGATGCCAGTTTTTCTTCCTTAGAATGAACCAGAGAGGCACTAATGTTCCCCAATCCATTGGTAAGTCCGACATCTCCCCTTCCGATGATCCATAGTTAGCTCCGACCACTGGCAGTCCTCGTTTGGATGCTTTAATCAATAATTGATGGGAGAATTCAACGTCACATCTGACTTTCAGGCTCACTGACCTTCGATTTTCCCCTATGAGTTTGCCTGACGAATTCTGTGCTGTAACGACACCGATCTCCTTCCACAACCTAAGATTGTGAGGTGTAGCGATAACAATCGTATCCGGGCGAGATCGAACGACGTGACTCGCGAGAGTCTTAAGACCCTGTTCTGTCACTCGAAACGAACGCTGCTTTTGTTTCGGCGTAATCGCTCTTATCGTTTCGTCTCCGTGCGGTGCTATGCAGGCATAAACGAGTGTCATACCATTCTCACTTATTGTGCGGTTGAATGAATCTAAAGAGCTAATCACTGATCCGGCATACTACCGGTTCAACTGTTGAGAGCGATCAGCTTGAGCATCTGGGTTCTGATTGTAGCATGATTGCTGAGAACTCGGTGTTGAAACGCCGTACGTGTCTCTTTCCATGGAAGTCTATAGAGAACAAAATTCTCGATACTGTAATGAGAATATGGATATTCCGTTGCATCTATAGTCCACCTCTCATAAGACACGGAAAGCACGCTGAGAAGATGTTTGATGTCCAAGAAAGTGCACGTGAAAGGTACGCTCGTAGAGCTCGATGGAGATGAGATGACCCGTGTCATGTGGAAGATGGTCAAGGAGAAGCTTCTCCTTCCCTACGTCGATATGGAAATCGAGTATTTTGACCTAGGATTGCCGAATAGGGACAAAACTTACGATAGAGTAACCTTGGAAGCTGCCGAAGCCATCAAGAAGCATTGGGTCGGTGTGAAATGCGCCACAATAACTCCGAACAAGGACAGGATTAAGGAGTATAACCTCAAGAAGGAGTGGCCGAGTCCGAACGGCACGCTCAGAGCCGTGCTTGATGGCACAATCTTTCGGAGTCCTATCCTAGTGAGCAATATTCTACCCACCGTGAAGGCATGGAAGAAGCCAATTCATATTGGAAGACACGCCTACGGTGATGTATACAAAAATCAGGAGATTAGGGTTGAACAACCAGGCACGGCAGAATTAGTATTCTCTCCAGCTGACGGAAGCGCACCGACAAAGCGTCTCGTACATGAATTCAAAGGACCTGGAATTCTCCAAGGTATTCACAACACTGACGATTCGATTCGCAAATTCGCGAAAGCCTGTTTCACCTACGCATTAGACCAAAAGGTGGATCTTTGGTTCTCAGACAAGGATACGATTTCAAAAACCTACGACAGTCGCTTTACCCAAATATTTAGAGAAGAGTCAGAAAATTGGAAGACCGAATTCGAACAGGCCCACATCACTTACTTCTTCACCCTCATCGACGACGCTGTTGCTAGGATTATGCGGTCAGAGGGCGGCATCTTATGGGCTTGCAAGAATTACGATGGAGATGTTATGTCAGACATGCTAGGGTCCGCGTACGGCAGCTTGGCGATGATGTCCTCAGTCCTCGTCTCTCCATCAGGCCAATTTGAATACGAAGCAGCACACGGCACCGTCCAGAAACATTACTATAAGCACCTGAAGGGAGAGAAGACATCCAGCAACCCAATGGCACTTATCTTTGCCTGGACAGGAGCTCTGAAAAAACGGGGAGAATTAGATAAGACGCCTGACGTAGTCGCTTTTGCTCAGCAACTCGAAAACGCTGCGTTGGAGACAGTTCAATCCGGCGTCATGACGGGCGATCTCGTAAAAGTGGCTGTGCCCAGCTCGAACAACAAGGTGGTGTACACTGAAGAGTTTGTGGACGCGATCGCTGCGAATCTAAGGAGGAAAATCGACTAAGGAGACGTGAAGAATGGCTCACAAAGCAATACGGGAAGCAGACGCAAAGCGAATGATAGCCCGCCATTTCAAGGACTATACTCCCAGGAAATGCAGTGTCAAGGACCAATTCGTTTCCGTGGGGCCTGACACTGATTTGAAAACTCTGCCGGAAAAGTATCATTGGCTCAACGAGAAGAAACTTGTCGTAAAACCAGATCAACGCTTCAAGAGAAGAGGTAAGAATAATCTCATCCTCTTAGACGCCAGCTGGCAGAACGCTAAGAAATGGATTCAAGAACGCCAAGGCAAACCCATAACCCTAGGCAACGTTACTGGCGCACTAACTCACTTTATCGTTGAACCTTTCGTCCTACACTCGCCAGACGACGAGTACTATCTTGCTATCACGTCATCTAGAGATGAAGATCACATAATGTTCTACCATAAGGGAGGCGTCGATATTGGCGATGTCGATCAGAAAGCCTCAGTATTACGTGTCCCAATAGGTGAAACGCCGTCAAAACAAGAGATCGACTCGCAACTCTTATCCAAGATACCAAGTCAACGAAAACCATTCATGGCCTGCTTCATTGAAGGAATGTACAAGTTTTACGCGGATCTGAACTTCACGTACCTCGAAATCAATCCTTTCGTCCCTACATGTGAACAATTAGCATCATGTACCGGCGACTGCTGCGCCTTTCCACTTGATATCGCAGCTGAATTGGATGACACCGCCGAGTTCGAGAGTGGCAACAAATGGGGGCCGATAGAATTTCCTCCGCCATTCGGGAGAACACTGACGAAAGAAGAAGCATACGTTGAAGAGCTCGACTCGAAGACAGGCGCCTCACTGAAACTCACTGTGCTCAATCCGGAAGGCCGAATCTGGACCTTAGTTGCCGGTGGAGGAGCCTCAGTTATCTACGCTGATACAATTACCGACCTAGGTTTCATGAGTGAAATGGCAAACTACGGAGAATATTCTGGAGACCCCAACGAGGAGTTCACCTACCTCTACGCTAAGACCGTGCTCGATCTCATGACTAGGAAGAAGATGCCACAAGGGAAGATTCTCCTCATAGGGGGCGGAATCGCCAACTTCACTGACGTAGCGCAGACGTTCAAAGGCATAGTTCGCGCACTTCGAGAATACAAAGAACCTCTACGAGAGAATCATGTGAAGATCTACGTCCGCAGGGGTGGACCCAATTACAAAGAGGGCTTGAAAATCATGAGAGAGTTGGGAAACGAGCTGGAGGTCCCGATCGAAGTATATGGACCTGAAACTCACATGACGAAGATCGTCAGCATGGCGATCAAGGGGTTGGAGTAGAAGTGGGTACATTGACTGTGGAGATGAAACCACCGACAAAGAAATCTGATTACGTTCTCTTTGACAAGAATACGCAAGCATTCATCTACAATATGCAAGTGAACGCTGTACAGAGAATGCTCGACTTTGACTACGTAGCAGGTAGAGAGAAACCATCGGTAGCGGCCTTGATTGATCCAACTGGAGCTGATGGTTTCCAGAAGTTCTTCTTCGGCAGCAAAGAGGTTCTCATTCCAATATACAAATCCCTCAAAGCAGCAGCCGCAGAGCATCCCAGCGTAGATGTTCTAATCAACTTCGCATCTTTCAGATCTGCAGCGCAATCGACCGATGGCGCCCTGGGGATTCCTACACTGAGAACGTATGTGATCATTGCCGAAGGCGTTCCGGAACGGAAAATGAGAATCCTCGCTATCAAAGCTAAGAAGATGAATAAAATTATCATTGGCCCAGCAACAGTTGGAGGCATCGTTGCCGGTGCGTTCAAGATTGGCAACACCGGCGGAACCATCGAGAACATCATAGAGTCAAAATTACATAGGCCAGGATCGATCGGTTTCGTCTCCAAATCGGGGGGCCTAAGCAACGAAGCCTACAACATCATCGCTCGGAACACTGATGGCGTCTATGAAGGCATCGCTATTGGCGGAGACACTTACCCAGGTACAACCCTTCTTGACCATTTACTAAGATTCGAGAAGAATCCCGAAATCAAAATGCTGGTCTGCCTCGGCGAGGTTGGCGGAACAGACGAATATGCAATAGTCGAGGCCCTGAAGAAGAAACAGATCACAAAGCCACTTGTACTGTGGGTAACAGGTACATGCGCAAAAGCGTTCAAGACAGATGTCCAGTTCGGCCATGCGGGAGCCAGAGCAAAATCAGAAACCGAGAGTGCTTACGCGAAAAATTCCGCACTGAGAGAAGCAGGGGCAACGGTACCATACTCCTTCGACGATTATGCCGAGAGCATTAACAGAGTATACAAGAACCTAGTGGACAAAGGAGTCATAGTCCCACGAGTTGAACCATCTTTACCTGCGATTCCAATGGACTACGCGACTGCTGCAAAGAAGGGACTCATAAGAAAATCAACGAATTTCGTTTCCACAATTTCCGACGACAGAGGCGAAGAATTGCTTTACGGAAACATGACTATCTCGGACGTATTCGCGAAGGACATAGGAATTGGCGGGGTCCTATCAATCCTCTGGTTCAAGAAACTTCTGCCAAAATATGCTACGAAATTCATAGAAATGGCAATAATGGTAACCGCAGATCACGGTCCAGCAGTTTCCGGAGCCCACAACACAATAGTGGCTGCCCGAGCAGGCAAAGACCTGATCTCCTCAATTGTCTCGGGCATGCTCACGATCGGGCCAAGATTTGGCGGCGCACTCGACGGCGCTGCGCAACAATTCTCCCAAGCACTAGACAAAGGGTTGACACCTCAACAATTCGTCGACGATATGAAATCGCGAGGTATACTCATCCAAGGTATTGGTCACCGGATCAAATCGGTTCATAATCCGGACATGAGAGTGACGATCATCAAAGACTACGCGAAAGCACGTTTCAAGTCTACACCATTACTGGACTATGCCCTCGAGGTTGAGAAAATTACGACGGCCAAACGAGACAATTTGATTCTCAACGTAGACGGGTGTATCGGAATCTGTTTTGCGGACTTACTCCGGACAGAATTCGGAAAGGAACTCGCGGCTGACTACATCAACATGGGAGCCCTCAACGGTCTTTTCGTTTTGGGAAGGACTATCGGCTTGATGGGGCACTACTTGGATCAGAATAGGCTGAAGCAACCCTTGTACAGACATCCATGGGATGACATAGCCTACATGAAGAACTAATTTAGTCGGATTAAATGGAGGTGAAAGAGATTGACGATTGGACGATGCGCAGAGTGCCGAATCGCTTATGGCGATGACTGTACAGTCTGCACGATCTGCGGTACACCACCAGGCGACTCTTGTGCTCACTGCCCACCCTCGTTGACACTGGGCGGTTAAGGATCCTGTAAGACCGTTGAAGATTAGCGGCTACTTAGCCCCGTGTGGACAATTTGTCCAGAGTTTTGAGGCTTTCATTGGCTATGAACGGTCTTTGCGTTTGGCGAATCGCCTCTTTGAATGCTTCGAGCGGAATGAAATTCGTCTGTTTCAGCATTTCCGCCACAGCCGCAAGCGCGATCTCCTTGCGAGCTACTCTACCTAGGTCGAGGGTGGAAATTCGTGCGTCTGTTTGTATTGGGAGGAGTTCTCTCGGCGCGTAAAGTACACTCCTGTCTGTTAAGGTGTCAATTTGACTTTTGCAAGTCTTTATGCCTTCTGGCGCTAATGCGAGAAAGATATCGGGTTTTTCGATTCCTGTGTAGAGGATTTCTTTGGGGCTCAGGATGATTTCGGAAATAGAATGGCCGGTCATTACCGTGACCGGGTAATCATCCCGCTTAGTTGCCCAGAGGTTTGAGAGAACTGCTGCTGTTCCAAGTGTAGATGCTGTTGATGCAATCTTCTGGCCGGCTGCGCCTGCTATGATTATGCGTAGAGTGTTATCTAGATTTGATTTGAAGAGAGGTTTCAGTGGTGGCTGCTTTACGGACGGAATTGTGCTTGAGGCCATTGCACGGTAGGCATGTGTATACTCATCTCTTTTTTCTTGATGGATTATGCCTCTCTGGAGGGCATGCTTGGACATTGATTCCTCAAGCTGCGCCCGGTTGAATGCGTTGTTGGGAACGAAGTAGGCTGCGCAGAGTTCCCAGATGTCAATAAGGGAGAAACCGTCGCTGAGAATAGCTTGCTCGATCAAATGAGGTATGGTATTATCGAACGTTGTCGTTCGCGCTACGAATGTGGCTCCGTTCAATGCAACGGTTCCAGCTATGTCCAATGGGTGCTCTAGATTGCCAATTCGTGTGGTTGAAGTGATGCCGCCGTGAGGGGTAGTCACTGAATGCTGACCTCCAGTCATTCCATAATTGAAATTGTTTAGGACGAGTACTGTTACGCCGATATTTCTTCGAGCTGCGTTGATCAAGTGATGACCTCCTATCCCACATCCGCCATCTCCCATGATGACGACAATTTTCAAGTCAGGGTTAGCCAGTTTTATGCCGGTAGCGTAGGTAATCGCGCGGCCGTGAAGGCCATGGAAGGCGTTTGTGTTGAAGTATTGGTCAGAAAGACCTGAGCATCCAATGTCTGTGACGATTACAATCTTGTGTGGATCAAGTTGGAGCTTGACCAACGTGGCGTTGAGATAGTCCAATACAATCGAGTGACTGCAACCTGGACAGAACGGATACGGCTTCGAGTCGCGATAGGAAACGTACTGCTCAGTCATATAACCAACTCCATGATCTGCCGCGGACTGATCAGCTCCCCATCGATTCTGTTGACTCCAATTACTTCTATTCCCCTATCGATTCTCTGAGCAATCCGTTCAATTTCCAGCTTATACTGACCGAGGTTGAGTTCGGATACGATGATCCTTTGGATTCCTGATAATGTCTTGGTGACTGAATTCGTAGGTACAGGCCACAGTGAATGAACGATGAGGTTAGCGATCTTCATTCCTTTCTCGCGGAGCAGTTGTGTAGCTTCAAGACTGCTGCGGGCACTAACTCCATAGCTGACTAGGAGAGTACGAGCTCCGTCCTGTATATCGACCGTCACCGATTCAATTTCCTGACTATGTTTGTCGATTTTAGCTGCGAGGTGTGCATTCAGCCTTCCAACCTTCTCGGGGATCTTGGTCAAAAATCCGTTCTCGTCATGAGTTGATCCTGTGAATCTGACAATGTTCTTTCCACCGTATGACGAGAGGAATGGTATATCGCTGAGCTCATGAATCAAGTATGGAACAAAAGGGTCAGGTTCTTTCAACCATTCTGTTCCTGACTCGGTTTCACTGTTTCCGTCGCTTTCAATTGTACTCATTGTTGCCACTACTTCGCGGTCGGTTAACAAGAAAACCGGGCAACGAAATCGCTTTGCTAACTTGAAAGCCCGGATTGTGAGGGTGTAACTCTCAGATGGATTTGTCGGACACAACGCTATGATCGGATATCCGCCAGATGTTCCCCACCGAGCGAATTGGACGTCTCCCTGCCCAACCGTAGTTGCTCCGCCTGTGGCTGGTCCAAGTCGCATTACATCTACGATGACGAGAGGGACTTCTCCCATGATGGCGAGTCCAATGTTTTCACTGTACAGGCTCATTCCAGGACCGCTTGTTGCAGTCATGCAGGTCGCTCCGGTCATGGCTGCTCCGATGCACATGCCTATCGAGGCTATCTCGTCCTCACCCTGAATAGCGATTCCGCCGATCTTTGGGAGTTCTCGGAACATGTGGTGTAGGATAGGGGTGGCGGGTGTAATTGGGTAGCCGGCGAAAAAGTTGCACCCTGCTGAGATAGCGCCCTGGGCTATCGCCTGGCCGCCGTTAATGAACTGGCGAGTCATATGTAACCAGCATGAGTGACCCTACCAGTGGCATTAACAGTGGTGCTTGTTTTTCAACTTGTGAGAATTAATCGTATGTCAAGGATGATTTTCCAAGGCTAATCATCCATTTCGTACGAACAGCACGGAGGGGCTCATCCCAATCTTAATTCCAATATTATCGAGAATCTTCTGAAACTTGCCTTCCGAAAGCCTAAGGCTCTTTCTACCCTTTGGCGGATATGGATCATTGAACACAACCGACTCCTCGTCTGCATCAGTCACTACAACCCAATGAGGGATGTTCAGCGAGTGTACTACGCCCATATGGACTAGCGCAATGGGGACATATCCAGCATCCACGCTCTTGGAGATCTCCCGCACTATAGGTCGTTTGTATCGGACTGGCAAGTTTCTTGATAATGCTCTAACCTTGTTTTGTCGAATGCCAAGGATACTCAACTCTGCCTCTTGTCCTGTGAATCCAGCTCGAATTAGCCTACGCCTCCAACGTTTGGTGTTAGCCATAGTTCTACGTTCTGTGATAAGTCGCACTTCAAAACCAGCGTCAATCAATGGGACGGCCAAACCGAAAGGATCCGCACCTTTTGTTCCAATCATGTTACAGTTTCGCCAGATTTCGAATTCTAATTGACGAGTCAACTGGATTCTAGGATCAAAGTGCTTCATAACCATCAGCACACACGCGGGGCCGCATGTGAACTCAGAGGTTTGGTGATAATATGGAATGTTGAACTTCATTTTCGTTCAGCCAATTCCCAGAGTCTCGTATCAAATAGCTCGGCGTTTTACATTGAACTTCTTATATGTTACCCTTCGATGGCTTACAGTCAGCATCCGGTATTCAAAAGGAAAACGCAATAATAGAGAAAGTGCGCTGGTCTGTCCGATCAGCGTGCGAAACGAGTTTGATTTCGTAAAGACAACGATGGATACACCCAGAGGTAACGCGACATACTACGAACTTTCAGCTAAGAAACTCGGATTTGACCTAGACTCTTTGCCCTATTCAATACGCGTATTAGTTGAGAACTCGTTGAGATTCTCAGGTCGCGTTCCTGGTTCATCGGAGGCGGTTCATCTTCTCTCAGAGTGGCCTAAGAGTATTGGGCAGGATTTGCCATTCATGCCTAGTCGGGTTCTCCTACAAGATTACACGGGTGTTCCGTTGATAGTTGACTTAGCCGCAATGAGAAGTGCTGCAGCAAGGCAGGACATAGATCCGTCGAGTGTGAACTCGCAGGTACCAGTAGATCTGGTTATCGATCACTCCATTCAAGTTGATGCCTGGGGGAATCAATCTTCGATTCAGTTCAATTTGGAGAAAGAGTTTGAAAGGAATTCTGAGCGATATTCGTTGCTGAAATGGTCACAACGATCCTTCGATCGAATGAGAGTTTTTCCTCCAGGCAAAGGAATTTGTCACCAGTTCAATCTTGAATTTTTGGCTAGCGTTGTCGCCCTAGAAGAAACGGACGGCCAACTTGTCGCGTTTCCAGATACACTAGTGGGTACCGACTCACATACTACGATGGTGAACGGACTCGGCGTTCTCGGCTGGGGTGTAGGAGGAATTGAAGCTGAAGCTGTCATGTTAGGGGAGCCCTACTCGTTCACAATTCCCAAGGTTGTGGGAGTGAAATTTACCGGAGAACTTCCGGAGGGGAGTACTCCCACTGATCTCGTTCTTACCGTTACCGAGATGTTGAGAAAAGAGAACGTGGTAGATGCATTCGTCGAATATTTCGGCGACACATATCGCGACCTGAGCATCCCAGACCGAGCTACAATCGGCAATATGTCTCCGGAATACGGAGCTACCGTCGGGTTCTCACCAGTCGATGATTCAACTATCGAATACCTTCTTGGAACAGGACGAGACAGCACTTACGTTAACTTCGTGAGGAAATATTGTGAGGTACAAAGTCTATACCTCCACGAAGGTTCTTCTCAACCCAATTACTCAAAAGTATTGCAGATCGACCTATCCCAAGTTGAACCTTCAATTGCGGGACCTCGAAATCCAGACGAACGCATATCACTCAGATCAACTCCTAAGTCGATTCTAATGCTGCTGGAGGAGTACAGGAAAAAATCTAACCGAGCGGAATCAACCACTCACCCTAACGACCACTTGAATGATGGATCAGTTGTCATCGCCGCCATAACGAGCTGCACTAACACATCTAATCCAACAGTCATGTTGGGTGCTGGATTGCTTGCTGAGAAGGCTGTCAAACTAGGTCTGTCTACAAAGCCGTATGTGAAAACCAGTATGGCCCCAGGATCTAACGTTGTCAAGGATTACCTCGCAAAAACAGAACTCCTCTCATCCTTAGAGAGACTCGGATTCAACATAGTAGGATACGGATGCACAACTTGCATTGGGAACAGTGGGCCGCTACAAGCCGAAGTTGAAAGGGATATCCGAGACAATGATATCTACGCCGTTGCTGTCCTGAGCGGAAATCGAAACTTTGACGGTCGAATCCATCCGTTAGCACGAGGTTCTTTCCTCATGTCGCCACCACTTGTTGTCGCGTATGCGCTGGCTGGAAGAATAGATATTGATTTCTTCAAGGAGCCAATTGGATCAACTACAGACGGCACGAAAGTGTACCTCAAGGACGTTTGGCCTCAACTGTCCGAAATAAAGAAACTCGAGAATGCAGCACTCTCTCCAGAAATTTACAGGAAAAGATACTCGAATGCTCAAGAGGGTGACGATAAGTGGGCGACTTTGAATGTTCCTTCAGGTAATGTGTACGTCTGGGACGAGAAGTCTACGTACATCAGGGAGCCGCCATGGTTCGAGCAGTCGTCAACGGTGAACCGTGAGATCAAGGGCGCGAAAGTCCTTGCTCTATTCGGAGACAAAGTAACAACTGACCACATATCCCCCGCAGGAGCAATCGCAAAGGATAGTCCCGCCGCAGTCTACCTTAGAGACCAGGGGGTCCCACCCAACATGTTCAGCTCGTATGGAGCGAGACGAGGAAATCACGAAGTAATGGTAAGAGGCGGATTTAGCAACATACGACTGAAGAATCTGCTCGCAAAAGGGAAGGAAGGAGGATGGACAACTCACTTTCCATCGGGCGAACTGATGTCAATATACGATGCGGCCTTACGGTACCGGGTTGAGAAAATTCCGCTGATAATTATTGCAGGAAGACAGTACGGAGCCGGAAGTTCAAGAGATTGGGCGGCGAAAGCCACGCTAATGTTGGGAGTGCGGGCAGTAATCGCGGAAAGCTACGAGAGAATTCATCGAAGCAACCTAATCGCCATGGGCGTCCTGCCTCTTGAGTTTTCCGAAGGGAACAACGCAACCAGCACAGGATTGAATGGGACCGAAATGTATGACGTCGCAGGGATTGAAAGCATAAGAGGAGTTAAACCCAAACTAACCGTGGATGCTCATTCCGCATCCGGACACGTGACCTTCGAGGTCGTAGCCCGGTTAGATAATGAGATGGAAATCGAATACTACCGTTCCGGTGGGATTCTCCCGTACGTGTTCAGAAAAATATCCAGAGAATGAAAAGAGGATAGTTAACTCCTGAAGTGTTCCCATCCCTTCTTCTTAACGTCTGCAACGCGTCCGTCTAATTTCATGCGCACTCCCCGAAATTCATCAGTAACGTAGCCAATCTTCTTCAAGTTTCCTTTAGCTACTCGGCATGCTTTGGAATAGTTTCGAGGAGAAACAGTTACAACTAGCTCATATTCTTCACCGCCGTAAAGCGCAAGATCATTTGCTCGCTGACCGTGTTCCACTGCGAACTCACCTGCAGCTTTGCTAACTGGAATGTGGTCAATAATTATGCCAACTCGGCTTAAGCTTGAGAGCTCATGGAGGGACCAAGCTAGCCCATCGCTTGAATCAATAGATGATGTAATTGCGCGTGAGGCTGCGAGTCGCAACCCCAAATCCAGGCGAGCTTTAGGGTGGTATACGGATTCGTATAGGCTACGCGCTAGTTTCCTCTTTGGTATTCGAAATCTGAGTACTGATTGGAGACCTGCCGAAGTTGAACCAAACTCCCCAGTAACCGCAACCAAGTCATGATTCTTCGCCCCTCTACGGAGTATGAGCTGTCTTCTCGCCGCGACAGCAAACAGAGCAATTGAAATCGTCAAATCTTCTGATTCATTGGTATCTCCACCGACCAGCGGAAACCCGTAATTCTTCGCGGCCAGACTGAGACCCCTCGCGATTTCTTCAACATCCTGCTTATTGAGAGAGCGCGGGAGTCCCAGAGCTACGAGCCCAGCCATCGGTCGTACTCCTTTGGCAGCAAGATCACTCACATTAGCGACTACCGCCTTCCAGGCAGCTTCACGCAGTGTCATACCGGGAGGGAGATCCGTACTACCAACGAACATATCCGTCTTCAGAATGGCAATCTTGCCAGAAGAAAGTTTAACAGCCGAAACATCATCGCCGAAACCTACTACTGTCTTACCACTTTCTCCGAATGCTCGCTCCATGATCCGGATTATCTGCACCTCTCCCAAACTCGCGAGAGTTCCGGTCATCTTCCTCTAGATCATTATTCATTCACCACGTTATTGGTCTGATGGTCATGGAACTGAGCCGGGAATCGTCAGCATGGGAAGTGCTTGACCCTATTGAACGGAATCACGAGTTAACTAACGCAGGATGTAAGGCTCTTCGAGATACACAGTGCCAGAACGAAGGGAAGTTCTGTCCTATGGGTCTCTAGAGTTGGATTACGTGAGACGGTAGTCGGAATAATAATTCATTGAGACTTCTGATCGGTCGCCGTTTCTTTGCTCTCGCCTTGGCAAGTTGGAAGGTGTGCCTGATACTCATCTAGTCGAATCAATCGGTGGCATCGCACGCATTCTAAGCTCTTCATCTCAGATCGTACGTTTCTGTTTCCGTATCGCCGACGAGCCGTCTTTTCCACTCTCAACGCAAGTTCTGCGTAACGTCACTATTCAAGGTTGGGTTTCCATCTGAACTTGCCCGATGTGTCCGACTGTGGAATGGCTGATTCCATTCTCTCATACGTACACTTGTCATGTTCTGTATCCGTCTTAAATCAGCCATCTCGCGATGAGACACTAATGTGACTGCAGTTCCGCTGGCTCCTGCTCTCCCGGTCCTTCCGATCCTATGAAAGTACAGCAATGGGTCGTTTGGGACGTCATAGTTTACGACATGGGTAACTCCGTCAATGTCCAATCCTCGAGATGCTACGTCGGTAGCAACGAGGAATCGTATTTGCCCCCGCCGGAAATCATTCAGCGCTCGCTCCCGCTGAGGTTGAGTTAGATCTCCATGTATTGCTGCGACGTCTCTTCTGGTGCGACGAAGCCTTTCGGCAAGTCTCTCAGCCCCATGTTTCGTGGAGCAGAAAATGAGAGCGCGGGTGACGGCTTTCTGTCCCATGATGGAACATAGTGCTTGGTACTTTCGCTCGGGGTCGACCATGTGGTAGAGTTGATCGATGTCTTCAACTGAAATTTCATCCTTGCTTACGAAGATTTCTTCTGGCATATGCATGTGATGTGAAGCTAAGGTAAGCACCTCGTCGGGCATCGTTGCTGAGAACATGGCTGTTTGCCTTTCTTCTGGTGTTCTGCTGAGAATGAAATCCATTTCATCTCTAAAACCCATGTCCAGCATTCGATCAGCCTCATCCAGGACGACGAACTTGACTCTGTCGAGGAGCATTGTTCCCCTCGTGAGATGATCGATAAGTCTTCCTGGGGTGCCAACGATTATGTGTATGGTGTTCTGTAAAGCCTCCATCTGCGAATAGATGGGTACTCCACCATAGACTGCTAGAACCTTCACATTCAGATATTTTCCGAAATCTTTCAAATCCGACGCAACTTGCTGTGCAAGTTCCCTTGTTGGGACAAGTACAATTGCTTGAACGGAATCCTCGTGAGAATTGATTTGTTCAATCATGGGGATACCGAAAGCAGCAGTCTTCCCTGTGCCGGTCTTCGCTTGACCAATCACATCTCTTCCTTCTAGAAGAGGGCTAATTGCAGCAGCTTGAATGGGGAACATTTGATTGAACCCTAACTCTTTCAAACCGCGGAGAATTTCTCCCTTAATCGGGAGTTGTTCGAATCTTTGATTCATTGTAGTTTTCACTCGTTTTGAAACCGCTTCCGAGAAATCAGAACCGTCCAGCTTCCACGTTTACCGTTTGAAACCGCGTTCTAGTTTCGCAGTGCAGACATCTTGTATGTTTCCGCACGCGGTTTATGACCTACCATCGTGCAGTGCCTTTTAAATGTTAGTTACACGGGTTAAAACCGTTTCTCGAGAACTCTCTAAGCCATTAAGGAACAGTGGATTCTGTAGTACCGTAATCGATCTGACTGAGCGAATTGAAAGAAAAGATAAGAGAAAAAATGTTTGATGTTCATCCGCAATTCGAGTCTAATCTCTCTTAGCTAGTTTAATCTCGATTGTGGACACGTTTCTAGATTGGCCCTCTTCTCCAAGCACTTCGGTACCTATGTTGACCTCTTTGATAGTTAGCTTTCCCTCGAAGAAGCGTCTTCGGCAAACTTCGACTACGTCGACAGCTTTTGAGATGA
>Ga0187778_10001567_pt1 | contig 15758 bp, 11 predicted proteins | sample 1015_Q2_SP5_20_M_FD_132418 | JGI IMG/M metagenome (GOLD analysis project Ga0187778, IMG submission 132418) | Tropical peat soil microbial communities from peatlands in Department of Meta, Colombia - 1015_Q2_SP5_20_MG | ecosystem: Environmental > Terrestrial > Soil > Wetlands > Peat | place...
ATTCTCCGGTTCCTCGAGGGAGGCGGCCCCGACGACGTGGTGCTGTGCGTGGTCTCGGGCGGCGGCTCCACGCTCCTGTGTCTCCCGCCCGGCGGCGCGTCGGTCGACGACGAGCGCGCGGTGCTCCAGGTCTTGATGCGCGCCGGCGCCACCATCGGGGAGATCAACACGGTCCGCAAGCACTCGTCGCTGGCGCGCGGCGGGCAGCTGGCGCGGGCCGCGCGGCCGGCGCGGGTCGCCGGCCTCGTGTTCTCCGACGTCCCGGGCGGCACGATCGACCTCGTCGCCTCGGGGCCGACGGTGCGCGATCCCAGCACCGTGGCGGACGCGGAGCGCGTGCTGGCGCGCTACGGCCTCCCGGCCTCGGCCGGGCTCGAGCGCTTCCCGCTGGTCGAGACGCCGAAGGAGGTTCCGCCGCTCGACGCCGTGCGCAATGCGGTGCTCGTCTCGAACCGGCTTGCACTGGACGCGATGGCCGCCGCGGCCCGGTCCCAGGGCCTGGCGGCGGAGGTGAAGACGGCGACCCTGGGCGGCGAGGCGCGGGACGTCGCCGCGCGGGTGGCGGCGGACCTGCGCGCCGCGCCACCCGGCACCGCGCTCCTCTACGGCGGTGAGACGACCGTGACGGTCCGCGGCCGTGGCCGCGGCGGCCGTAATCTCGAGCTGGCGCTCGCGGCGCTGGGCGAGGTGCGCGACGACGACCTGGTCCTCACGCTGGCCAGCGACGGACGTGACAACGGCGATCTCGCGGGCGCCATCGCCGACGCGGTCACGCGCGCCGCCGCCGAGCGTGCCGGCGCCGACCCCGGCGTCCATCTCGCGGACAACGACAGCTACGGCTTCTTCGAGCGCGTGCCCCACGCCGTCGAGACCGGGAGCACGGGCGCGAACGTCGCCGACCTGATCGTGGCCCTGCACGCGCGGGCCTGACGCCCGACGGCGCCGGCCGGCGCGGGACCGTGCGGGAACCCGCGGCGACGCGATGCGGCGCTAGGGATCGGCCGCGAAGAGATTGAGCTTGTTGCGCTTGAGGTAGTCCAGCTTCGCCTGCAGCCCGGTCTCGCCCGGTCGCGGGTGGATCGCGAACTCCGCCCGCCGGTCGCACCCGGCGACGTCCTCGGTCTCGAGGTAGCAGTCCCGCCACGCGCGCTTCCCGTTGGTCTCGTGCTCGATCGTGTCGAGGTCGAGCTGCGACAGGTGGAGACCGGCGACGAGCGAGCCGGCGAGCACCACCGCCACGGCCGGCACCCTGACGGCGGCCCGCCTCGTCGTGAGCACGTGGAAATAGAGCCCCAGCGCGCCGGCCGCGACGTAGAGGTAGTACCGGGAGCTGTCGGCGGTGTCCGCCCCGAGGTGAACGCGGCCCACGGCGGTGCCGAGCCCGAACAGCAGACACCAGCCGACCAGGATCACGATGACGCGGCTGGCTCGCTCGGCGCCGTCCGCCCTCCTCGTCATCAGCACGAGGTGGTACGTCAGCACGCCCACGGCGCACGCCACCAGAATGATCCCGGCGAGCGACGTGACCGCCCCGTAGCGCGCCTTGAGTCCGACGACGTTGGCGAAGACCAAGCCGGCGTACCGGAGATAGGCGAACCCGTTGCCGTAAGGGAAGCGGAACCCCTCCGCACCGGGCACGAAGACGTAGCCGACGAAGAAGGACGCCAGCGAGAGCAGCGAGACGGCGAGGCCGGCGACGGCGGCCACGAGCGCGCTCCGGTCGCCGTCGCGCGCGGCGCGGCGGCAGTCGAGCGCCAGCAGCGCCGGGGTCACGAGGCCCATGAACCATCCGAAGGCCGTGTAGATCGTCAGGAAGTTGAGCGACAGCACCAGCGCGTAGCGGACCGGCCGCCGTGGGTGGAGCCACGCGAGGCAGATCAGCACCGCCAGCAGCAGCGGGAACGGCCCGTGGGAGGGATCGGTGACGCCGACCAGCGCCTCGTGCTGCGCGCGGCTCAGCAGCAGCAGCGGGATCACCACGTCCGTGAAGGCGAGCGATCCGAACAGCGCGCGCTTGAGGAGCAGCGCGGCCGCCGCCGCCGCGGCGACGACGCCGACGGTCGCCAGGGCCTCGACCCTCGTGTTCCAGTGCGTGAGGCCCGCCACCAGCCAGGCGAAGACCGACCCGACGCCGAGCCGCGGCGGGCCGTGCTGCCACGCGAAGACGCGCCACAGCGACGCGTGAGCGAAGAACGGCGTGTAGAAGTCCCACTGGTCCCAGTACAGCACGTTCACCGCGTTCCTCGCGGTGAAGGCGATCAGCCGGTCGAGCTGGAACAGGGACACGGCGCCCACGAAGAGCAGCGGCAGCCAGCGGCGGGCGGACGGGAGGCTCGGGGCGCCGGCGGCCCCCGGGTCCGGCGCGGTCACGGGCGGCACGATTGCATGGGGAAACAGTACCGGCCGGTCGTGCGCCACGCATCCCCCGGTCGGGCACGGCGGCGCGCAAATCGGTGCGCCGCCTCCGCCGGCGGATGGACCCGGGCCCGGCCCCCGCTAGCCGCCGCGCCCGCGGCCATGCAGTTTGCTAGGGTGGCCGGCATCGTCCCCCCAGCCAGCCGGCCGACCGAGGACACTCGATGCGCTCCAAGCTCGCCCTGCTCGCGGTCGCCGTGACCGCCTGTGGCGCCAGGCACGCGCCGCCCGCCGATCCGGCCCCGGCCCCTGCTCCGGCGCCGGCCGCCCCGGCGCCGGTGCGGGTCGTGACCGAGACGGTGACCGTGCGCGATCCCGACCTGGAGCGCGAGCTGGTCCGCCTCCGCATGAGCCTGCTCGAGCGCTCGGCCCAGCTGGCGGAGACCGGGCAGCGGCTCGACGAATCGACCATCGAGCTGGTGCGGGCGATGGCGCGGCTGCGGAGCATGGCGACCCGGGCGGAGGCGGCGTCGGCCATCGCCGAAGCCGAGGTGACGCTGCAGCAGCTGCGCGGCGGCGCCGGACAGCAGCTGCCGCCCGAAGGCCGGCAGGCCGAGGCGGCGCTGCACTCGGCGAGCACCGCGTTCGACGCCGAGAACTACGGCGGCGCGGTCTACCTCGCGACGCAGGCCAAGCGCGCCGCGACCGCGGGCCGCGGCCGGCTGGCCAAGGGCGGTGCCGCGTCGGGCGCAGGCGAGCGCGCCTTCGCGGTGCCGGTGCACCTCACGACGACCGGCCGCGCCAACGTCCGCACCGCCCCCGGCTTCGGGGCGTCGCTCGTGACGACGCTGCCCGCGGGCACCGATCTCACGGCCTACGCCTGGGCCCAGGACTGGATACGGGTGACGATGGACGACGGGCGCGGCGGGTGGGTGCACCAGGGGCTGGTGCGCGGCCTCGCGCCCGGAGGGCCCTAGCCGCCGACCTTCGACTCGGCCCTGGCGCCCTCGGCCGCGGTCACGCGGTTGCGGCCCGACTGCTTCGACTTGTACAGCGCCTGATCGGCCGCCTCGATCAGTCCTTCCGCGGTCTTGCCGCTCTCCGGGAACACCGCGTAGCCGATCGACACCGTGACGTTGACGACCGTGGTCGCGGCCTCCGGCGCGAAGCGGTCCTTCTCGGTTGTCGCCCGGATCCGCTCCGCGACTCGCGCCGCCTCGGCGGCCGGCGTCTCCGGCAGCAGCACCGTGAACTCCTCGCCGCCGTAGCGCGCCACCGTGTCCACGTCGCGCACGCAGTCGCCGAGGGTGTCGGCCAGCCGCTTGAGCACCGCGTCGCCCGCCGGGTGGCCCCACGCGTCGTTGAACTTCTTGAAGCGGTCCACGTCGAGCATCAGGACCGAGAACGGATGCCCCGTCCGGTCGCTGCGGCGCAGCTCGCGGTCGAGCTCCGCCATCAGGCGCCGGCGGTTGGCGAGGCCGGTCAGCTCGTCCGTCACCGACAGCCGCTGCAGCTCGGCGCGGCCGTCGCGCAGCCGGCGCACCATGTCGTTGAACACGCCCGTCAGGTGCGACAGCTCGCCGCCGCCCGACGCCGGGACCGCCACGTCGAGGTCGCCGCTCGCCACGCGGTTGGCGGCGAGCGTGAGCCGGTCGAGCGGGTTGACGATGAGCAGGCCGAGGGCCCAGGCGAGCGAGCCCACCACGGCCAGCAGCACCACCACCAGCAGCACCGTGGCGTCGCGCAGCCGCCGGACGTCCTTGAACGCGGACGACGCGGGCACCTCCGCCACGGCGCTCCAGTCCGAGTTCGGCACGGCGGCCATGGCACCGACGACGTCGAGCCCGTCGTCGGCCCGGTACGACACCGCGGTGCCCTCCGCGCGCTGCAGCTGGCGCAGCGCCTCATCCGGCACCGTCGCGAACAACCCGCCGGCGAGCGCGACCACCTGGCCCCGCGCCTGCACGACCGCGAGGCGATTCTCGCGTCCCTGCACCTGCTCGCGCAGCAACCGCTCGATGCCCTGGAACTTGAGCCGGCCGGCGAGCACGCCCAGGAGCTGGCCGCCGGAGGTCACGATCGGCACCGCGATCTCCATCGTCGTCGGCGTCTTGGCGTCGCCGAGGACCGGGTTGCCGAGCGCCGGGGAGCCGAGCCGCACCTGCTGGAGCCAGTTGCCCACGAAGTGCAGGCGGCCGGGCGTCTGCGCGCTGCTCGCCACGGTCTTGAGGTCGGGCGTGACCACCATCAGCTCCGCGTAGTCCGCGAAGCGGTCGTTGACGGAGCCGAGGTAGTCGGCCAGCCGGCGGCGGGTCTGCGGGGTGGGCTGCGCGACGTTGTCGGTCACCTCGTACGAGGTGGCGAACACGCGCAGATCGTAGAGGCGCTCCTTGAGCCACAGGCCCGTCTCGCGCGCGGCCTGGCTGCTCGCCCCCGAGAGCTGCTCGTCCAGCTTCGCGCGGATGGCCCGCCGGCTCTGTCCGTAGGAGATCAGGCTGGTGGCCAGCGCCGGGATCAGCGTCGCCAGGACGGCGAGGGTGATGATCGTCGTGCGGACGCTGCCGAGGCCCATGGCCGCGAGCACCCGCCCCGTGCGGGTTTCCCACAGGTCGAGGAGCACGGCACGGGAGAACAGGCCGGAGGAGCGGCGCACCTTTGTAAGATGCGCGCGCGGCGTCCCCAGTACCAGCAAGCCCCGCCTGCTGCCCCGCGGCGACCCGGCTCGGCGAGCCGCGGCCGCTCGCCGGCCGCCCCATCGCCCCTGGCCGCAAGCGTTTGCCGCACAACGGAGTTAGCTTCGTCGCCATCTCCGACGAAACGGCGGCCGTGGAACCGATCCAGTCGTGCGGTGGGCGCCCGATCCGCGGGCGTGGCCTTCGCCGCTTCGTGCCGGCGCTCGTCGCGGTGTCAGCCGCGTGCGGCCCCGGGAGCCGCCCGGACCGGAGTGGCCGCGAGACGGGCGGATCACCCGGGACACGGGGCGGATCGATGATCCTTGCGACGACCACCAGCACGCAGGACAGCGGATTGCTGGACTCGCTCCTGCCCGCGTTCACGGCAGCCACGGGCATCGAGGTCAAGGTGATCGCGGTGGGCTCCGGCGCGGCGCTGGAGCTGGGGCGCCGGGGCGACGCCGACGTCGTGCTGAGCCACGCGCCGGAAGCCGAGCGCGGATACGTGGCGAGCCGCGACCTGGTCGAGGGCCGGCTGGTGATGCACAACGAGTTCCTGGTCGTCGGTCCGGCGGCGGATCCGGCGCGTGCGAAGGCACGCCCGCTGCGCGAAGGGCTGGCGCTGATCGCGCGGACCGGCCCGTTCATCTCGCGCGCCGACGGCTCGGGCACGGACAAGAAGGAGAGCGCGCTCTGGAAGCAGGCGGGCATCGAGCCCGCCCGCGTCGCGAGACGGGAGATGACGGGACAGGGGATGGGGGCGACCCTGCAGGTGGCCGAGCAGCGCCAGGGCTACACGCTCACGGACCGGGCGACCTACCTGGCGCTGCGGGGCCAGCTCACGCTGGTGCCGATCCTGAGCGGCGATCCGGAGCTGATGAACGTGTACCACGTCTACGTCGTGAATCCCGCGACCCACACCAGGGTCCACGCGACCGAGGCCCGCGCCTTCGTCGGCTTCCTGGTGGGCCCCGGCGCGCAGCAGGAGATCGCGGCGTTCGGTCGCGCCAGGTACGGCGAGCCGCTGTTCGCGGCGGACGCCGTCAAGCCCGACCCCTCGTCGCCGTGACCGTCGACCCGGGGCGACGTCGCGATGAGCGGTGAGCTGTGGGCGATCGTCGGCCGGACGATCCTGGTGTCGGGGGTGGCCACGGTCCTGGCCGTGCTGGCCGGCGCGCCCCTCGGCTACCTGATGGCGCGCCGCCGGTTCCGCGGGCGCACGCTGCTGCTGGCGCTCGTCAACACCGGCATGGGCCTTCCGCCGGTGGTGGTCGGGCTCGCGGTGTGGCTGATGCTCGCCCGGAGCGGCCCGCTGGGCGCGCTCGACCTGATCTACACCAAGCAGGCGATGATCGTGGCGCAGTTCGTCATCGGCCTGCCGCTGGTCGTGGGCGTGACCGCGGCGGCGGTGCAGGCCCTGCCCCGCGAGCTGCCGGACCTGCTGGTCTCGCTCGGCGCCGGCCCGTGGCGGACGATGCTCCTCATCGCCAGGGAGGCGCGGCTGGGCCTGCTCGCGGCACTGATGGCCGGCTTCGGCGCCGTGATCTCCGAGGTCGGCGCGGCAATGACCGTGGGCGGCAACTTGCAGGGGAGCACCCGGGTGCTCGCGACGGCGATCGTCACCCTGACCGGACGCGGCGAGATCGGCGCCGCGCTGATTCTCGGCGGGCTCCTCCTGCTGATCGCGTTCGCCGCGAACCTGGTGCTCACCGTCGTCCAGCAGCGGTCGGAGCCGTAGGATGGACATCGAGCTCGTCGGCGTGCGCTTCGAGCGGGACCACCGCCTGGTGCTTGACATTCCTTCCGCCAGGTTCGCGTCGGGCAGGACCAGCGCCGTGCTCGGTCCGAACGGCGCGGGCAAGTCGACGCTGCTGCGGCTCATCGCCGGCGTGGAGCGGCCGACGGCGGGCACGATCCGCATCGGCGGCCGGCCGCTCGCGCGGCCGAACGGCGCGCGCACGCCGACGGCGCTGTCGTTCCAGCGGCCGACGTTCGTCCGGGGCACGGTCCGGTACAACCTCGAGCTGGCGCTGCGGCTGCGCGGAGTGCGGGCCGCCGAGCGGCGCAGCCGGATCGACGACGTGGCAGCACACTGCGGGATCCTAGCGCTGCTGGACCGGCCGGCGGGCAAGCTCTCCGGCGGGGAGGCGCAGCGCGCGGGGCTCGCGCGCGCCCTCGTGCTGCGGGCGCCGGTGACGCTGCTGGACGAGCCCTTGAGCGGCGTGGACGCGGCCGGGCGCGCGCGCCTGCTCGGCGAGCTGCCCGGCCTGCTGGCGGAGTACGCCAGCACGACCATCGTGGTCACGCATCAGCGCGAGGAGGCGCTCGCGCTCGCCGACTCGATCACCGTCCTGGACGACGGGCGACTGCAGGACGCTGAGCCGCCCGCCGGCGGCGCTACTGCACCAGCATGACCACCACCGGCCCGCGGGGCGCGGGGGCGCAGATGTCGGGCCGCACTTCCACGCTGTCGCCCGGCGCCACCGACAGCACGCCGAGGGCGTGGGGGCGTGCGTCCCGGTTCAGCACGCGGAGCCGGACGCGATCGGGGTCGCCGAGGGACAGCGTGGCCGGCAGCCGGTGAGCCGCGCCGCGACGGTGCGCGCGGATTCGGAAGCGCCAACAAATCTTGACAGCGCGAGTCTCAATTAGGACCTTGACGCCCGACGGCGCGCCCGCAGCCGGCGCGGTGCGGCTGGGAATCCGTCAGACGGGGAGGATCAACGAGTCCGTGGTATCGCACCTGGCGAGCTTGCGCCCGTGATCCGTGGCCTGTTGACGGCGGCCGTCCTGATCTCCGCGGGGAGCCCGGGGCGCGCGCCGGCGCACGCGCAGCAGCATCCGCGCGCGACGGCGGTGCTGGCCGGAGGGTGCTACTGGGGCGTGGAATCGGTGTACCGGCACGTTCGCGGGATCGTGTCCGTCACCTCGGGCTACGCGGCGCCGGCCGATGGCCCGCGCGTCGAGGCCGTGCGCATCGTCTACGATCCGTCGGTGGTGACGTACCGCAGGATCCTCGACGTCTTCTTCCTGGTCGTGCACGACCCGACTCAGCTCGATCGCCAGGGGCCCGACGTGGGCCCCGAGTACCGATCCGTGGTGTTTGCGGGCGACGGGGATCAGCGGAGGACGGTGCAGGCCTATGTCCATTCGCTGGGTGCCGCCCGGGTCTTCACGCGCCCGATCGTGACCCAGGTCGCGGCGCTGCGGTCGTTCGAGGCGGTCGACGCATCGCAGCAGAACTACGCCGCGCGGCATCCTGCCGATCCCTACATCGTGCAGAACGACGCGCCGAAGATCGAGGCGCTGCGGCTGCGCTTCCCGGACCTGTACGTGGCCGAGTCCGGACGGGTCCGAACGGGCGCCACTGTGCGTCACTAAGCCCCGTCGCGCGGGCGCACGGACGCCCTCGCAGGCCGACGGCTCTGGTCGAGCCGCACCGACGTCTACGTCCGCACCTCCGGCCCGAATCCCGTAGAGGGCTGCGACCGACCGGACTCCCTCACCAGATACGCACCCGCCGATCCGGCGGCAGGTACAGACTGTCGGACGGCTCGATGCCGAACGCCCGGTACCACGCGTCGAGGTTGCGCACGGTGCGCGCCCGCCAGGGCCCGGGCGAGTGCGGGTCCGTCAGGAGCCGCCGCCTGAGCGCTGGATCGCGGTACTTGGTGCGCCACGCCTGGGCGAAGCTGAGGAAGAACTCCTGGTCCCCCCGGAACCCGGACCACGCCGGCGCCTCCTTCCCGCCGAGCGACGCGCGGTAGGCGTCGTATGCCGCGGTGAGGCCCGCCAGGTCCGCGATGTTCTCCGAAAGGGTGAGACGGCCGTTGATCGAGAGTCCGGGGAAGGGCCGGTAGGCGTCGTACTGCCGGGCCAGCGCCTCGGTCGAGGCGGCGAAGTGGACGGAATCGTCGGGCGTCCACCAGTTCCGCATCCGGCCCCGGGCGTCGAAGGTGGAGCCCAGGTTGTCGAAGCTGTGGCTGATCTCGTGGCCGATCACGGCGCCGATCGCCGCGTAGTTCATCACCGCAGGCCGGTGCGGGTCGAAGAACGGCGGCTCGAGGATGGCCGCCGGGAAGTTGAGCGCGTTCATGGCGGGCATGTTGACCGCGTTCACGGTCTGCGGCGTCATCACCCATTCGGAGCGGTCCACGGGCTTGCGTAGCTTCGCGATCGCCCGCGCATACTCGAACCGCTCGACACGGTCGGCGTTCTCGTACGCCCGGCCCGCCACGACGTCGAGCCCGGCGTAGCTCGGCCAGCGGTCGGGGTAGCCCACGCTCACCCGGAGCGTGGCGAGCTTCGCCTGCGCGGCGGCCCGGGTCGCGGGGGCCATCCACGCGAGCCGGGTGATCCGCTTGTGGAAGGCGGCGATGATGTTGGTGACCATCGCCTCCGCCTGCCGCTTCGCGGCGGGCGGGAAGTAGACTTGAGCGTACCGGTGTCCCACCGCGAAGCCGAGCGCGCCGCTCGTCGCCTGCACCGCGCGCCTGGCGCGCGGTTCCTGCTCGGGGGTGCCCGAGAGCGTCTGGCCGAAGAAGGCGAACGCCTCGTGGTCGAACGCCGGCGGGAGGACCGCGGCGTGGTGCTCGATCGCGTGGTACGCGAGCAGCGCCTTCCACGCCGACAGCGGCTCGCTGGCGGTCAGGGCCGAGAGCGCCGCGATGGCTCCCGGCTGCCAGGCCACGAAGGTCGCGACGTCGCCGAGGCCGGCCGCGCCCAGGAAGGCCTCCCAGTCGAGGCCTGGAGCCCGACTCGCGAACTCCGCCCTCGCCCAGTGGTTGTTGCCCTTCAGGACGTCGTAGCTGTCTTCGCGGCTCTCCTGCACCCGCGCGATCTTCGTCTCGAGATCGAGGATCGTGTCGGCCATCCCCGCGCCCGCGGCGAAGCCGGCTAGCGCCAGCATCCGCGCCACGTGCTCGCGGTACTGCGTCCGGATGCCGGCCATCGCCGCGGACGTGTCGAGGTAGTAGCTGCGGTCCGGCATCTCGAGGCCGCCCTGGAGGAGGTACGCGGAGTACTGTGTGGGCGCATCGAAATCCTGGGCCACCCACAGGCCGAAGAGGTCGTCGGTGTCGATGTTGCCGTTGTTGATCGGGTCCACGTCGGCCCGGAGCGTGGCGCCGAGGTAGCGGGCGAGCGCCGTGCGGTCCCCGATCGCCGCGATCCGGTTCAGCTCGGGCTCCAGCGGCTCGACGCCCCGCGCCTCGATGGCGGTCGTGTCCAGGAAGCTGTGGTAGTAGTCCCCGATCTTCCGGAGATCGGTTCCCGCCTTCGCAGGGGCAGCCGCGACGCTCTGGACGATCGTCGTCAGGCGCGCCTCGGCCCGGTCGTTGGCGATGCTGAAGCCGCCGTACGAGCTGCGGTCGGCGGGGATGGTCGTGCCGCGCAGCCACGCTCCGTTGGCGTACAGGTAGAAGTCGTCGCCGGGGCGCACCGAGCGATCCATGCCCGCGGTGTCGAGCCCGGGCACGGCGCGCTGCGCGCGAAGGGGGGCGAGCGGAGCGACTGCCAGCACGAGCACTGGCAGCCAGCGGGCGATCTGAGGCCGTGGGCGGATCATCGGCATCTCCGTGTGCGTTCCGGGGCCGGGCGGGCAGCACCCGGCCGCGCGAAAGATGGGAGGCCGTGCGCGGGCGCGCGAGAGCGGGGCCGGCCGCCGCCCCACCGGCGCACCACGGAAGCAAAACGGGCGACTCCAATGAGCCGCCCGCTGACGCCGGTCCCAGTCATCTCCTCAGTGCGCCGCCCGTGAATCGAACACGGAACCTACTGATTAAGGTTCGCGCGTCGGCACCTTCGAAGGTCCGTCGGACTCCTCAACCGCGTGCATCAACCGAGAGTCGGGCTTCTGCGCCGCACGCACGGCGCACGGGGCGCGACGAGGGACTCCGGCTGGACGGCATGCTCGCCAGCTGCTCGAAACCCGACTGTGGAGTCCGTTGTTCTCGCTCCGGCGAAACGGCAGAATAGCGCGGAGTTCCCACGTCCGTGCGAGGTCTTCCATGATCATCGCCGTCCCCACTGGCTCCCGCTTTACAGCCACGCTGAAGGTCAAGGCACTGATCCCTGTCCGCTGCGAACACTGCGGCGCCACCTTCGCCTATCGCACGCAGCAGCAGGCCTCCGGACAGGCGAGGAGCGCGCTCTGGCTCAACCAGGAAGGCGCGAAGGCGAAGGCGCGCGAACGCGCGGCCGAGGCCATGGAGGCGGCCCTGCGCCGCACGGCCAAGCCGGTGCCCTGCCCCCAGTGCGCCAACTACCAGGCGACGATGGTGCGCAAACTGCGAGGGCGGCGAAAGACACTCGGCTGGGGCATCGGCATCACGGCCGCCATCGTCTGGCTGATCTGGACTCTCGTCGTCTGGAGCAACATCACCGGCGGCTTCTGGTTGGCCGGTCTCTCCTGGCCACAGGCGCTCGCGGCGCTCGTCGCGATCGGATCGGTGGCCGGCGGCTACTTCTGGGCCTCGACGCTCGATCCGGTCGAGCACGCCCGCAAGCGGGCAGCGAAGTCTGGTGAGTGCGCCTCTCTGAAGCCCGAGGAGTACGAGGCGATCGCGAAGGTGGGCTACTTGCTCGTCAAGGAGTAGCGTGAGCCGGGCCATGGCAGCCGGGGAGGAACGCCGATGAGAACGCCGAATCCCATGAACCCGCGTGATGTCGCGGGGCATGGGCGCGTGCCGATCGCGAGGCGCCTCGCGCCCGCGTCGGATCTCAATGGGAGCGCAGGTGTGGCCAGTACGCAGTGGCGGTGCGCACCTGCGCTGCTATCGCGAGGGGCTAGGCCGGGTGCCGTGATAGTGCTCGTGCGGATCCTTGGCGGACTTCACCCTGCGATAGCCACCCTTGGTTACCCTGCTCCGTGGCGTCTTCCCCTTCCCTTTCGCGGCCATGGCATCCTCCCTCGACGGTGACCTGGGTGCACCACGCACTGCCCTGCGCGGCGGAGGGCCACTGCACACCCTCCGGTGTCACGCGCCGGCGCGCACTGCTACAACGCATCGCCGGTCCGTGGAGTAACAAGTCGGGGCCATGAGACCTCCTGCCGTCCGCCGAGCCTCGAAGCGTCGCGGAGCCGGCAGAGTGCTGGGGGGGGTGAATGGGCGCAGCGTTGCTTGCGGGGAAGCTGGTACGCCGCGTGGTGTGGAGCCTCGTCTGCCTGTACCGCGCCTTCCACCGGGTCCGCGCCGGCCCCGCGGCTGTCCCCACAAACTGGCGGCGCGGACGTGCGGCGGATCGAGCTCTTGCGTCGGCGGCGCTGGACGGGGCCGGCCATCGCGCAGCGGCTGGGCGTGCCGGTGTCCACGGTGGGGCTGACGCTGCACCGGCTGGGGCTGAGCCGCCTGCGGGCCTTGGAGCCGCGGCCGCCGGTGGTGCGCTACGAGCGGGCGCGGCCGGGGGAGTTGGTCCACGTGGGGCGGGAATGGGCCTATCAGCGCCCGTACCGGCGCTCGGCCGCCCGCACGGCCGCCTTGCCGATCCTCACGCGCCGCTACAACGTCGAGCGGCCGCACACTGCGCTGCAGCGGCGGCCGCCCCTGGCTCGTTTACTCGAGCTCAGTGAACAACGTGCTTAGCAGCGACGACTAGCGCGCCGCGCCCAAGCGGGCTTGTCGCTGGCGCACGTCGCGCACGGCGGGCTGCAGCTCGGAGTCGGCGTTCTTCCAGAGGTCCACGAAGCGGCCGTAGTAGTCGAGCGCTCTGGCGCGCTCGCCCTTCGCCTCGTACAGCTCGCCCAGCAGCCGGTAGACCGGCGCCAGCTCGTACGAGTCGTCCCAGATCCGGTACGGGCCGGACCGGGTCACGACCAACTCGTAAGCCGCCAGAGCGGAATCGCGCTGCCCCAGCTTCTCGTACAGCCTGCCGATGTCGAGCAGCACGCAGGTCGCGCATCCGCTCTCCCGTCGGAGCGCCGTCAGTTCCGCGACGGCTTCCGCGCTGCGACCCTGCGCTGCCGCGATCTGAGCCGCGGCCCAGTGACGCCCGAAGGTGCCGCGGCGCAGCCCTTCGGGAACCACCCGTTCGAACTCGGCCATCAGGCGCTGCGCCTCGTTCACTCGGCCCGCGTACGCATAGAAGCCGGCGAGGTCCGCGTACGGCCGGGCCGCGGGCGCCATGCCGGTCAGCGGGTGGCGCGCCAGCGCCGCGGCGACCTTCTGGAGGGCGTCCTCTGGCCGGTTGCGATAGCGGAGGTCCATCCAGCCCATCGCCAGCGCCGCCTCGATGTAGTCGGCGGGCAGACCGCGGCCCTCGGCGTCGGCCTGCGCGTCGCGCTCGTACTGAGCCGCGCGCGCCAGCTGTCCCCGCAGCTCCGACAGCGCGGCCAGGCTCCAATTGGCGCCTTCGTGCCACGATCCGGACCGCGACGCATCGAGCAGTTCCCGCCAGACCTTCTCCGCCGCAGCGTAGTCGTGCTGCCCGGCTGCCAGGTGACCGCGCTGGTTGGTGACGCCGAGGTCGCCCGGCCAGGCCCTCGCGTAGCTCTCGGTGGTCGCCGCGGCATCCGCGAACCGGCCCTGGTACATCTCGCTCTCGTAGGCGGACTGATAGAACGTGCCGCCGTAGCCCAGGTCCATTCCGCGCTTCACCAGGCTTTCCGCCACGGCGTACTGGCCCTGGAGATTGAGCAGGTTGGCGAGGTTGTTCAGCCCGACGTCGCTGTTGGGATCCACGTCCAGCGCCGAGCGATAGGCCGCGGCCATCCGCGCCGGATCCCACTCGACGATCTCGTAGTAGCGGGCCGCGGTGAGGTCGCGCTCCAGCTCGGTCAGGCGGTCGCTGTGGTGGAACGCCTGGGCGGCAGCGGCGACGATCTGGTCGGCGGCGCCGCCAGTGTTGCCCAGGGCCACGGAGAGCTTCCGGTACGCCATGGCGAACCCGGTGTCGAGGGCCGTGGCCTCGCGCAGGACGGGTATCGCGGCTTCCTGGTCACCCCGGTTGAACAGGCGGATCGCCTCGGAGTACTTGCGCAGCGCCTCCAGCGAGCCCGTCGTCACCTGCGCCAGCGGCGGCGAGGCGCGGATGGTCCGGAACGACTCGCCGATGCGCTCGCGCAGCGCGCTCGAGAGCTTGTCGAGCGCGTCGATCAGGTGGGCGCCGTCGGCGGCCGTGGCGCGCACGGCCGTGAGCACCCGGCCGTCGGCGGCGGAGACGATGCTCGTCGAGAGCACGTAGCCCGTGCCGACGGGATCTATCTGACCCTCCACCACGGCGGTCACGCCCTCGCGCTCGGCCACCTCGCGCGCCAGGTCCGGCGTCACGCGCGCACGGGGGTCGCGCTGCATCCGCGCCAGCGCCGCGCCCACCGCGTTGGCGTCCACCAGCTGCACTGTCGGCGACTGGGCGAGATCCACACGGAACGCCTCGGTCAGCGTGGGACCCAGGGTGGAGTCGGCGGCGCGGTTCGTGAACTCGGCGAGGATGACCTTTTGGCGCTCCTTGAGCGTGCCCGCGGCCACCAGCGTGCCCACCGGCCCGATGCCCAGCGCCCGCATGCCCATGTAGACGACGGTGCCGATGCCCAGCGCGCCGAAGGCGACGCCACCACCCGCGAACGCCCTGCGCCACGTGAACAGCGTGCGGACGCCCGCCGGCGGCGTCGCCGTCATGATGCCCGTCGTGCGGGCCACCGCGCGCCGGCGCTCGAACAGCCCCGTGACCAGCATGATGGGCAGGCCCGCTGCGAGCAGGACGACGGCGGCCCCGAACACCCATCCGGGCAGGCCGACCTTCACCATGGCGAGGTAGACCAGCGCCAGCACGGCGGCCGCCGCCGCCACGAACTCCACCGCCACGCGGCCCGGGTGGGCGCGCCGGATCGCGGCCTCGGTACCGGATGAAACGGTGGGCGTGGCGCCCGTGGGTGCCATGCCGCCCGACGGCGTCGCCATCGCCTGGAACTCGACCAGCAGCTCCTCGGCCCTCTGCGGGCGGTCGGCCGGTTTCTTCTCGAGACACCGCATCACCAGCGCGTCGAGCGCGGGCGGCACGCTGGGCCGGTGCGCGGCCACCGGGTCGGGCGCCTGGGTGACGTGGGCCGCGAGCTGCGCCTGCGGCGTCATCCCTGTGAACGGCGGCCGGCCGCACAGCATCTCGTACGCCATCGCGCCCACCGCGTACAGGTCGGCACGGTGATCCACATGCGGATCGGCCGCGGCCTGCTCCGGCGCCATGTACGCCGGCGTGCCGAGCGCGACCCCCAGCGACGTGAGGGTCGAGGAGCCGCTCGAGGCGCTCACCGCCTTCGCCACGCCGAAATCGGTCACCACGGCGTGGTGGCCGGAGATCAGGATGTTGTCGGGCTTGATGTCCCGGTGCACCACGCCGTGCGAATGGGCGTAGGCGAGTGCGTCCACCACGTCGAGCAGGATGCGCACCGTCTCGCCGACCGGCAGCTCGCCTTCGCGAGAGAGCTTGGCCCGCAGACTCTCGCCCTCCACGAGAGGCATGGTGTAGTAGAGGAGGTCGCCCGCCTGGCCGGTGGTGATGAGCGGCACGATGTGCGGGTGCTGCAGCGATGCCGCGAGCTGGATCTCACGGTTGAACCGCTCGCTGTTGACCCCGGCCGCCATCTCCGGCGGGAGGACCTTGATGACCACCTTGCGCCCGAGCCGGGTCTCCACGGCGAGGAACACGCGGCTCATGCCGCCGCCGCCGAGTTCCTGCTCGATGCGGTAGGCGTCACCCAGCGTAGCCTGGAGGCGGTCGACGAGCTCGGTCATGTGG
>Ga0187778_10001570_pt1 | contig 15731 bp, 16 predicted proteins | sample 1015_Q2_SP5_20_M_FD_132418 | JGI IMG/M metagenome (GOLD analysis project Ga0187778, IMG submission 132418) | Tropical peat soil microbial communities from peatlands in Department of Meta, Colombia - 1015_Q2_SP5_20_MG | ecosystem: Environmental > Terrestrial > Soil > Wetlands > Peat | place...
CGAGGCTGGGGTATGGGCGAAAGGTTCTCAGGAAAACCGAGGCCGCATCGAAGCACGTGATCTCTCTCCCCGTCCACCCTGCCCTCACGGAGGAGGACATGCGGACAGTCGCAGACAAATTCCTGGAGGCCGCCCGGGCCCATCTCTAGGTGCCCCAGGGTTTTGGAGGCTCCCTCCAGGGTCTGCATAGTCGTCCCGACCTACAACGAAAGGGAGAACGTAGAGCCGCTCGTCCGCGCAGTCGCAGGAGTGGACCCAGGGTTGCAGCTGCTCTTCGTCGACGACTCCAGCCCTGACTCCACGGCCGACGAGGTCAGGAAGGTGGCCGGGACCCGGAGCAACGTGCATCTGCTGGTGAGGGAGGGGAAGAGGGGGCTGGGAGGAGCGCATCTCGCGGGGTTCAGGCATGCCATGGACAGGCTGGGAGCCGAGGTGCTCGTGGAGATGGACGCGGACCTTCAGCACCCGCCTGAAAAAATCCCCGAGCTCGTCGGCGCTCTGGCAGGGGGCTACGATGTTGTGGTCGCCTCAAGGAAGATTCAGGGTGGAGGAACAGTCGAGTGGTCTCTCTGGAGAAGGGCCGTGAGCCGCGGCGCGAACCTCCTCGCAAGGCTGGCGCTCGGACTGAAGGTTAAGGACTGCACCTCTGGGTTCAGGGCGCTGAACCGAAGGTCCGCAGAGGAGCTGATGTGCGCTCGACTCCCTGACTCTGGCTACTCGTTCCAGGTGGCCTCCCTCTACGTCCTCAAGCAGAGAGGGATGAGAATGACTGAGGTTCCCTTCACATTCCAAACACGAAAGACTGGGAAGTCGAAGATGGGCATCGGTGAGATGGCGCGCTTCTTCGTCAGCGTCCTGAGGATCAGGGTCGCCGGTGCATGAATGTCAGATTCTCGAGCCGGCCCCTGTGAGAACCATGCGCTTCGGGATAAGACAGAAATACGAGGAATCTCGGCCGCCTCGTGAATTGAGCGTAGAGGCTCCAAAAGAACCGCAACCCGCCAAGGTCTTCGCCGGTGCCGTGTACGAGTGCGTCAGGTGCGGAACCAGGACTACTCAGGAAGAGTTGGCCAAGCTCCCGGAAGTCAAATGCATCTGCGGATACCGGGTGTTCAAGAAGGCCCGTCCGGCCGTGGTCAAGCAGATCAAGGCGATCTGAGCCAGGAAAAGAACTCTTTGTTGATTGCCGGGGCAGCCTCGTAAGGAAAGAGCCAAGGTCCACGGTGCGTGAAACACCGAAGCTGGATTGCTATCACCCCGATGAATCTCCTATCACAGGACGCAGCGCTCCTGAGGCTCTCAGTTCAGAGAATTTCAAGAGAGGAGAGGGTTCCCTGGCACTCATGACTGACCGAGTGCGCTGGGAAGACTCCGACATGTCAGGTCGGGCCCTCGGTCCGTGTTCACTTGAGGGGGAGCATCTTCGCCTCGAGCCACTGCGCCAGGAGCACGGGGACGCTCTCTTTGAGGCTGCTCTGAGGATGGAGTGGGGCTGGTTCCTTTACCCCATGAGGACGAGGCAGGATGTTGCCATGAGGATAGACAGCGCGCTAGAGTCCGAGCGGGAGAACGAAGGCTACGTGTTCGCCGTAAGAATGAAACAGGACGAGCGCATCGTCGGGAGCACCTCCTATCTCGGAGTGGCTGCGAAACACAAGAGAGTCGAGATAGGCTCGACCTGGTACCTTCCCGAAGCTCAAGGAACTGTGGTGAATCCTGAATGCAAGTACTTGCTTCTAAAGCACGCCTTCGAGGATTGGGGGGCTGTAAGGGTCCAGTTCACGACAGACGCCAAGAACATCCATTCGCAGAATGCCACATTGAAACTGGGAGCGAAGTACGAGGGGAAACTGAGGAACCACGGGATTAGGCCTGACGGTTCAGCGAGAGACGCCATGGTGTACTCGATTCTTCCCAAAGAGTGGCCTAAAGTGAAAGCAGGTCTCCTAACAAGAATTCAGACCGCTTGAATCGAGCCTGGGCCTTTTTGGAAATGGGGCCGCTCGGACTCACTTTCCCGTCCCGTCGTCTGCATGCCAAATCAGTGAATCGAGATGTCAAGGGACCTCCCGAGCGAACCAGCCGCCAACGTTGAAAACCCGGCCTGACCCCACCCCAGCGCCTGTTGGTTTCGACTGAGCTGCTTCTCACCGCCTTTCTGGCGATTTCGCTTCTCGCATCGATAGTTTCGAGGAAGGCGGCGATCCCCTACACCATCCTGCTCGTTATGATCGGAATCATACTCGCCTCGACTTCGGACCCCGCCATGGCTCCGGTGTCCCAGGCGTTCCAGAGTCTCAGGCAGGGGGGGCTCTTCGTGGGCCTGATTCTCCCCCCTCTGCTCTTCGAAAGCATGTTCAGCATAAAGACCGAGGAGTTCAGGGCGGTGTCGAGGCCAGCTCTGATTCTCGCCACAGGGGGGGTCGTAGTCGCCACGGTCGTGGTCGGCCTGATCCTGTGGAGCCTATCCGGGCTTCCGCCGTACACTGCGTTCATTTTCGCTGCGCTCATCGCACCCACCGACGCCGCCACCGTTCTGGAGGTCTTCCACAGAATCAACGTGCCGTCGAGGCTGGCCACCCTCATGGAGACTGAATCTGTCTTCAACGACGCGACTGGCATCACCCTTCTCACTGTGGTCCTGACGGGGTTCGTCGCGTCCACCTCCGGGCTCGTGTTTCTAGGGGCGGTGAGCGACGCCGTGGTCCTTTTCGGAGGCGGAATCTTGGTGGGGCTGATCGTCGCCTGGGGGGCGAGACAGGTCCAGCGCGCGATACAGGACCCGATATCCCAGATCGTGCTCACAATGACCGCCGTCTACGGGTCCTACGGGATCGCCACTGCCCTGGGGGTATCGGGGCTGATAGCGGTCGCGGTCACCGGACTTCTTTACGGGAATACTGTGCTCTTCAGGATCGAGCAAAGAGAAATCGAGCAGATGACCAGGGACTTCTGGAGCATAATGGCGTTCATAGCGAACACAGTCGCCTTCCTCTTCATCGGGTTCAGCACCAACATCCTGAGCCTCGGGGGAAGCATCTCGTTCATCCTGATCGCCTACGCCGTGGTTATGGTGGCAAGGTTCGCCTCAGTCTATCTGGTACTCAGCTTCCCGGGCATCGCCTCTCCCGGGGTACCCCGGTCGTGGAAGAACGTGGCCATGCTGGGAGGCATGAGGGGGGCGCTGTCCATAGCCCTGGTGGCGTCTCTTCCCAGCACCATCCCTGGCTACGAGACCGTCGTGAACGTGACCTTCGGGGTGGTCATCATCTCCATCCTCCTGCAGGGGCCGCTGCTCAGTTTGTACGCGAGGAGGACCTTCGGCCCCCAGCAGACGATCCCCGGACCCGTCCGCGGGCTCGGCTCCGGGACCTCCCCGTCGCCCTAACGGAGCAAGATAGCATATATCCGGTCTAATTTCAGGAAGGGGCCGCGGATGTCCTTCGACGAAGTCGTACGCCTGGCGCAGCAGAGAGGCTTCTTCTTCAAGTCCGCCGAGAGCTACCCCAACGCCCCAGCCGGTTTCTTGGACTACGGCCCTCTCGGGGTCGCCCTCAGGGGGAGGCTGGTCGAGCTCTGGAGGAGGACGGTGGTGAAGCGGGATGGGATGCTGGAGATAGACGGGTCTCAGATGCTCCCGAAAGCTGTCTTCGAGGCGTCCGGGCACCTTGCCAGTTTCACCGACCCCTTCGTTCGGTGCGCGAAGTGCGGTTCTGTCTTCAGGCCAGACAAGCTAGTTGAGGAGAAGACAGGGAAAGCCGTTCCGGAGAAGCTGGGGGGCGCAGACTACGATTCTCTGATGGAGAAGTCAGGGGTCAGGTGCCTGAAGTGCGGCTCCAAGCTTTCAGGGACCAGCAGGTTCAACATGATGTTCAGGGTGGGCATCGGTCCGTCCAACGAAGAGGCGTACCTGAGGCCAGAGACCTGCCAGAGCATCTTCGTCGACTTCCCTCTCCTCTTCAAGACTCAGCGGGTCAAGCTCCCCATCGGGATCGCCCAGGTCGGCAGAAGCTTCCGGAACGAAATCGCCCCCCGTCAGGGCCTCATCAGGCTGAGGGAGCTCAACTAGGCCGAGGTGGAGGTGTTCTTCAACCCGAAGAGGCTGGACGCTCCTCGCTTCGAATGGGCCCAGCACGAGTCGCTCTCCTTCAGGCTGCCTGACGGGGCCGACGTCAGAATGGGAATCGCAGATGCGATCGCCAAGGGGTTCGTCCCAAACAGGCTCGTGGGCTACTACCTGGTCCTGATGGCCAAGTTCTACGAAGCCGCGGGGATCCTGCCCGACAACCTGAGGTTCAGAATTCTCACCGAGGAGGATAGGGCATTCTACTCGAAGGCGGCCTTCGACCTTGAGGTCAAACTTTCGGTGGGCTGGCTGGAGCTTGTGGCCTGCAACTACAGAGGTGACTATGACTTGGGAAGGCACGCCAAGGTCAGCGGGACCGACTTCACAGTCGACGACGCTGGCGAGAAGGTCCTCCCCCATGTCTTCGAGCTTTCGATGGGGGTGGACAGGAGCGTCTACTCAGTGATGGAATCATCCATGACGGGCGAAGGCGACAGGAGGGCCATGGCCTTGAAGCCTTACCTAGCCCCTGTCCAGGCCTGCGTCTTCCCCCTGGTGAACAAGGACGGGCTGCAGGAGGTTGCGATGGCTGTCTACAACGACCTGCGCGAGAGCCTGGACGTCTTCTACGACGAGTCTGGGTCCATCGGCAGGAGATACGCGAGAGCAGACGAAGCCGGGGTCCCGTTCTGCGTGACCCTCGACTATGATACCCTCAAGGACAAGACCGTGACGCTCAGGAGCAGAGACACACGCCAGCAGGAGAGGGTGGCCGTCGCGAGTCTTGGGGAGAGACTCGTCGCCCTGACGAGCTACCCTAGAATATCGACGACAGCGCCAGCAGCATAGCCACAGACGTGGCTCCCCCCGCGACCGTCGCTATGACGTTGACGACGTTGTTCTCCACGGATGCTACCCCGCCCGTGGTCCTTGTTTTCTCCCCGCAGTGCTTCAGCGCCTCGGTCGGCTTGAGGCAAATCACACAGAATCCCTTCCGCTGTATTGACGCTCCGACGAGGCTGTCCACCAATGCACCTACGAACCCCCCTACCACGCACAGCGGGACGAGGAGGTAGGGGTCCGGGAGGATTCCGAGGGGGACCGCGAGGAGGCCTATCACGAGCGCGGCCAAGGCCGCGCCCACGAAGCCAAAAGCAGATACACCGCCGGAGGTTCCAGGCGGGACCGCCCTCGACGGGTGAGTTATGAGCTTCGGCTGATGATGGCTCAGGAGCCCGAGCTCGGTCGCAGCGGTGTCAGCCGCAGAAGCGGAAACGGCTCCTAGAAACACAGCAGCCAGCGCCCTGCTAGGCTCCAGCAGGTTCGAAATTGCCACTACCGAGGCAAGCCCTCCGTTTGCCAGTATGTGCGGCCAGTTGCGCGCCCCACCCTTCCCCTGGGCTCCGCCGATCTTCCGCTTGTAACCATACTTGTAGAGGGTGACTGCGACCCCGAGTATGAAGAAGACCGCCACTATGATGAACCACTCCAGGCCGCCCCCGTAGATCACGGCGAAGCCGACGGCTGCGCTGGCCAGAAAGCCCCTGGCGTCTATGGTGTTCAGAAGGACGGCGGCAAGGGCGACCCCGACGACAACGAAGAACTCTGCCAAGCCGGTGAGAAGCGTGAGCGACCCCTAGCCCCCCCGTTCTCCAGGAACAGTCTCTGCCAATTGACTCACCCGGCCTCCCGATGTGGCGTTAAATACGCAACTGTGGGGCTCGCCCGCCGTGCCCAGAGTCCTATTCGGGGTCAGCCCCATCGGGCTAGGCCACGCGTCCAGGGCCCTCGTCCTCCTTGCCGAACTCGAAAGGCGGGGCTTCGATGTCAGGCTCTTCTCCGGGGGCGAGGCGGCGGAATTCCTGGCGGGGGAAGGGGTTCCCGTCGAGAACATCGTAGACGACCCCGGCCTGAAGGTGTCTGACGGGGAGATGCGTCAGGCCTCCGTTTGGTACATCCGGTCGTGGTTGGCGCAGAGGAGGAACGTCAGAAAGGCGAGGCAGCTGATAGACTCCTACCGTCCCGACCTCGTCGTCGGCGACGAAGAGTTCTCCGGGGTGACCGCAGCGGAGGGCACGGGGAAGAAGCGGGTCTTCATATCCGACGAGCTCATGCTTGGATTCGCGCATACATGGATATCCCGCAAGATAGAGGAAAGGGTAGAGCGGTGGTATGACAACCTGCAGAGGTCTGTCGACCTCCTTCTGATACCTGAAATCGGTGCAGACTCGGGCAACAAGAGGTACGTGGGCCCGATAGTAAGGGCTCCTACTATGACGTGCGAAGCGACTCGAGAGAGGTACAGGCTCCCTCCGGGGAGAATGGTGCTGTTCAGCATGAGCGGAAGTGGCATCGGTAGGGAGCTGGGGGAGAGACTTACGTCAGCCATGTTGGAGGCGGAGCTCGAGAGTTCCTTTCTTGTTGTCACCGGCAACCGGGGCCCCAAGTTCGTGGGCAGGGGGGTCTACGACCTCGGCCTGATTCGGGACAACCAGAATCTTGTCGCCTGCGCGGACCTCGTCGTGTCGACCGCCGGCAAGAGCACCATTGACGAGGCCGCGTCCGCTGGCACCCCCCTGATAGCCATCCCCATCAGGCATCACGCCGAACAAGAAAGGAACGCCAGGGAGATTGGCTATTCCTACGAAGACCGATTTCGGCTCCCCGAACTGCTTCGCGCGAAGCTGGGAAGGAGAGAGCGGCCGCGGACGTTCAACGGCCAAGTGGCGGCTGCAGACGCAATCGCATCATTGGTCAGAACGGACCGATGAAATCGTCCGCCGTGGCTGAGGCTGCCACCACTACGAAGTGCTCAAGGAACGTCGCGGTGGAGGGGCGTGCTGCGCTGTATCGAGACTTCTGGCGTGATTGGCTGCTTGAAGGCCCTAGGCCTTCAATCCTGAAAGGGCAGAGATGAGTGCCTCCTCTGAGGGGGCACCGGAAAGTGCCAGGACAAGCCCTTCCCTTCTTGCAAGGTCCACAGCCAGAGGGTCAACCGCCCTCGGGCCATGAATCACCACGACCCTGGGCTTCAGTTGGGATACTCGAATTGCGACAAGGGGGCTCCTGCCCATTCCAACCTTGGTGAACACCAGGGCCCTCTCGGTGGTCGCCCCGAAGATCCTGTAGAAATCGTAGCCCGAAAGGGCGTATATCGTCTTGATGCTGTCGACCACCGTATATCCGTAGAGCTTGACAGCGCTTGGGTCCCCTGCGAGGATAGTCGCATCCAGCATTCCGAGGATCTTTAAGGCGTCCAGCGGACTGTGAAACTCTCCTATCGAGAGAATTGCCTCGTCCTTCTCGCTTGAGACGAGCCGCGACACCATCCTCCCTTTCCCCTCGTCGAGGGTGACAAGGGCCTCTACGTACTTCCTGACGAATTGGACACCAGGAGACGGCCTTCGCCCGCTCTCGTAATCACTCAGGACGGAGGCCGAGATGTTCAGAGCCCTGGCCAGTGTCACCTGCTTTATCGCAAGCTTCTCCCTCCAGGCCCTCATTGCCCTGCCTGGGTCCGGGCTTGCAACTACATTCCCGGCTATCTTCGCGAGGGCATCAGCCGGCCTGGATTCCAACTCACTTAGCCATTTGCAGAACCACTATAAGCCTTTGAGCGAACTTCTAGGCGCCTGCCCTCGCTTCACGCTTTTCTTGCTAGAGCCGAGACCTGCCCTTTCGTTGCCTCCAACCCCTCTCTCACGGCGCCTTCGACCCTAGCCAGCCCTAGCTGCCTGACGAGCCTCTCCCCCAGAAGCCCTTCCGTGTCCGTCATGAGAGACGTAAGTGTTCGCCCGGGGTTGAGCCTCAGAAGGGCGAGGATGTCGTCCACCACCTCCTGGCCGAGGTAAGAGTAGCACTCTGCGAGCTCGATTCTCGTCAGGAGCTCGTTGGCTTTGGCCGAGAGGAGCTCGGTTCGTGCAGAGGACCATGACGATACTGCCGACGGTGCAGTAGACCTCTCGCGCAGGAGGTCATGCAGGACGGTAACCCCCTCCAGCCTGGCCCCGCACCCTGCCCGTCCAGCCGCCTCCAGGCCCGCTCCCAGGGAAAGGCCCTCGAAGCTGCGGGGGATTCCCTTCGTCTCCCTCAACTGCGACAGGAGGTGGCTGGGGGAAGGCAGGACCTCCTTCGAGAGGAGCCAGGCGTAACCCAACTCGTAGGAGGCCGCCAGGAGCCAAAAGTCGGCATCGACTACCTCCTTTCTACGCAGGGCCTCTTCGGCCCTTCCGAGAACCTTGAGTGCAGACGCCAGCCTCGTCCTGCTCGCCTTGCTCGCCGACTCCGAAAGGATCGCCGAGTTGGCGGACGACGTCGTCGAGATTATGAGCGACGTGTCTCTGACCGGCCTCGCTGTGGCTAAGGAAACCGCGTGTTCCGGGTTCATCGGCTTCAGCACCTCGTTCTCCGTGGCGAAGAAGAGGTCGACCACGGCGTCCCCGATCTTCAGCGTCGTGGGGGGCCGCTTCTCTGCTGTCACGACGAGGACGTCGTACTCGCAGGAGTACCGCTCCAAGTCGCGGGACCTGCACCCCACTAGGGCAACGGCCGCGTCCAGGTAGGTGTCGAGGAGGGGCCTGAGTAGACTTGCCACGGGACCGGTCTTGCCTTTCATGGAATCGACCCGCGCGCTAACCTCTGCAAATGCGTATGAAAACAAGTACCCACTCCTGCCAGTAAGTCTCCAAATATTTCGGAGAATGATGAATATCGTTTATGGAGTCTTGAAACTCTTATGAATCCGCCGCAAGGCATAAATACGGGGTCCGAGAGGAGTTTCTTGTAAAGATTTCGCTAGTGGTTTTGATGTTTGCAGACAAAGACTTCTCGAGACTGATGCGCCTGCAGAAGGCACTTGACAAGTGTCCCAGATGCGGGAAGGGCCCCATGATCGTCGACACAGCTGGCGGAGAGCTCTTTTGCGGCTCGTGCGGTTTCGTCGTGAAGGAAAAGATCGAAGAGGTGGGACCCGAGTGGAGGGCGTTCTCCAAAGAGGAGAAGGACGACAGGAGCAGGGGAGGGATTCCCACTTCGATTGCCATGCACGACATGGGCCTGGCGACGGTAATCGGCGGGATAAACAAGGACGCATCGGGCAAGTCGCTTTCTGCTTCGATGAAGGCCACTGTGGAGAGGCTAAGGACCTGGGACTCGCGCAGCCAGGTGCACGAGCCGGTCGACAGGAACCTGAGGCAGGCCTTCAGCGAGCTCGACAGGCTATCGGACAAGCTTTCGGTGTCGGACGCAGTGGTGGAGAAGGCGGCTTACATCTACAGGAAGGCGCTTGAGAGAGGGCTGGTCAGGGGAAGGTCCATCTCGGCCATCATAGCCGCGTCCCTCTACGCCGCGTGCAGGGACACCCAGACTCCCAGAACCCTGAAGGACTTGGCGGCCGTCAGCAACGTGAAGAAGAAGGACATCGCAAGGTGTTACAGGCTCCTTCTGAAAGAGATGGACATCAAGATGCCTGTCGTCGACCCGACGAAGTGCATCTCCCGGATCGCTTCCAAGGCCGGCCTCTCCGAGAAGACGAAGAGGAGGGCGCTGGAGATACTCAAGAGGGCCGAGGAGACGAGAATCTCTGCAGGCAAGGACCCGATGGGACTGGCGGCGGCCGCGCTCTACGTTGCGTGCACCCTCGAGGGCGAGGACAAGACCCAGAAGGACGTGGCCGAGGCGGCGGGGGTGACAGAAGTCACCATACGCAACAGGTACAAGGGCCTCAGGTCCGCTCTCGGGATCTAGGACTACTCTTCCTTTAGCAGCCTTTCCCTGGCTTCTCTTTCCAGCCTGTCGCGAGGGAAGAGCGCAGGGAAGTTTCGCGAGAGTATGTCAACGTACTCGGCAGTCTCTTCGTCGGTCATGAATTGGAACATGTACCTCCCGGCGTAGGGCTCCGGGGCTCCTTCCCTCCTGAGGAACTCTATGTGGATGAGCGGGTCCCCTTTCACTATGGTTATCGGGGTCCTTTCGTTGCTGAGGTTGACGAGTTCAAGGGCGAGCCTTCCGACGAAGCCGCTGTGGACCTTGACCGAGTTGAGGAACGAGAGCCCGAGCCTCCCGAACCTGCTCTTGGAAGTCAGGTGGGCGACACAATCAGGCGGGGTGAAGATGATCTCCCTGGAGACCATGTTCCTGTGCTCCAAGTAGTGGAGCGTCCTATCCTCTCTCACCGTAAGGACGTAGCCGTCTCCGTCGAAGGCCTTCGGGTCCGAGGGGTAGATCGAGCTGTACTTCGCGACCAGCTCGCGCAGTATTGGCGCTCCCAAGACCGTCATGTCTGCACCGCCCCCCTTTCGAGCTGGCCTTTATCAAAGCCACTAGTGCCGGCTGGGTGGCCCCTGGTCGCCAGCTTCGTCACGACCAGGTACATGACGAGGATGAAACTCGCCAACCCGAACAGCAGGAGCATGTCGGTGTCCACCAGGTACTGGCCGAAGAATTCGGAGGAGCTGGAGTCCCAGGGTATGCCGTAGGCTGCCTGGCCAAAGAACGCGAATGCGCTTCCGGCGAAGTCCACCCCCCAATGAGTCAGCACGGCTACGTGGAGTCCGTACCTGACGTAGAGGTAACCGAGGACGACTCCTGCATAGGTCGTTTCCAGGACTTTCCCAATGTCCCAGGTGCCTCCACAGATGACGTGGCACGCCCCGAACGTTACGGCGCTGAAGGCCGTCGCCACCCAGATTATGACGGCGGCCCCGCTTCCGACTGCGAGCCCTTCGAGCGCCTTCGACGGCCTCCAGAGTGCGCCAAGGGCCTGTTTCCATGGCCGGCCCATCGAGAGTATCAGGGCCACGACTCCGATGAAGAAGACCCTGAAGCCGAGCTCCTCCGTCAGTGGGGCGGCGGTGAATCCCACGAGCAGGGCAAGGGGGTCACCTGAGGGGCTCCCAATGGGGACGCCAGCCGTAGTGATCAGGGAGTCAGCGATGCTTGCGGTGAATGTCAGGAACGCGATCGCGATTATTGTGACTAGGAATGGGCTGGACATGAGGGCTCCGAGCCCCTCCCTGAAGGATGCGGCCATCGCCTTCAGGGGGCTCCGTCCCTGCCTCATCGAATAGACGAAGAAGGCCACGTAAATCGCCGTCAGGACCGAGAACCAGACGCCAACGCTCACCGGGGCCGGGAGGTAGGCGACAGCGGGGCCTATCCAGAAGTAGGGGTAGACCGTGGCGTGGTAGCTGTAGAGCTTGGAGAGGTGCCCAGAAAAGACGGCGTAAGCTCCTGCCGGGATGGTCGCGAAGACGAGTATCACCGTGTAGACAAGGAGAGCAACGAACACGGCGACGAGGAGAGTCCTTGCCGGCTTCCAGTGGCCCGGCTCCTGGACGCCCATGGTCAGTCGTCCCTTGCGCCAGTTTCGCTTTCTTTTTCGACGAATACTGTACCAGAGTAGCCGCACTTCGAGCAGTAGTAAGTCAGAGGAACCAGCCAGCCCCCGATGCTGCTGTTCGCCTTCTCAAGTGGCGCAAGGCACCTCGGGCAGAGCCTCGTCGCCGGGGCGAAGGGGCTCCTTCTGGCCAGCTTTGGCTCCTTGTCTTCTGGTCCGCGCTGGGGCTGCACGATGGGTCGACGTCGGTTGCGCCCTTAAAACCCTTGATTCCGTAGCCGAGGCAGGACACTCCCGAGCCTCGTCAATTGCTGGGGTTATGCTCGCTACTTGGTCGCGGCCGTGGCCGCCTGCCTCTCGTTAAAGACCTGGAACGCGTCTTCGACCCCCTTGCCTTCGTGCACAACGGCTCTCACGGCCCTTATCATGGCCACGGGGTCAGACGACTGGAAGATGTTCCGCCCCATGTCCACCCCTGACGCGCCGTTCGATGTGGCGTCGTACGCGAGCTGGAGCGCCTCTCTTTCGGGGAGCTTCTTTCCCCCTGCTATCACGACTGGCACGGGGCACCCATCGACGACCTTGCCGAAGTCCTCGCAGTAGTACGTCTTCACTATGCTGGCGCCAAGCTCTGCGGCTATCCTGCACGCCAGGCCGAGATACCTCGCATCCCTGGCCATCTCCCTCCCCACGGCGGTTACCGCCAGCACTGGCATTCCGTACCTTTCCCCCTCGTCCACTAGGCTCGACAGGTTCGCGAGGGTCTGCTTCTCGTTCTCGGAACCGACGAAGATGGACACCGCTACGGCCGAGGCGTTGAGCCTCAGGGCTTCCTCTATCGACGTCGTCACCACCTCGTTCGAGAGCTCCTTCAGAATGCTGGTCCCCCCCGACACCCTGAGCACGACGGGTACGTTCTGACCTGCGTCCACCGACGTCCTGAGCACCCCCCTTGTCAGCATGAGCGAGTCGGCGTAGGGGAGGAGAGGGGTGATGGCCTTCCTAGGGTTCTCGAGCCCGGTTGTAGGTCCCTGGAAGTACCCGTGGTCGACTGCGAGCATGACCGTCCTGCCGTCTCTAATGATCCTCGAGAGCCTGTTCGAAAGTCCCCAGCTCAATTTCTCGTCTCTTCCGGGCGGGGTCGGCCCAGGGTATTAAGGATACCAGGCAGACTAGGGGGTGACTACGACTTTCATCGCCCTGGCCTCGGAGGCGGCTGCGACGGCGTCGTCGAACCTCGCAAGGGGGAACCTGTGAGTGATGAGTCTCCCGAACTCTTCTCCGCGGGACGTGAGCACCTCGAGAGCCTCCCTGGTGTCCTCCTCGGTGGCCCCGTAGCTGGTGAGGATTCCCTGCTCTGCGTTGTAGAGCAGGCTGATGTCGTAGTCCAGAATCGACCCCTTGGAGGGGACGCCAAACAGGCAGACCCTCCCTCCTCTTCGGATTGAGCGGAGCCCCTGAATGATTGCGCCCCTGCTTCCGGACGCCACTATCGCGAGGTCTGCGCCTCTTCCTTGGGTCTCGGACCTCATCCTGTCTGGAATGTTCACCCTGGAGGCATCGAGCGCCAGGCCTGCACCGGACCTCTCCGCAAGCTCGAGCCTCGTCTGACTCACGTCGCTCAGCAGGACCTTGGCTCCCATTGGCTTCAGCATAAGCGCATGCATCATCCCGACCGGGCCCGCCCCCGCGATGAGCACCGTGTCCGTTCGCCTCACTCGGCACATCCTCACCGCCCTCACGCAGCAGGCGAGCGGCTCAATCAGAGAGCCGACCTCGTAGCTCATGGCCGGGGGCATCTTGAGGACTCCCCCTTTCCCTACGTTCCAGGCCGGGACCCTGAACGACTCCGAGAACCCGCTCGGGTCAAGGTAGCTCGACCTGTACCTTTCGCACATGGTCTCGTTGCCTGCCTTGCAGATGTAGCACTCGTAGCAGGGGACGTGGTGGTGCGGGAAGACTCGGTCTCCCCTCTTCAGGCCGTCCACCCCGGGCCCCAAGGCAGACACGCTCCCGACGGCCTCGTGGCCGATCACGGGCAGCGAAGCGGTGTACTCGCCCTTCATCTTCTCCAGGTCAGTGCCACAGAGGCCGCAGGCCTTCATCTCCACAACTAACTCACCCGGCCCGGGGACGGGGTCCGGCCTCTCCTCGACCTGGGCCGTCAGCCCGCTTCCTCCGTCCTTTCGAGGAACGAGAATGACTGATTTCAAGCCCAACTCTCCGCTGAAGTGCGGGCGATATAAGCGAAGCAGGGCCCTGACTTTGCCCTGCTCTCCTCTTACCGGCCCGACCGCGAATAGTGCTGGAAGAGTGTCTGCGTCGAAACCAGCGCTGATGTGACGTGTCGAGGGGTGTCGCCCACCGGAACTGCCGCCTGCCACGAAGCCAGGGCAACGTGCCGACCATCGCAATAAAGTACGCCCAACTCTGACGGTACTCCGTGGGGCTTCCCGAGAAGATCAAGAAGATAGAGGACGACATCCACAGGACCCAGGTCAACAAGAAGACCGAACACCACATCGGCCTGCTGAGGGCGAAGCTGGCCAAGCTGCGCGCGGAGCTGGAGGAGCAGCAGACCCGCAAGACGGGGTCTAGAATCGGCTACGACGTGAAGAAGTCGGGGGACGCGACTGTCGTTCTCGTCGGTCTTCCTAGCGTCGGCAAGTCAACGCTCCTCAACAGGCTGACAAACGCGAAGTCAAAGGTCGCCTCCTACCAGTTCACCACGCTGGAGGTGGTCCCCGGGGTCATGGAGCATGGGGGCGCCCGCATCCAGGTACTCGACCTGCCAGGGATAATCAAGGGGGCGTCCTCCGGCAAGGGGCTGGGTCGGAGGGTACTTGCGGTTGCTCGGAGCGCGGATTTGGTGCTTTTCTTGCTGGACGTTTTTCAGCCGGAGGCCAGGGACATCTTGGAAAGGGAGCTCAGGTCGACGGGGATCAGGGTAGACGAGAGGCCCCCTAACATCGTGATCGAGAAGGTGGACGGCGGTGGGATAAGCGTGACTTCCCAGGTGAAGCTCACGAAGTTGACGGAGGCGCTGGTCAAGGACATTCTCAGGGTCTACGACATCAGCGGTGCGCGCGTGGTCATCCGTCAGGACATCGACGACCAGCAGCTTGTCGACGTCCTGGCTGGAAACAGGGTCTACGTCCCGTCGCTCACAGTGATGAACAAGATCGACCTGGTCAACGCAGGATTCACCACAGAGATATCCCGGAAGCTCCCCTACGGTTTCGTCCCGGTCTCGGCGGAGGCTGATGTCAACATCCAGGCGCTGAAGGAGGAGATCTACAAGAAGCTCGACTTCGTCCGAATCTACATGCGCCGGAGGACCGGCGAGACTGACTTTGAAGAACCGATGGTAGTCAGGGGAGGGGCAACCATCGGGGACGTCTGCGACAAGGTGCACAGGGGGATGAAGGACGAGTTCCGATACGCCCAGGTCTGGGGGAAGAGCGTGAAGTTCGGGGGGCAGAGGGTGGGGATGACCCACAGACTGATGGACCAGGACGTCCTGACGATAGTCACGAAGTAAACCTCTTTTGGTGGCCCGGCCTTGCGAGGCCGGCCCAATATCGATAATAACCACATCACACTTTTATAGTCGAACGCAGCTTCGTGGGCTGTAGCTTGGCCCTGCCCGGCGGGATGACGCTAGTGGGAGACTTCCTCCAGTTCGTAGGGGTCTTCGTTTCGTTTTCCATCGCCTATGTCGCCTACCGGGGGCTGAAGCAGACGGAGAGCTCATCGCTGCTGAGGCTGGCTACGGCGTTCATTTTCCTGGGCTTCGGGTTTCTGGTCGAGGGCCTTGTGGGGCTCGGCCAGATCGTCCCCGCGCTGTCTCTTTCTGCGACGGCGGTGGTCGTGGGCGGGCTGCTTCTAGAGACCACGGGATATTTCTTCCTGGCCTTCTCTCACGTCGTCGACGTGATGCTTTCGAAAAAGACGGGCGTTGCCTTGCTCGTCTTTCCCATCATCTCCCTCACAGGGGCGCAGCTGGCTGACGTGCTCAGCATTTTGTCCTTCTACTTCGTCCTTTATGGCGTTGTTGAGACCGTCTACTCGTACGCACGGACGAGGAAGCCCGATACCCTATTGATCGCCCTTGGACTGTCTCTGATAGGGGGAGGGACGTTCTTCCAATGGTTATCACTATTGTACCAATATGTCGGGGTTCTTTCACTACTGCAGATTATACTGCAGGAAATGGGACTCTTGATATTGTTCACACCTGTCTTGAGGTTCGCAATGGGAGGAGCGAAGGTGAATGGCCCAGTATAGGACACAGGTCAGAATAATCGCTGACGTTCTCAGCACCGCCCG
>Ga0187778_10001571_pt1 | contig 15725 bp, 11 predicted proteins | sample 1015_Q2_SP5_20_M_FD_132418 | JGI IMG/M metagenome (GOLD analysis project Ga0187778, IMG submission 132418) | Tropical peat soil microbial communities from peatlands in Department of Meta, Colombia - 1015_Q2_SP5_20_MG | ecosystem: Environmental > Terrestrial > Soil > Wetlands > Peat | place...
CCCCCCCAGGTGATCAACGAAGTGAAGCATCGCTACGGCCTGATTGGACGTTCTCCGCTGACCGAGCTGACCATGAAGCAGGGAGCACTTCTCGCGCGAGAAGTCGGGCTGCCGGTCTACGTCGGCATGCGCAACTGGAAGCCGTTTATTGCGAGCGTGATCGACACCATGACACGCGAGCAAGTGTCGGAGGCGGTGGTGATCTGCCTGGCGCCGCACAATTCGCGCACCAGCGTGGGCCTGTACCGCGATGCCTTAAGTCGCAATGGCCAACCCCCGTTTGCCCTCGATTTTGTGGAGTGCTGGCACGACCATCCCCTGCTCATCAAAGCCTTCTCCGCCAAGCTCGGCACGGGCTGGGAGAAGGCCTGCCGCGAAGCCCAAGCCCAGGTGCCCGTGATCTTCACCGCGCATAGCGTTCCCCTGCGGACGATCAGCGAAGGCGACCCCTATGAGACCCAGGCAAAGGAGACGGCAGCGCTCGTGGCTCGCGAGGCCTCGCTCCCGGCTTCCCTGTGGAGGTTCGCTTTTCAAAGCCAGGGAATGGCCGGGGGAGACTGGCTCGGACCAACCGTCGAAGACACGATTCGAGAACTCGAGCGCGCCGGTCATCGCGGCATTTTTATCCAGCCCGTCGGCTTCCTTTGCGATCACGTGGAAGTACTCTATGACATCGATATTGCCTTCAAGCAGTTCGCCGAGCAGCGAGGAATGCGGCTGTGGAGGGCGGAGTCGTTGAACGACTCGCCATGGCTGGCTAAGGCTTTGGCCGACATCGTTCGGTCGCGGATGGCCAAGACCAACTCCTGACCTGGGAATTCGGCGGCCTGGGCATCGTCGTCCCCCATTCTGGCTCGCGGGCAGGCGATCGTCGATGTTTCGAGGCGAACGGCTGGATCAGCAACATGAAGCGCATTGCCATCATTGGTGGAGGCATCGCAGGATTAGCCGCCGCCTTCACGCTCGAGCGGGCGAGAGGCGATGGTGCGGCGCTCGACTATGCCTTATATGAGTCCCGCCCGCGTCTGGGCGGCGTAATACTCACCGAGCAAGTCGACGGTTGCGTTTGCGAAGGGGGTCCCGACTCTTTCCTGACCGAAAAGCCTTGGGCTCGAGAGTTATGTCGCGAGCTCGGGCTCGAAGATCAGCTGATCCCATCGAACGATGCCCAACGCAAGACGTATATTCTCAAGCGAGGACGACTCCTAAAGATCCCCGACGGCCTGCTGTTCCTGGTACCCACGAAGATCTTGCCGGTCCTATGGTCACCGCTATTTTCTGCGCGCACCAAGCTGCGTATGGCACAGGAATGGTTCCATCCCCCCCGTAAGTCCGGCCAGGATGAAAGTGTGGCTTCGATGGTGGAGCGTCACTACGGTCGAGAGATGGTGGAGGATTTGGCCGGCCCGCTGCTCGCGGGGGTGTACGGCGGCGATGCGAGCCAACTTGGCGTGCAAGCGGTGCTACCCCGTCTGGTCGAGATGGAAGCCAAGTACGGCAGCCTGGGACGAGCCATGCTGGCCGCCCGGAAAAAAGGCTCAGGAGCCGACCAAGGTCCGGCGAAACCACTCTTCACTACCCTGAAAAAGGGCATGCAGCAGATGGTAGATGGGGTGATGCGGCGGCTGCGGCCTGCGTCGTTGTGTCTGGGGACTCAGGTCGAAACCGTCGAGCGCCAGGATGGTGGCTGGATGATTTCGGCTGAATCTCGATCGGAGCGGTTCGATGCCGTGATCGTGGCCACGCCTGCCCAGGCTGCGGCCGGGTTGGTCCGCCGGATCAGTGCGCCGCTGGCGGCGGAATTGCTTGGCGTTGCCTACACTTCGTCGATCACCATCACGTTCGCTTACGATCATGCGGTGCGAGCCTCGTTGCCGCCGGGATTCGGATTCTTGGTCCCCGCGAGCGAAGGCCGCCGCATCTTGGCAGCGACTTTTGTGCACAACAAATTCCCCTACCGCGCACCTGAGGACCGCGCTCTCGTTCGCTGCTTCCTTAGCGGGGCGCGCAACGAATCGATCTTCGAGCGCTCCGATCCGGAGATTCTCGCCATCGCCGGCGAGGAGCTCGAGCAGGTGCTGCGCTTCCGGGCAGACCCGCTGTTCGCCAAGGTTTATCGATGGAAGACGGCCATGGCGCAGTATGGAGTCAGCCACTTAGAGCGCTTGCAGCGGATCGACGCTTTGCTCTTGCGCTTCCCCACCTTGGCCCTGGCAGGCAATGGATACCGCGGCATTGGAATCCCCGACTGCATTCGTACCGGCCAGAAGGCTGCCAACCAACTGCTCTCTGGACTGGGGTTGGCGGCTGCCTCGACGCCTGCGCCGGTCGCCACCGATGCCCCGTAACAGCGATGAGCGTATAGCCAAACTCGACACTGGGCTTTCGACACAGGTCTGGTAGGCTTCTGAATAGGCTTTCTCACCCATCATGAAGACCCATCAGTTGCACGGTGATCTGCGGCTGACATGTTGACCCGCGCTCTCCGCTTCCTCCGGCCTTCCCATCAGCACGGAGCCTATTCGGCAACCCTGCTGATGATGACGGCGATCATGCTCTCGCGGGTGATCGGCTACGTTCGGGAAGCTTACATTGCCTGGGCTTTCGGCGCCGGACCGCAAACCGATGCCTACGTCGCCGGCTTCACCATCCCCGACTGGCTGAACTATCTGGTGGCCGGGGGAACGGCCTCGATCACCTTCGTATCCATCTACACCCGCTTCCTCGCCGAGAACAAGGAAGAGGATGCCCAGAAGACCTTTTCGATCATCATCACGGTCATGACGGTGGTGCTCGGAAGCGGTACGATCCTGGCCGAGATTTTCACCCCGCAGATCGAACGCCATCTGGTCAAGAATTTCACTCCCGAGCAGCTTCAACTTTGCGTGCATCTGACCCGCATACTTCTCCCCGCCCAGCTGTTTTTCTACGTGGGGGGTGTGGTCTCTGCCGTCTTGCTGTCCCGCCGCTTATTTATGCTGCCCGCGTTTGGGCCGTTGCTCTATAACGTCGCGATCATCGCCGGCGGGCTGCTCCTCTCGCACCGGATCGGGATCTCCTCGCTGGCCTATGGTGCGCTCGTGGGCAGTTTTCTAGGACCATTCCTGGTAAACGCCATCGGCGCCGCCTCGGTCGGCACGGGCTACCGCATCTCGTTCGACATCGGCAATCCAGCGTTTCGGGAGTGGGTGCGGCTCACCATCCCGCTCATGGTGGGTGTGTCGCTGGTCACCGCCGATGATTGGATTCTCCGCTATTTTGCCTCGGGCAACGTGGGCGACATTACCCGCTTGAACTACGCCAAGCGGCTTTTTGCCGTGCCGATCGCCGTGCTCGGGCAAGCCATTGGCCAGGCTTCCCTGCCCTTTTTCGCCCGACTGTTCGGGGAAAAGCGCATCGCGGAGTTTGCCCAGTTGGTGAACGCCTCGATTTATCGCATCACCGCGACCTCGCTCCTCGCCACCAGCCTGATGGCCACCGCGGCGCTGCCCCTGGTCGATCTGGTCTATCGCCGCGGCCGATTTCAGTTCTCGGATGCAGAAACCACGGCCGTCTATTTCGGCTGGTTCTCACTTTCCCTGGCATTCTGGTCGGCGCAAGCTCTCTATTCGCGCGCTTTCTATGCGGCAGGGGACACGCTTACCCCCATGGTGGCCAGTAGCCTCATCACCGTGGCCTCGATCCCGGTGTACGGCGCACTCTACCGCGCTTTCTCCACGGTTGGACTCGCCATCGCCTCCGACTTGGGAATTGTCGCCAACACGGTTGCCATCGCCGTCCTCCTCGACCGGCGCAAGCTCGTGCGCTTCAACCAGTTTCCCTGGCGGGAGTTAAGCAAGGCAGCTCTTACCGCTGCTTTCGCGGGAATTTTGAGTTTTCGAGTCGCCGCGGGCATGATCGCCGGCGCCAGTCGCGCGCGTGATCTCTACGCACTGATCCTCATCAGCTTCACCTGGGCGGCAGCGGTTGCGGCAGGCTTGTGGTTGACCAGATCGCAACTGCCCGCTGACCTGCGCCGGCGAAAGGGTACGATCTATCCTCGCCTGGCGGAGCGCCAAGCCGAAGATCTGAGTCGCGGCGCTGAGCCATAAAGTGGGTTCGGCTATCAGTAGATGACAGAAGGCGGTCGAGAAAGCCACGCGCCGAGGGCAAGCTGAGTGAGCTTATTGAGAAGTGAGGACGGAGTGCGGAGGCGATCGTAGAGGCCAACAAGACGGACCAAACCCTTGGTCCTTCCCGGGCGTGTTTTCCGAACCTGAGATTAGGCGCGAGCAGCTACGGCTTCGCTAGGAGTCGACGAAGGCTTAGCTTCCTCGCCATTCGCCTTCTGGCCAGCCTTGCGGATGTCGATTCCACCCTTAAAGAATGCGCCGTCTTCGATCGAAATGCGGGCGGCCACCACGTCTCCCGTCAGGGATCCGTCGCTCCGAATGTCCACTCGGTCGCTGGCGGTCAGATTGCCCCGCACTTTTCCCAGGACCACAATTTCCCGCGCATTGATATTGGCCGAAACCACGCCATTGCGGCCCACGGTCACGCGGTTTCCAGCCAGGCTAATGGACCCTTCCACTCTGCCGTCGATGTAGAGAGACTCCGAACCGGTCACTTCACCTTTAATGACGAGCGATTTTCCGATGGTCGCCTGATCGGCTGTTGTGGCAGACACGGGACGAGGCGGTGCGGCGGCGGCGGCGGTGGCTTCAGCAGGGGGAGTGCTCACCGTCGGCATCGCAGGACGTTCCGGCTCATTAGGCCGAGTTGTTGGGCCGACGGGTGTCTGAGTTGTGGGTTTCCACATGGGCCTCTGATTCCTTTCCTGTGCTCAAGTTAATAGGTCAACGTGGCATTTCAGTGACCAAATCGCATTCTACTCCGAACAAGACCCGCCGTCATGTGGAAATTCTGTGCCTTCCGCGGCTTTCGCGGGCCCTCAGCGCGGTTTTGCCCGCTGCCCGTCCTCGGCCCTCGCAGTGCAATTCCTGCTTGGTTACCTGCATTTCTTATACTCATGCCGAGTCGGGGGATGCGAGTATCCTGAATTCGGGGGGTATTAACTAGGTATGCTCTCCGATTCCACGATTCTTCAGAAAATTGCCCGCCAGCCGAAGCGCAGCGCGGGATACAAACAGCTGGTTCGGGAACTCGGTCTCGACAGCGCCGCCCGCCGCCAGCTTTCCGAACGGCTGGAAAAGCTGGTGGAGAGCGGACAGCTTCAGCAGCTCGATTCCGATCGTTACGCAATTCCCCACACTTCGGCCGGCAAGAACATGGTTGTCGGACGCCTGAGCATGCATCGCGATGGCTATGGCTTTGTGATCCCTGATTCGAGCTCCCTCGACCCAACTCTGAAGGCAAGCTTGTCGGGCGATATTTTCATCTCGCCGCCGGCGATTGGCTCGGCCATGCATGGCGACCGCGTGCGGGTTGAAATTCGTACGATTCGCCCGGATGGCCGGGCGGAAGGGCGAATCGTAGCCCCCCTCGAGCGCGCCCATCCGACCGTGGTCGGGATCTTTCATTCCCTCCATCGGCGCAACTACGTGACCCCCATCGACGAGCGCCTCAAGCAGGAAATTACCATTCCGCCCGGGATGGAATACCCACCGGAGGAGACGACCGCTTTCCGATCAGCGATGGCTCGCGGCAGGGAAGCCGCCAGGTCCAAGGGGCCGAGGCGGGAAGCGCAGCGACACGACCGTCACCGCGTCTTGGGCCAGGAGGCCGCTCCCCGGACCGAGTGGCGGAATCTGGAAAATGTAGTGGTCGACGTCGAGATCACCGACTGGCCAACCGCCACCCAGAATCCGCGGGGGCGAGTGGTTGAGATTCTTGGCTACTTGGAGGACTTCGGGGTCGATGTTGAAATCATCATCCGCAAGTTTCATCTGCCGCATCGCTTCCCTGCGCCGGTGCTCGGAGAGGCGGAAGCGACAGAAGCGATCATCTCGGCACGCGAGCTTGAGAAACGGCGCGATTTCCGCCATCTCCCGATCGTCACCATCGATGGCGAGAGCGCCCGAGACTTTGACGATGCGGTCACGGTTCGCACCCTCGAAAACGGCAACTTTGAATTGCAGGTGCATATCGCCGATGTCGCCCATTATGTGAGGCCAGGCTCGGCTTTGGATCAGGAAGCGCGGCTGCGGGGCACGAGTGTGTATTTCCCCGACCGTGCGGTTCCCATGCTCCCCCTGGAACTCTCGACCGACATCTGCAGTTTGCGCCCGCAAGTGGATCGACTGGTGCTCTCGGCGGTCATGGAGATTGACCACCGCGGTGAGGTTCTGAGCTCGACCTTGTCGGAAGGCGTGATTCGTTCGCTCGAACGAATGACCTACACCGACGTGAATGCCATCCTGGAGGGAGATGCTAGCGCACGGCGACGCTACGCCAAGCTGGTCGAAACCTTCGAGAGAATGAGGGATTTGGCGCTCATCCTCAACCGCAAGCGCGAGCGCCGTGGTTCGATTGACTTCGACTTGCCGGAACCGGTCATCGAGTTCAATGAATTTGGGCTCATGAAAAGCATCATCCGTTCCGAGCGCAACCTGGCGCATCGCATCATCGAAGAGTTCATGCTGGCGGCCAATGAGTCCGTGGCCAGCTATCTCGAGTCGAAGTGCGTGGCCTCCCTCTACCGCGTTCACGAGAAACCGGACGCCAAGCGGGTCTATGAATTCGAAATGCTGGCAGCCACCTTTGGCTACTCCCTGGGAGTCGGCGCGCTGCCCATCGAGCGCATCTCGCTCAAGACCGATCGTCGCGCCAGCTATGGCACCGGCAAGCGCCCGCGGCAGCTTGAGATTCCGAAAGAAGTCCACATCACGCCCCGCATGTACCAAAAGTTGACCACGAAAATCGCCGGCAAGCCGGAAGAAAGAATCCTTTCCTATCTGATGTTGCGCTCCTTGAAGCAAGCCAGGTATTCGGAAGACAATCTCGGACACTTCGCCTTGGCGGCCCCCACCTACACCCACTTCACCTCCCCGATCCGGCGCTATCCCGATTTGATCGTGCACAGAATCTTGAAAGACGTGCTCGAGGAATCCGCCGAAGTGCAGGAAGGCTCGGTGCGAATCGGTGTCCTCGGACCGGGCTTTCGAGTCGGGACAGGGCATTGCCCGGAACGCCCCGAAGACGGCGCCGAGCAGCTCGCGCACGATGAACCGAGGCCGCCGGCACGCCCCATGGATCCGCCATCGCCCTGGTCCAAGCGCCGCGACCGTGGCGCCCACCGGGAGGCGCTGCGACCCTTGTCGGGCCCGATCTCGCTCGAGGAATTGCACGAAATTGCAGAGGAATCGAGCCAAGCCGAGCGCCGAGCCGACGAAGCCGAACGCGAACTCATCGAATGGAAGAAGCTAAAATTCATGCAGGAGCGTATCGGAGAAGAGTTCGATGGCCTCATCACGAGCGTGACCAAGTTCGGCTTTTTTGTCGAGCTGACCGATCTCTTTGTGGAAGGCCTGGTGCCGCTCGCCTCGCTCACCGACGATCGCTACACCTATCATGAGAATACGCGCGAGATCTTGGGTCAGCGCACGGGGAAACGGTATCGGCTGGGGCAGCAGACACGGGTGCTGGTGGATCGCCTCGACCCGGTGGAGAAGAAGATCCAATTTGCCGTTCTCGACGACCAGGATCGAGGCCGGAGGCCAAGACGGAAATGACAAGGAGGAAAAGATTGATTCCTTCTCCTGGTGTAAAATTTGTCAGTGAACCCCATCGCCGCTGCCGGTGGGCGCGGCGGGCTTTCCTGTCGGGACGTGGCTCAGCCTGGTAGAGCACTCGCTTGGGGTGCGAGGGGTCGGCAGTTCAAATCTGCCCGTCCCGACCATTCTTCATTCTTGGCCCGCTGTGCAATCCTGTCGAATGGTTTTCTAAACTGACCGGCGATCGAGCCGTCGCTGTAGTCCCAGCCATACCCTATCCGGGGTGAGGAACCCGCCCGTGCGCGCGAACAGTTCCAGGATGTCACGCTTGGACATTTGCCAGGATGGATTTCACGTGATCGCGGGGAGTAGTGCCGTTGATCTGCCCAGCCGTGCCAGTCAATTCTCCATTCAGAGCATTGCCAGGCAAGTCAAAGTTTGCAAAATTGAACAAGTTGTAGACGCCGGCGCTGGGTCGCAGGACGATGTTCTCCCGTATCTTGTACGACTGTACGACCCGGAGATTCTCAGGTCGAGGGCGCGCAGCCAGGCTAGGTTCTAAGGGAGCGATGGCACACAAAGAATTAAAGGGCTGGTTGCTGGGATTGTTGTAGCACAACGAATCGCCCACTCCGAGTTGACGTGCTGTAATCAATCCGTTCTGAACCAAAACCTGTCCTGCAGGGGTCAACTGAAGAGCAACAGAACATCCGATTGCATCTCTACCCGCCCTCGTTCCACGCGAGCCCAGGGGCAACGTCGCTGAAATTCCATTCGTAAGCCGGAATCTGGCCGACGAACGTACATCCGCCTAATTCCATTCGACTCAGTGGAAATGACAAAGAGGACAACTGTCAATGATACTAGGGCCATTCGCAGCCGTGAGGCTCAGATTTCGGAATCCGGTTAACCGGATGTTGATCTCGGCGCAAACCTGCGCAAATGAAATCAACCTCTTCCGAGCAGGCAGTCGCTGGCCTTACTTCCAGGACACATCGGGATAAAGACTGGGTATGCGATACGCCCGATAGGCATGTCCTCCTTGTATGTCCATCTGCCAAACCGTCTGCGGCATCTTTGACTGAGTAACCTCAAGCACGCGAGACCCTACATCTTCTGGAAAAGGTGCCGACATGTCGAATTCGACGTTTCGATTGGCCAACTGGTTGATACTTCCGCCCCAAAACGAAAAATGTCCCGGGGTGTCTTGCCATACCACGGTGGCCATCTTGCTGCTCTCCTCGATGTGGAAGATTGTGGCACGACTGTAGCAGGCTGGTCCCGGAGACCCGCACTCGGCCCCGCTGTCATCCAGTATGCGTAGGTTTCCGTTGTCGAAAATTGCCATGGTCAGTGCCGAGCCGTCCGACCCTATCAAAGATGGGAAGTGTTGCGCGTAAAACCACTGCTTCGGGTCCCCGCCGGTCAGAGTGAAGTCTCCACCTTCTCCCAGCCGCCACAAGACGTCTCCCGAGCCGCTCCCATCTCGGTAGTCTATCTTCAAGATCCAACTTTGATTGCGCATGGAAATCAGCAGGTTGCTGTCCTTAGGCGTATAGACGACGGCATTACTGTGAGTCCAATCTGGCAATCCCATCAGATGACGCTTAACATCGAGATGATCGAACGCAGACCAAAACCAGACCGGGTTCCAGTCCTGGTCCAAATCTACTAGCACATCCCCAATCACCGGGGTGGTACCTGGATATTCTGGGAGATCGTCAAAGTCCTGGGCCACGTTCCCTAGCACAATCAGATGTCCGTTGCTGAGCGGCAGGACGTCATGATGGAAAAACAATCCCTTGACGGGGTGGCCGGCATCTTGCAGTTTCTGCTGGAGCCCAGGAGCATCCATCTGCCGGATGGTACGGCCTGCCAAGTCAATTTCGCGCAGACGAGTTGTCCCGCTTCGACCGCCCTGTATGTTGACGATGAAATGACCGCTGGGCATAAGCTTGATGGGGATGGGCAAGTTCTCTTGGTCCGCCCCCACGTCGTAATACCAGATCGGGTGGCCATCACGGTCGGCGACAACTGCTTGCATCATGTGGACGCCGGGCTCGGTCAGGTTGATCAGCTCCACGCCGGGATTCTCGGTAGCGGCCAGCGCGGAGGTGCCGGGCCTGGTCACAATCAGAGACGGGAACGTCGTTGATGGAAGCGGCCCCGTGACAAATACGCGGTCTTGATCGAACCAGTGGCGGGCACCAGAGACCAGTTCGGCTCGCATGTGATAGGTTGTCGAAGCCCTCATTCCTGCCACCAAGATGGCAACATCACGGCCACCGGGGGGCAGCGAGTACCACGCCGTTTGTCTCCCGTAAGAAATGTCGGTTCCAAACTCGACTCTCGCCCGTCCTCCCTTCTGGCTGGAAACGGAGTAGCTGGCAACGAGCGGGTTTCTGGTGGAGGCTACGGCGGTAACCGGGGCATCAGACGAAGGATCGCTACTTACTGAACCACAGCCCAGCCAACAGCCGCAGACCGCAACGATTGCTGTGAGGTGAAGCGACAGCCGCCAACGTGCATCGGTCATCTCTGGTCTAGGACCTCCGCTCACAAAAAATGCTGCTGATCAAGAAAGTCGATGCTTGAGATGTCCATGGCCGCAATTGGTGTCAACTTCATGAAGGAGGCTCCGATCACCCCCACACGCCGCCTCGAGGGCTGGGCATTCGGGCCGGCATCCGCAGGAGGAGTTCGCGAATTCAAGTCCCTCGCTGTTCTGCCTCTGGAAAATCTCACCGGAGATTCGTCCCAAGAATACTTTGTCGATGGCATGACCGATGCCTTGATCACGAACCTGACCAAACTGGGCTCGCTGCGTGTGATCTCCCGTGCCTCGGCGATGCACTACAAGGGAACCCACAAGACCGTGCCCGAAATTGCGCGGGAGCTTAACGTCGGTGCCGTGGTTGTGGGATCCGTGGCCCGCTCCGGAGACCGGGTTCGCATCAGCGCCCAGCTGGCCGATGCCGCGAGCGGAGAGAATCTTTGGGCGCGCGATTACGAGCGCAATTTGCAGGACGTTCTTGAGCTGCAAAATGAGCTGGCGGCGGCAGTTACAGAGGAGGTGGCAGGCAGATTGACGCCGCAACAGCAATCCCGGCTGGCCGAGTTGCGGCCGGTGAACCCGCAAGCTTATGAAGACTATCTTCGCGGACGTTATTTCGAAGCGAATTTTCGCACCGAGGAAGGTCTCAAGAAAGCGGAGGAGTACCTCACTCGAGCCATTCAAGAAGACCCTAACTATGCCCCCCGTATATTGTCCTATCCACGGTGTATCTGAGGGCCGGCTGGTCGGATGTTGACTGGATGAACCCGCGGGAAGCGGGTCCGAAAGCCGTCGCGGCCGCCAAGAAAGCAGTGGAGCTGGACGGCAGCCTCGCCGAGGCTCACCTGGCCCTTGCTGATGCGAAAAGTCTCTATGAAAGGAAAGGCCGCCGATGATGCGGCAAGGAAAGAAGTCGAACAGGCCTTCCAACTCAGCCCGAACGACGTCAATGTCCTTCTTGCCCGTGCCGAGTTGCTCAATGATCAGGAGCTAGCCTGCAGGTATGCACGCACCGCGCACCAGCTGGACCCGTTGAATCTGGACGGAATCAACCACTTCGTGGATTGCCTGGTGAGCGAGCAGAAGTACGACGAGGCGATTGCCGAAATGCGCAAAGCCGTCGAGTTATACCCCAGAAATCCGGGCCTTCATGACTTGCTGTCCGGGTTTTACCAGCGGCGAGGCCGTTACCCGGAAGCCATTGCGGAGATAGAACAATACCGGACTTTAGGCGGGCTTTGCCCCGAGCAAGCGCTGATTCATGCCTTGGCGGGCGCTGGGCGCCGACAAGAAGCGGAAAGAAGATTGAACAAACTGCGGAACGGGCCGGACTGGGACGATTGGTGCGGCGCGATAGCTTACGTTGGCTTGGGGCGATACGATGAGGCCATCCGCGCACTCGAGAGGGGCACTGCCAAGGGCGGCGGCGACCCTGACGGCATAAGAGCAATTGGGGGACGATGGGAGTTCGAACCACTCAGGTCCGATCCCCGCTTCCAGGAGCTTCTCAAGCGCGGCGAAGAACCATACTGAAGGCGGGCTTGCTCGTACCATCGAACGGCATCACCTTCCACGGGCTCGTTCACTCCCACCGGCGGCATGGAGACTTGGCGTGCAGAGCACACAGCCGCTCACCTGGGCGACCGCGACCGGTGCATGGCCGTGCTCGAGAAATCGTACCGGGATCGGGAACTCATGCTTGCCGTGTGGATCAAGTCAGATCCGGAGTTCGATAACGTTCGCTCAGATCCGCGCTATCCAACGTTGCTCAAGCAGATCGGTTACCCGCAGTAAACGATCGTTTCCCCTCTTTTGAGCCTATTGAGTCACTTGCTCGTCGGAGACGCGAGGGTTTTCACGAGCCAGGGAACGATCACTTCGCGAAAAATGCGGGGATCGGGCCAGACCCCGACCTGCCGTCCCAGGTGACCGCCGGACGGGTTGATCCAGGCTTCTTTCGGTGTGTCTCCTTGGCTGAGCAGTAGGTACTCATCCGCGATGGGCACCTGCGTGTCGCGCACGCCTGCCAGGATGAGCATGGGCGCCATCGGCTTGCCTAGAAGACCCTGATACACCAGCGACATCTTGGGCAAATAATCGCCCATCTCGTCGAGCGAGTGAACACCTTCGAAAATGTTCATCAGCGCCGGTACCTGATCGAAGAGGTATTCCCGATTGCCTAAGAGCGAATTCATCAGGAAATCTTTCTGAAAGAATCTGTCGACCGGAGGCGACTGAGCGCTTGCCCCGCGCAGGCGGGCACGCTCCACGATCGCCATCTTTGTGGCCCAATACGCGCCCCAACTCACGCCGTGTATGGCAAGACGGTTCTTGTCAATCTCCGGCCGCGACTGCGCGTAGTCGAGCACCTTCGAGAGCATGCGTTCGGAGGTTTCGCTGACCTTGATCGGTGCCTGACCGGTACCGGGACCGTCTACGGCGAGAAATCCGATACCGGAGGGAAGAATCGCGGCGAAGCTCTCCGCCAGATCCTCCTTGCGGCTGTCGAGGCCGTTCACGGCAACCACCAGGGGAACCGGACCCGGGGAATTTTTCGGCAGGCGCAGATAGCCGATGATCTGTTTCGCTTCGAAGGGAATGTGCACCACTTCGAGCGGGGGATCGAAGAAGCGCGCGTGCGCCAGAAAGGCGGCGATCGCCTTCTCATAGGAACGCTGCTTACCGGGCGACGCGGGAAAGGGCCAGCGGCCGAAGGAATAGAGCCGCCATGCCCGAATATAGTCGGCGTTGGCCCGGGCGGGATCGGTCTTCTCGAGCGATTGCGCTTCGTTCGAGTAACGATCGCCGACGCGCATGAAGGCCGCCGCCCACTCGTCTTTATCCGCGCTATGAATGTCGGCGAAGGCTTCCCTCACATCGGCGGGATCGAGGCCAATCAGCGGGTATTGGCCGACTTCGGCGCGACGGATGGCTTCGGTCTTAATCTCCTCAATGGTGCGTTCGCGGCGCTCCTGGGCCAACGTTCTTCCCGACAGGACGACAGTTCCCGCCACGACGAGCATGAGCAGCGTAAGTTCGGTTCCTGGCTTCATGATAGGTCCTGTTTCGCCCGACTCGCCTGACTCCCTAGGAAAAAAGAGGGCCGGACGAAATTGACCCCGGCCCCAAGTAGCTCCTTTGGTTTGAGCTAGAAAGCGAACTTTGCGCCCAGCTGAATGGAACGCGGTCCACCCGAGCCGACGGCGGGATTGGCAGCCGCGATGTCCGGGGTCGCGCAGCCGCAGCCGAAGCTGGCCGCCGAAGGATCGTTCAGGCCGAACCCGTTCTGCCCGCCATAAGGATTGGCAAAGTTTGGATGATTGAAGATGTTGAAAAACTCAGCCCGGAACTGAAGACGGTAGCGCTCGCCGAAGTAGAAGTTCTTGGCCAGGGAGAAATCGAATCCCTTGAAGCCGGAATCGGGAAATATGTTTCGCCCCATGGTGCCGAAGTGGCCGAGGGGTGGGGGATTCAGGAAGGAGTGTCCTTTGGCGTAGCACCCAAAATCGGCCAGGGAAGTCGTGGCCGGTCCACCCGCTTTTCCGCCATCGAGCGCTAAGGCCTGAGCATTGCAGGCGGGATTGCTGGTCGGACTCGCCGGGTTCTGACTTCCGGGGAAGAACGGAAGCGGTGTCGGGCCCGACTTGAAATCGTCAGGCTGGCCATAGAAGTCCCAGCGGATCGGTTCATTGGCGGGCGGACTGACCGGCAGGGGACCCACCCCGGCGGCGTCGGTTCCCTCGTCCATGACACCCCATTTCTGCGGCGTCTGCAGGTTGATGATCGAGTTAATCTCCCAGCCCTCGAGCATCTGAGCGTAACCCTGGCGGCCGGGAAGGGTGTAGGTGAGCGAGATGGTCAAGCGGTTTCGGATATCGAAGTCGCTGTTCGCGTATTCGTTCGCCAGATTGTAGGAGTTCTGCGGTAGGCCCGATCCGTAGCCAAAGTCCCAGTTCGCGCTTACGTTATCGAGCGCATGCGAATAGGTGTACCCGGCGACCATGCTCAGGCCATGATAGTTGCGGGCATTCAAGGTCACCTGCAAGGCGTCGTAATTGGACAGGTAGACATTTCCCATCTGGAAGATGTTGCTGAGGTAATTAAACTTGGCGTTGTACGGTCGCGCGTCCTGATCGCAGTTGGGATCGGTGTTACACGCCGGCGAATAGTCGGTGCCCACGGGCGGCTGGTTGATATCCCGAGTTCCCATGAGGTTCGACCCGTGGTTGCCCACGTAGGCGGCCTCCATCGACAGGTTGGGCGTGAAGGCGTGCTGCAGGTTCAAGGTCCAAGTCCACACGTACGGGGTGGTGAGATTGTGGGCCACCGACATGATGGGGCACGAATTGGGATAGGTGCAATTGACCGAGGTGCCGTAGAGCGGTCCGTACTTAGCGTCCCAAGTATTGGGGTAGGTCAAGAAATTCTTGACCGTGACGTTGCCGGTTGTAATCGTTCCCCCGGAGGTCTGGCCGGCGGCGTTGATCGGCGCCCCGGTCGGAACGCTCCCCGGTCCAAAGGAATTGTTGAAGGCAATGAAGGATTGCCAGTTGACGGTTTCGTAGAGGAGCCCCCCTCCCGCGCGGAGCACCGTCCTTCCGTTGCCCAAGATGTCCCAGGCAAACCCCAGGCGCGGGCCGAAGTTCGAGTAATCGGGGTTATACAGATTGCCGATCTGATGGCCCACCTGCACCATGCCTCGCTCGGGATCGAAATTCCCCAGCAGATTGTTGGCCTCCTGGACCACCGAGCTGTATTCATAGCGAATACCCAGGTTGACGGTCAGATTCTTGGTGGCCCGCCAGTCATCCTGAAAAAACAGGCCATACGACCAGTTGTGCAGGTGCAAGGTGGGATTTCCCACTTCGGCGCTCGACTTGAACACCGCTCCCGCGAAGAAGTCCTCGAGTTGGCTCGACAAAACAGGCGGATTAGTCGCGGGCGGTGGGCCGGGACTCGCAACCCCGCCGAGGAAGGTGATGCTGCCGCGGGCGTTGCCATAGGCCGCATTGGTCACTTTGTTGTGATGGAGCTCGCCGCCGAACTTCAGGGCGTGCTTGCCGGCGGTATAGAAGACGTGATCGGAAACCTGGGTGATCGAATCCGGCCCCTGGAACTTCGGCCATTTGAAACCGCCCAGGCCGGGGAAAAAGTAACCTCCGAAGCCAATGCGCGGCAGGCCGCCGGTGTACGGACCACTGACCCCTGTATCCAAACCGTAGGCGGAGGCTGGCGTGTTCAGGTCTCCGGGCAGGGTGGGTTGGTACAACCGGTTGTAACCGAAGCGAACTTCGTTCACCCAACGGGAGCTGGGAGTCCAAATCCAGCTGCCCCCCGCGACCTGCGCCCGGGTGTGAATATCGGAAAGCCATTTCTGCTGCAGTTCGGGGAAATCTTCGACGGTTCCCGAGTTGTTGCCGAAGAAGTACTCGCCGTTGATGGTATGGCGCGGGTTCAGGAGGACATCGACCTTGGCGACCACATTGTCCGAGTGCACGTTGTTGTCAAACCCGTTCGGG
>Ga0187778_10001572_pt1 | contig 15724 bp, 14 predicted proteins | sample 1015_Q2_SP5_20_M_FD_132418 | JGI IMG/M metagenome (GOLD analysis project Ga0187778, IMG submission 132418) | Tropical peat soil microbial communities from peatlands in Department of Meta, Colombia - 1015_Q2_SP5_20_MG | ecosystem: Environmental > Terrestrial > Soil > Wetlands > Peat | place...
GCTGCGCGCGAGTGCGAGGCGGGGGACTTCCGGCGACCAGGATTTCACCCGATGTGGGCTCCGTGAGCCGGTTCACGCAGCGCAGCAGGGTCGATTTGCCCGCACCGGAAGGTCCCAGGACCACGCACAGCTCGGCTGAGGATACGCGCAGGTTTACGCTTCTTAAGGCCGTGATGCCGCCATAGACCTTGGTGAGCCCACGGATTTCGATCATTGCATCTTGTGCAGGTCGAGGTTGAGCATCTTGCTCATTTCTCTGACCACTGCGAAATTTTCATCCGTGGCCGGCACCCAGCGCTTGATGATCGTCCCCTTCGCCCAAGGGATGTCGTGCATTGCTGCGAAGGCAGCGCGGATGCGTTGCTTGAGTGCCTCCGGCAGGTCGCGTCGGATGACCACCGGCGCCCCAGGGATCGGCTCCGAGGTCCAGACGATGACGATCTCATCGGCTTTGATCACGCCCCGAGCCACCGCCGCCTCGAACAGACCATCGGCAACAGCGGCTGCGTCCACTTTCCCGTTCTGGACGGCGATCGCGCTGGCGTCGTGACTGCCGGCGAAAATGGCGCGCATATCCACGTCCGGGTTCAGCCCGGCGCGCAGCATGGCGCTCTTGGGAAACAGGTGCCCGGAGGTGGAGCTCGGATCGACGAACGCGAAAGTCTTTCCCTTGAGATCCGCAAGCGAGCGAATGTTGTGGTCTTTGCGCGCGATAATCAGCGCACGGTAGCTCGGGCCCTGCCTCTGCGTCTCTGGAATGGCAATGGGGTCCACCTCCGCGATCGAGGCGGCAAGTACGTAGGAGAACGGGCCGAGAAGCGCCATCTCGAGCTTCTTCGCGCGCAGCGCTTCGATGACGCCGTTGTAATCTGTGGCTACAAAGGGCTTGATTTCCATTCCCAGCGAAGCGTGCAGTGCGTCGAGCAGCGCTTGGTTGTCGGCAATGATCAGGCGTGGGTCCTCAGCGGGAACTAAGCCGATCTTGAGGACACCTTGCGCGTAGGTCCCTGAGGCCGTGGCCAGTCCACACAGAAGAATAAGCTGTGCAATCCAACGCGGCCGCGACGCGATGAAGTTTCGTAGTGCCACCCTGGCCTCCCGAAATGAGTTGAGCGCACGAAAAGATACCCCAATTGGCACATTTGCGTCTTCGCCTTGGATCAGAGGCAAAGCGCGCCCGTTGGATCGGGCGAAGCGTCCGATGATGTGGCGATAAAGATGATGGCAACAAACCACACCCTGCGGTCGGGGAAAGCGCGCGAAGCGAGCGTACAATGCGCTACGTCCCGATCTAAGGCGCTGAGAAAAAGTGGCTGCGCGCAAACCAGGGTGGCTTCGCTTTTGCGGGCGCATCGCGCCGACGGTGTAATCCACCGACTGATTGTGAGGCTGACTTTCGCCACGATCATCGATGCGCCGCCAATTTTTTTGCCTCGTGAGGCGCCTTCTGCAATCAGAGCTCAACGCCACTGGCGCCAGCCGTTTAGAATCGGACGAATCGGGATTTAACAGGAGCTTACATCTTGGCCTCTTCCAAATTCGCAAGCTATCCCAGCCTGCGCGACCGCACGGTCTTCGTGACCGGCGGAGGCTCTGGCATTGGGGCAGGAATTGTTGAGCACTTCGTCGAGCAAGGTTCACGCGTTGGGTTTGTGGACATCGATGAGCCGGTGAGCAAAGCGTTGCTGAAGCGCCTGGCAGGCTCCGGCGCGCGCGCCCCGCTCTACATCCATTGCGACGTGCGCGACATCGATGCGCTGCGCGCGGCGATTGCCCAGGTGCAGCGCAGCCTGGGAGACATCTCGGTGCTGGTGAATGATGCCGCGCGCGATGACCGCCACCGGATCGAGGAGGTGACAGTCGAGTACTGGGACGAGCGCCTGTCGGTGAATCTGCGGCATCAATTCTTCGCCGCGCAGGCCGTGGTCGAGCAGATGAAGCGCCTGGGCGGCGGTTCCATCATTAATTTCGGCTCGATAAGCTGGATGTCGTCCACGGGAGGTATGCCCGCGTATACGACCAGCAAAGCGGCGGTAAGCGGCCTCACGCGCGGGCTTGCGCGCGATTTGGGGCCGTTCAAGATCAGGGTCAACACCATCTCGCCGGGTTGGGTTATGACCGAGCGTCAAAAGGCCCTTTGGCTTACTCCCGAGGGCGAGCGCCGGCTTGAGCAGGCTCAATGCTTGCCCGGGCGCCTGATGCCACAGGATCTCGCGCGCATGGTGCTGTTTCTCGCGGCTGATGACAGTTGCATGTGCACCGCTCAAAATTTCATCGTCGATGCAGGATGGGTATGACACGCACGTCCAATCTGAGTGGTCGCGGCCGAATGTGCAGCGACACGAGCGAGATTGCTGGATTGCGTTTTGGCCCAGCGAAGCAATGAATCACCGCCGGGGGACGCCTTGAAAGTCACCGCAATCAAGACACTGGTGTGCAATGCGCAGATGCGCAACTGGGTGTTCGTGCGCGTGGAGACCGATCAGCCGGGCCTCTACGGCTGGGGCGAGGCGACGCTCGAGTGGAAAACGCACGCTGTAGTCGGAGCGGTGCGCGATCTCGAGCCGCTTCTGCTCGGGCGCGATCCGCGTGACATCGAGCAGGCCGTGCGCATCCTAACCAAACATTCCTTTTGGCGCCTGGGTGTGATTGGCAACACTGCCATCAGCGGCATCGAAATGGCACTGTGGGATATCTGGGGCAAAGAGCTCAACGTGCCGGTTTGGCGGCTACTTGGCGGAAAGACCCGGGATAAGATCAAGATCTACACCCACCTCGGCTTCGGCGACATGACTAGGGTGTACGAGAGCATGGGTCTGAGCGCCGTAGTCGAGCGCGCTCTTGAGGTGACGGCACGCGGCTATCGCGCGCTTAAGGTTGTCTTTATCCCCTACACGCACTACACGGCTTCGCCAAAGCAGATCCATCACGTTGCAACCATGATGCAGGGGCTGCGCGAGGCGCTGGGGGACGAGGTCGAAGTGATGATCGATTTCCACGGCCGCTGTGCCTCCACCAGCGTGGCACTGCAGTATATCGACGCACTCGCGCCGTGGCGTCCGCTTTTTGTCGAAGAGCCAATCCAACCCGGCGATGCCTTGGGTTTGAAGCAGATCAGCGACAAGGCGCGGGTGGCGATCGCCACCGGCGAGCGGTTGGTTGACCGCAAGGAGTTTGAGGATCTATTCCGACTGCGAGCGATCAACATCGCTCAACCGGACCTGTGCCACGTCGGTGGTTTTACCGAGGCGCGCAAGATCGCGGCCATGGCGGACACGGTGGGCGTGGGCATTGCGCCACACAACCCGCTCGGTCCGCTTGCCGGCGTGGCGGCGCTGCACTTCGACGTGGCAACCCCCAACTTTGTCATCCAGGAGGAGATGTCCGGCGCGGTGCCGTGGTATCACGAGGTGGTGAGCAGCCCGCTTCGCGCAGAGGGAGGCTATTGGCTCATTCCCGAGCGACCGGGTCTGGGCGTGGAGGTAAACGAAGCGGTGGCAGCCAAGCATCCCCATCAGCCGGAGATCCAAGCCGCCCGCCAGGCTGTGCTCGATGATGGCAGCATCGTCGACTGGTAGGCAACCTGGCCCCAGAATCGCTTGAAAAAGCCTTCTTCCGCCCCACTTTTGGGAGTATGATCCCGCGGCAACCCGTTTCGGACCCCTCGGATTTGACAACCGTTTCCATCGACTGCGCAACAGCCCGCTGCGCCCACCCGCTCATCGCGTGCGAGGGAGAAGCTCAGGAGTCTTCCCAGTATGAAGTTTGAGGAGCTCGGCCTGTGTGCCGAGTTGCTCCGCGCGATCGCGGAAGAGGGCTATACCGAGCCTACACCCGTCCAAAGCCAAAGCATTCCCCCGATCCTGCGCGGCCAGGACATCATGGCCGGCGCCCAGACCGGCACGGGAAAGACGGCAGCATTCACGCTGCCGATGCTCGAAAGGCTCAAGCCGCACGCGAACGCCAGCATGTCCCCAGCGCGCCATCCGGTACGCGCCCTGATCATCGCACCCACGCGCGAGCTCGCCGCGCAGGTGTTCGAGAGCATCCGAACTTACGGTAGGTATATCCCGCTTCGCTCGGCCTGCGTATTCGGTGGCGTTGGCATCGACCCGCAGATCGCGGAGCTGCGCGCTGGCGTCGAGATCGTGGTGGCCACTCCGGGGCGCCTGCTCGATCACGTGCAGCAACGCACCGTGAACCTCGCGCAGGTCGAGATCCTGGTGCTCGATGAGGCGGACCGCATGCTGGACATGGGTTTTATGCCCGACATCAAGCGCATCCTCGCCTTGCTTCCGGCAAAACGCCAGAGCCTAATGTTCTCGGCCACATTCCCCGAAGACATCAAGCGCCTCGCGGCGCAGATGTTGAAGGAGCCAGTGCGCGTTCAAGTTGCGCCCAGCAACGCGGTTACAGATCTCGTCACGCACTCGGCGTTCAAAGTCGATGCAAGGCACAAACGGCAATTTCTAGAACGCTTGACGCACGAGCGCGATATGCGCCAGGTGTTGGTATTTACCAGGACCAAGGTTTCTGCAACCCGGCTGGCACGGGAACTGTCACGCGATGGCTATACCTGTGCCGCTCTACATAGCGATCGCACGCAGCAGGAGCGCATGCGAGCCCTGGGCGACTTCAAAGATGGCAAACTCCAAATTTTGGTGGCGACCGACATCGCCGCGCGTGGGCTCGATATCGAACAGCTGCCGCACGTGATCAATTACGAGCTACCGCACAATCCAGAGGACTACATTCATCGCATCGGCCGCACAGGGCGCGCTGGCCAACCTGGAGAGGCGATTTCGCTTGTGGCACACGACGAAGAGGAGCTTCTCGCCAGCATCGAGCGACTGCTCAAGGCGCGAATCCCGATTAGCGCCAGGCCCGATGCCGGCAGGCTTGGGCGCACCAGCCCCCAGCGCGAGCCTCGACGCTCAACTCGTCCTGTGTCACGCGCACGCGAACCAGAGCTCGCTCCGCCCGCTGCGGCGCGCGAATCCCAACACCTGACTCGACCTGGACACAAGCTCAGCCACGAGGCCGATGAGCGTGCCGCGACGCGCACCAGCAAACCCACGACACCGAATACCTCTGCGCGCAAAAGCAAGCGCGAAATTCCCGCACTGTTCCTCCCGCCGGTCGTCGAAAAACAGGACAGCTGACGCTAGGTCCTGACGCCGACCCATGGACGATTCTGAACCCGGCGGCACCACGGCCCGGTTCCGCGAGCTCATCGAGCAACCCGACGAGCAGATCAATCTCGCGGAAGGTGCACTTCTCATTGCCAAGAATGCCAACTATGACGTCGACATTGGCCGCTATCTGAGCAGAATAGAACAGCTCGCTGACGCGCTTTGCTCGCGCTTGACAGCCGCGGCCAGCGATACCGAGCGCATTGTCGCCCTTAACGGCTTCTTGTTCGAGGAGCAGCGGTTCGGACCTAACCTCGAGGACTACTACGATTTGCGCAACAGCTTTCTGAACGAGGTGCTCGAGCGGCGAGTCGGCATTCCGATCAGCTTATCGATCGTGTACATGGAAGTCGGTCGGCGCATCGGATTGGACCTTCGCGGCGTGTCTTTTCCGGGGCACTTCCTGGTCAAGTGCAAGCTGAGCCAAGGCACGGCAATCCTGGATCCTTATGGGCGCGGAATTTCGTTGAGTCTGTATGATCTGCAGCAACGCCTGCGCGAGGCGCGCGGTGGAGAAGTGTCTCGAGCCATCGTCGCAGGCCTGCTGGTCTGTGCGAACAAGAAGCAGATCCTGGCGCGTATGCTGCGTAATCTGAAAGCAATCTACCTCGACAGGGGCCAGAGCGAGCACGCTTTGTCGGTTATGCACTGGCTGGTCGCACTGGATCCAAGCGACGCCGCACAGGTGCGTGAGCGAGGGCTGCTATACCTGCAGCTTGAGTGCTTCCGTGCCGCGCTCGAGGACTTGGAGCAATATGCAATTCGCGCCCCCGGTGGCGAGGACGCCGACGAAATCCGCCACCTAGTGCTGCGGCTGCGCCAGGATACGTCGAGGCTCAATTGACGTTGCGAGTGCGCAGCCCGTTCGCCTCACTGCCAGCGCTGCACGAGCCCCTTGACTACTTTTACCCTATCGCCTACGCGCAGTTCGTCCGCATCGGCTTGCTCGATCAGCCCGTAGCGACCATCGTCAAAGCGAACGGTGATCTCGTAGCTTAGCTCGATGAAACGCTGCTGCATCTCCGGACTGCCTACTGCCCCCACCCGAGTTTGCGTCTGAGCGCCGCCGCCCCAGCTGAAGCTGATCGCGGGACCGACCAAGGGCTGCTGGTCGAAGGGTCGTGTCTGCAGGTACTGCGGTGAGGATACGTAGGTATCCGGCGGCAGCGATTTGCGCTCGGTGCGGATCTCTCTGATCGAACGCACGACGCCGCAATCGCGGCACGGTGTGGCGGCGCCGGCCTGGGGCTTCGATTCCCTAGATTCCTCGCTTGCAAACGCGTCCGACACCCACGGCGATACTGCGAACAAAGCTGCACCGAGGCACATCATCGCCCTCTGAGAACCGCCCCGAAGGCTTGACGCGAACGCGTATCCGCTCGATTTCAGCGTCACAGAAATCGTGCTCATTCTGGGATGCTTTGCAGGTAATACAGCGCGCTTAGCAGCGTGCTCGGCCTCCCGAGCGGGCCGAGCCAACGTTCGAAGATCGACTCGATGTCGCCGCTGCGGTAAAGCGCGGCCAGGGCCCGATCGATGGCTAGGCGAAAGTCCGGATCGCCCCGTGCCAGCACCAGCGCGTACGGCTCAACCGAGAAATCCTCGTCGAGCACTCGGAGATTGGCTTCGTCCTTGACGGCTAGCCCCTGTCCCAGAAGCAACACTCGGTCGGATGCGTAGCCGTCCACCTCTCCCTCGCGCAGTTTCGTGACGCCCTCTTCGGGGGTGTCGACTGGGACGACCACGGCAGAGAGCATGCGGGCTTTGAGAGTCGCCTGCAATGCGCTCGCGGTGGTTGTGGTCGGCACCACCGCGATTTTCTTGCCGTTCAGATCGGCCAGGCGCAGCATATCCGAGTTGCGGCGCACCAGGACGCTCGCGCCATCGACGAAGGTCATCAGACTGAAGTCCACTTCCTGCTGTCGGGACAGGGTCCAAGTGGTGGTCCCGCACTCGATATCGACTTTACGCTCGCGCACCGCGGGTATTCGCTCTTGGAGCTTGAGAGGGACCCACTGGATACGCAGGCTCGTGAGCTTGAGCTGGCGCTGAATGCTTTCTGCGACGTGCTTGCATAGCTCCACCGAGTATCCTTGTGGCGTGCCCCCCTCGAGGTAGGAGAATGGCGGGGAGTTCTGCAGGTGACCCAGTCGGATCACGCCGCTGTTCTGAATTGCAGCCAGCGCTCCAACGTCGGCACGAGCAGCAACCAAAGGAAGGGTCAGAACCAGAGCGATCGCGATGCGTTTCATAGGTGGCGAGCGGATCTCAATAGTTGGTCAACAGGTGAAGCTTGCATGATACTCCCCGACGTGTCGGTCAGTCCTGCGCGGGCAGAAGCGCCCGTGCATGCTCCGGCTTGCTTGGCGCTCAAAGATGGCAGTAGGCTAGGGTCCTTCCGCGCGGCAAGCACATGACGGCGATGACACTCTCGCGGCACGCTACTACGGGCTTTCTCATGGCCCTCACCTCCTTTTCCGTCTTGGGCTGCGCGTCAACGCGCCTTGTGAACACCTGGCAAGACACCAAGTACTCAGGGCCGCCTCTGACTCAGGTCATGGTCATCGACGTCAGCACGCAGGCCGGCATCCGCCGCACTTTCGAGGACCAGTTCGTGCGCCTTCTGGAGGCCAAGGGCGTACGTGCCATTGCTAGCTACACGCTCATTCCCGAAGACGGCGAAGTGCCCAGGGAGCGTCTGGCTGAAGCGGTGAAGGAGTCGGGGGTGAAAGGGGTGCTCGTGACGCGCTTGGTGAATGTGCAAACCCAAGTTTATGTCGCCCCCAATGACGGACCACCCTATTACGGCTTTTACGGATACTACTCGTGGGCCTGGGGAGGCCTCTACGACGCACCGGCGATCTACGGGTACAACGTCGTAGTCGCGGAGACCAATCTGTTCGACGCGACCAAAGACACTCTCATTTGGTCCGGCACAACCGAAACTTTTCCCTCGGCAAATGTGCAAAAAGGCATCCTAGCGTTTGCCACAGTTATCACCAACGCGTTAGCGGCCAACCACCTCATTTGAGCGGTGCTGCACCCGGGTTGGTATCGTCTAGCTCCAACTCCTTCTCTTGCTCCTCCAGCGTTTTGCGCCGTGGCGCCTCGTTCGTATCTTCGGGCGGTGGATTGCCGTCGTAGACCTGGTTGCGCCGCAGTTGCAGGTAGGCATCGCGCAGAAACGCGTACCTGTCCACCGCAGCCACCTCGAAGAACTGGTCCGCGCCCAACAGATTCGCGCGGTAGTTGATCACGCGGATGCCCAAGACCACATAGTTTCCAGGTGGGTGTGGAAAAAGGTAGAACTCCGGATCAGTGAAATAGTCTCCAACCAGCCCGATTCCGTCACGAACTGAGCTCGGCCCAAGAAACGGCAGCACCAGATAGGCTCCGCTTTTGAATCCCCAGACCCCGAGAGTGAGGCCAAAGTCTTCCTTATGTCTGTCCAGACCAAGCCGCGTCGCTACGTCGAAGACGCCGAAGAAGCCGACCGTGGTGTTGATCAGCACGCGCCCAGCGTCGTTCGCGGCGCGCCCCACCTTGACTTGCAGCAGATCGTTGATGGCGGTTTGGACGTCCAAGAAATTGTTGAAGAAGTTGCTTACCCCGACGCGCACCGGTGGCGGTGCGACCGACTTGTAGCCCTTCGCGATAGGTTTCGTGATGCCGCTATCGACGGCATCGTTGAACTTGAACGCAGTGCGGTTAAACGGTTCGTAGGGATCGCGCGGATTCGGGCCCGTGGCGCAAGCGGCGAGCGCGACGCCCAGGCTGAACAGCGCCATAAAACGGCAGGCGCGCAAGATCGCAAGCATCCGTCCGGTCGTTGTTATTGGGACGCGCGATTATAGCAATCGGTGCGCCGCGGGATGCCTGGCGGCCGTTTGCAATTGGCCTGCGCATGCTTCAGCATATGCCGCTTCGCGGCGACAAAAAGATGCGCCGATCGGCGATTACAGGAGCAACGGACATGGATCTTGGCATTCGCGGCAAGTCGGCGCTGGTATGCGCTTCCAGCAAAGGCCTGGGCAAGGGCTGTGCGCTGGCGCTCGCTCGGGAGGGCGTGAATTTGACCCTGGTTGCGCGCGGCCAAGAGGCGCTGAACGCGACCGCCGAACAAATTCGGCGCGAAAGTGGCGTCAAGGTCGCCGCCGTGGCGGCAGACATCACCACGCCAGAAGGACGCTCGGCGGCACTAGCTTCCTGTCCGCAGCCAGACATTCTGGTGACCAATGCGGGCGGACCCCCGCCCGGCGATTTCCGCGAGTGGGACCGGGCGATCTGGATCAAGGCGCTGGACGCCAACATGCTTACACCCATCGAACTGATCAAGGCCACGGTCGATGGGATGATAGCGCGCCGCTTTGGGCGCATCGTGAACATCACCTCCAGCGCAGTGAAGGCGCCTATCGACATACTTGGTTTGTCCAACGGAGCCCGCACAGGGCTGACTGGATTTGTTGCCGGCTTGGCGCGCAAGACCGTCTCGCACGGTGTGACCATCAACAACCTGCTGCCTGGGCCATTTGACACCGACCGGCTTGAGCAATCGACCGTGATCGCGGCCAAGATGCAAGGCAAACCCGTGGAGGAGGTGCGCTTGGCACGCATTAAGGCGGTGCCGGCTGGGCGCTTTGGCACGATCGAAGAATTCGGCGCGCTGTGCGCGTTTGTGTGCAGCCAGCAAGCTTCTTACATCACCGGCCAAAACTTCCTCATCGACGGCGGCTCTTATCCGGGGACATTGTAAGTGTCGGGTGAGCGCACGCGCGGGCGCGCTAAGGTAATTTAGCCACGTCGCGGTATACTGAAACGGCCAGTGCTCGCGCCTTGAGCGGCGCTAGCGCGGACGCAGCGCAGCGAGATGGTATAAGAATAGTGCTGCTTCAGGGCCACGAGATTCAAAGAGGAAAGCCATGAATGCACCCCGAGACACGCAAAGCGCTGCCCCCGCTCTCAAAGATCCCAACCTGTTCCGCCAGCAGTGCTACATCGACGGCCAGTGGACCGATGCCGATAGCCGGCGCAGCATACCGGTGATCAATCCGGCGACGGGCGCGGCGATAGGCAGCGTTCCCAGAGCAGGTGCCGCCGAGACCAGACGCGCCATCGAGTCAGCCGACAAGGCGCTTCCAGCCTGGCGCGCCAAACTGGCAAAGGACCGCGCTGCGATCCTGCGCAAATGGTCCGAGCTGATGCTTGCGAACCAAGAGGACCTGGGCTTGCTCATGACAAGCGAACAGGGCAAGCCCTTAGCGGAAGCGAAGGGCGAAATCGCCTATGCCGCTTCGTTCATCGAGTGGTTCGCCGAGGAGGCCAAACGCATCTATGGCGATGTCATACCAACGGTTTGGTCCGATCGCCGACTCATGGTGATCAAACAACCGGTCGGGGTGTGCGGCGCGATTACACCGTGGAATTTTCCGGCAGCGATGATCACGCGCAAAGTAGGCCCCGCGCTGGCGGCCGGTTGCACCGTGGTAGTCAAGCCCGCGACCCAGACGCCCTACTCGGCGCTGGCGCTGGCAGAACTCGCGCAGCGTGCCGGCGTACCCGGTGGTGTGTTCAACGTGTTGACCGGCAACGCCAGCGAGATCGGCGGCGAGCTGACTCGCAATCCGACGGTGAGAAAAATCAGCTTTACCGGTTCCACGGAGGTGGGTCGTGTACTTATGCAGCAGAGCGCGACCACAATCAAGAAGATCTCTCTGGAGCTCGGCGGAAATGCACCGTTTCTGGTTTTCGACGACGCCGACCTCGACGCCGCCGTGGAGGGCGCGATGATTTCCAAGTACCGCAACGCTGGCCAGACCTGCGTGTGCGCCAATCGGATCTTGGTCCAGGACGCGGTCTATGACGTATTCGCCGAGAAGCTGGCGGTGAAAGTGAAAGCGCTAAAAGTCGGACCCGGGACGGAGGCCGGCGTGAACATTGGCCCGCTCATCGACGAGAATGCGGTGGCCAAGGTCGAGGATCACATTGGCGACGCCCTAGCTCGAGGCGCCACGGTGATCGTCGGTGGCAAAAAGCATTCGCTCGGCGGTCTGTTCTTCGAACCCACTGTGCTCACCAATGTGAACAGCGGCATGAAAGTGACGCGGGAAGAGACCTTCGGCCCTGTGGCGCCGCTTTTCCGCTTCAAGACGGAAGCCGAAGGGGTGGCCATGGCGAACGACTCGGAGTTTGGGCTGGCCTCGTACTTTTACGCACGCGATGTCGCACGCGTCTGGCGCGTAGGCGAGGCCATTGAGTCGGGCATGGTTGGCGTCAACACCGGCTTGATCTCCAATGAGGTGGCCCCGTTCGGAGGTGTAAAGCAGTCGGGCATTGGGCGCGAGGGATCGAAGTACGGCATCGAGGAGTACCTCGAGGTCAAATACCTGTGCCTGGGAGGTATCTAGCCCGTAACTCGTAAGTCGCGAATCAGGCTTCACTCCAGTGCCGTTCAGTCAGCCTGCGCCGCAGCTCGCCAACCAATACACCGATGATCGCGTTCTGCGCTCTTATCTTGCGCGAACACTAGCGAGCGGCATGTTGCGCGAGATTGAGCCGCAGCTCACGGAGATGGGCGGGCTCGCTGGCGGGCCGCTATATGGGTTCCAGCTAGACGATCGGTTGAACCTGCCGGTGCACACGCCCTTCGACGCCTGGGGCACCAGGATCGATCGGGTCGATTTATCGCCGCTGTGGCGGGCTGCCGAACAGCTCGCCGCGCGCGAGGGATTGATCGCGATTGCCTACGAGCGGGCGAACGGCGCCTGGTCGCGCGTGCATCAGTTCGCCCTCGCCTATCTGTTCACCGCATCCACAGACGTTTACAACTGTCCGTTGGCAATGACCGACGGCGCCGCACGTGCTTTGTCCGTCTCCGGGAACAAGCCATTGATGTTGCGGGCCCTGCCACGCTTGACGGCACGCGACCCGGCTCTTTTCTGGACGAGCGGCCAGTGGATGACCGAGAACACAGGGGGCTCCGACGTCGGCCCCACCGAGACGGTGGCGCGGCAGGGCAGCGACGGCCGCTGGCGCCTATACGGACGCAAGTGGTTTACCTCGGCGGTCACCAGCCAAATGGCCCTCACGCTGGCCCGGCCCGAAGGCAACCCGGAGGGGGCGAAAGGCCTTGCCTTGTTCTATCTTGAGACACGCGGCGAGGATGGTCGGCTCGATCACATCATCGTGCACCGCCTCAAGGACAAGCTCGGCACGCGCAAGGTGCCCACCGCCGAGGTTACGCTCGATGGCACGCTGGCGATTCCGGTCCAAGGCTTGCGCGACGGAGTCAGGCATGTCGCGCCCATGCTCAACATCACACGCACCTGGAACAGCATCAGTGCGGTCGGATACATGCGCCGCGGCCTCGCGCTGGCGCGAGATTATGCCAGGAAGCGCACAGCGTTCGGCGGGCCGCTGGCGGAAAAGGCTCTTCACCTCGATACCCTGGCCGGGATGCAGGCGGAGTTCGAAGCGGCGCTGCACCTCGCTTTCTACCTTGTCGAGTTGATCGGCCGCGACGAAACGGGCGAACTTGCGCCAGACGACAAAGATCTGTTGCGCCTGCTCACACCCATCGTGAAGCTCACCACCGCCAAGCAAAGCGTGGCTGTGGTAAGCGAGGCGCTTGAGTGCTTTGGCGGAGCGGGCTACGTGGAGGATACAGGGCTGCCTGCACTGCTGCGTGACAGCCAGGTTTTCCCGATCTGGGAAGGTACCACCAACGTCCTTGCGCTCGACGCGCTGCGCGCGCTCGGCAGCGGTGGGGCGCTCGAAGGGCTGCACAAGCTACTGCGCGAGCTCGCCCAACCGGTTAGCGAAACGCGTCCGCTTGCGCTAGTGCGGCAGGCGCAGGACGCCTGCTCTAGCGCCGTGCGCTGGCTCGATGCGGCCGCAGCGCGCGGCCATGAGCTGGTCGAGGCAGGGGCGCGCCGCTTCGCACTTACGCTAGGTCGGTCGCTCGCCCTCGCGCTGCTAGCGCGCCATTCGCAGTGGGCACTCGACGTCGAGCACGACGAGCGGCCTCTCGCCGCTGCACTGCGCTTCAGCAGGCACGGTCTGGATCTCACCTCTGCGGAAGATCTCGCCTCGTCGCGCGCGCTTGCACTGGATTGAGCTGGCGGCTGCGCAGCGCCGGGCTACCAAAACAAGAACGACGCCTCTGGCGCGTTCACCAGCGAATTCACCCGGCTTTGATCTTTCTGAGCATGGCAGTGAACTGAGCGGCGGCCACTGACACTTGCGCGGGTTCCGCGCCCGCCTTGTACAGCGCCGATCCGAGCCCGAAGCCGCTCGCTCCAGCGCTCCAATACTCGGCCATGTTTTCGGGTGTAATTGAGCCGACCGGCAACACCGGCACTTTCCTTGGTAGCACCGCGCGCAGCGCCCGCAGCACTTTGGGAGGATTTGCTTCGGCGGGAAACAGCTTGAGGCCGTCCGCGCCCGCGGCGATCATGGCAAACGCTTCGGTGGGCGTTGCAAAGCCGGGCAGGGCATACAGGCCACCCGCCTTTGCGGCGCGCACGATGCTTGCGTCCGCGTGCGGCGTAACGATGAGGCGGCCACCGACCTCGCCGACCTCGAGCACCTCATCTACGCTGGTCAGTGTGCCCGCACCCACCAGGAGCTTCGTCCCAAAGGCTTTTGCCAGCAACGAGATGCTCTCCAGCGGATCGGGTGAATTCATCGGCACCTCGATCATTGCGAACGCTGCATCGACCAGCGCGGCGCCGATCTCGACCGCTTCGGAAGGCTTTATTCCGCGCAGAATCGCGACCAGAGGGCAGCGCGTCAGCGCGTCGGAAAAAGTCAGCATGACTTTAAGTTCTGGGCAACGCTTGCGCCAGCTTGAACAGGCCCTTGACCGCCGAGTCCGGATCCAGCATGAGAGCATCCACGCCGTAAGCCTTCAGCGCCTCAGCGTACAGGCGGCTCAGTCGGGGTGCGCCGAGCAAGTACACCGCATCGATGAGTCGTGGCAGCGCGACGAGTTCGTGACCAATCAGCAGGCCCGATAAGTAGGAGGCCGAGTCGGCCTCGGAAAGGTCTTGAAGCAGCCCGAGCGTACGCACACCAAATAGGTGATGAAGCACCCCACCCGGTGCTCGCGCGCGCAACACCCCCGATGCGAACGCGACCGGATTCGTCTCGCCATTGGCCATCATGCGACCAAGGATGCTGTGCGTTTTCATCAGCCCGAACACTTCCCCGGTCATATGGGTCGCGAAGTGCACGATCTTACCCATCTCGACGCGAACCCACTTACTGTGCGTGCCAGGCAGGCAGATCCAAGCGGTGCGCGCCGATACCTCCTCCAGCGCTCCCAAAATCTGTGTCTCTTCGCCGCGCATCACGTCTGGCACTCCTTGGACGTCGCGGCAGCGCAGCCCAGGTGCGATCCACCCGCTGCGCGAGCCTCCCCAACGCACCTCGATCATGCCCGCGGCGATCTCTTCCACCCCAGCCGGGCATCGTGCGTAGGGTGCTTCGGCCCAGCCCTGTCGACTACCGATCATGCCGCTCATCAGCACCGGAGCTTTGCCTGCATCGAGCCAGTCACCCACCTGACTCTCGAGGGCTTCGGCGAATTTTCCATCCTGCACTGCGAGCACGCCCAGCGGCGCGCTGCGCCGCTCTGCGATCGCCCCGTCGGCTGTGAGCAGATAGGCGCGGAAGCTCGATGTGCCCCAGTCAATGGCAATCACCAGTTGGGTTCACTCAGAAAATCGCGTACCACAGCAATCTGGTCGTCGGCCATGAGCGCCGGTGCGTGTCCGACGCCGTCGAATTCCACCAGTCGCGCACTGGGGCCGCGCCGCACCATCTCCTGCGCAGTCTCCCGCAGAAGCAGATCCGACTCCCTACCGCGCAGCACGAGCGTCGGGCAGCCAATGGCATCCCACGCAGGCCACAGCGTCACGTCCTCTATCGGCCGAGCAAAAGCATCGGCAATGGCGGGGTCATAAGCCACGGCAACAGTCCCATCAGCGCGCCGCTGAAACGAGTGCTCAGCGAGATGACGCCATTGCTGTTCGGTGAGGATCCCGTAAGGCGCCATCACCACCCGCAGATAGCGCTCGAACTCGTTCAGCGTTGCGAACGGCGGAGCCTTGCCCACGTATGTGGCCAGCCGCTCAAGCGCTGCCCGTGGGACGAAGGGCCCGATGTCGTTCAGCAGCAGGCGCCCGATAGGGGCCGCGGGCTGGGATGCGAGCAGCATACCAATCAGTCCTCCCATGGAGGTGCCGACCCAGGCGACTTGCTCGGCGCCGGTGCGTGCGATGAGTGTCGCCATGTCTGCGAGGTAAAGCGGGTAGCCGTAGTCCTCCTTGTGACTTAGCCATTGGCTCATACCGCGCCCGGCGACGTCGGGACACACCACACGGAATTTCGACGCAAGAGATTGAGCGAGCACGTCGAAATCGCGTCCGTTGCGCGTCAGGCCGTGCACGCATAGCACAACCCGCGGATTCGCAACCTCGCCCCACTCGTAATAGGTCACCCGATGAAAACCATGTGGCCCGAGGCAGCGCAGC
>Ga0187778_10001574_pt1 | contig 15710 bp, 12 predicted proteins | sample 1015_Q2_SP5_20_M_FD_132418 | JGI IMG/M metagenome (GOLD analysis project Ga0187778, IMG submission 132418) | Tropical peat soil microbial communities from peatlands in Department of Meta, Colombia - 1015_Q2_SP5_20_MG | ecosystem: Environmental > Terrestrial > Soil > Wetlands > Peat | place...
ACCGACCGGGACCCCCCGAGCACTCCGTCCGCCTCCGGGTCCTGGTGACGGGGGCGGGCGCCACGGGCATCCTGGCGTGCCGGGCCGAGGGCGAGCTGACCACGGCGATGGCCGTCTTCTCCCTGGCGCTGCTGGCCACGGGGATGGTCTTCTCGCACCGCACCCGCCTGCACCCGGTGCCGGCGGTCAAGCCGTTGCTGGCGGCCGCGGCCCTGGTCGCCTTCGGCTGGTTCTTCGTCGAGCTGCGGGGTGAGGCCTTCAGCGACATCAGCGGCGTCGAGGGCCTGCTGGCCGGCTTGTTCGTCTGGATCCAGGTCACGCATTCCTTCGACGTGCCGGCGCGGCGGGACCTGGCGTTCTCCCTCGCGGGCGCCACCGGGTTGATGGCCGTGGCCGGCGCACAGGCGACGGACATGACCTTCGGGCTCTACGTCGTGACGTGGGGCGCGTGGTGCATCGCCGCCCTCTTCGCCATGTGGCGGTCCGCCGGCGGTGGGGCACCGGTCGGGCGAGGGGCCGGCGCGACGGTGGGCGCGGTGCTGTCCGTGGGCCTCGTCGCCTTCCTGCTGCTCCCCGCGCCCCAGGTCGGCGGGAACATCGGCGTCCCGGCCAGCCTCGGCGCGGCCGTGGGCGTGACCAACCCCGGCGGCCTGGCCGGCGACGGCCCCCATCCCGGCGAGCCGGCGCGCCCGGGGACGCCCAGCGGGCGGACCCGCGTGGGAGGGTTCCTCGGGTTCGCGGACCACCTCGACACCGCCGTGCGCGGCGACGCGGGCGACACGCTGGTCATGCGCGTGCGGGCACAGCGGCCGGGCTACTGGGTCGGCGAGACCTTCGACACCTGGGACGGCGCCAACTGGCTGGCGCGCAAGACGGTGCCCGAGCCGATCGTCTCCGGGTCGCCGTTCCTGCTGCCCGCACCGCAGGGCGCTGCCGTTGGCGGTGGCGAGGACCTGCAGACCTTCTACGTCGTGGCGCCCAATCCCAATCTGGTCTTCCACGCGGACACGGCCCGCGAGCTGTGGTTCCCGGCGTCGACCATCTTCGTGCAGCCGGACGGCACCATCCTCTCGCCGGTGGCGTTGGGGCGGGGGACCGTCTACACCGTCGAGTCGGCCACGGCCACGCCCTCGCCGGACCAACTCCGGACGGCGTCGGGCGTCGACCTCGGCCTCGACGCCGCGCAACGCCAGGAGGTCCTGCAGCTGCCCCATCCCTACCCCCGGGTCCAGGCACTGGCGCAGGCGGTGACGGCGTCGGCGCCGACCACGTACGACAAGGTCCAGGCCCTCATCGCCTGGATCGCCTCGCACACGCGCTATTCGACGGACATCCCCCCGCTGCCCCCCGGCGCCGACACGGTGGACCAGTTCCTCTTCACCGAGCGGGTCGGGTTCTGCGAGCAGATCTCCACCTCGCTGGCGGTGATGCTGCGCTCCATCGGCATCCCCGCCCGCGAGGCGGTCGGGTACGTTCCCGGGCCCTACAACCCGCTGACCGACCTCTACGACGTCCAGGCACGCGACGCGCACGCGTGGGTCCAGGTGTGGTTCCCCACGTACGGGTGGCAGAGCTTCGACCCCACGGCGAGCGTTCCCCTCGCCAACCCCTCGCCGGGGAGCGCGGTGCTTCGCGACACGGGCCACGTGCTGGGGGCGCTCGGCGTCGGGCCGATCGCCGCCGGCCTCGTCGGCGTGGGCGCGGCGGTGGCCGGGGTGCGGGCGCTGCGGCGCCGCCCCCGGGGGTTCGCGCACCGGGCCGCTCGCAACATGGAGCGTGCGGGGCGGCGGGCCGGACGGGCCCGGCGGGAGGACGAGACGCTGCGCGAGTACGCGTCCAGGCTCGATGCCGCCGGGCCCGGGGGCGCACCCGGCGACTGGACGTGGGTGGCGCAGGAGGTCGAGCGGGAGGCCTACGGCGCGTTGGCGCTGACCGATGGCGACCGGCGCCGCGTCCTCCGCCTCAGCGCAACCCTGCGAGTGCCCCGGGCCCAGCGGACGCGGGTCTAGCCGGCCATGAGGGCCAGCGCCTCGTCGAAGGACGCGCCCGCCTCGAGCAGGGGCCGGAAGGCCATGAGCTGGCGGGGGCGGCCGAAGCCCAACGCCGCGCTGAGCATCCCGTCACGTCCGTAGAGGGCGACGAAGCGGTGCTCGTCGAGCGCCCCGTCCACCACCACGACGTCGTCGCCGGGTGCGGGGTAGCCGATCACCTGGATCTTGACGTCGTACTGGTCCGACCAGAAATAGGGCACGGGCCGGTACGCCATGGCGTCGTGCCGGCCGCGCACCAGGTTGCGCGCCGCATGGGCGCCCTGCTCCGTGGCGTTCGTCCAGTGCTCGATGCGGCGGTGCTGCCCGGTGTCGGGGTCGCACCAGCGGGCCACGTCGCCCGCCACCGCCACCCCGTCCGCGGCGAAGAGGTACTCGTCGACGAGGATCCCGTCGTCGACGACCAGGCCCGACCCCTCCGTCCAGGCGGTCACCGGCGACACGCCCACGCCCACAACCACCACGTCGGCGTCGAGGACCGTCCCGTCGGCGAGCACCACCCCGGTGACCCGTTGCCCGCCCGGTGCCGGTGCGGTGCGCAGGCCCTCGACGCTCACCCCGGTGCGCAGCACCACCCCGTGGTCCTGGTGCAGCGCGGCGCACTGCGCGCCCATCTCGTCGCCGAGCACACGCCCGAGGGGCACGGCGAGCGCCTCCACCACGGTCACCCGAGCCCCGAGACCGTGGGCAGTGGACGCCACCTCGGCGCCGATGAACCCTGCCCCCACGACGACCAGGCGCACCGCCTCCGCGGGGGGCCGCTCGCCCGCCCCCGCGCCCGCCGGGGCCAGCGGGTGCACACCCAGGTCGGCGGCCAGGGCGACGGCGTCGTCCAGGGTGCGCAGCACGTGCACGCCCTCGATCCCCTCGGTGGACGGCAGCCGCCGGGGGGCCGCGCCGGTGGCCACCACCAGCGCGTCGAAGCCGACCTCGGTGCCGTCGTCGAGGGCGAGCACCCGCTCCCCCACGTCCAGCGACAGGGCACGCCGCCCCAGGCGCAGGTCGAGACCGAAGCCGGCGAGCTTGTCGGGGCTTCGCAGGGCGATGCGGTCGCGGTCCCAGGCCCCGGCCAGGAACTGCTTCGACAGCGGGGGGCGGTCGTAGGGGAGGTGGGGCTCGGCCCCCACCACCACGATGGGCCCGGGGTGCTCGGCGCGCAGGGTCTCCGCGGCGCGCAGCCCCGCGATCGACGCGCCGACCACGACGACGGTGGCGTCGGGGTCGAGTGGGTCGGCCGGGTCGCTCACGAGTTGCCGAACACCGACATCCACTCATCGGGGGTCGGCATGCGGAACACGTAGTTGCGCCGGCGCGTCTCGCCCAGCGTGGCCGAAGGGTCGGGCGAGTACAGGTGGCCCGGGTACAGGACGGTGTCGTCGCCGAAGCGCGCCAGGCGGGTGGTGAGGGACCGGTACATCTCCTCGGGGTCGCCACCGGGCAGGTCGGTGCGCCCGCACCCGTCGAGGAACAACGTGTCCCCCGAGACGAGGCGGCCCTCCACGGCGAAGCACTGGCTCCCCGGGGTGTGCCCCGGGGTGTGGACCAACTCGACGCGCCGCCCTCCCACCGTCACCACGTCCCCGCTGGCATGGGTGACGAGGCTCGAGCCCTCCACGCCGGTGGCGCGGGTCACCCACGGCGCTTCGGCCGCCTGGACGTGGACGGGCACGTCGACGCGCTCGAGCAGCGTGGCCACCCCCTCGATGGGATACCCCATGAGGTCCCCGCCGACGTGGTCCGGGTGGTAGTGGGTGGCAAGGACCCCTGCGCATCGCATGCCGTCCTCGGCCAGCAGGTCGAGCAGCTCGCCCACGCTGTAGGCGGGGTCGACGACCAACGCCTCGCCCGCGTCACGGTCGCCGATCACGTAGCAGAAATTGACCATCTGCCGCGCGATCGGGTCGCCGGCGGCGAAGTCGCGACCGGCGAGGAGCTGGCGGAAGTACAGGCGACCGTCGTCCATGGCGAAGGTCAACGGTAGACCCTCCGGGGGAAGATCGCATGGGGGCCGGGCGCGCGGTCGAGGAAGACCAGCCCGTCGAGATGGTCGATCTCGTGGAGCACCGCACGGGCCTCGAAGGCGTCGACCGCCATGGTGACCCGCGTGCCCTCCAACGTGGTCCCCGCCACGGTGAGCGACGTGGCCCGGGGCACGTCGCCGGTGAGATCGGGCACGCTCATGCACCCTTCGCGCGCCACCACGGGTTCCGCTGCCGCGGTGACCTCGGGGTCGAAGAGGACGAATGCGCCGTGACAGGACACGGCCTTCCTGTGGCCGCTCACGTCGACGGCGAAGGCCCGCAGGGCCACGCCGATCTGGGGGGCGGCGATCCCCACGCAGGCGGGCGAGGCCCGCATGGTGTCGACGAGGTCGGCGGCGAGGGCGCGGGCGGCGTCGTCGATGCGCCCCACGGGCGCGGACGGCGCGGCCAGCACCGGGTCGGGGACGCGCAGCACCGGTCGGACGGCCACTGATCAGAGAACGTCCGCGTCGTCGCGGCGGACGGCGCAGTGGACCCCGAGATCCTCCGCGGCGCGCAGCACCCGCGCCGCGGCCACGTCGCCCGCCGGGCCGGCGGGCAGGGTCGCCCGGACGGTCATCACGTAGAGGGGCGCGTCGGGCTCGCCGACGAGGTGGGTGGTGAGGTCGACCACGTTCCCTCCCACCGCCTCGAGGGCGGTCGCCACGCCGTGGACGATGCCGATGCGATCGGTGCCGTGCACGGCGATGGTCCAGCCCTCGACCTGGGCACCTCCACCCGGCGCCCCGGCGTCGCCCGGGCGCCCGGGCGCGAGCTCGTCGATCTCGTCGAAGGCGCGCACCACCGCCACGAGCCCGAAGCGCTCGGCGACCGGGGCGACGGCGTCCTGGAGGACGCCGGTGGTGACGGCGTCGGGCGCCTGGACCACCAGGAGCATGGCGAAATGGCCCTGGAGGATCGACATCGTCGAGTCCTCGAGGTTGCACCCGAGCTCGACCAGCACGCCGCTGACGGACGCCACGATGCCCGGTCTGTCCACTCCCACCGCGCTCAGCGCGAAACGTCCCACGCGGCGACTCTAGGTGACGATGCGGGCGTAGAAGCGGGCCATGCCGATGCCCAGCAGCAGCGCGAAGAAGAGGACCATGGCACCGAGCGAGGCCCAGGTCGCCATATGGGGGACGAAGGGCGTCAAGGCGTTGCGCATCCCCTCGCACACGTAGACCACCGGGTTGAGCAGGACGAGGACCTGCAGCCAGCGCACCGCGGCGAGCTGCTGCCAGGGGTAGTACACGCAGCCGAGGAAGGTGAGCGGCAGCACCACGATGGCGAACATGAGCCCGATCTTCTCCGGCTTCACCACCGTCCCCAGGGTGAGGCCGAGCGCGCCGGCGATGCCGCACGCCAGCACCAGCACGACGACGAGCAGCGCCCAATTGGCTACGTGCACCGTCACCGGGGTCACGGGCACGACCAGCACCAGGGGGAACACGACCAGCGCGGAGGCCAGCCCGTGCAGGGCGCCGTAGGCCACCTTCTCCAGGGCCACGACGGAGACCGGACAGGGGGCCATGGCCCGGTCCTCGATCTCGCGGGTGGCACCGAACTCCACCGACAAGGGCAGGCCGACCGCGGTGATGCCCGAGAACACGGCGGCCACGGCCACCAGCCCGGGCACGAGGACGGTGGCGAAGCTGGTCCCGGCCGCGCCCGGGATGGTCTGCCCGATCTTGGGGAAGACGTAGGTGAACACGAAGACGAACAGCAGCGGCTGGATCACGGTCCGGCCGAGGAACTCCCCTTTGTTGCGCCACAGGACGGCGATGTCGCGCGACAGCAGCCCGACGAAGGCCCAGCGCGCGCCTGCATGCACGCGATCGGTGCCGGGGTGGCCGGGCACCGCGCCGGCCGGCGGATCGCCGGTGGTCGTGTCAGTCACGGAGCTCCCTCCCGGTGAGCGAGATGAACACGGTCTCGAGCGTGGGCTCGGTCACCGCCACGTCGGCGAGGCCGTGGGGGAGGGCGGCCTCGACCACCTGGGGCACCAGCCCACCGGCGCTGGAGGCGAGCACCCGCAGCCCCTCGGTCGCCGGCTCGACGCGCACCACCCCCGGCAGCGCCTCCAGCCGGGGCACGAGGCCCGACGCGTCGGCCAGGTGGAGGGTGATCACCGTCTCCGCGCCGAGGCTTCGCTTGAGCTCAGCCGGTGGGCCGAGCACGAGCACCTTGCCGTGGTCGACGACGGCCACCCGGTCGCAAAGGTTGTCCGCCTCCTCCATGTAGTGCGTCGTGAGCAGGACGGTCACGCCCTCGGCCTTGAGCTCCTCGACCACCTCCCACAGCGCGATGCGGCTCTGGGGGTCGAGTCCGGCGGTGGGCTCGTCCAGGAACAGGACGCGCGGCCGGTGCGCCACGGCGCGCGCCACCTGCAGGCGCTGGGCCATGCCCCCGGACAGGGCGATGGTCATGCCGATGGCGCGGTCCTCGAGTCGGAACCGCTCGAGCAGCTCCTCGGCGCGCTGGTGCGAGCGCCGCCGGCTCATCCCGAAGTACCGGCAGTGGTAGTAGAGGTTCTGGCGGACGGTCAGGGAGCGGTCCAGCGTGTTGAACTGCGTGACCACCCCCATGTGCGCCTTGGCCCGCGTCGGCTCGGCGGCGACGTCGATCCCGGCCACGCGGGCGACGCCCTCGGTGGCCCGGACCCGCGTCGTGCACACCCCGACCGTGGTGGTCTTGCCGGCCCCGTTGGGACCGAGCAGCCCGAAGGTCTCGCCCTCGTGGACCTGCAGGTCGACCCCGTCGACGGCGCGCACCGCCGGCGGCCCGGGGTAGACCTTGACCAGTCCCTCGATCTCGATGGCGGCGCTCACGCTCCCGTGACCCTAGCGATCGCCACGTGCCGCATCGGGCACCCGGCGTATTGTGGCGCCGCGCCGCTCGAGGGCGGGTGGGGCGCCGGAGGGACCGGGAGGGGTCGATGGACCGCATGACGCTGTCGTCCATGCTGCGCAAGAACGCCGCCGAGCACGGGGACCGCCCCATGTTCCGCTTCGAGGGCCGCACGGTGACCTGGTCCGCCTTCTACAGCCGTTCCTGCACGGTGGCGCAGGCGCTGCGGGCGGCGGGCGTGGGCCGGGGGGACCGGGTGGCGTTCCTCGACCGCAACGGCCTGGAGTACTTCGAGGTGCTCTTCGGCGGCGCGCTGCTCGGGGCGGTGAACGTGGCCGTGAACTGGCGGCTGGCCGCGCCCGAGATGGCGGCCGTCGTGGACGACGCCCGGGCGAAGGTGCTCGTCGTCCACCCGGACTACGTCGGGCACCTGGCCGACATGGCGAGCGGCCTCCCTTCCGTGGAGCACGTCGTGGTGATCGGCGATGCCGGGTCGGGGGCCGACGCCGGGGGCGCCTCGGATCGGGCCCGGCGCATCGGCTACGAGGAGTGGCTCGCCGACCAGCCAGCCGTCGACCCCGGCGACGTCGGCGAACCCGACGACGTCGCCCTGCAGCTGTACACGTCGGGCACCACCGGGCTGCCCAAGGGCGTGATGCTGGCCAACCGCAACATCGAGACGGCCTTCGGCGACGGGGCCATCGACACGTTCGACATCGACGAGCACACCGTCAGCCTCGTCGCCATGCCGCTGTTCCACATCGGCGGGTCGGGATGGGCGGTGGCCGGCATGTCACGCGGCGGCACGTCGGTGATCCTGCGCGAGGTCGACCCCGACGAGTTGCTGCGACTGGTCGAGGCCGAGCGCATCACCCACGCCTTCGTCGTCCCTGCGGTCCTGATGGTGCTGCTGATGACGCCGGCCATCGAGCGCACCGACCTCTCCAGTCTCTCCACGATCTTCTACGGTGCCTCTCCCGTCACCGAGGACGTCCTCGTCAAGTGCATGGCCGTGTTCGGCTGCCGCTTCGCGCAGGTCTACGGGATGACCGAGACGACCGGCGCCATCGCCCGCCTCGACCCCGAGGACCACGACCCCAGCGGGCCGCGCCGGCACCTGCTGCGCTCCGCGGGCAAGCCACTGGCCGGCGTGGAGCTGCGGATCGTGGACCCCGACACCGGCGCCGAGACGCCGGCGGGGGTCGTGGGCGAGCTGTGGACCCGCTCGGGGTACAACATGGCGGGCTACTGGGGAAAGCCCGAGGAGACCGCGGCCACGCTCATGGCCGACGGGTGGCTGCGCACCGGGGACGCCGGCTACCTCGACGAGGAGGGTTACCTCTTCCTCCACGACCGCATCAAGGACATGATCGTTTCGGGCGGCGAGAACGTGTACCCGGCCGAGGTCGAGAACGTCCTGGTGGCCCACGCCGGCGTGGCCGACGCCGCGGTGATCGGCGTGCCCGACGACCGCTGGGGGGAGACGGTCAAGGGCATCGTGGTCCGGGCCCCGGGCACCGAGGCGACGCCCGAGGAGATCATCGCCTTCTGCCGGGACCGCCTGGCCCACTACAAGTGCCCGACCTCGATCGACTTCGCCGACGTGCTGCCCCGCAACCCCTCGGGCAAGGTCCTCAAGCGCGAGCTGAGGGCCCCGTACTGGCACGGCCGGGAGCGCAACATCCAGTGACCGCGCGCCCCGTCCGACGACCCCTGCGCCCGCGGTGACCGAGGACCGGGCCCGCGAGCTCGACGCCGTCCTCCTCGAGCTCCTCGCCACCCCCGAGGGTCGGGCCGACCCCTACCCCCGCTACGAGCGCCTGCGCTCGCTGGCCCCGGTCTTCCGCTCGGACATGGGCACCTGGATCACCACCCGCTACGCGGACTGCCAGCAGGTGCTGCGGGTCCCCGCCTTCGGCAAGGAGGAGGCAACCGAGGCGATCGCCCGGACCCGCGCCGCTCGCCTGGCCCACTGGGACATCGGCGCGCTGGAGCTCGAGGACTTCCTGGAGTTCCTCGGGGCACGGCAGTCCATGCTCACCTTGAACCCGCCCGACCACACCAGGTTGCGGGGCCTGGTGGCAAGGGCGTTCACCCCGTCGACCGTGGAGGCCATGCGCGCCGGCGTCGTGGCCATGTGCGACGAGCTGCTCGAGGCCATGGCCGAGGCCGGTGCCGGCGGTGCCGATGTCGACGTCATGACCGCTCTCGCCTTCCCCCTGCCGGTGGCCGTCATCGGCGAGCTGGTGGGCGTCCCTCCTTCCGACCGCGCCCCGTTCCAGGCGCTCGTGCGCGCCAGCACCATGGCGTTGGAGCCGCTGGCAACCGTCGACGACATGCGCGCCGCGCTCGCAGCGCGCACCGAGATGGAGCACTACTTCCGGTCCCTGGTGGCCGAACGGCGCCGCCGACCCGCCGGCGACCTGCTGTCGGAGCTCATCGCCGCGCGCGACGGGTCGGACCGCCTGTCGGAGGACGAGCTCATCGCCACGGCCATCCTCCTCTTCGCGGCGGGGTTCGAGACCACGACGAACCTCATCGGCAACGGGCTCCTGGCGTTGCTCCGCCATCCCGACCAGCTGGTGCTGGTGCGCGCCGCGGCCTCGGCAGGCGACGGGGAGCGCGTGGCCCGGGCGGTGGAGGAGCTGCTGCGCTGGGACAGCCCGGTGCAGCTCGACGTGCGCGTCGCCCTGGAGGATACCCAGGTGGGCGAGGCGTCCGTCGGGGCAGGCGAGGGCGTCATGACGCTGCTCGGGGCGGCCAACCGCGACCCGGAGCACTTCGCCGACCCCCAGCGCCTCGACGTCACCCGGGAGCAAGGGCCGCCGATGAGCTTCGGCAGCGGGATCCACTACTGCCTTGGCGCCGCCCTGGCCCGCCTCGAGGGCCAGGTGGTGCTCCAGGGCCTGTGCACGCGCTTCACGGGGATCGAGCTGCGCGCCGACGACGTGGCCTACCGGGACACCATCACGCTGCGCGGCCTGGTCGAGCTGCCCGTGGGCCTGAGCGCTGCCTGATCAGAACATCGCCTGGTCGCCCGAGGCGTCGTCCCCCTCGTCCGCCGGCCCGAACTCGAGCTCCAGGTCCTCCTCGGCGATCGCCTCAGCGTCGAACGCCTCGTCCTCGTCGAGCTCGTCCTCGTCGAGCTCGTCGTCTCCCAGCTCGCCGCGCGACAGCGCCTCGAGGCGGGGGACGAGCTCCTCGACCTGGGCCCGTGTCCTGCGGATGCGCCGGTCGAGCTCGTCGACGATGGCAGTGGCGCGCTCGAGGCGGGCCACGAGCTGGTCGACGTCGACCTCCTGGCGCTCGAAGAAATCGACGATGGCATCGAGCTCGCGGCTCGCCTCGGTGTAGGAGAGCTCGCCCACCGGGACACCGGCGGACGCCGGTCCATCGCTCGTCATGGTCCGTCCTCCCCTTCGAGCCCTTCGGCCCCTTGGACGCCGGTGTGCCCGTGGGCCGTTCCGAACCCGCCGGACGCGTCCGCCGCGCCTGCCGAAGGAGCGCGCGCCGTGCGCTCCACCACCGAGCGCGCCGTGCCGTCGGCGAAGCGCGTCACGAGCGCCGTGCCGGGCCCGACGCCCGCCACGCCCCGTACCAGGCGGCCCGCGTCGTCGAAGGTGAGCGTATAGCCGCGCTCGAGTTGGCGGGTCACGTCGTAGGCGGCGAGGAGCCGTCGCCATGCACCGGCCCGGTCGGCCTCGCGCTCGAGGAGCCCGACGGCCCGGGGGCCGAGCAGCGCGGCCCGCCGGGTGACGGAGAGCTCGGCCACCTCGAGCAAGCGCGGGGCCCGCGCGGCCAGGCGCGACCCGCGCTCGCCCAGACGGTCGCCGTGGCGCTCCAGCTGGCGTCGCACGCCGGTGGCCAGGCGCTGACGGGCGATCACGTCACGTTGCGCCGCCTCCTGCAGCGTCACGGTGGCCCGCGCCGCCACGATGCCGGCACGCTCCGCGGCCGACGACCACCAACCCAGGACCCGCCCGGCGACGGCCTGCCCGCACTCGGTCGGGGTGATGAAGGCCCGGTTGGCCACGATGTCGGCCACCGACTGGTCGCCGGTGTGGCCGATCCCGGTCCACACCGGAGACGGCGCGGTGGCGATCGCCCGGGCCACGACCTCGCTGTCGAAGACAGCCAGATCGGCCTTCGACCCCCCGCCGCGCACCACCACCACCAGGTCGCACCCGGCGTCGGTGAGCACCGCCACCCCGGCGGCCACCGCGGCGGCGGCGCGCGCCCCTTGGACGTGGGTGGAGGCATGGCGGACGTGGAAGCCGACGCCCGATCCGAGGAGCTGGCCGAGGAAGTCCCGATACCCCTCGGTCCCCGGGCTGGCGACGAGGCCGACGCGGATGGGCACAGGAGCCACGGGCAACGCCCGGTTCCGGGTCAGGAGACCCTCCTCGTCCAGGGCGGCCAGCAGCGCCGCACGCCGCAACGCGAGGCGTCCCAACAGTGCGTGCACGTCGAGCTCGGCCGCGATGAAGTTCACCTGGCCGCGCGGCGCGTAGAACTCGACGCGTCCCCGCAGGGTCACCACCATGCCCTCCTCGAGCGCGATCCCCTGCTTGTCGAGCGTGGCCTTGAGCGGGCCCCAGACACTGCGCCAGCAGTTGACCTTGAGCACCGGCGAATCGGCATCGCGCGGGACGTCGGGGTCGACCAGCTCGATGTAGCAGTGCCCGGAGCGGTGATCGGCGATCGACTGGATCTCGCCGCGCACCCACAGCGGGAGGTCGCGGGGAAAGGCGTCGGCCACGGCGGCGCGGACGCCGGCGAGCAGCGAGGACACGGACGTGGCCTCCACGTGCTCCATCCCGGCCAGCTGGGCGACGAGGGGCGTCGCCGGCCGGGTGCGCATGGGTCTCCCCGGCCTGCGAGCGGCAGCGGCATCCACGGCCCAACCCTACCGACGGGCTGCTCGCGAGCCGGGATGCAGCTGGCACACTGGAGGGCGACGGTGAGCCGGCCGGGTGGCCGCGCCACGGGCCCGCCCTCGGGGGCGGGCACCGTGTCGAGGAAGGTCGGGACTCCGCAGGGCAAGGTGCTGGCTAACGGCCAGTCGGGGCGACCCGCAGGAAAGTGCAACAGAAAGCAGACCGCCGATGGCGGGCTCCGGCCCGCACAGGCAAGGGTGAAACGGTGCGGTAAGAGCGCACCAGCGGCCGGGGTGACCCGGCCGGCTGGGTAAACCCCACCAGGAGCAAGGCCGAAACGTGGGACATGGGTGGCCCGCCCGCCCCCACCGGGGCAGTCCCCAGGTAGGCCGCTGAGATGGATGGCCACCCCGCCCTCCGGGGCGGACAGAATCCCGCCTACAGGCCGGCTCACCGTCAACCTGGGCTTTTGTGGATCGGCGGGGAGTGGTGGATCGACGACCACTTCTGTGCCCACGACTACCAGCACCACAACTGCCCCGACCTCCGTGATCTGCGGGGTCGTGGCCAGTCCCGAGATCACCTTCACCTCCCGGACCGAGCCCTGTGCGGTCACCACCCACGTCGGCGTCACTATCCACCTCCGCCTCGACACTGGGTTCCTCTGGAGCGACCCGATGAGCGACTCCCCCGTCGTCCAGGTCGCCAACATCCAGCGTCCATCCTCAGGCGGCGGGCTCCAGGCCGACCTGAAGGCCATTGCGGTCGGCCGGGCGACGGTAACGAGCGGCGGAGGGGTGGCGTGTGCTCCGGGGCAACCGTGCCCGATGCTGCCGCCCCTGGACAAAGGGTGGGCGGAAGCCGTGGCGTCCGGGGCCCCTACCCGGTCCGCTGCGACCGACGGAGACGGGGGCGTTGTAGACCCGCCTCCGCCGTGTCCGGGTGGCCCTCGACCTGAGGAGTGCTTGCGCATCCACCCCTTGCCGAGCCTGGCCGATCAGACTTCTTGATCGTGACCCAGGTACTGCTTCGCCCTAGTGACCACGAGGAGGCCGAACCCGATTTGCCGGTGGTGCCGTTCGTCGACGAGCACTCGCTGATCAGCGAACCTCGTCCATCTCGGGACTCGGAACAGCAGACCGCCCTCTTCCCAGGAGCGTCGTGCCCATCCCCTGAGGTGCGTGTCCAGGTCGAGGACTCACCCCCCGTCACGGCACCGGCCCTGCTCGCCGAATCCACCCTCGGTCCTGTGATCATCGGGCTGCTCGGCTTTCCGCCACCGTTGATCCCAACGCTCATGGCGTCGTCAGTCGACGGAACCTCCACCATCCGGGGTCTGCTGGGAATGCCACCGCCGCTCGTCCTTGCACCTTCAATGAGCCGGAGCGGTTGGAGGAAGGCGATGCGGCGCTGGTTGAAGGTGGCACTGCCCGTCTTTTCGCTGGCATTCGTCGCAGTCGGGTTTTTGCTCCGCTGAGGTCCACTCACGCTCAGTGCGCCGAACGGCTCGCCACCCGAGCCTTGCCCACCACCCTGACCGACCCTGGGCTGGGCATGAAGCTCGACTCCTCGCCCGTGGACCACTGGATGCGCAGGAGGTGGCCGACGACGCCGGTCACGACGCCATCACGGTCGGACTGGCCCAGCCTGGTGGACAGGACTTGGACTCGATCACCGACTTCCGGGGTCACACCTCTTGCTCGTTCGCCACGGCTTCGCACAAGTCAGACCGTCCTATCCACCCGGATCAATAGTTGGATCGGCGGCGGCAACAAAGGCCGCAAACCTTGCTCCATACGGGGTGGGCCGCCAACCTGGTCCCGGGTAATCAAGGGTACCGAGCAAACTGTCCACGATTAGCCCCGAGCTGCTCAGGGTGGCAACCAATGGGTCAACGCTCTCGGCTACCCCAGGCCACGCTTTGCCGATCGCCTCGTGCGTCCAGTGCCGTCCAGCATTCGGGTAATCCCCAGGGTCTTGGCTAATCAGATTCAGGAGCTGCATGTGGACCACATCGAGTTCTTCGAGTGTCCTCACAAAAAGGATTCGATCATCGACCCGCACCGATTCATCGCCCAATATGCCTATTGCGGCAGCCCGGGCAAGAACCCGACGTTTCCGTTGGTCGACCGACCGTGCGGCAGCGTCGAGCGCAGTGGCCACGAGTTCAGCGAGTTCGTCAACTCGCTGAAGGATTTCACCTATCTGCTCACCCGTGTAACCGGTGTCCTTCTCAAGGCTTCGAGAAAAATCGGCTGCCCGATCCCGGCGACCAGCACGAATGCTCATGGCCAACGAAGCGAGCGAGATCAGGTCGCCCGCCCAGGCAGCAGGGTCTCCCATACTTGACACGATGTCACCGGGCACTGGGCTCTCCTACTCCGTCGCTTGGTTACCGCAACCACGATGGCAGTTCGGGACGTCGGGATTGGGCCAGTCGGCGAACCGGTAGGCGGGGCCAGTTGCAAGGACAGCTAGGTCGTCGGACTCGGTCACGCCGAGAGCATGGCAGGCAGTTAGCGAAAGGAGAAGAATCTGGCCCGTGGCCAGCGGGGACCAGGACCGACTCGTCCGTCTGGCCGCCTTCACCTTCCTTCGGGACCTGGTCGACCGGCAGGGAGAAGTCCTGCCCGCCGGACCGCTCCGGGAGGGCTTTCTCTTCCAGGATCACCGGGTGCCGCTCCAAGGCCCCCAAGGCATCTTCAAGCCCGCCGTGGTGGACCTCCCCCTCAGCATCACGACCGCCCCCGTCGTTGCTGGCCACGACCGCCCCTATGAGGACGAGCTGGGACCTGATGGGTTCCTCCGGTACCGCTATCGAGGCACCGACCCGCACCACCGTGACAACGTCGGCCTTCGAGCCGCCATGGCAGAGCGAGCGCCGCTCGTGTACCTCCACGGGATCGCCAAAGGGCAGTACCTCGCTCAATGGCCCGTGTTCATTGTTGGGGACGACCCCGCTTCCCTGACCTTCACCGTCGCCGTGGACGACCCCTTGGCCGTTGACGTGGAACCAACTGGAGACGTAACCGACGAAGCCCGGCGGGCATACGTGACCCGCCTCGCCCGTCAGCGGCTTCACCAACTGGCCTTCCGTCACCGTGTGCTCCGGGCCTACCGGGAATCCTGCACGATGTGCCGACTTCGGCACCCAGAGCTGCTCGACGCGGCCCATATCCTCCCGGACACTCACCCCGAGGGGGAGCCCGTGACGTCCAACGGTCTCGCCTTGTGCAAGCTCCACCATGCCGCCTTCGACCGCAACGTCGTCGGCGTGCGCCCAGACTTGATCGTCGAGGTCAGGCGGGACATCCTCGATGAGATTGACGGGCCGATGCTGCGTTACGGGCTACAGGAACTCCACGGCAGCAGGCTGTCGATAGTCCCCCGTCGGGAGGCCGACCGGCCCAACGCCGAGTTCCTCGACGAGCGGTACCAGATCTTCCGGGCGGCGGGGTGAGCCATTGAATAGCCACCTGCTTTCTGGAGCCACCGAAACGGCCCCTGTGGCAGCCTTGCATCGAGGAGGACGAGGATCACAAGTTGCGGGAGAACAACGATTACCTGCGGTCTCCAGATCGCCACATCGAGGAGAAGCTAGACGGTCTCTTGTTTGAGGTGGGCCTGCTCATCGATCTACTGGACAACGTCACCTGGGAGGTAGCCGACATGATTCCCGCAGATCATGACTCCAGTGATCACCAACGGTGACCAGAGGTTCATAAATCAGCAAGCGAATGAAGGACGAGGATGCTGACCTTCGAGGAACTGGTCGACTTCATCGAGCACCAGATGCAGATGCGCCACATTTACCAACCCCTCCTCATCCGCACGCTCGTCGATACCGGCGGCACGGCCACCCTCCGCCAGGTGGCCATGGCCTTCCTCGACCGAGACGAGAGCCAAGTCCGTTA
>Ga0187778_10001575_pt1 | contig 15707 bp, 13 predicted proteins | sample 1015_Q2_SP5_20_M_FD_132418 | JGI IMG/M metagenome (GOLD analysis project Ga0187778, IMG submission 132418) | Tropical peat soil microbial communities from peatlands in Department of Meta, Colombia - 1015_Q2_SP5_20_MG | ecosystem: Environmental > Terrestrial > Soil > Wetlands > Peat | place...
ATCTTCGAGGAGGTTTTCGTACATTGTTTGATCGTAGTGCTGGCCAGTATGGGTAAAAATGAGTTCGGTCTCATCGTTTTTCTCGATCTCTTTCAGGAAAGAGGCCATGCCTATTAGTTCGGCCCGCGTGCCCATAAAAACCGCAATCTTCATGTCTCGTCTCCTGTGTGCTTAGGAGCGCTATCTACTAAATAGCTTATCATCCAGAAATGAATCTGAAGTCTTTGTTCGACTATTTAAGGCTCAGCTTGATTCTTGAATTCGGAGGGTAAACCCCGTCAGCCAACGCGCCAGCACCGATGATCGAACTGGGACCGACCGAGCTGCCTACGTTTATCATGCTGTTAATTCCTGTGTGGACATCGTCTCCCATAATAACCCCAAGTTTTCTTCTGCCTGTGGCGATGCCTCCAACTCTGATAGGTCGCTTATCAAATCGCAGGTTGGCAACTAGAGTCCCCGCACCAAAATTACACCGCTCTCCGATGACACTATCACCGATATAAGATAAATGTCCGATCTTACTGTCGTCCATTACAATCGAATTCTTCACTTCAACCGCGTTACCAATCTTAACCCGGTTTCCAATGCACGTTCCGGGGCGTATGTAACAGTTGGGCCCAATCTCGCACCGTTCGCCTATTGTCGCAGGCCCCATGATATAGGCGCCATTTCTCACTATAGAATCTCGGCCGATTTTTACTGCACCTGTTATTGTCGCGAGGGGTTCAATTGTGCCTTCGTTCGCGCTCTCGAGTGTCGGCAACAGAAGCTCGTTTGCATTCAACAGATCCCAAGGCCTTCCTAGGTCAATCCAAGGTTCCTCCACACGCACGCACCTGACTTTCTCTTTGTGATCGATGAGCAGCTGTATTGTGTCTGTGATTTCGTACTCATTTCGCGGCGATTTCCTTGTTTGGTCGATATCACCGAATATTGTCGGATTAAAGACGTAGATGCCAATATTTGCGAGATCCGAGCTTGGGCTAGCGGGTTTTTCAACTATCCGCAGTACAAAATCACCGTCGACTTCGACTACGCCATAATTGCTTGGCTCTTTTACTCTCTTTACTGCGATTACGGGCGCGAAGTCCCCTGTCTCAGTGAGAAGATGCTTTAATGTCATAGGACTCACGAGGCTATCGCCGTTCAAAACGAGGAAGCGTTCGCGTACCAATTCTTGAACTTGGTTAACTGCATCCGCAGTCCCAAGCTGCTTTTCTTGCTCAACGTATTCAATCTCGGCACCGACATGCATTCGGCCTAGATACGACCGAATTGCCTCCCCACGATAACCGGTGACAATTATCACGCGAAAAATTCCCGCCTGCACACACGAACCAATGAGATGCTCGAGTATGGGCTTTCCGAGCACTGGCAGCATCACTTTGGGGCAATTATACGTAAGAGGGCGCATTCGCGTGCCCTCGCCTGCCGCGAGTATGATGGCTAACATCGTATATGCCGCCGGACTATGGTCGAAGCTTTGTTATAGAGCCGTTCTGATGTCCCTGCGTCTCTTGCTTCTGCTGTGATCCTTATTTTTGGCTCTGTTCCAGATTTACGAACCAATATCCAGCCATCGTCAAAATCAAGCCTCACTCCATCAATGGTTGTAAGCCCGGCATACTCGAGGGAGGATAATTCGCCAGCTATAGAGTGCATTGGATCGTGTTGCCCTTCGTAAGCGATTGCCCCCCGCGTGATGTAATATTTCGGAAGCTGCGCAACCCGATCAGCAATAGACTCTTGGCTGGCGATAGCGACAAGTTGCGCGGCAGCATAGATGCCATCGGGACAGTATGAGACCCGGGGGAAAATCCAACTACCACTGCTCTCACCGCCAAAATCTCCTCCTGTTCGCTTGAGTTCTTCGGCGACATAAACGTCGCCTATCCGTGTTCGACTAATCGAACACGTAAGAACGTCATCAACCATCCGTGAAACGTCGACAGGATACACAGCGATCTCTTTCGCTTCTCTCATTGCGAAGAGCGCGAGCATCTCGTCGCCTGTTATATATCGCCCATTTTTGTCGACTCCCATCATTCGGTCGGCGTCTCCGTCGTGGGCTATGCCGAGATCTGCGTGGAAGGTTCGCACCGCTTTCATAAGGAGGCCTAAGTTGCTCTCAACGGGTTCAGGGTTTCGGGCAGGAAAGAAGCCGTCAGGTTGAGCATTCAACGTAATTACGTCGCAGCCCAGCTCTCTTAGCGCATAGGGCGTTATGGTCGCGCCGGCACCTGCACCGCAATCAACGACCACCCTGAGGCTCATTCTACCGAAATGGCTTAAAATTTTGCTTTTGTGGTCTCTGATCGCGTTTTCATATGTCGTTGTTTGTCCGATGGCGTCCCAATCAACTCGGTTTCCCTTGTAAACAGGGTGCAGTTCTCCTCCTTCTATCAACGATTCTATCTCTCTCTGTTGGGCGCTATTGAATGACGTGCCGTCCGAGTTCCATAGTTTTATGCCCACATATTCGGACGGATTATGAGAAGCAGTCACCATAATTCCGCATTCATAATCACGCGCGGCATGAGAGAGCGTCGGTGTTGAGACGAGGCCTACTCGAGTGACATCACATCCGCATGCGGTGAGTCCTGAGATAAGCGCATATTCGATCATCTCGCTTGCAGTCCGGGGGTCCCTTCCAATAACTGCGGATTCGCGACTTGATCCTACAGCTAACCCGATACTTACTGCCAGCTCTGAATTGACTCCCTTGTTGGCTATTCCACGAATTCCAGAAGATCCAAACATTCTCAATTCACGGGCTCACGCGTATGATTTCTCGGCTGCGAGGTTAGCGGGAAGCGTATAACCAGAGTCTATGCTCGTCAAAATAAAGGTTTTGCTAAAAGTATAAGTTCATACATACGCGTTAATTCTATCGTGCGTAGGTTGACGCAGTATCTATCTTACGAACGCAACTCAATGTGGGATTGGACGAAAATAAAAAATCCATTGCGAGTGGCATTGAACTACGTCGTGATACGCACATGCGGATTCTTGCCGTCACTAAGAATGAAGAATATTCTCTACCGCTCGATAGGGATGAAGGTGGGGAGCAACGTCTCGGTCGGTCTCGAGGTGACTTTCGATATCTTCTTTCCTGAACTGATAGAAATTGGAGACAACTCGGTTATTGGATACGGATCGACCATACTATGCCACGAGTTCTTGGTAGGCAAGTGGAAAAAAGGCGCAGTTAAGATTGGCAAAAATGTTTTAGTAGGAACGAATTCCACCGTTCTTGCCGGAGTAACAATCGGAGACGGAACAACAATTTCAGCGTGTTCTCTCGTAAATCGAGACATAGCTAGCGAGGTCTTCGCTGGCGGCGTGCCAGCTAGAGAGCTTAAGAATGAATAACTGCGTGAGCATTCACCGCATATTAGAAAACACGCCATTACTAGCCACCATTATTCTCATCAACCTTGCAGGAGCACTAATAGGTCTATTCTATTACTGGGATCAGATCTTGTCTTCGAGCCCTTTCATCTGGCTATTCATACCAGATTGCCCCCTGTATACCATGCTAGCCGCTGTCGTGTTAGCGTTGTATGTGACCACAAAACGTCGTTCAGATCTCATTAACTTCATAACGGCTGTTGGACTGGTTAAGTATGGGACTTGGACCGTCTTCATAGTCTTAGGATTCAGCGCATTCTACTTCGCAATTGACAGTCGCTTGTACTCTGCAATCGCAGTAATGCACTGTGCTATGGCGCTTGAATTCGTATTGCCACTATTCCTCATTCGGCGAATCAAACGAGGGTTCGTTGCAATCGCGTTGTTATGGTTTTTTGTCGGCGATGTTGCAGACTATTTCTTTGCAGCACACCCACCAGTCCCTATTAGCAATATCACCCAAATAGCGGTTTTTACCTTCGTGTTGACGCCCGTTTGCGTAGTTCTCGCATACTTCGGAGCTAGATTTTTAAATAATAGCACAGCACATAAGGACTGGTAGCGGGGGTTGCCAAGCCAGGTCAAAGGCGCAGGGCTTAGGGCTGTTTCTATAGTGAGAGACCCTGTCTCATAGGAGTTCGTGCGTTCAAATCGCACCCCCCGCATAAGATCTTGACTTGCTACAGCCGCTACGAGGCGCCAGAGCTTGAGAGAAAGGGTATTTCGTAGACTACCGTGCTTGTGACTATGCTCGTTTTTCGAATGATTTGGCTAGCGCTTAGCAGGAGATCGCCGACCGTGATCGAGTGAAGAGGTGAAGAAGTCACAGGTCCCACGCACTTCGTGCGCCGTGCATTCGGCTATGCCGGAATATGGGAGGGCACGATGAGACGACCGTGGAGAATAGAGAGAATGTGCTGAAAATAGGTCGTTGACACGGTTTATCCTGCGACCCGAGACGCAGGAGTCGAGGCAGAGGCGTATCAAAACATGGTATACATGTCTTCACTAGCCAATCCTTGTGCCAATGCGCGATCAATATCATCGAACTTTTCAAGTTTTATCAGGCTTTTGAGCAGTGGTTTAAAGATTTCCCTTTTGTTAGAATCATAATGATCCCAAAACGATAGAATAAACTCAACTTCTGCTGTTTTGTTTAATCTGTTGAAGTTGAAAAGCCAATGATACTGTTCATTTCGGTTATTTCTCCAGTTGGATTGTGCGTTATTGTGTTTGAACGACAAGTCTATTGGTGATTCGTCTATACTTTGTGCAATTGTTGAGAGATGTTTTGAAAATAGTCTTTTAGATGCTTTTCCAATTTTCCGGCCATTTTTCGATTCCACTTTGTCCCCTTTTAGATACGTTGCGATATCGTCTTCTTTCAGTAGAGAGGGATCCTGATCGGATTTGTACAAAATGTAATCTTCAATGGCTAGGACGTCCATATCAGTATTCATAAAGCATCTAACCGCATCATAAGGTTGACAGACAATGGGCTCATCTCGCACGTTAAAAGACGTGTTCACTACTACACTACATCCTGTCAATTCTTTAAACTGTTTGACAATATCATAGTAATCAGGATGAAAACGTCGGTCGATTGTTTGAATTCTGGCTGAGTAATCTACGTGAGTTACCGCGGGAATGTCACTTCGTTTTTGGTTGACCTTCTTAATTATATCTGTCTCTTCGCGGGGGTATAAACACCTATTTTGACGCACCTTTGCGATAAGTAACATATAGGGGCTCTCGTGTGACAAATCAAAATACTCTTCGGCATCCTCTAGCAAAACCGTTGGGGCAAACGGGCGAAACGATTCCCGAAACTTAATCTTTAAGTTCAGCTTGGATTGCATAGTTTCGTCTCTCGGATCGCCAAGAATAGATCTCGACCCTAGTGCTCTGGGGCCAAACTCCATTCGTCCCCTGAAGTGCCCTACTACTTTACCATCAGCAAGGCATTTTGCTAGAATCCTAGATCGTTCCTTGCCGTTGATAGCTTCATACTTAAATCCATATGTGTCTAAACACGATTTTACCTCGGCGTTAGAGAAACGAGGTCCAAAATAAGATCCGGCCTGAATCGATATACCCTCGTCATCTAGCGTCCTTTCAGCATCAAACAGCTTATGATATAAGTACAAAGCTGCTCCGAGTGCTCCACCGGCATCCCCTGCCGCAGGTTGTACCCAGATGTCCTCAAATTTACCTTCGCGCAGTAATCTCCCATTTGCCACGCAATTTAAAGCTACGCCGCCGGCAAGGCATAGATGCTCACTACCAACGACGTCATAAGCATAATTTGCCATCTTTAGGATGATCTCTTCTGTTACAGTCTGTATTGACCTAGCAATGTCCATCTCTCTCTGTGTAATTCTGCTCTCACGGTTCCTAGGCGTACCACCAAATAACTCATCAAAATTGGCATTTATCATGTTCAAATCGCGCATGTAGCCAAAAAACTTCATGTTCAATTTGATTGAACCGTCATCTTTGATGTCGACCAAATTATCTTTAATCGTGTCGACATAAACGGGACTTCCGTAGGGCGCCAATCCCATTAGTTTATATTCTCCTTCATTTACCTTGAAACCGCAAAAATAGGTAAACGCAGAATAGAGAAGACCAAGAGAGTCTGGATACTCAAGTTGCTTTAATATCTCGATCTTATTGCGCCGTCCGTGACAAATACAGGAGGTCGCCCATTCTCCCACACCGTCAACAGTGAGAATCGCCGCATCTTCAAACGGTGAAGCAAAAAATGCGCTTGCTGCGTGGGACATGTGATGCTCAACGAAATAGACATCGCCGGCGTAATTCAAATTGCGTCCGATTATCTCAGGTATTTTAAGTTTTGTATTGACCCACTCTTCTATCACGTTTTTCCATAAGTTACGGCCGTCTGGGACCACCGTGAGGTGAGAAGAAATTATCCTTTCAAGAGTGCGGTATGGATTATCGTAATAAACTATAGCGTTCAAATCCGAAACATCGATCTTACCTTCTTCCAAACAGTAGTTTATGGCTAATGACGGGAAGCTTGAGTCATTTTTTACACGCGAGAACCTCTCTTCTTGACTCGCTGCCTCAATTCTTCCGTTTCTTATTAGAGCACTCGCAGAATCGTGAAAAAATGCAGAGATACCTAATAAAGACACGTCGTTATCATTGGCGCAGTTAACGTTAGCGTTCATTCTGATAGCCCGATTTGGTCAAACTAGTCCATTGTTGACGAGACATTGCTTAATTGCGTTTGATGCTACGAAATTACCAAGCTTAGTGAAATGTAAGGTGCTAATCGACATCATATTGTGTCTGTCTCTTCGAGCATAGTCTTTTACATAGTCGGCTATATCTAAGAAAATGACGTTTTCGAATTCGTTTTGTAAATTTTCAAACAACGACTGATACTTGCCTTTGAAAATGCTCAGCAATGCTCTGACTTCCGGAATAGGGAAAAGTATTACTGTTTTATTATCCGAATCTTCAATGAGTCGTTTTATGATGCTTTCCATTAAATGCCAGTTTTCATCCGTCTCATTGTAGTATCGTCCGTATTCATCAAGTGTTCTGTAACTCAGCAGCAACTCGCCAAAATAGCTCTGAGACTGCCGCATCCAACGCCCGACGTCTTCAGAAGAATGGCCAGAGAGTTCATATAAGCGTTTAGCAAGATTAGCGACCACATTAGTGTTGTGTTTTCCGGGCTCTCTCAGTAGTCTATGTCTAGGGGCCGGAATGTTGCTTAGATTTAATTCCCCCGCAGTTTCACGGAAGTAGGGTTTTGGAAGTACTACATACTCTAGTCGAGTTCGATGAGCACGCCAGATTAGTTCAGGACCTAGCCTCGTGATGTCGTGCAGAGAAAACCCTAAGAGTATTATGTCATGATCGAATTGTTTTGCGATGTGCTCGTAGATTAAAACTTGTTGGTCTGTTCCAGATGCTGTTAGTCCAAAATTGTAGCATTCCAGATTCCCGATTGAATCCATTACCAAATCTGAAAATCTGTCTTCATTTGCCACCCCGTCTCCTGCTGTAAATGAATCGCCCAAAAATATGATCCTCCTCTTTCCTAGAGACTGTTTATTAAAATCAAAATTTGAGCGGAATCCTTGATTATTCGTTCTGATGAAATAAGGCTGTGTTGGATCAGGCATTCTTTTGAATTGATTTGGAACGTATAGCCAACCAATGATTGGATGATACGTCGTATCCGTACGATGTGTATTACGATACGTGTCTTGCACGCTGATCACTGCCTAATTCATAGGAGGTAACTAGGATCTCAAAGCGGGTGCTGATGTATGCGAAATTATTTCAGTCAAGGGACTTAAGTGTTCCTCCCCGTGCGCATGCTAGCGCGTTTATCTGCGGCTAGTTCGTCATTAAACCGAAGAGATAGTCCTTTCTAGGAAAATCACGGAACCGCCCGAGAGAAGCAACACCAAGCGCGTGGGGATGCATATCAACCCGTCGCATTCAACAAAGTAATCTTGCTTTTCGAGTAGTTTGCCGAGCGCTTAGCAGCAGATCGCTGACCGTGACCGAGTGAAGAAGCTGCAGGCCCCTGCAGATCCCAACTACGCGGTCACTTAGGGCAAAAGCAACAGTAGATCGGCGCTTGGCTCGATTCTAGTCTCGAGACCATCCTGAAAGAGCCTAACTGTTCCGCCGCTCTCTGATATAGTTATAGCTACTGCTTGCGTCTCACGCGTGATAGCAAGTGCAGAAATATGTCTGCCTCCGAGACCTTCTAACTCGATCCATTTTGTGTCGACATCCAAATACCTTCCGGCAGATACAATGAGTCCTCTTTCGTCGACAATGAACACTCCGTCGATTTGAGCAAACTCCTTAATGGTTTCCCAATGCGCTCTGTTTTTGATGTCCCTTAGATCCTCTGCATGCCCCTTGTATGGGTTTAGTATAAGCTGATGAGACCTTTTTAGCACCTCATTCGTATCGCCAATTATGAAAGCAGTTCCCACTTTCTTGCCCTCTCGACCTTCCCGGCCCAGTTCAAGGGCCAGTCGCAACACTGCTCTGAGCGTATTGGGATCCACACGCTTTCCGCTTTCATCAATTGCCTTGACGGTAGTCAGTTGCTTGATGTCAAGAACTACGATAGAGGAGAGGTCTGCTAAGCATAACACGCCGACTACAAACCCCTTGGCAATCTTATTTTGAATATATGCTGCCGTAGCGATGTCTCGAACAAGCGCGAAATCATTGAGTGCCGGCGCAATAATGTTGGCCTCGAGATCTTGCATCGGACCCTTATTCAAGAGTTCCCTTAGCTCGTCGGTTACACCCTTTGTCAACGTGGGGGTTTCGATAAATGTTGCCGGTACATCGGAGGGCATTTCAATATAAGACGAATCTGAAATCACAAAGACATGTGTGGCCTTGATCTTTTTGGCCAAATCATTGGCAGCTTTCACAATCGAGGCGTATATTTCATTCATGGAGTGCAATCGCTTAGAGAAGTGGTTCTACAAGTATCTACTGGTTCTCCTGACTTAAAAAATCTATGCAAATTTTTCGTAAGGTGTTAGCGTGTCGTGAAGTGTTTATATTTCTTTTACCAGAGGGTACCCTGATGAAGCAGCTCAACGCCGATTTACATCTTCACTCACGTTTTAGCATTGGTGCCAGTCCGCAGATGGATCTTCCGCGAATCGCGGCAGCAGCTCATACTAAGGGCATACATATCGTAGGAACCGGGGATTGCCTTTATCAGGGATGGTTAGAAGAACTTGAATCGAGCTTGCAGAGGCATGGTGATCGGTATGAGTTTGCTGCAATCGCGTTTATTCTCCAATGTGAAGTCGAAACGACGATGAAAGGACGTGTGCACCATCTCATATTGTTTCCGAACTTCTCAGCCGCAGCTGAGCTCCGTGAAATACTACTGGAGAATGGATACTCGAAGTTAACGAGCGGAAGGCCGCAGCTCAAAATAACGCCCGAAAGACTCGCTAATTTGGCCTGCACAGTTGGTGCATTGATCGGGCCCTCACATGCCTTCACCCCATGGACGTCCATGTATGCCTCTTACAATAGTATCCGCGAGTGCTACGGTGAAAACGCTCAGAATGTTGCCTTCGTGGAACTTGGACTCAGTGCTGACACTAAAATGGCTAGCAAGCTTGCAGAATTAGACTCTTATACCTTTGTATCTTTCAGTGATGCGCATTCTCCAAACCCCAATAAGCTTGGTAGGGAAGTAACTCGGTTTTGTTTGAAAGATTCAAGTTTTAATGAGGTATATCAAGCACTTCGTGGCATTAACGGTCGAAAAGTAGTTCTTAACATTGGCCTCGATCCGCGGGAGGGCAAATATTATCTAACTGGATGCCGGAGGTGCAAAAAGGCTTACACACTAGAAGAGATAACCGTAAATGGAGGTATATTAAAGAGCTGCCCTGCGTGTGGCGGGCCTCTAAAAATTGGAGTGAGGGATAGGATACAACTCCTTGCATCAATGAGCTCTGAGGTTTCGTTAGCGCAAAGGCCGCCCTATATGCACGTCGTACCTCTCGTGGAAATACTAAGAGCTATGAAGCGTTTGCAGCCCCTCGACATCAAGAAGACGTACAACGAGTTGCTATGCAAATTCGATAATGAAATAGATGTTCTGGTTGACAGGCCTATAAGAGCCATAAGACAGGACTATCCTCGACTCGGAGCCATACTCGAGCGCTTTCGAAATGATGAAATCGACTTTGAGTTCGTCGGGAGGGGAGGATGGTACGGACGAATCCAGATTCAGTAGTTTTCAATCTGCCTTTTTCTGTTTTCTAGATTCTTCTTTTCGTAGGCTTCGATCACCATTTGTGGGCTTAATCCTGCGCTGATCATAGTGGAAACTAAGAAATGGAGGCAGTCAATCAGCTCTTCGTGAACCAGGCACCATTTCTCGTCGGTCAGCGTATGCTTTTTCCACCACTTGCGTTCGCCCGTAATGATGACCCCGAGCGTATTGCGGGCCTCGTAAGCCTCCTGTATAAGATGTCCCAAAAGTGCAACGACGCGGTCCTCTGCGTCCCATTCACTGAAGGGTGGTCGATTTTGGACTGATCCGTCAAAATTCCCTTGCAGTTCGAATATCCTCTCGAGTCTATCCATATACCGAATTACACGAAGATCGGTATTAATGATGTCGCTGCGCAAACATCGAAAGCTTGATCGTGAATAAGCATTTAGTTGAGCAAGGAGTCACCCCGCAACAATATGGAAAAAAAGCAGCGAGATACGCTAATACTTTTGAGTATTGTAACTGCCGTAGCACTGATTCTGATTTTCATCTCGTGGCCGTTTAGGGACGTCGTCGCGATAACGCTCCTCCTCGCTTTCATTTTGCAGTATCCAACCGCATGGCTCGAGAAGCGCATACACAGACGGCGCACTTCTATCCTACTTGTTCTTTTATTGATCTTCGCAGCCCTCGCATTTGTCCTGCTCGATGTCGTATATATATTTTACAGTGAGATCTCAAATATTTCCGCTTCTTCTGAAAACATCGACAAGATACTTAATCGGGGTTTAGAGAGCTCCATAAACAGCATCAGCACGAGAATAGGCCAATATTTCCAGGTTACCGGCCTGCAAGGAAGGGTTTCGCAGCTATCGTCCACAATTCTAAGAGATTTGCTCGCAAGCGCTGTAACCTTTATCGAAAGAGTTATTCCCAATATACCTCTTTACATCGTCGAGCTCGTTATTATCACGCTCCTGTCATATTATCTCTTGCTAAGTGGTAAGAGCGTCGTAAATGAGTTGACCACGCTAGTACCGCTAGGATATAAGGAGTATGTAAATCGATTTTTGGCACATCTCCAAAAGATATACTACTCGCTATATGTCGTTAACATTGCATCGAGTCTTGTAAGCGGGATCTTTGCGGCCGTCGGATACACAATATTAGGAGTGCCTTATGCCCTCACGTTTGCGATTCTTATTGCCATTTTTGGGTTGATTCCGGTTATTGGAAGAGCGATCGTATATGTGCCCTTAACGATTTACTACCTCCTCATTGGAGATCCGCTACGAGCGCTGCTTCTGTTAATTTTCAGTTGGGCAGTACTCGATCAGCTTACTGGGTTGTATATTCTGCCTTTGTGGGCACACCGCACAGGAAAAGTGCCACAGGCGCTAACTATCCTCGCTTTTACGGCTCCCATTTTAGCACTTGGGCCAATCGGCTTCGTGGTAGGACCTGCGACTTATGGCTTAGCCCTCGCTCTCTATCGAACCTATCGCGACGTAAGAAAAGGCCGACCGGCATTGGCAGGTGGCGGTTAGGTTGTTGTCAGCGAATCTGAGTGGTTATCCGACGAGGCCCGGGCTAAAAGCAATAGAGGAGTATATACGGGTCGGGGGCGAAAACCCGTTCACAACCGGAGTTAAAAACGCCGTTCAGGATCAAATGAACGCCGGCGTAGATATCATAACTGACGGCCAGGTGAGAGAGACCGCCCTCGTTATTGCGTCAACCGTTCCCGGGATGGTAACAGATAACAGTATACACATAGAAAATAAGTTAGGAACCCCTCGAAAACCAACAGCTGCGGAAGATTTCTCTATCGCAGTGAGAGAATGCGGTGACGTACAGCGAGTCAAGGCGATCTTACCCGGTCCAATCTCTTTTGCTAAAAGCTGCCAAGTGAATCCAAAATCGACGTACAATTCAAGCCTAGACGTCAACTTGCTGTTTGATATCGCGTCTATTCTGAGGTATGAAATCAATGCCCTGAAGGATAGAAATGCAAGCTTAATTCAAATAATCGAGGAGATCGACAGAATAAACGATTTGGAAGTGTTTTTGGAGCTCTTGTCGGTCTTATTCAAAAGGGTAGAGACCCCTATATGCCATCTTGTGGGCGATGTGAGCGAGTCGTTTCTTACCTTGCTGGAAGGCGCACTCACAGTCATCTCCTTCGATCTAGTCGCATTTCCGCAAAATTGCAGCGTCACAAGATTTGGGGAAGACTTTGCCTCACACGAAAAGAGAGTGTCGATAGGATGTGTTAACGCGTCTACAGCACGACAGGAGCCCACAAGTTTGATCGATAAGAGAGCCAATGCGTTTGTGGATGCATTTGGTTATGAAGCCGTATGGATTTCTCCCAGCGAGACGCTGGCAGGCTTACCCCGGTCAAGTGCTTTTAGAAAATTGACGCAACTTGAAGCGATAAAACAAAGAGTAGCGTCTAGGATGTCGTAGGCGACTAGCGGTAAGTGAAAAAAAGCCCAATCGGAACTGAGATATAGCCCGTATTCTATCTAAAGTTGGAGTTGATAAGGTGCTTAGCGTTAATGAGATCTCTATGGGAATTGTCGAAGAGATGCTAGATTACACGGAAGAACTTAAGATAGCAGCACTTGAGTTGGACAATGGTTCCACAGTTATTGATTGTGGGATCAACACAGAAGGAGGATACGAGGCCGGAGAGATGTTCACTGAGATCTGTCTCGGAGGACTTGGATCGGTGCGGCTGACAGTACAAACAGTGAAAAGCACGCCGCTGGTATTTATTCACGTCTTGACCGATCATCCGGCGCTCGCAACTCTCGGATCTCAAAAAGCGGGCTGGTCAATAAAGAGCGGCACCTACAACGCAATGGGTTCGGGACCCGCGCGCGCTCTGTCTTGTCAGCCGAGGAAGACGTACGAACTTATAGATTACGAAGATGATTACGATTTCGGCGTACTTGCGCTTGAAAGCGATCGCTTGCCTGATGAAAAAGTTGCTGATGAGATAGCCGAAGCTTGCAACCTTGAGCCGTCTAAATTGACCCTCCTTAACGCACCGACGGCCTCGATTGTAGGCACCGTGCAAGTGGCAGGAAGAGTAGTCGAGGTCGCCATCTACAAAGCCGCTGAACTTGGATATGACACACTACAAATTACGAGCGCAGCTGGCTCGTGTCCGGTGGCGCCAGTAACAAAGGATTCGCTTCACGCAATGGGAATGACTAACGATGGAATAATATATTACGGAAGTGTCTTTTTAACCGTCAATAAATACGATGAGGTGCTTGACAAGATACCCTCTGAAACATCTGCGTCATACGGCAAACCATTTTACGAGACTTTCAAAGAGGCGGACCACGATTTCTATAAGATCGACAAGTCCATGTTTGCTCCGGCCCAGATAGCAATAGCGGACACATCATCAAATAGAATATTCAAACGTGGTCGATTGAATGAAGCGGTGCTCGCGGAATCATTCGGAATCTGATGGACACTGAAAATCGGCTTGCTAACAGTCATTTCAATACGTCCAGTATCTTTCCGACGCCTTTACTCTTGCCTTCCCTAAAAATGAACTTTTGGCCAGCATATACGTGATAGGGTCGATACTTGAACCTGATTGTCACCTTTCCTGATTCGCCGGCCATCATGAACTCGCGTTCCGGATTGAAAGTCACGCTTTCTGATATGGTTTCTATGTGGATTACCGGCTCATACCCGCGCCCAATCCTCGTTGGATGATGCAAAATGTACACTTCGCTGAGGAATTCCCGTATTGCGAACGGGATATTTGTAGCAAGCACCATGCCTCGCTCTATCTCGTGTGGCTTCACACCTTTCACAGCGATACCGACGATATCTCCAGCAGAAGCTTTGTCAACGCTGCAGTGATGCATTTCGATTGACTGAACCTTTACTTGCCGGAATGTACCGTTTTTAGCGGGGCCTAAGTGGAGCGTATCGCCAACAGCGACGTTACCACTCTTGATCGTCCCACTCGCAACAGATCCAACGCCACTTATTTGATAAACGCGATCAACGTAGATCTCAAAGTTCCTGTCCAGAGTGATGTTTCTCTTAGGCAAACACTTAAAAAGCTCGTCAAAGATTGCCAGACCTTCCATGGTAACCGGGGAGGTCCGTATGATCGGTACCAGAACGCCTTGAACAATTTTTCGACAGACTTGTTCGAGGCAAGCAACTGTCTTCAGCCTGTAGGGTACGCGACCGACGATGCCTAGGATGTCATGTATCTGGGATTCGACCTCTTGTGTGCGAGACTCAGAGACTGTATCGGTTTTAGTTATGGCGATGACCGTCGGAAGTTCCATCGCAAGCAGGATTCCCAGGTGTTCTTTAGTGACGTGAGTTACTCCGTCGTCTGCTGCAACAACTAAGAGTCCGTAATCTAGCTTCGGTCCAACGATTCCCCGTATAGTAGTTCTGAGCCACGGCTCATGCCCAACCGTGTCTACAAATGAGACTAATTTCTCTGATCTTTGAACAAGACGCGCGCGTTCCTTCTTGCTCAATGGATTCTTGAGCCGTATAACGCCCTCATTAAAGCCATAAACGACATAGGATATATCAGCAGATAAGCCGCGCTCTATCTCATGAGGTTTCACGTCCAGATAGAGTCTCGTCTTTCCTGAACCGTCATCAGGAGTGCCACTCACTATGGTGCCAACCAAGGTGCTCTTGCCGTGATCGACGTGACCGGCCGTTCCAACAAGGATGTGATCTTTCGTGAAATGCTTGTCTTTTATGGTTACAATCCCAATATATCGCCCGTCAACGGTGAATTCTTCCCTTCCGCTGATATATGCGCCTATGTCTTCCGCTATCGTGTGCAGAACGAATGCGGACTCCGTTAGCTTTTGCTCTGAAATGCCCTTTAACGTGCCGGAATCCGTGATCCCTACGACGTATTGGGCCCTCCCGTTAGCCTGAAGCAACTTGTACTTCATCTGACATGCAAGAGTTTGCCTGCGCTCGGCCTTCAGGTGGATCTCCTTTGTCAAAAACTCTTTGAATTCAAGCCCTGCTCCTTCGCCGTTTTGTGCAATTGCCGTCAGTCTTTCAAGGCCTGCAACCATAGATGCTCACTAGTCTATTGGTGTTACTATAAAAAAATCCCCCCCTAGATCGAGTGGACTTTGTGAGTCGCGAAGCGCAAGAGGGCCCAACTCGCCCAAAAGCCGGACATCGATTTTTTCGCATCACTTTGGGTTAGCACGACTGGGTGGCACCCAGTCGACAATCGGCATTATAGCGGGCAATCTTCTATAAGACTACTCAAAGGCACTGCGTGATTCAAGACGATACAATGGGAGCCCTCGATAGTTGCTCAAGCGGAGTCGCGCGTCCTCGACAATCTCGGTCCCAAGAGGCTTGATGAGTACATCGGCCTTTACTTGCTCAGCTAAGTTCAAAATGCTTCTCTGAATTTCGAACGGAGGGCGGATGGAGTAAAGCAGACGCGCATGCTGGTATAGCCGCAGATCTGGTGAGGTAACGTCGTCCCTGACAT
>Ga0187778_10001576_pt1 | contig 15703 bp, 11 predicted proteins | sample 1015_Q2_SP5_20_M_FD_132418 | JGI IMG/M metagenome (GOLD analysis project Ga0187778, IMG submission 132418) | Tropical peat soil microbial communities from peatlands in Department of Meta, Colombia - 1015_Q2_SP5_20_MG | ecosystem: Environmental > Terrestrial > Soil > Wetlands > Peat | place...
AGGCAAAAAAATCGCAGTTGTTGCCGGCACAGCGCACGAGGCATATCTCAAGGCGCTGTTCACCGAGGCCGAGTTGCGTCCCTATCCGGATGCGGACGCCGCCCGCTTCGCGCTCAAACGAGGTGAAGTCGATCTTCTGTTCGGCGACGGGGTCTCTTTGGCCTTCTGGCTCAACGGAACGGATTCGGCAAACTGCTGCACATTCCGCGGCGGACCTTATCTTGAAAGCCGTTTCTTCGGTGAAGGCGTCGGCATTGCGGTCAGACGCGGCAATGACCTTCTGCGGCAGGCATTCAACTGGGCGCTGTTCCGTATCTGGGAGAAGGGCCGCTTCACCGATCTGTGGCTGCGCTATTTTCCTGTCAGTCCGTTCTGAACTGCGCATTTGACGTGGCCGCATGGCATTTCTAGTGTCCGCGGCCCGGAGATCATGATGTCTGCTCCCGCCGCCGCTTCGTTGCGCCAAGCCGCCGAGCAATCAAATGCCTGGCCGTTCGAGGAAGCGCGCAAGATCGTCGCGCGGCTCAAAAAGCATCCCAAGGACGAGGTGATCTTCGAAACCGGTTATGGCCCTTCCGGCCTGCCGCACATCGGTACCTTCGGCGAAGTCGCCCGCACCACAATGGTGCGCCACACGTTTCGCGTTCTTACCGATGACAAGGTGAAAACGCGCTTGATTGCGTTCTCCGACGATATGGATGGCCTGCGCAAAGTTCCGGACAATGTCCCGAACAAGGAGATGCTCGAGCAGTATCTGGGAAAACCGCTGACACAGGTGCCGGATCCGTTTGGTACCCATGCGAGTTTTGGCGAGCACAACAATGCGCGCCTGCGCGCATTTCTCGATCATTTCGGATTCCAATACGAATTCCTCTCGTCGACCGAATGCTACAAATCGGGCCGGTTTGATCAGGCATTGCTCAAGATGCTGTCGCGCTTCGATGAAGTAATGGCGATCATGCTGCCGTCATTGCGCGAAGAGCGGGCCGCCACCTATTCGCCATTCCTGCCGATCGATCAAAAGACCGGTATCGTCCTGCAAGTGCCGGTCATCGCGCACGACGCCAAGACCGGCACCATTACCTACGAAGATGCCGATACCAAACGGCCTGTCGTCACACCGGTCACCGGCGGCCGCTGCAAACTGCAATGGAAGCCCGATTGGGCCATGCGTTGGGTTGCGCTCGGCGTCGACTACGAAATGGCCGGCAAGGACCTGATCGATTCGGTGAAGCTCTCCGGCGAAATCTGCCGTGCGCTCGGCGGCACCGCACCTGAAGGATTCAACTACGAACTATTCCTCGACGAGAAGGGTCAGAAAATCTCCAAGTCGAAAGGCAACGGGCTGACCATCGAGGAATGGTTGCGCTACGCCAGCCCGGAAAGCCTGTCGCTGTTCATGTATCGCGAACCGAAGGCGGCGAAGCGCCTCTATTTCGATGTCATTCCGCGTAACGTCGACGAGTATCATCAGTTCCTCGATGGCTTTGAACGACAGGACCTGCGGCAGCAGCTGTCGAATCCGGTCTGGCATATTCACGCCGGCAAGCCCCCGAAGATTGATATGCCGATCTCATTCGCGATGCTGCTAACGCTGGTGTCGTCGTCGAATGCGGAAAATGCCGACACGCTATGGGGCTTCATTGGCCGTTACCGGCCGGGCGTAACGCCGAAGACGCATCCAAAGCTCAATGAGCTGGTGCAATATGCAATCCATTATTTCCGCGACTTTGTTTTGCCGGAAAAGAAATTCCGCGAGCCGTCCGATGCCGAGCGCGCCGCACTGATCGATTTGCGCGACGCGCTCTCGCAGCTGCGGGCCGGTGCGAGCGCGGAAGATATTCAGAATGTTGTCTACGAGGTTGGCCGCCGCGAGCCGTTCCTGGATCAGAAGAAAAAAGCCAAGGATGGCAAGCCGGGCGTTTCGCTTGATTGGTTCAACCTGCTCTACCAGGTGTTACTCGGCCAGGAAAAAGGTCCGCGCTTCGGTTCGTTCGTTGCAGTTTACGGCCTGCAGAACACCATCGACATGATCGACGGCGCGCTCGCCCGGAGTGCATAGCGGGCTACTGGCTGGCCCAGACGATACGCGCGACCCACTCAACGTCCGACATAGGCAACGTGCGGTCGCGGTGCTCGGCATTCAGCGATTTGAGCTCGATGGCCTTTGCGGTCTTGCGCTTGAGTTCCTTGACCAGGACTTCGCCGTCCTTGGTCTTGACCACAACGCGATCGCCTTTGTGCACGGTCGCCCCTGGCGAAACGATGATGACGTCACCGTTACGGTAGGCGGGCTTCATCGAGTCGCCGGAGATTTCCAGTGCGTAGGCATGTTCATCGCTCACGGCGGGAAAGGCGATCTCGTCCCAGCCCTTGCCGACTGGAAGGCCGCCATCGTCAAAGAGGCCACCGGCACCGGCCTGGGCAAACCCGATGACTGGCACATTGTTCATCGCCGACTTGCTACCGTCCGTTATCAAGCTGACGAACATGTCGATCTTGGTGTTTGTGGCTTGCAGCGACTTGGCAACGGACTCGGTCGATGGCCACCGTGGCCGCCCCTCCGGTGTGACGCGCTTGGATTTGTTGAATGTCGTCGGGTCGAGGCCGGCTTTTTTGGCGAGGCCGGATGGGGTCAGCTTGGCGCGAGCGGCCAGACGGTCCAGGGCCGTCCAGATCTGATTATGGGTGAGCATCGCCATGGGCGGCCGTGCTATCTGCGGTTGTGAGTGGATAGGAATTATAACCTTGAGCACCCCCCATCACGCAACTGTTTCCTATTTCCTGTGCGCGCGGCCTTGAATAAGCCTTGTCCACACCGATAGGGTCGGTTCGCACGGGAACTCGGAGCGCAGTCCGGTGATCGGTCTTTTTGACCATCTGTCCCGCCCGCTGCTGCGGGCCCTCGATCCGGAGGATGCGCATGCGCTTGCGATCAGGGCGCTGCGTTATATGCCGCTAGGCAGAGCTGCGGCCGATGCTGACGAACTCGCGGTAAGCGCCTTCGGACTTAAATTTCCCAATCCTGTCGGCCTTGCGGCCGGCTTCGACAAAAATGCGCAAGTGCCGGACGCGTTGTTGCGCCTTGGCTTCGGGTTCGTCGAGGTCGGCACCATCACTCCGCGGCCGCAGTCTGGGAATCCCAAACCGCGCCTGTTCCGGCTGGAAGCCGATCATGGCGTCATCAACCGGCTCGGCTTCAACAATGATGGCGCTGCTGTCGTCCACATGCGACTTGCCAGACGCCGCAACGCCGGCGGGATTGTCGGTGTGAATATCGGAGCCAATCGTGATTCCACGGACCGCATCGAAGATTACGTTCGATTGATCGAAACTTTTGCTGCGGTCGCCAGCTACTTCACCGTGAACGTGTCCTCGCCCAACACGCCTGGTTTGCGCGAGCTGCAACAGGCCAAGGCTCTCGACGATCTCCTTGCGCGCGTACTCGACGCACGTGAACGGGTTCGTCCGCGCGCGGGTTTAAAACCGGTGCTGCTCAAGATTGCACCCGATCTCACGCTGGCAGATCTCGACGACGTCGTCGGCGTCGCCCGCAGGCGGCGCGTCGACGGTATGATTGTCGGCAATACCACCGTCGCACGACCCGGCTCGCTGCGCGACGGTGAAACGGCGCGCGAGCAGGGCGGTCTGTCGGGACGGCCCTTGTTCCGGTTATCGACCCGCGTGCTCGCGGAAACTTTCGTGCGCGCCGAAAGCGCGTTCCCGTTGATCGCTGCCGGGGGGATCGATTCGGGTGCGACCGCCATCGCCAAGATCAAGGCCGGCGCCACGCTGCTGCAGCTCTACACCGGATTGGTCTTTCGCGGCATCGGCATGGTCGCGGAGATCAAGAAAGATCTCACGGCGGCACTCAAGCGCGGCCACCGCAATTCGCTTGCCTCCATGGTCGGCGGCGATGCGGCAGCGATCACCGCTGACAGTTGGCCGGCTTAGCGGCCGCGCGGCGCATTGAAGAGGCGCATCAGGATCCAGATTGGGATCACAATGACAGCCCCAAGCAGGAAATAGCGCCAGAGCCAGCGGAACGCATCAAAGCCCATGTTCCAGAGGGTGCGGAACAGCCGTTCGACGCTGTGGATGATGTCGAACGGGTCGAGTCCGAGCGCGGACAGGATTACGCCGACCAGGATCGATACCAGAACAAGGCGCGCCAATACCCCAAGCGGCGAACCGCCCGCCCATCGTGCGACCTGATTGTCAGCCATGGCTACCCTCCGTTGGCTTGCAGTGTAGCACGCTCGCGCGACATCAACATATTTTCGAGCGTATCAGACGTGGTTAGATAGACATCCAGCGGGAAACGATAAAGGCCAACATGGTCAGTCCGATATTTCTTTCTTCCGGCGATGTTATCGCCGACCGCCGCTTTGAATGGGCCCGCGACCGCGAGGCCAAGGGCGATCTGGCTGGGGCGGCCGATTTATTGATGCAGGCGCTCGAGCTTGCGCCGGACTATGCCTCCGCCTGGTTTGCGCTGGGAGAACTGCGTGAGGCGCTTGGCGACCGCTCCGGCGCGATTGGCGCTTTCGAGCGCGCAAAAGAAGCCGACCTGCAGGACAGGCACGGGGCCACGCTGCGGCTTGCTCGGCTCGGCAGTGTGCCCATTGCCGGCATGCCGGAAGGTTACGTGCGTGCGCTGTTCGATGGTTATGCGCCGAATTTCGATCAGGCCTTGACGGAAGGCCTGAACTATCGCGCGCCGGATCTCTTTTTCCACGCAGTTGCGGCGGCGCATGCGGGTCGACGGATGAAATTTGGTTCCATGCTTGATCTCGGCTGCGGCACCGGTCTGGCGGCTTTGCCGTTCCGACCATTCAGCGATTGGATGGTGGGTGTCGACCTGTCGCCGGCGATGCTGGCGGAGGCACGCAAAAAAGGCCTTTACGACCGGCTGATCGAAAGCGAGGCGGTGGCGTTTCTTGCCGGCGAAGCAAACATCGGCGCGCACTACCATCTGATGCTGGCCGCCGACGTCTTCATGTATCTCGATGACCTCTCAGCGGCCCTGCAGGCAGGCGCGCGCGTATTAGCCTCGCTCGGACAGTTCGCCTTCTCCGTAGAAACGCATGACGGCGAAGGAGTCATCCTGCGGGAGACGTTGCGTTACGCGCATTCGGCAGCGCACGTGCGCGCCGCATTGGAAAAGGCCGGTTTGGAGCTGATCAGTCTTGATTCTGCCTCGACGCGCACCGAAAAGGGTGCGCCGGTCCCGGGCCTGATCGTGGTGGCCGGACACTAAAGTCCCATGGAACCCGCGCGCGATCTATTCGATGTTCCGCAACCATTGCCGGACATATTTGTCCGCTGGTTCGCGGGCCGTGGTTGGAAACCCCGCGCGCATCAGCTTGAGCTGCTGGAAAAGGCGCGGGCCGGCCGCTCGGCATTGCTGATTGCGCCGACAGGCGGCGGCAAGACGTTGGCGGGGTTTCTGCCGACACTGGTCGAGCTCAGCGAACGCGGCGTGCGACCACGTAACCTGAAATCGACCGGCCGCGCGCTGGTTCGCTCCCAAGGCCTGCACACGCTCTATATTTCACCCCTGAAAGCGCTCGCCGTGGACATCGCGCGTAATCTGGAGATTCCGGTACGCGAGATGGGGCTGCCGGTGCGTCTCGAAACGCGCACGGGCGATACGCCCGCGTCGAAACGCCAACGGCAGCGTCGCGATCCGCCCGATATCCTGCTGACAACGCCTGAACAACTTGCGCTGCTGCTCGCGAGCGCCGATGCCCCATATCTGTTCGGTACCCTCAAGCGGGTGGTGCTCGACGAAGTGCATTCACTGGTGACGTCCAAGCGCGGCGATCTGCTATCGCTGGGCCTCGCGCGCCTTTTTGCGCTGGCACCTCAAATCACCACTGTCGGCCTCTCCGCGACCGTCGCCGATCCGGATGAACTTTGCCGATACCTGGTGTCCCAGCCGCTCGATGGCAAAGCGCGTGCCGATCTCGTCGTGGCGCAGGCCGGCGCGCAACCGGTTGTGACAATGCTCGACACACATGAGCATCTGCCATGGGCCGGCCACTCCGCGCGTCATGCGCTCGGTGAGATTTACGCGCAGATCAAGGCGCACAAGACCACGCTGGTGTTCGTCAATACCCGCAGCCAGGCAGAATTTCTGTTCCAGGAACTATGGCGGGCGAACGACGACAACCTCGCCATCGCTCTGCATCACGGTTCGCTCGATGTCGCGCAACGGCGTCGTGTCGAGGACGCGATGGCGTCGGGCAAATTACGTGCTGTGGTGTGCACGTCGTCGCTCGATCTTGGCGTCGACTGGGGCGACGTCGATCTGGTGATCAATGTCGGCGCGCCAAAAGGCTGCTCCCGTTTGCTGCAACGGATCGGTCGCTCGAACCACCGGCTCGACGAGCCATCCGAGGCTGTGCTGGTGCCGGCGAATCGTTTCGAGGTGCTGGAATGCCGGGCCGCCATCGATGCGGTCGCTGAAAATGCGCAAGATACGCCGCCGCTGCGCACCGGCGCGCTTGACGTGCTTGCTCAGCACATTTTGGGTCGCGCTTGCGGCGAACCGTTTTTGGCCGAGGACCTCTATGCCGAGGTGCGGGCCGCAGCGCCTTATTCTACGCTGCCGCGCGCCGATTTTGATGCCGCTATCGATTTCGTAGCCACTGGCGGCTACGCGCTGAAGGCCTACGAGCGTTTCGCCAAAATTCGGCAAGGCAAGGACGGCCGTTGGCGCGTCACCCATCCACGCGTCGCGCAACGGTACCGGATGAATGTCGGGACGATCGTCGAGGCCGATATGATCAAGGTGCGTCTGGTGCGCTCGCGCCGTAGCGGCGCCGTCGTTCCGCGCGGTGGCCGACTCCTTGGCGAGGTCGAAGAATATTTCATCGAGACGCTGAGGCCAGGCGATACGTTCGTGTTTGCCGGCGAAATCCTCAAATATGAAGCCTTGGTCGAGGACGAAGTGTACGTTTCGCGCTCGGATGCGACCGATCCCAAGGTGCCGGCGTATGAGGGCGGCAAATTTCCGCTCTCGACCTATCTGGCTGCTCGCGTGCGCGCGCTGCTCGGAAAGCCGGAAGCATGGCGCGCGCTGCCGGAGCAGGTGCGCGAATGGCTGGAAATCCAGCAGTGGCGTTCCCTGCTGCCCAAGCCTGGCGATCTGCTGGTCGAAACATTTCCGCGCGCCGCCAAATATTACCTGGTTTGCTATCCCTTCGAAGGCCGCCTTGCGCATCAGACACTCGGCATGTTGCTCACGCGTCGCCTGGAGCGCGCGCGTCTCCGACCACTCGGCTTCGTTGCAAATGAATATGCGCTGGCTGTGTGGGGCCTTGGCGACGTCGCATTGCGGCTTGCGCGCGGCGATGTTTCGCTCGCCCAGCTGTTCGATGAAGATATGCTGGGCGACGATCTGGAGGCTTGGCTTGCAGAATCGGCGCTTATGAAACGTACCTTCCGTAGCTGCGCGATCATCGCCGGCCTGATTGAGAAGCGGTTCCCGGGCGAGGAAAAATCGCGTCGCCAGCTGACGATTTCCACCGACCTTGTCTACGATGTGCTGCGCAAGCATCAGCCCGATCACATCCTCCTGCGTGCTGCGCGAGCCGACGCCGCCACCGGGCTGCTCGACATCAAGCGGCTTGGTGAAATGCTCTCGCGCATCCGGGGGCGAATCGTTCATAAAGCGCTCGACCATGTCTCGCCGCTCTCGGTTCCGGTGCTCCTGGAGATCGGCCGGGAAACCGTCTACGGCGAGGCCTCCGATACGTTGTTGGCCGAAGCGGCCGACGAGCTGATCAAGGAAGCAATGCATTGAGCCAAACGGCGCGAAATCTGGCGGAAAGCGAGGGCAATCTTGTCGTTCTCGCCGGAGTTCCGTTCCTCGCCGATCCGCGCGGCGCTCTGTACTGGCCGGAACAAGGCGTGCTTGCGGTCGCCGATCTGCATCTGGAAAAAGGCTCAAGTTTTGCCGCGCGCGGCGTGCTCCTTCCGCCTTACGACAGCGCGGCGACGTTGGCGCGGCTTGCGCGGCTGATTGCCAGCTACGCACCACGCTGCGTGCTGGCGCTTGGCGACAGCTTCCACGATGGCGAAGCGGCAACTCGGCTCGGTGATGCCGATCGCGAGCAGTTGCGTGTCTTGCAACGGGGCCGTGACTGGATCTGGATCAATGGGAACCATGATCCGGAACCGGCGCTAAACGTCGGCGGTGCGTTTCATACGACGTTGACGATCGAGGCGTTGACGTTTCGCCATGAACCGACGGGCGTCTCCGGCGAAATTGCGGGCCATCTTCATCCGGTTGCGCGCGTCACACACCGGGGCCGCACTGTAAGTCGTCGCTGTTTTGCCGCAGACAAGACACGCATGGTGATGCCGGCCTTTGGTGCATTCACCGGCGGACTCAACATACGCAACGCGGCATTCTGTGACTTGTTCGGCACACTGACGTTCACGGCGCACCTGCTTGGCGACAGCAGGATCTATTCGTTTGCTGCCAAGCGCTGCCTGGCGGATTAGTCGCGGGCGAATACGACGCTGGCGAACCAACCGATGATCAACGCCATCAGCGTGGTCGCCATGCCGTACACAAGGCCGTAATCACGCGCCGCATCGGCGACATATTGCTCAAAGCCGGTCTTGATCACCTCAAGGGCCGAATTTGTGCGGGCGATCAGCAGTCCTCCGGCGAACAGCTCGACATCTATCGCATAGCTGCCGGTCGGTACCGCGGCCGGCATGGGGATCGCAGCACGGAATACCGTTGGCGTAAGGAAAGTCACCGCAGTGCCCGACTCGCGGTAAAGGCCCTGCTGGGTTTGTAGCCGCACAAAGGCTGCGCGGAAAGGATCGTCGCGGACGGTGTCGGCGACGTCAGCGCCGATACGCTGCGGCAGGAGGAAATTGTCGAGCCCAATCTGCAAACGCCGGAGCGTGTCTGGACCGGCGATGGTATTGACCGGCCGATTGCTGAGCACAGCGAGATAGGAGGGCGCACGCACGAATTCGCGGGAATCGGCGTTGACCCAGATGCCGAGCATGCGCTGCTTGCGCCTTGTGCGCAGTGTTTGCCGCGGCCCGGTCACGGTCACTACAAGATCATATGGCGGACGCAGGGCGCTCGTTGGTGGCTCAGGCTCGATAGTGCCGAACAACACAAGTTCTTCACCGACGAAGTTCGACGTGACCGCCACGCGATGGTTTGAAAGAGATACAACCAGCCGTTCGGCCGCCGCCGGACCTACGCTGCAAGCGAGAATAATCAGGCTGATTAGGAACCGCCGCATCAGCCACCCATCACGTAACGAAGCGAATAAAGATCGTCCGGCTGCACGACCAGCTCGAAGGCGAACCGGCAACCGACGGCGAACACCAGCAGGCCAAGCAGCAGGCGCAACCGTTCCCCGCGCATTTTCTGTCCCATCCGCGCGCCGAATTGTGCGCCGATCACGCCTCCGACCATCAGGATCAACGCCAGCACCGCGTCCACGAGATGGTTAGTAGCCGCATGCATGACCGTTGCCGAAGCCATGGTGACCAGCGTGAGCACCATGGAAGTGCCGATGACGGTCGCGGTGGGCACCCGCAGGAAGTAGATGAGCATCGGTACCAGCAGGAATCCGCCGCCAATGCCCATGATCGCGCCGACAAAACCGATCACGAATCCGATTGCCCAGACCGGGATTGCCGAGACGTAGATCTTGGAGCGCTTGAACCGCAGCTTGAATGGCAAACCGTGAAGCCAAGTATGACTGCCGGGCCGGCGCAGGGTTGCCGGCATGCCGCGGCGGGTGCGCAAGACCGCCTGCAAGCTCTCGTAGATCATCATGCCGCCCACCACTGTGAGCAGCGTGACGTAGGAAAGCCCGATCATCAGGTCGAGTTGATCTAGCGCGCGCAGTTCTGTGAACAGCCATACCCCGGTGGCGGTGCCGACAATGCCGGCGCTGAGCAGCATCATTGCCAGCGCGATATCAAGCGCCCGCCTTCGCCAATAGCTGATCGCGCCGGTGAATGAGGATGCGGCAATATGACTTGATACGGTCGCTACCGCCACGGCCGGAGAGATTCCGATGAAGATCAGCAGCGGCGTCATGAGGAAGCCGCCGCCAATACCGAACATGCCGGAAATGTAGCCAACGGCGAGGCCCATCCCGAGCACCAGGAAGACGTTTACGGGGAGGTCGGCGATGGGAAGATAAATTTGCAAGCGTTTCGTCCGACGATTGGGCACATGCTCCGGCGGTCAGCATATGACAATAAACACCGCGCCGCGTGAATACGTCAGCGGTGCTGGTCGATGCGTGACAGACTCAGGGGCCGACCGCCTGACTTTAGCCGATCAATGCAACGGTGATCACGACTTTGGCCAATCGGCCACGGCGGTTCACAGTTTTCCTTGATCGAAAGCCGTGACCGACAATGGGCCGGACGCCGACTTCGGCTTTTCAGATGAGGGGGGCGGCGTGGTGCGATCCCAGCCGCCGGCCGGCTCGGGAATCGCGATGGCTTCGGGCGGTTGGGGTTCGGCCACAAAGTTTTTGACGGCCTGTTGGGCAGCGCTCAAAGTTCGGGCATCCAGGTGCGTGGCGACTTCGTCCCGCTTGCGGCCCGCGTCTCGGTCGCCTTGGGCCGCTGCCAGCGCGAACCACTTATATGACTCGACGATATTTCTTTCTGTGCCGAGACCGCGCGCGGCCAACACACCAAGATTGTACTGGCTGTCGGGAACGCCATGCTCCGCGGCCTTTCGGAACCACTGCGCCGCACTGACGTAGTCCGGCTTGCCCTCAGCGCCTTCGGCATAGAGTACCGCCAGATTGTGCATTGCCTTGGCGTGGCCTTTGCCGGCGGCGGCCACGTAGAGCTTGTGGGCGGCCGTCAGGTCTTTTTTCACGCCTTGGCCCTTTTCCAGCATGCTGCCATAGCGGAACTGTGCCGGCGTCAAACCCTTGCTTGCTGCGCGCTCGAACCAGCGCGCCGCCTCTTCCAGGTTAGCCGTAACGCCGCGGCCTTCTGCGTAACGCATGGCGACTTCATAGGCGGCCGCCGAATCGCCGGCGAGCGCCGCGTTACGTAAACGCGCGCCGCCGATGGAGGCCGGCAAACGGTCGGTCGGTACCGGCTGGGCTGCCGGTGCTGGCGCCGGCTTGCCGGGCTTTGCCTCGGTGGACGGACGCGCGATTGAGCCGGTGACCTCGTTCTTCGGTGCCGGGGCCGCTCCCAACAACGGCGCGCTTGTATTTGCCGGGGGCGTGGAAACTTCTTGCGCTGAGGGACTCAAATCCAGCGGCGGCACGTTCGCGGCTGGAGCCGGCGCTGGCGGGGCCGGAGTGAGGCTGGGCAAGGTCGGCGGACTGAACAACTTCGCCAGCGCAGCCGCATCGGCCGCGGGTATCGGCGGAGGAGGGCTGGCCGCGGTCGGCCTTGCCGGTTGCTCGGTCGTGATTGCCGCCACGTCCTGTCCGGTTGCCGAGGTCGTTATTTCGTTGTTTGCGGTGTCTGTTTCGGCATTTTTCGTCAGCTTGGCGTCCGTTGGCTCGAAGAATCCGAAATCAAAAATATTTCCCGTGAACTGGATTGATCCCGCGACGATGGCCACGATGCTCGCTGCAAGAAACAGCGACTTGACCCGGGTCATCATCTTGGCGCGCAGCGACGCGTCGCCGGTTGTCTTGCTCGCATCAGGACGGGCCGCCCGGCTCTTCGGATCCTGTGAGGCCGCTTGGGCAGCACGACGGGCCGCGGCAATGAAGTCCGATTTACCGCCTGGTGGCGTCACATTGGGCCGTGCACCACCAAGAGCCGCTTCCGAGGCCGCAATGCGCGCGCCGGGGTTGTTGGCCGGGCGTGGCGGGCCCGAGCCGGGCTCAAGCGGCTGATCGGCCGGTCCTGCTGTTCCGGAAACAACCAGAGGAGCGGGTGGCTGCGCCTGCGCGGCAGCCGGCTGCTGCGGCACGATGGAAGGAGCGTCGGCGACCGGGCTCGCGCGCACGGTCTGTATAAGTTCAACGATATCATTGTCGGGGGCCGTCGGTTTTTGCCGGCCGTCGCCAATGTTCTTCTCGATCGTGGTCAGACGGTCAACAACATTGCCGAGCGTGCCATGCATCGCGTCCACGGCATCCTGGGTGCGGACGATATCCTGCTTGAGCGCATCGACCTGCGACGCGCCGTCCCCGCTCCCGGATGGCGTTTCCTTGCCTGTGCGTATGTCTTCGACATGGATAAGCAGATCGGCCAGCCCGCGTTCGATTGCGTCGAGTTGGCCGAGACGGGCGTCCGAACTATCCAGGCGCTGCACCAGCTCGACGATGCGGTCTTCCAGGTGGCCAAACGCCACGCTGTCGTTACGCGACTGCTGGATCTGATCGATCTTGTCGGACAGCGACTGCACCAGGGTTTCCATACGCGGTGGTACGGACTCACCAGCGTGAGTGCGGTCGGTCAACGAGCGGCTGAGCGCATCGATGCGCTGCTCAAGATTGTTGAGTGCATCACTTGCCCCACTATCGGCCGCAATGCGATCGACCTTGTCCGACAGCAGTTTTACCTGTGCGCCCAGGGCGCTCATTGTTTCGTTCGATGCGACGTGCGCAGCCATTTCGCGCAGTGTGGTGATCGAATTCTCGAGCCGTTGGAGGGTCGCGGGATCTTTCTGTGCGACGATGAGATCGATCTTGTGGGCGAGAGCGTTGATTGCCTCGTTGTATCCGACCAGGGTTTCTGCCGGCATCAACCCGCGCAGCGCATCGCGTACGTCAGCGAGTCCACGCTCGATTCCAGCAAGCGCACCGCTGTCTCCACCCGATTGACGCCCTTCCGCGATCCGGCCGCTTAGATCCTGAATTTGTTTTTCGATAGCTTCGATGGCGCGTCGTGGCATCGCCTCGTTGAGCGTACGGCCGATCTCGACAAGCTCGGCGCGCACGGATTGAATTGCTTCTTCCATGCCCGGATGGCGCAGCGTTTCGATCTGGTTGGTGATCTGCCGTAGTTGGCTTTCGAGCCCCGATAGATCCTGCGTCGGCACATGCCGTGATATCGGCTCGGACGTTGCAAATCCGCCGCTGGTCGTTCGCGGTTGCGCGGAAACGCCGTTAAGTGCGCGACGGCGCGCGGTGATTTCAGCAATCGCGTTGTCCAGGCTCGGGGGCAGCTGCACAGACTGCGTTGGAGCCGGCGAATGCTGCGAACCGGTGAACTGTCCAAGACATTGTTCAAGCCGCGCCACCAGATCGGCCATCTGCTCGGCGTCATTGCGATTGCGCTTTGGCGCGTAAGCCGCCGGACCGCCACGCGTCACTTGATCGATGCGGCGGGCGATCTCGTCGAGCCGCATATTTACCTTGGATAGATCGTCGCTACTGGAGTTTGCGCGGACGAGCGGAGGCGCGATGCCTTGCTCCGCGGCCTGCTGCAGGATGATGGCGTTGAGCCATTCATTCAGCGGCAAGCCCGCGCGCCGCGCCGCTTCCTGCGCGGTCTCGCGGGCTTCCGGACGAATATCTTTGACGCTCGACGCAAAGCCAAATTTCATGCTCACACCCACATTCGAGGTGGAGTCGCTAAGAGTCGGTCGACTCTCGTGGAACCGGCGCGCGTTAACGGCAGGTGGATACGGGGGCTCGGTCCTTCGTCCACGCACTAACTTTTTGCCTGTCGCGGTAAACAAGCCGTTAACATTTTTCGGCCGCGGCGCTGCCCGCAATATTTTCTGGGCAGAACACCCGAATGCCACCGCCCCCCGTGGTTGCAAGACTAGGGTTCACAAGGGTGCATATGGGCTTTATGCGGGGCGCAATGGCCGAAAAGAGCGCGCGTGACCCGGATCAATCCGGGGACGAGGCCGGAACCCCGGCAAGCCGGGGGCCGCCCGACCGCTTTACCATCGGCGAACTTGCTCGCGAGGCGGGTGTCACGCTGCGTGCACTGCGCTTCTACCAAAGCAAGGGCCTGCTGACGCCGCAGCGAGCTGGCGGCCCCCGCATGTTTACCCGCGAAGACCGCGATTCCCTTGTTCTCATTCTCCACGGCAAACGCCTCGGGTTCACCTTGACCGAAATTCGCGACATGCTTGCAGCACGTGCCGGCGGTTGCAGCGAAGCCCTGCCCATCAGCCACAGGAAGTGTGCCGAGCAGATCGCCATGCTGGAACGTCAGCGGCGTGACATCGATCAGGCACTTGCCGAGCTGCGGCAGATCTACAAGAAGATGCTTGCTGCCTCCGACCCACCGAAAGCCACCGGTACGTCCGGGACAACGTAACCTTTTGTTGTCTTGCTCGCCTCAAGGGCCCTTAATAGAGGTGTAAACCGGCTCCGCCATAATGCGGACCGAAACCGTTCGCTTCATATCCTGTTAACGCCTCACGGCGTCCTGCCGGGGAGACAATCATGCCAACCTACAAGGCCCCAGTGGACGATGCATTGTTCCTTCTCAATGACGTCTTTCATATCGAGCACTACGGAAATCTGCCGGGCTTTTCCGATGCGTCTCCCGATGTTGTGGAAGCGGTACTCCGCGAGGCGGCCAAGTTCAGCGAAGAAATCCTGACACCGCTCAATCGTGTTGGCGACAAGGAAGGTTGCAAGCGCGCCGCCGATGGCAGCGTGACGACGCCTAAGGGTTTCAAGGAAGCCTACAAGCAGATCGTCGAAGGCGGATGGATGGGGATTTCCGTGCCGGCCGAGTTTGGTGGTCAGGGCTTGCCGGCAACCATGACCGTCATAGTCAACGAATTTCTCTGCTCGGCCAACATGGCCTTTGCCATGTATCCCGGCTTGACGCAGGGCGCTATCGCCGCGCTGCTGGTGCATGCGTCCGATGAGCTGAAGAAAAAATATCTGCCGAAGATGGTCGAAGGCGTGTGGACCGGCACCATGAATCTGACCGAGCCACATTGCGGCACCGATCTCGGGTTGCTGCGTTCGAAGGCGGTGAAACAGGCCGATGGCAGCTACAAGATATCCGGTACCAAGATTTTCATCTCAGCCGGCGAGCACGATCTTTCGCAGAACATCATTCACCTGGTGCTGGCGCGCATTGAAGGCGCGCCTGTCGGCACAAAGGGCATCTCGTTGTTCGTCGTCCCAAAAATTCTCGTCAAAGATGATGGCTCGCTCGGCGCGCGCAACGCGGTCGCCTGCGGCTCCATCGAAGAGAAGATGGGCATCCATGGCAACTCCACTTGCGTCATGAACTACGATGGGGCCATCGGTTGGCTCGTCGGCGCCGAAAACCGCGGACTCAATGCCATGTTCACGATGATGAACGAGGCGCGGCTTGGTGTCGGCGTGCAGGGTCTTGCGCTTTCGGAAGTCGCCTATCAGAACGCCGCCGCCTACGCGAAAGAGCGCCTGCAGGGCCGCGCCATTTCCGGGGTGAAATATCCGGACAAGCCTGCCGACCCGATTATCGTCCATCCGGACGTGCGGCGCATCCTCATGAGCATTCGTGCCTTCAATGAGGCGGCGCGCGCTCTCGTGATGTGGACCGCGCTCAAGAGCGATGTCGCACATCGCTCCGACGATGAAAAAGAACGCACCAGCGCGGACGACCATATGGGCCTGCTCACTCCGGTGATCAAAGGTCTGCTCACCGATGGCGGGTTCGCCAATGCCGTGATGGCGCAGCAGGTTTTCGGCGGTCATGGTTACATCGTCGAACACGGCATGGAGCAATTCGTGCGCGATGCGCGCATCGCGCA
>Ga0187778_10001578_pt1 | contig 15699 bp, 15 predicted proteins | sample 1015_Q2_SP5_20_M_FD_132418 | JGI IMG/M metagenome (GOLD analysis project Ga0187778, IMG submission 132418) | Tropical peat soil microbial communities from peatlands in Department of Meta, Colombia - 1015_Q2_SP5_20_MG | ecosystem: Environmental > Terrestrial > Soil > Wetlands > Peat | place...
AGGAGGAGCCCTGCTACAATTATCCCTCCGATCAGTGCCTCCTTGCTCCTACGAACCAGGTTAAGCGCGCCGCGGATTCTCTGACCTACGACTGGATTCAGCGTCGACTCATCCTAACCTTACTTGCGGATCAACGACGGCGTATAGTATATCGGCAATTAGGTTCGTGATTACGATAACGACAGCGAAGACCATCGTGACTCCGAGTATGCCGGGATAGTCTTCTGCCGCTAACGCCGTCACTAAGTATTGTCCCATTCCAGGATAAGCGAAGATATTTTCCACAAATATCGTTCCCGTGATCAACCAGGTTACCATTAGCGACGATATTGTAACAACCGAGATCATCGCGTTTCTGAGACCATGCTTGAAGAACACGGTGTTTTCATCAAGGCCCTTTGCCCGAGCTGTTCGAATATAGTTCGCGTGCATAACGTCCAGAAGGGAGCTCCTCAAAACTCGAGTGAGTACCCCGAAAGTGACTAGTGCGAGGGCGAAGCTTGGTAGGATGAGATGTTGTACTCCGCTTACGAAGTAAGATATGTTGCCCTCAATGAGTGAGTCCACTATCGGGAGACCTGTGATGGGGGTCGGGGGAGTGACAGCAAGGTCGAAGGCGCCGCCTGAGGGCAGCACGTGAAAGATGAAGGCGAATAGGATGAGAAGGATCAAAGCAACAAAGAATGGGGGGGATGAGTAACCCGCGAGATAGAAACCGCGAATGCAGTTGTCCAAGGGTTTCTTATGGTACTGGGCCGACAGCACACCTAATGCAACTCCGAGGACCACGGATATTACAAAGGCACAGAAAGCGATCTGCAAGGTGAACGGCAATGTCTCTGCGATCACTTGGATGACTGGCTCGAAGCCACGCGAGGGGGAGAAGCCGAGATTCCCTTGAAGGAGGTTCAGAACATAATAGTAGTATTGAACAGGAATCGGATCGTTGAGGTGGTACTTCTCGGCGTATAGTCGGGCAAGTTCAGGGTGGATGCTGGCGCTCTTTCCTAACCAGGCCATCACGGTGTTGCCCCCCAAACTTCGTGACAGAACGAATGTCATCGTAACGACAGCGACGAGGACGCCCGCTCCAAAGAGGACTCTGCGGAAGATATACCGGAACACATTCATGCGGTCTGGCACCCCCGGCCTGTTGACCTTACGTTGATGATAATCAAACCCTTGATTGAGTATTTTACGACTTTGGTAATCCTACCTGCAACCGCGTGAACGGTGAGCATGAATCCTAGGAGTTCGTGTGGACTTCAACCGCATTGCCTTGTTTAATAGTTCATCGCAATCCACTTCTTCTGTCGCGAGGCTTCGTAAGCCGCGTCCATGGTTTGATTCACAATATAACCGTCTAAGAAGTTTTCACGGGGTGTCTTGCCATTGGCAATGCATTCGAGGAAGTGTTGTAATTCGTACATGTACCCGTAGGTTTCGTGCTCACGCCAAGTGGGGTACAACCAACCTCTCTCAACATCGGCCTTTTCTACAAGGTGCCCGGAGTTTCTCTCGGCTGACGTGAAGAGCTTAATTCCAGTTTCCCGGGTCACGTCGATGAAGATCGCGCCGTCGCTTCCATAAATCTCCAATCGAATGTCCAACCCTCCTTTGGCCGACCAGCTATTTTCACACTGCCCGAGTGATCCGCCCCTGAATTTCAAGGTTACAAGGCTGTTGTCTTCGCCCTTTGTCGTATGGACGAGGGTCGCTGTCCAAGCTGCTACTTCCACGGGGTTCTCCTTGTTGGCAATATAGCGGACTACCTCAATTGTGTGGCAGCCCATGTCAGACAGAACGCCGCCGCCGGCGATATGGGGGTCCCAGAACCATTTGCTATGCGGCCCTGAATGTGCTTCCCTAGCCCTAATCCAAGTCAGCTTACCTATGGCCCCGTCTCTGATGAACTCGAAAGCACGGGTTATCTGCGGTATGAAGATCTGGTTCTCTGCGTAGAAGTTCAGCACCCCGTACTTTTCCACGGCGTCTAGAGCTTTCTTGGCCTCAGCTCCATTACGCGCTAGGGGCTTTTCACAAATGACGTGCTTATGATTCTCGGCGGCGGTAATGATCGTTTGAAGATGCAGGTTGTTCGGGATTCCAATGTCGATAACGTCCACATTTGGGTCTCTACACATCTTCTCTATTGCATCGTCACCGTGGTAGACCTTGCTTATGCTCCACCGCTTCGCGAATTCCGCTGTGTTCTCTATGCCCGCAACAGCAACAACGTTTGCAAGTTTGAGTTCCGAGTATGAGGGGAGATGGTAAGTGTTCTGCACGAAGCCCGTTCCAACGACGCCTACGTTCACTTTTTGCATCAACTCGCCCATGAAACCAGCTTAGATGTAGACTTAAAACGTTAGACCATGAGCCCCGAAATCGTTTACACATATTGCAAGATCGAGTAGAATCTCATGAGGCTACCCAGACATCCTTCGCCGACTATCACAGACTGTGTGTGCTCTCTTAGAATCCAGCTCAACCTGACGCCCACCTGAGCGGCATGTCCGTGAATACACGCGCTAAGATCCAGGTACTTCAAGCGCAAGCGTCACAGAACATCTGCACCGTTTACCATCGTAACCGGCTGAGCGTAGGGATTCGTTCGGTAGCGCGGTAGGTGCAACACTCCGGTTCCCTCAAGACGGGCTCCTTCTCGTGGTTTTCTCCACTTCCCGCGGATGATCACTGATGCACAGTTGTGTTGAGCGGGACATGGTTCGTTATTCGGCTTCGAATTGTGTCGGACAGTGTCCGACACTACTCAGGAAGACGGAATGGTTCAGGCGGTTAGGTGCCTCGTTCAGTAACCTAAGCGAGAGAGAGACGGCAAGGCGAGACTTACCTCAAGGACTCCAATGTAGTACCCCGGTACTACATTCGATCCGCATTCGCAGGCCCTTTCATTAGCGCGTTAGAGACATGCAGGCAGGGTTCCAGCTCTTCCCGCGGCTAAACATCGGTGCGCAAGATGATGGAGTCTTCCGTAGCCCGTGAGAGGGTGCGAGAGGCGCGCATCCCCCCTGAGTATTAGAAGTCTTGATCGAAGGTAGTGCATGCTTAGTAGATTCGTTTGTTTTAGCTGAGGTGGTGATGATACTGTCACGTGTTCTGTGGCATTCGAATGAAGCCTTGACTATGTGAAGACGTAGTTAGGAGAGCTAACAGGCACGAGCCGAGTAGCTATATATTCGATTGCTCGTACGCGAGGTTATGTCTCGTTACGATGCGTTGGTGAAGAATGTCCTTTCCTCAACTCTGAATGTTCAGCCGGGCGATGACGTAATCGTCGAAACTTGGAATCATGGCCTCCCTATAGCCGGCCCCTTCCTCTACCATCTCCGTGAATTGGGGGCGTGTGCTGTACTATTGTTTGAGGATGAGGAGACCTTCTGGAAGAGTGTCGAGTTGCTTCCCGATGAGAAGCTTGGCAAGGTTGGGGAACATGAGTGGGCGGCGCTGGAGAAATCTAAGGGGTACATATTCATCCCCGGCCCGGAGGACTTTCCTAGAATGTGGAGGAACCGTGTGAAGTTTCAAGCCGCAACCGCCTACAACGTAGAGTGGTACAAGCGAGCTGAACGGTACCGTCTGAAAGCGGCGCGGATAACGCTAGGATACGCAACTCGGCAGCGGGCACGGGCGTTCGGGGTGTCGCTCGCGAGCTGGGAGCGAATGCTCCTCGCGGCTTCGACGATTGACTTCATGGAGCTTCGAGAGAATGTTAGGAAGGTAGGCTCCATGCTCCGGAATGGGTCAGTGAAACTCACGGACTCAAAAGGGACTAACTTGAACCTTCGACTAGCAGGTCGGGAACCCTTCCAAGATGACTGCATCGTTGACGCAGAAGATTTGGATCATGGAAGAAACGTCGCCAACATTCCCGGTGGTGATGTGCTCGCCTGCCCAGAAGAGACCTATGCGGAGGGCAGGGTTGTGTTTGACCGGCCGCTTCAGCTGATGGGTAAATGGGTCGGAGGAGTGGAATTGTCCTTCAAGGACGGCCGATTGACGGATTACCATGCTCGCTCGAACGCTGATCTGCTGAAGACCGCCTACGAGAAGGCTACCGGGGAAAGGGATAGAGTTGGGGTGTTAGGAGTGGGCGTGAATCCGAAGGTGAAGGTGGGGTTCCTGCAGGACAGCTTGGCTTCAGGTGTCGTGACGGTAGGGGTCGGTGGAAACGATGACATAGGTGGGGCTAACAAGACCGACTTCTATTTCGCAGGGGTTCTAACAAAGGCGACGCTAACTGTCGACGGAAACGCCATAGTTGAGAACGGCAAACTCAAAGTGTGAGCAACATAGCAGCCAGTGAATCCCGATTTCGGACACAGCCCCCTTACGGCTGTTAACTTTATTCGATTGAAGGGGCGTAAGGTGCTAGGTCCGCGCTTGGTTCACCGCTCATGATTGCCTCAGACACCAGTTCGCCGATTATAGGAGCTAGCATTATTCCCTTTCCTGAATCACCGAGGGCGACGGAGAGGTTCCCATACCTTGTGCTCCCGCAGATTGGCTCAGAGTTCGGCGTAGTCTCGACCAGCCCCGCCCACGATCTCAGAACCTTTGCGGCGCCGAGGGACGGTAGGTACCCGGTGAGTTCGGTTGCTGCGTCTTCCAAGAATTCCAAGGTTGACCTAGTGTCCTTAGGGTCCGGGTCCGTTCGGGGGATATGGCATATGATCTCTCCTCGAAGGCTCTGGTTAATGAACAATCTACCTTGATACAGTTCAATCATGGGTTTCAGGAAGAACTTCAACGGCTCCGTCGCAAGCATTTCGTGCCTTACAGTCGTTGTAGGGACGTCTAATCCGACAGATCGAAGGATACTCCGCGTTCCAACTCCCGCTGAAAGCACGAAGGCATCTGCTTTGAATGTGCCCTGGTCCGTGTCAACCCCGGAAACTTGTTCTCCATTAGTCTCGAGCCCCTTCACCAACGTTGGCCGAAGCAACTTTCCCCCATGATCCAAGAGGCCCTTCCAATATCCGAAGACAATGGAAAATGGATGTATGGAGCCATCTCTCTCGGATAGGGTCCCGCCCACAATCGAACTTGCGTCAAGCACTGAGTAGCGATCAGAAATCTCTTGAGGCGAGAGGTTTCTTGTCTCGATTCCAAGGGACTGTTGGACTTTCGCATGTTCCTTAATCTGCATGAGCTGGTCTTCGTCGGTTGCTAGAAGGAGGTAGCCGTCTTGGCGGAAGGGAATGTTGAATTCAAGTACCCCCGAGAGGCGTTCAAGGGCTTCCCGATTTCGCTTGGCGAGGCTGACGTCATGCTCGTTGCCCCATTGTGAGTGCACTCCCCCGATGGCCCTGACGCTCAACCCACTCCCAGGATACCGGCTTTCGAGTACGGTAACCTCAGCGCCGCGAACCGCTAGGTTGTAGGCTATGCTGAGGCCCATGATTCCGGCGCCGACGACGATAACGCGCATTACCGCTTCTCTCCGGCGAGAACGCTGAGCCGAACCGGATCAACGGGAGGCCTTTGCGTCGTAAGCCGAAGTTGACCGGGCTTCAACTTCTTTTCCATTCCCAGCAGCCTCAGGACGTGCATGAGGCAGGTTTTGCCTTGGCACGGGCCGGTTGAGAAGCCCGCGTATCGTTTCAACGTCTCGATATCATCATAGCCTAACCTGATGGCTTCGAGTATGTCTTCCTCAGTCAGGTCTTCGCAAAAGCAGATGATCTTCTTGCCCACCATTACTCGCCTACCCTGATCGCCCTTGCTTCAAGAAGCCATTCTTCAGGCACTTCGATTGTTACAAGGGCTGTTCCGTCATTGCGTTTCGGAGGCAGGATTCGCATTACCCTCCCCGACCCCAGTACTTTGCCTTCTCGGTTGAGGGCGCTGATCTGCTGTCCAACGTCCGGGGTCGGAAGAAATTCGTAGGGTAAGGTGACGTAGCCCTTTCCGCCTTCAGACTTCAAGAGGAATATTGCAAGCCCCGGGCAGGTCATTGCGCAAGCCATGCAGCCCGTACACTTGTCGAAATCAATTTTCGGAATATCATTGACATTTTCCATATGTATGGCGTTAAGCTTGCAAGCAAGGGCACAAGAGTTGCAAGGGATTTGCTGGACACATTCAATCATAGCTATCGGCCGCTTCTCCTTCAACCGACTAAGTGGAGGAACTAGGCCGAATGGAGCCAGGTTGTCGTTGCGGATGATTCCGTCTTTAAGACACTGTTGGATAGACTCCAATCTCATTTCCCTCTGGAATGATTAGATTTGCTAGCCCACGACGAATCTTCTCACCAAACGGGCCGGAGCGCTCTTCGTCAAGCCGTTTGACCCATGTCTCAAGCTGCTTCACGTCTTCAGGAAGGCCGTAACCTAACTTGAGTGAAGAGTGAACGCCGACTATCTGTCCCTCGAGCATGGCGGTAGTTGCTTCCTCGATGCCGGAAACATCACCGGCCACATACACTCCATCGGAGACTTCCATGAACTTCGTTCTGCGAGGCACGAATCCCCCGAGTTCCGGCACAAAGGCCTCTTGACCTCCTGCCTGGGTGGCAAGTTCGTAAGTCGGGGTCAACCCAACGGCTATGCAGATCAGGTCGCAATCTACTTGCCGTTCCGTTCCTGGAATCGGTTTGAAGGAATCGTCAATCTGCGCTATGACCGCTCCCTTCACACGTTTTCCTCCCAGCGCCTTGACCACAGTGTGTGAGGTCAAGATCTCGACCCCCTGACGTCGAACCTTCGCTGCGTGCACTAAGTATCCGCCAATCTTTGGCAGGGCCTCGACGATTGCCACGACTTTGACTCCTGCTTGAAGCAGTTGATATGAGAGAATCAGCCCAACATTGCCGGAGCCAACAACTAAGGCTCGCATGCCCGGCTTGACGGCGTAAGTGTTCATTATTGTCTGAACGCCTCCGGCTCCATACACGCCTGGGAGGTCGTTGTTCTCAAAAACGAGCGTTCTCTCGTAGGCTCCCGTTGCTATGATAATCTTCTTCCCACGTATCTTCAGAAGCCGATCACCCTGAGCTGCCGCGACCGTTCGACCCTCGTAAATGCCGAAAACTGTAGCGCCTAGAAAAACGGAAACGTTTCTGAGTTCACCGATTTGTTTCGTAAGTTTCGCAGCAATTCGGATTCCCCTAACGCCCGCGTGATGTCTGGCGTCCCCAAAGAAGCGGTGTGTCTGCTTGACTAGTTGTCCGCCTAGCATTTTCTTGTCGTCTAGCAGAACCACCTTATTGCATCGTTTTCCAGCCTCCAGAGCCGCTGCCAGGCCAGCGGGGCCGCCCCCAATTATTACGACATCAGCCTCTTCAGACACCTTTGACCCACGCATGCCCGAGACCGATTCCTTCGCTGGGAGTTTGCCTAGTCCAATGAACGATGTCAGAATCTTGACATATGTCCGTCGGAGAAACGTGGGGTGTATCATTTTTCTGTGGTAGAAACCCGAGGCGAGGGAAAAGTAGAATCCGAGTTTATCCATGATGGAGAGCACATCATGGTCCGCGCTCGGGAACGCATTCTGTCTTGAGACATGCATACCGTCTTGAACATTTATCATGCAGGTGCGAATATTTGGGATCCCATCAACGGTCATCATGCACGCCGAGCACCGGCCGATGCCGCAGAAGAACCCTCTTGGGCGATGATACTTCATGCTTCGGCTGAATATTCGCAACCCGTTTGCATATAGGGCTGCGGCAATCGTTTCGTTCGAATACGCCTTTATCGGCTTACCTTCGAAAGAGAAAGAAACTTCTTTCCCGCGATCGAACTGAAAAATCGGATGTTCTGTGATTCTTTCATCCATCATTCCTAACCTTCAGCAACCTCATACAGCTTTGTCGAGTCTAGCCGGGAGCACGTACTCTCGAATGTCGAGATCATCATATTCCACGTCGATTGCATGCCTAGGACAGGCTCCTATACACTGCCAACAGAGAAAACATTCTGGCACGTGATACCTTATGGCGGCCGCCACTCGCCCCTTCTGCTTAGCAATCCGCTCCTGAAATACCTGCAGCGCAACCGTGTTCTTGACAAAGCCATCTACCGGTTTGCACCAATTCTGCGACACTTCGAAAATTGATCCGGGGCAACTCGTAACACATCCTCCGTCCCCGTCGCATTTACTGTAATCGATCAGCACGTAGGGCAATTTGACACGTGAATCTTGGGTATGACAGCTGTTATAAGCACACGCCATTTACCGTTGATAGTTCAAATAGAGAATATACTATGCTCGCGCTACACACCATCGGTTTCCCCAACGCTAAGGCACCCGCTAATCTTAACCGCCTGCGACTGCAGGCAGGATTAGAACTTCGTCGCCGTCTTTCAATTCTGTTTCTAGGAGTTCAAGATGGCGTATGTCCTTGTCATTCACGAATATGTTCACAAAAGGCTGAGGTTTGCCCGTAGCGTCGAGCATTCTTTGCTTGAATGATTCACCGAATTGTTCGGAAAGTGTATTCAATAGTTCGCGGACGTTACGTGCCTGAACCTCGGTTTCCGGTTTTCGTTTTGCTGCTTCGATTGCTGCGCCGAAAAATTTCACGTTCACTTTACTCATGATGGGTCACGCGATTGCATTGAATTTCTTCAGTGCTTGCAAGCTGGGTTCGAGAGAATACCATTGTGTTGCGTCAGATTGCACTGCCTCAACTGACTTGAGACCGTTTCCGGTTACGAAACACACAACGCTTTCGTCTGGGTGAATCTGGCCGTTGTTAATGAGGTCTTTCAGCAAGGCGATAGTCACAGCACCTGCTGGTTCCGCGAATATTCCTTCCTTCGCCGCCAACAGCCGTATGGCGTCACGAATCTCCGGATCGGATACTTTGCCAATTGTCCCTCCGGTTGCTCGGGCTACTTGGATTGCATAGGTACCGTCGCCGGGGTCGCCGATTGCAATGCTCTTTGCTAGGGTATTCGGGTTGGCGATTGGCTGGATTGTCTCCTTTCCTTTCTCGAACGCGTCGGCCACAGGTGCACACCCTGCCGCTTGGGCTCCGTGGATAGATGTACTTCCATCCTTTACTAGGTCTAGTTGTTCGAATTCGTTTAGGCCTTTCCAGGTGGCACGCATCAACGCCCCACTACCAACGGCAACAATTATGTGATCTGGAGGATCCCAGGCTAATTGTTCGCAGACTTCGAACGCTATCGTCTTAGATCCCTCGACATAGTACGGTCTCATTGTTACGTTTGCGATAGCCCAACCGTACAACTCAGAGGCTAAGTACGCTAGACGGTTTGCATCATCATAATTCCCTCTAACTGAAAGAATCCGCGGTCCGAATGATTCGATTTGAGCTATCTTTCCACTTTCAATCCCCTCGGGAATGAATATGTAACACGGGAGGCCCGCCTTGGCGGCGTGGGCTCCTACGGCGGCGGCAAGATTTCCGGTTGAGACTGCCCCCACGGCATTCAAATGGAATTCAATGGCCTTCGATACGGCAACGCTCGCGGGTCTGTCCTTGAAGGAATTTGTCGGGTTGACACCGTCATTCTTAATATGCAACTCCTTTAAGCCCAAAAACTTCTCCAAGTTTCGGCAACGATGGAGCGGAGTAAAACCCGCGTTCAAATCAACTGCGTTGCTCACATCCTCGATCGGTAAGAGTTCGGCATATCTCCACAATGTCCTTGGCCGGAAATCGAATGAGTCATGCGACAGAGCAATCGAATCGTAATCGTAGTAAGCATCCAAAGGAGCAAAGCATTTCGGACATGATATCTCTTTTGTCGGCTGAAGTCTGTTGTTACATCGGCGACACCTCAAAGCTTGAACTAAACCCATGGATCAGCATCCAGCTTGTTGAAGCCGATTCGCACGCTTCGGGCCTACTAAAGCATGATTGAACGCCATATTCTAAACGGAATACTATGCCAATTAGATAATTCTAATAGGAATTCAACCCCCATTCACCCCAATCAATGTTTTTGCGCATCGAGAAAATAGCCCACTCAAGACTCGCACCGAGCGACAGGAAATTCGTTATGGGAAAACTAGATAAAATGCCCTACAGTTCTCCGGCGTTCGCATAATTCAGCTTTAGACCAGTGTGTGGCAATTGAGAAGCCTAACGCGCTTCAGCGGCAACCCACTGATAACGCCAGATGATGGTCGTGAGTGGGAAGTGGGTGGGACGTTCAACCCTGGTGCGATTGCTGCTGACGGCGTCATTCATCTGCTCTATAGGGCCGTCGATGGACTTGGCACATCTAGGCTCGGATACGCATGCTCTCTTGACGGAGATAACATTTCGAATCGTTCTTCGACTCCGGTACTCGAACCCTCCGCTAACTGGGAAGAGTTTGGCTGCGAGGATCCGCGAATAACTCAGCTCGGTGATCGGTTCTACATCACTTATACGGCCTATTCACATCGAGGCCCACGCATAGCGTTGACTTCAACTCAAGATTTCTCGCATTTTAAGAAGCATGGAATCGTGGGACCTGACTTGAACGACAAGGACTGCGTCCTCTTCCCGAAACTGATCAACGACAAGATTACCTTGTTGCATCGGGTGGATGGAAAGATTCAGGTAGCATATTTCGAAGACCTGGACGCCCTTGAGCACGCGGGACGCTATTGGGAGGACTACCTCAAGAATATTGAGAATTTCGAGGTCATAAAGCCTCGGTTTTATTGGGAAACACGAAAGGTTGGCGCGGGGCCACCGCCAATTAGGACACAAAACGGTTGGCTTGTCATTTACCATGGGGTGAGTTCCGAACGGATCTACCGTGTCGGAGCAGTACTACTCGATTTGGATGATCCGAGGAAAGTAATTTCTCGAACGAGAGAACCCATCCTCCAACCGCAAACTGATTTCGAGAAGTTAGGGATTGTGCCGAACGTTGTGTTCCCAAGCGGCGCCGTTGTTCATCAAGGCGAATTAATCGTTTACTACGGGGGGGCGGACAGAGTCTGCTGTGCGGCCAGTGTTCCGTTGGACGAATTCCTTCGTGACTTAGAGAGAGAAAGGCATTGAAATCAGCTTGAAGCAGTCTGCCCGAAATTCTCGATCGCGGTCGCCGCGCCGAGTAGAAATGATAACGTAGATTCGGAGCCTTGGTTTTCATTCAACCCTGTCGGTGTTATGCCATCGTAACAGGCGCCTGTCGTATGGTCGTAGACCGCGACTGCCCTCGTATTTAGGCCGTAGAACCACCCTAAGGCTTGCCGAAACGCCTTCTCGTAGATCTCTCGACCCGTGACCTTGTACGCGAGAGCCATCGTTTCGACCATTGCGCCGGCATCCACGGGTTGCTGATCATACACCGCGGGCTTCCCGCCTTTCTTATACCAACCATTGTTTCCAATTGGGATGTAGATTTCCTTCTCTGCCGTTGCTTGAAGAAGAAAGGAACACGACTTCTCTGCTCCGCTGAGGAATTCTTCTTTTCCAAGTGTTTCATAGGCAGCGAACAGGGCTTGGCTGAGGCGTGCGTTATCGTAGGTCAGTACATTCTCGAACCACTCCCAACCGACCGTTGCGTTTCTCTCGAATACTTCGAGCAAATCATTTCCTACATGTTCCAGGTTAAGGGCAACGTTCCGGTCCGATGCGTTTGCTTTTAGCCTCTCAGCAAGGCCGAGGCATGTGTAGGCTTTAGTTCTGAGAAAGTTCGATTCCATGCCCCAATGCAACGCGCGATCGAATATATGCCGGGCTGAGTTCTTCATACCTGTTGGCAGTTCTGAATGAATGACGGCCCCGGCAGACCAGACTGCCCGTCCCAAGTGGTCGCCGACTGACGCCCCCCCTATGATCCTCTGTGAGAAGTCCATTAGATTGTGGAATCTCCCATCGTCCGACTGCATGAGAAGAATGAATGCGAGTAACTTGCGTTGAAGTTCGGTATTGGGGTAGTTCGGCCAAAAGTTCTGTGCCCTCGCGGCGAAAACTAGGGCTCGGGCGTTATCGTCTGTCGTGTAGCCATCTCTTCTGGACGGGACGGAGTACTTTGCGTGTTGCAGAACCGCGTTGTGGTCGGTTAGGGCGTAGAGGTGGTCAAGTTTCACTGACTTTCGAAGTTGCTGTAACAGTTTCCTCAAGTCGCTTTGCAGATCTGAAGACGTCAGCATATTCATCTGCCACATTTGCCCATGCGAGTTTTTGGCCATACTTGAAGGCGTTCGATTCGACTTTGCGCCGCAACTTCGAATCGCCGAGTATCCGCCGGACACATTTGGCAATAGAATATTCATCCGCGAAATCGCATAACAATCCGCGATTGTTTGATAGAGCTTCTTCCGCGAATACTGTGGGTGTTGAGATGACTACCTTTCCGTGGGTAAGCGCGAACGTAATTGTTCCGCTGGAGACTTGGTCCCGGCCGACGTATGGTGCTACGTAAATATCGGCGGCCTGCATATACAGGGAGAGATCCGCTTCTGGGAGATACTCGTCCACAAACCTGACGTTTCGTTCGAGCTTCAGCCGTTTCGTCAATCCCACAAGTTTGTTACGATACACTTCGCCCTCACGTTTTCGCACCTCTGGATGTGTTTCGCCAATCACCAAATAGAGAATGTTGGGCCAGTCTTTGACCAAATAGGAAAGGGATTTGACGGCATGCTCTATTCCCTTCCCAGAGTTGATGAGCCCGGTCGTGGCAAGAACAATCCGATTGCGAAGGCGAAAACGCTGCCTCGCATAACTTCTACGTTTTTGATCCGGAATCGACGCCCCGTGTGGTATAACCCTAATCTTTTCAATTGGAATTCCATACTCGTCTCTGAGAGCTTTCTTCGCTGATTCGAGAGTGACTACCACGTTCGTGCTCAAGCGACAAAGCTCGCGGACAGTGTCAAGTGCCTTCGCGTTGGGCTGCATTATGACCGAGTGGAAAGTCGTTACAAAAGGTGTCTCAAGGTTTCTGCATAAATCGAGGACATACTCGCCCCACTGGCCGCCAAAAATTCCGAATTCATGCTGGATGCTCACTGCATCAAGGTTTGATTCATTTAGGAAACCTGCACCAACAACATAGCTCGCTCGATCGTACTGGTCTATGCCGTTTCCATTTGACGGCCTCGATGGATCGTTTTGGATCGGAACGATGACAGTGCGTTGCACTCGACGGCGAACAATCAAGGCTTGAGCCAAGTCGCGTGTGAACGTGGCTATACCACATGCCCGGGGCGGATACGTACTCACATATCCGATACTCAGATTTTCGGCACTCACATTTGCTCACTTTCAGCTTATGTGGAGAATTTGGGAGGTACGAGTACCTGTCCAGGAACATTGGCGTTCCACGGTTATTAACTCTACTCCATACACGTGGCTTTCCCCATGCGGATGCTAGCGCCCGATTCCGTCAATTTCCAAATCAACCAGGCAGTCAAAAAGCGGTCACGAAAGAGCGTTAACGTTTCCCATCATCGAAGCCCGAGACATAATGAGGCTGGCAACTTTGTCTGGATGTGGGACATTGATCATCTCTGCAACGATATTTTCCGTAGGGTTCACGCCGTGGACGAGACCGTACCCGCTCTTGCTTATCGGAATAATATTCCCAAATCCAACCAAGCGGCCGAAGAGGCTTTGCGAAACTTCAATGTCACTTAGGGATGAGAATGGAATGCGGCGAACGCTTCGACGAAGAAGCTGTTTCTGAATGGCGATGTAGGAATCTGCGACTTGGAAAGTGAACATATTCCTTCGTATTATCCCGATTAGAATCATCAAAATTCCCAAACCAATCACGCTCAGGCCTGCAAGGACCAAAGTGAAGCTTGTGGCGTACGCATTTGTTGTCGGAATTTCAACCAAGTACGAACTTTCCGAGATCGTAAGGCCTAGCGCGACGAGGATTAGACCTTTCCAGGTGAACGGCAGAAGGCTCGGTTTGATCTTGATGATTCCGTTGCTGCCGGCTTCTTTTGACATCACCTATCACCCGAGATCAACCATTCTGAGATGACTTAAGCACATGTCTCAGGCGCCACTTTCTCTACCCTGAGCGGTTCCATCATTTCTCGGGAGAAGTTGTTCAGAAGCGTTTAACGCACTCAAGGATAATGCCTAGGAGGCGGTTCAGGCGTCGATTGGAAGGCCAGGCGGCTGGTTATGCAGATCGCAGTTATTTCGGATATTCATGCCAATTGTTTCGCTCTCGATGCGGCGCTCGCTGATCTGCGAGAGAATTCCGTTGATCGGATTGTCTGCTTGGGCGATACTGTGCAGGGCGGAGCACAGCCAGCAGAGACACTCGAGCGGCTTCGCGAACTTGAATGTTCTGTCGTAATGGGCAATGCTGATGCTTGGCTTTTGGATGAGAGTGATAATGCTGGTGAGCCAGCGTCGCGGCAACAGCGCGACGTGCGCGCTTGGACACTTGCCCAACTTTCCGCCGCTGACTTGAACTACATACGCGGCTTTCAGCGGACCGTTAAGGTTCGAATTGATGATGGACGGCGCCTGCTGTGCTTTCATGGATCGCCATACTCTTACGACGATGTGCTCTTGCCTGAAACCTCGAAAGAAGATTGGGATCGATTGTTGGGGCAATCCGCGTATGAAATGATGGCAGGTGGACACACGCACACCCAACAGGTCCGCCGTATCGGCGAGAGCTTATTCTTCAATCCCGGCAGCATCGGCGTGGTCTACAACTACTCCCTTCCCAAGGAACAGTTCCATACGGACCCATGGGCGGAATATGCGATCCTTTCTTGCGGCCAAGTGCATACGAGTCTAAGCTTCCACCGAGTGCCTTATGATGTGGAGCATCTCATCGGAACCATTGAGGCCAGCGGCAGGCCTCATGTGGAGACTATGGTTGACGACTACCGGCGCCAACCCGTCGAGAGAACGGGCCCTGTGACGTAAACTGGTTAACGACCCCCTCTTAAGATGCGGCTGCGGAACGGTTGTTGGCCAACTAGAACATGTTGAGTTTCTCGAATTGTGAGTTCAGCACCGGCGTTGAATCAACGCCAAGCCAATCTTGGAGCACAGAGGCGTAGACTTGCCTGAAGTCGACCGTGTGAATGAGATCTCCGTTGCTGTCGAGGCTTGAGAGGTCCGGGTACTCTCCGTATAGCCCGCCTGTTACGCGTCCCCCGATGAGGAACATTGGTTCCGCCGTACCATGGTCCGTACCTCGGCTACCGTTCTCGTGCACCCTGCGCCCGAATTCAGAGAACGTCATAATCAGGAGGTCATCGGCTTTACCTTTCGAATCCATATCTTGGTAGAAGGCTGAAATGCCGTCGCTGACGGTCTTGAGGAGGCTTGCTTGGGTGTTCTTCTGACTTGCATGAGTATCAAAGCCGCCTATTTGGAGATAGACGATTGTCGGCTTGAGGCTTGAAGACACGACCTGGGCCGCCAGCTTCAACCTGTTGGAAAAATCGTTTGTTGGGTACATGATCGATGTTTGATAGTTTGAGGCGGCCTCTCGAACAATATCCGAAGCGGTCATTGCGTCGAGTCCGGCTTCCATCATTGCATTGACTAGGTTGTTGTATTCTTGGCATGAACCGCATTGGATCGAGTCCAGAGCTCTGATCGTCGCCTCGTCCGATGGCTGGGTCTGTCTTGTCAAGGGAGCGACCCTGAATGATTGCAGGTTCTCGATGGCCATCGCCCGCTCTTTCTCTCCGACAACGGCGGGGGACAATAGGGCGTCCAGCTCAACAGCGTTAATTGAACTATCCAGGCTGCGTGCAGTGTCAAGG